>Ga0302234_10000026_pt1 | contig 130065 bp, 129 predicted proteins | sample II_Palsa_N3_2_FD_193576 | JGI IMG/M metagenome (GOLD analysis project Ga0302234, IMG submission 193576) | Peat permafrost microbial communities from Stordalen Mire near Abisko, Sweden - II_Palsa_N3_2 | ecosystem: Environmental > Terrestrial > Soil > Palsa > Peat permafrost | place: Sweden... | reverse complement strand
ACAAGCCCTGCTGGAACTGCACCCGATTCATCGTCATGACCCACCTCCGCATTGAACGTGGGCCTACCATCGCTCCCGAACGTCTCAAATTACGCGACGGCCAGCTGAGGATCAGCGCTAATCAGGTGTGCTTATTGTTCGGCACGAATGTCCGGCATGAATCAGATAATTATAAAAAATACAATAGTGATACTGCACAGTTTTGCATATGCGCGCATAATCGTTGCGCTTCGCATTCCAGCGAAGAGGGGAAACAACGACGCAATCCAAATACTGCAGAGCGGTGGCTCTGAGGGAGACTTTCATGAAAAGCATGAAACCTTGTTTGGCGTTGGCGGTTGCACTGTTAGGCATCACCAGCGTCCAGGCAGCAGAAATGGACAAAGCGAATGTCATTCGGGTCTACTCCGATACCGTGGCGCCCGCGGATCAGGAAGCCTATGAGGCTGGCGTAAAAAGCTATAACCAGTGTCTGGGTCAGCATGGCCTCAAGTACTCCTGGGTTGCGTTGCTGCATGAGACCGGGGACACCTATGAGTACTCCTATGTTTCGGCGCCATCTACGTGGGGGGCTTTCGATGCGATGCACGCTGTAAGCAAGGCGTGCGACCAAACGTGGCGGACGGCTGCGAACCCGCATCTGAAAGGCGAGACGAGTGCGTTTATGGTGCAGATGCCCGAACTCAGTCATGCGTCCAGTGACACGGGACTGACGTCTCCGCTGATGGACGTCATATATTTCAAACTCAAGCCAGGCCACGACGCATCCGAGGCTTTCACGAATGCGGTCAAACAAGTCGCAGCGGCGGCCGAGAAAACCCATTGGTCCACGCACTATATGTTTGGGAAAGTGCAGGATGGTGGCGAAGATGCGCCGGATTTCATTCTGTTGATTCCCGCAAAGAACTGGGCCGACCTCGGCGCGGATCCCAACCCTCCGGTATGGAAGATGGTCGAGAATGCCTATGGCAAGCCGACTGCCGATTCAGTGCGCAAGTCGCTCGATGATGCGACGCAGAGTGAGTCGTCGCACATCGATAGTTACAGTGCGGATCTGACTTATATGCCTGCCCACAAGTGATCAATAACGATTGACCCGGACGGCCTTCCCTGAGGGCCGTCTTCTTTTCCCGGCAATGCCGGTATGCTTTGGATACAGGTCAGCGCGCGGGCCCACGTCTGGCGCGCTTCACCGCGGCCTAACCTTTCTGAATGGCGATTCCAGTAGGCTCACCCACCCATGCTTTTTTGTCGAGGAAGTGCGATGAATATATTGTCCCGCCGTGGCGGATCGATCGGTTTCATGCGTCGGCTGCCGATGACCCTGGTAGCGCTCGTGTTGCTGCTGGTGCCCATCTGGGCGCAGGCACAAGGCATGTCCATGTTGCCGGCAGCCGATCAGCAGACCATCCGCAACTACAATCTCAACGACGACGTGTTCAACCGTCTGATAGCCGTGACCAAGGAAGCACGTCTGGAGGGGATCGCCCAGCAGCAACAGCCGCCTGATCCGGCCAAAATTCACACCCTCGATGACCTGGCGGCCCAGGCGGTCAGCGGTGATCCGCGAATTGCCGTGCTGATCAAGAAGTACGGCTTTACTCCGCGCGAATTCCTGCTGGCGAACATCGCGCTGATGAACGCGGCGATGGTGGAGCAGTCGAAGACTCAGCCTGAGCTGGCCAGCCAGATCGATCAGAGCAAGGTCAATCAGGCCAATGTCACCTTCTTCGAAGCGCATCAGCCACAGATCCATGCGCTGATGGAAAGCCCGGATAATTCGCATCCCCAGCAGTAAGTAATGCACGGCATCGCCGATGCAGTGACTCTTGCGGGTCAGGTGTCGGCGTAGCTGACCTCGACGATGACGAAGGCGGTACGGCCGTTCGGCAGTTCGGCTTCGAATTCATCGTCGGCGCGTTTCTTCAGCACGGCGCGCGCCAGCGGGGAATCGATGCTGATCCAGCCGCGTTTCGCGTCGGTCTCGTCTGGGCCGACGATGCGGTAATGCAGGATCTCGCCGCTGTCGACGTTCTCCAGTTCGATGCAGGCGCCGAAGAACACCAGCCGACGATCGCTCGGCGCACCTTCGGCCACCTTCAGTGCCGGGATGCGCTTGCTGAGATAGCGGGCGCGACGATCGATCTCGCCGAGCTGCTTCTTGCGATAAATGTACTCGGCGTTTTCCGAGCGATCACCTTCGGCCGCGGCGGCCGCGAGCGCCCTCACTACCTCCGGTCGCAAGGTATGCCAGAGATGATCGACCTCGGCCTTTAGCCGCTCAAACCCCTCGCGGGTGATGATCGCGGTGGAGGTGGGTGAGGGCGGGCGCCAGCGACTCATGCGGCACTCGTCAATCGTTGCCGTTGGGCATTGATCTGGGCAAGCAATGGATGATCAGGCCATGCCGCGGCAAGCTGCTGCAGCATCGCCGCCGCTTCGGCATGTTGTTCGGGCTGTTCGCCCAATATTTGCGCGGCCAGCAGGCCGCAATGCGGAGCCTGCATGTCTCTTGGCCAGTGCGCGAGATAGCCGCGGCAGAGTTTCAGGGCGATCCTGTGCATGCTCAGTCGTGCGGCCAGATCAGCCAGCTCGCAGCAAGTGCGCGGATCGTCGGGGATGAATTCGGCATCGATACCCGAACATTCCTGCAGCACGCCCAGCGCGCGACGTGATTCGCCCTGGGCGATAAGTGCGGCCATCCAGATCTGCCCATGGACCAGCAAAGCGTCATTGAGGCTGAGTTGCCGCAGCAGTTTGCGGTAAGCGATGTGCAGCGCCGCAGGTGCGGCGCTATCGCGCAGCCGTGGCACCAGCAGATCGAGAGCGGCGCGTGGCTGTTCCGGCGCCAGCGCCTCCACTTCGTCGAGCAGGTTCTGGTCCGCGTCCTGATGGATTTCCCGGGCCAGCACATGCGCTTGCGGCTGCAGGCCAAAATGCTCGTGGCGCTGATGAATCAGCAGACCCATCAGATGAAAGTTGAAGAGAGTGGCGTAGGTGGCCGCCAGGTAGAACAGCGGCAACGAGATCACGCGGGGAAACGCAGATTCAAAGGTGAGCTGAGCCACGCCAACGACCACGGCGATCAGCAACTGCACGCCGATCAGCCACAGGTAGGGCAGGCCGAAGCGTGATATCACGCGCACCCAGGTCACAGGGTTCAATGCGTGACCGACGCTGCCATCGAGCGCCAGCGACATGGCGATGGCCGGCAGGCTGATTGCCATCAATGAGGTGATGATCCATGTACCACCGCCGAAGTTCAGCTTCACCAGTAAGGTCAGTACGGTGGACCACAGCAGGATCGCCACCAGCGCCCAGCCGCCGTGGCCGGGCTCGGCAAATTCCGGCGACATCGCATAGCCGTCGGCGGTGTGGCGCAGGCATTCCAGCGCATACATATAGGTGGCCGCCCATAGCCCCAGCTCGATAAACCAGCCGGCAACCGGCAGCAGTGACAGGTAGTGCGCCAGGGTGAACGCCGCCATCGCCGACAACGCGCCGCCGCTCAATGGATAACGCAGCGCAATCAGCAACTGCTGCGACAGCGGCAGCTCGGTATCGATCAGTTCGATTCTCGGCATCGGTGGCAACTTCCGCTCAGTGTTTGCCGCTGAACGTGTCGTCGCGCACGCCACGCAGTATCTTCCGGCCGATCAGGATCTCAGTCATGGATGTTCCACCTGGGGTGATCGGTTGATGGTGACCGCTCGATTGTAGCGGGGACGGTCATGCTGTGATGCTTCCGGGGCATACGCTGCAAGGTGCGGGCGTTGAGTCGGAGCGCCACGCCGGCTATGGTGTTCGCTTTACGCGGATGAAGCCTGTGATGTTGTTGCGTTCTGTCGCCCATTCCCTGCGTCTGGTACCGCTTGCTGCGGCGTTGGGCCTGCTCGCTGCGTGCGCCAGTGCTGGCAGTACCAAACCATCGCCTCAGGTCAATGCGCTTTACAGCCAGCTTGATCTGGCCAGCCAGGGTTATGAAACTGCCTTGCAGCAGTCGCGCGAGGGCAATCTGCAGGCATCGCAACTGACGTTGACCCAATCGCTCGATCGGCTGAAGCAGGCTGCGGCGCAATGTGGCAATACACCCGGCTGCGATCCGCAGCGGTTTTTCTCGGTGTTTGATCATCTGCTGCGATTGAAGGACGGCGACTTCGGCGGCGACCAGGATCTGGACAGCGATATGGATCCGACGCAGGCCGCGCTGCCCACCGGCAAGACCGGCGCCGCCAGCCTGCCGGAGGCGCAACGTAGCGTGACCTTACTGCATGGACAGAAGCTGTCTGAACTGATTGCCATGAACGGGCCGGTGAAAGCGGCGCTGGAAATGTGGCTGACCCAGTGGCGACCGCAGCTGATGGACGCCTACGTCAACTATCAATATCTGCGCTATCAAATGTGGCCGGCGTACGAGAAAGCCGATCTGCCGGAGGCGCTGCTGTTCGGCATGATCGCGAAAGAATCAGGGGGCAAAGTGCATGCCGTGTCGCGCTCGGGCGCGGCCGGGCCGTTGCAGTTCATGTATGCCACCGGCTTGCGCTTTGGGCTGACCAACGACGATGGCTTCGACATGCGCTTCGATCCGGCGGCGTCGGCACGAGCCAATGCCGATTACATCAATGAGCAGCTGGGCGTGTTCAACAACAACCTCGAGCTGACCATTGGCGCCTACAACGGTGGTGAGGGCGCGATGCATCGTCTGGTCGGCGCAGACACGTCGGTGAGCTTCTACGATCCGCGCATCTACAATCAGTTGTCGCAGGAAACCCGGGACTATGTCCCCTCGGTGCTGGCTGCGGCCTGGCTGTTCCTGCATCCGGAGAGCTACAACCTGAGATTTCCGAAGATGGATGGTGCGCCGGGCATCATCACGCTGAAGCGGCCCGCGTCGCTGGCCGAACTTACCGTGTGTCTGGGTTCGGCCGGCGGCATGACCGATGGCTGGTTCCGCACGTTGCGCAACCTGAATCCGCGGCTCGATTCACAGGCGCAGCAGCCGGTAGGCACTCGTTTGCAGTTACCCAAACAGCTGGAGCAAGCGTATGCGTCACGTTGTGTGGATGGCCCGTGGCCGATTCTCGCCAGCGATCTGCACAATGCGGTAGTACCGGTCGTAGCCCAGGCCACGGTGCCAGTACATGCGTCGGCGGGATCGCGGGATTACAAGGTTCGCCGCGGTGACACGCTGGAGAGCATCGTGCGCAAACTGCACTGTTCGAGCGTGCAGGAAGTGGCGGATATGAACGGGATCAAGCACCAGCACCTCAGCCTTGGACAGACGCTGAAGCTCCCGGTCTGCCAATAAAGCCCCTCAGCGGTTGCCTGGCTCAGGCAACCGCGCTGGTCTGCATCCAGCTTTCGACCGTATTGTTGCTTTTGCTGTTGCCGTGGATTTCTTTGAGTTCGCGCAACAGCTGCATCAATTGACGGTGCTGCGGCTGCAGGCTTGCGTGCGGTGAGTTCTTGGTCTCGTGATAAGCCACGGCCAGCCATAGCGCGATACCGCGCAGCGCTACCTCAGGATTATCCGAGCGGGCGCGCTCATAACCGGCTTCGGTGCCCTGACCCCATGGCAGGTAGCGCGCTTCAGGCGCGGTGCCGTACAGGTGAGGGAAATCGCTGCGCGAGGCCTGGCCGATTTCACGCAGAGTCAATGCGCTCAGTCGCATTCGGGTGCGCTTGGGCAGCCCGCGGATGCTGCGTTCGATGTCGCGGAACTGGCGGCCAAGCTGGCGGGCACGCATCATCGCAATGAACGGTGTGAGTAGTTGCATGGGTTCCCCTCGGCGCTTGGTTCGGCAGTACCAGGTACATGGCGAAGAGGCGAGCGTAGCGAAGCCCTTGCGGCGAATGCGCCTAAAGCGTCACAAAATGACGCTTTGCGTCAGCTTACGGGTGACCTGAAGCTTGGGGCGAGGGGTCCGGCTTCGCTCTCGTCAGCAGCGGCCGAGCCGCTGGCCCACCTGCACTGCCTGCTGCGGCTGCAAGGCATCCAGCGTGGCCACGCCTTCGGGCAACAACAAAATCACCGTAGAGCCCATGTTGAAACGCGCCATTTCGGCGAAGCGTCCCAACGTGATGTTCTGGCCCTCGAACGACTTGCGGCGGATCGCCGAGGCATACGGCGGGATCACCAGGCCGTCCCAAACAGTGGCGACCGACGAGACCAGGATGGCCCCAACCATCACCACCACGAACGGACCATGCTCGCCCTCGAAGTGGCAGACCAGCCGCTCGTTGCGCGCAAACAAGCGCGGAATCGCCTCCACGGCGAACGGAGCCACGCTGAAGATCCGGCCGGGCACATGCACGGTTTCCTTCAGGCGCCCGGCCAGCGGCATATGCACACGGTGGTAGTCGCGCGGAGACAGGTACACGGTGACAAAGCGGCCATTGCGGTACGGCGCGGCGGCAGCCTCATCGCCACCCAGCAGTTCGGCCGCGGTGTATTCCTGCCCCTTGGCCTGGAAGATCCGGCCGTCGACGATCGGGCCGGCCTGGCTGATGCGACCGTCGGCGGGGCTGAGCAAGGCGGCAGGGTCGGCATCCGCACGGCGTGCGTCGGCGCGCAGCTTGCGCGTAAAGAACGCATTGAAGTGTTGATAGGCCAGTTCATCAGGCTGTGCCGCCTCGGCCATATTCACCTGGTAATTGCGCACGATGGTGCTGATGAGCCAGTTCTTCCACGGCGCGAATGTCCAGCGGGTAGCCCAGTAAACCACCCGCGACAGGGCGCGGTGGGGCAGCAGGTATTGCAGCAATAATTTAAAGGTCATCCGCCCAGTATAAAAGAAGCGGGGGGCTAGCCCGGCCACTGGCTTTATACTGATGGGCCTTGTGACTTGCCTGCCCAGGATTGCCGTGACCGCCGAACTCGCCTCCATCATCGACTTCATCCGTTATGGCGCAAGTCGCTTCTCGGCTGCCGGACTCACGTTCGGGCACAGCCACGACAACCCGATCGACGAAGCTACTCATCTGGTGCTTGCCAGCCTGCACCTGCCGCCGGACATCCCGCCGGCATACGGTGCCGGCAAGCTCACGGCTGAGGAGCGCGAACGCGTGCTGACGCTGATCGAGCGCCGGGTCAACGAGCGTCTGCCGGTGGCTTATCTGGTCGGCGAAACGTGGTTCGCCGGGCTGAAGTTCAAGAGTGACCGCCGTGCGCTGGTACCACGCTCACCGATTGCCGAGTTGATCGAGTCGGGTTTCTCGCCGTGGCTGGACGACCGTCAGATCGAGCGCGCGCTGGACCTGTGCACGGGCTCCGGCTGCATCGGCATCGCGCTGGCCGAATACAACCCGGAATGGGAGGTCGACATTGTCGATATCAGTGACGAAGCGCTTTCGCTGGCGCGCGAAAACATCGTATTCCAGCACGTCGAAGGTCGTGTCGAGGCGATCAAGTCGGACCTGTTCAACGGGGTGAAAGGCCGCTACTACGACCTGATCGTCTCCAATCCGCCCTACGTCACCGAAGACGAGTACGCCGCGCTTCCTGGCGAGTATCGCCACGAGCCGAAGCTCGGCCTGACCTCGGGTGCGGACGGGCTGGATCTTTGCCTGCGCATGCTTGACGAGGCCTCGCAGTACCTCAACGACGGTGGTCTGCTGATCGTGGAAGTAGGCGAAAGCGAGCACGCGCTGGCTGCGCTGCTGCCGCAGGTGCCGTTTGTGTGGATCGAGTTCAAGGTCGGCGCGATGGGCGTGTTCGCGCTGGAACGGCGCGACCTGGTCGAACATGCCGCTGCGATTCATGCCGCTGCCATCGCACGGCAACCCTAGCGCCTTACGGCGTCCAGCTATCGCGGTTAAGCTGTGACGGATCCTTCAGACGTCCAAACCCTATGTCCAGCAACTCCTTCGGCAAGCTCTTCACCGTCACCACGTTTGGCGAAAGCCACGGGCCGGCGATTGGGTGCGTGATCGACGGATGCCCGCCGGGGCTGCCGATCAGCGCGGAGGAGTTTCGCCAGGACCTGGATCGTCGCGCCACCGGCCGCAGCCGCTTCACATCGCAGCGGCACGAAGCGGATGAGGTGGAAATCCTCTCTGGCGTCTACGAGGGAAAGACGACGGGCACGCCCATCGCACTGCTGATCCGCAACACCGATCAGCGCAGCAAGGACTACGGCGACATCGCGTCGACCTTCCGCCCTGGTCATGCTGATTACACCTATTGGCAGAAATACGGCATCCGCGACCCGCGTGGCGGCGGCCGCTCCTCGGCACGCGAAACCACCATGCGGGTGGCTGCTGCCGTGGTCGCCAAGAAGTGGCTGGCCGAACGCTACGGCGTGCGCGTGCGCGGCTATCTGGCTCAGATCGGCGATATCACGCCCGCGGCATTCGATTGGGCGGCGGTGGAGCAAAACCCGTTCTTCTGGCCGGATGCAGCGCAGGTGCCTGCACTGGAAAGCCACATCAACGCGCTACGCAAATCCGGCGATTCGGTCGGCGCACGCGTCAACGTGGTGGCCGACGGCGTGCCGCCGGGCTGGGGTGAGCCGATCTACGGCAAGCTTGATGGCGATCTCGCCAGCGCACTCATGTCGATCAACGCAGTCAAGGGTGTGGAGATCGGTGATGGCTTCGCCGCCGTCACCCAGCGCGGTAGCCAGCACCGCGACGAAATGAGTATGGACGGCTTTACGTCCAATCATGCCGGCGGCATCCTTGGCGGCATCAGCAGCGGCCAGCCGGTAACCGCCTCGATCGTGCTCAAGCCCACCTCCAGCATCCTGATTCCCGGCCACAGCGTGAACCTCGCTGGCGAGGCGGCCGAGGTGGTGACCAAGGGTCGCCATGATCCCTGCGTCGGCATACGGGCGACCCCGATCGCCGAAGCGATGATGGCGCTGGTGCTGATCGACCATGCACTGCGTCACCGCGCTCAGTGTGGCGATGTGGGCGCGGTCGAGCCGCTGATTCCATGGCAGTTCCAAAGGCAGGGAACGACCCAAGATGGATAGGCCGAAGGTCTGGGTTTCGCGCCCCACCTTTCCCGACATCATCTCCCGTCTCGACGAGCACTTCGAGGTGACCAGCGAGTCGGAAGAGGTCGCTTTTACGCCGGCGGAGCTGGCGGCGAAACTGGCGGATCAGGATGCCGCCATCGTGGGTCTCAAGGAGCGCATCAGCACGCCGGCAATCGTCGGCGCGAAGCGCCTGCGCATCGTTGCCAACCTCAGCGTCGGCTACGACAACCTCGACCTGACTGCGTTGACCGAGGCCGGGATTGCCGCCTCCAATACCGCCGATGTGCTCAACGAAAGTGTGGCCGATTACACCTGGGCGTTGCTGCTTGGTGCAGCGCGCGGGGTCGGTGCAGCCGAGCGCTGGTTGCGTGCGGGCGAATGGAAGGCCACGAAGTTCACCCAGTGGCTTGGCATGGATGTGCGTGGTCGCACGCTCGGTATTCTGGGCATGGGCCGGATCGGTCAGGCCGTCGCGCGCCGGGCCACAGGGTTCGGCATGCAGGTCATCTATCACAATCGTTCGGCGTTACCGGCAGTGCTCGAACGTGAATGCAACGCGCGCTACGTGGACAAGCCGTCGCTGCTGCGCGAGGCTGATTTTCTGGTGCTTGTCGTGCCATTGACTCCGGAGAGCCGCCACGCGATTGGCGCATCCGAACTGGCGTTGATGAAGCCGACTGCCGTGTTGGTAAATGTTGCCCGCGGCGGTATCGTGGACGATGCGGCGCTTGCTGCGGCGCTGGCACGTGGTGATATAGCGGCGGCTGCGCTGGATGTTTTCGAGGGCGAGCCGAACGTGCATCCAGCCTTGCTTGCGCTGGACAATGTGCTGCTCAGTCCGCATATAGCCAGTGCCAGTCATGATGCACGACGCGCCATGACGGCGCTCGCGGTCGACAATGTCATGGCGTTTTTCGGCCATGGCCCCCACGCCGGGCACCCTCCGACGATCCTCAACCCGACGGTACTGGCAACGGCCAGCCACACCCCCACCCCTGAGCTAAAGAACACACGATGAGCAAGAAGAGCAGTTACAAAGTCGCCATGGTTGGCGCGACCGGTGCGGTGGGTGAGGCCTTGCTGGCGATCCTTGCAGAGCGGGAGTTTCCGGTCAGCGAACTGGTGCCGTTGGCCAGCGAGCGTTCGGCCGGCGGGAAAATCGAGTTTGGCGGCCAGCAGATCACGGTGCAGTTGCTGGATACCTACGACTTTGCGGGCGTGGACATCGCGTTCTTTTCCGCCGGCGGCTCGGTCAGCAAGGTGCATGCGCCACGCGCAGCGGCGGCCGGAGCCGTGGTCATCGACAATACTTCCGAATTCCGCTACGACGACGACGTACCGCTGGTCGTCAGCGAGGTCAATCCGCATGCGATCGCCGAGTACACCCGCCGCGGCATCATCGCCAATCCGAACTGCTCGACCATGCAGATGCTGGTGGCGCTGGCGCCGATCCATCGCGCGGTGCAGATCGAACGGATCAATGTCGCCACCTACCAGTCGGTGTCTGGCGCCGGACGTCTGGGCATGGAGGAGCTCGGCAAGCAGACGGCGGCGCTGCTGAACTTCCAAAGCGTGGACCCCGGCAAGAAATTCCCCGTGCAGATAGCGTTCAATGTGATTCCGCAGATCGACGAATTTCAACCGAACGGCTACACGAAAGAAGAGATGAAGCTGGTGTGGGAGACCCGCAAGATCCTTGAGGACGAGTCGATCCAGGTGAATCCGACGGCGGTACGCGTACCGGTTTTCTATGGCCACTCCGAGGCGGTACATATCGAGACCAGCGAGAAGATCACCGCCGAACAGGCGCGGGAGCTGCTGCAGCAGGCGCCGGGCGTGGTGGTGATGGATGAGCGCAAACCGGGTGGTTATCCGACCCCGGTGGGCGAGGCGGCCGGCAACGACGCTGTATTCGTCGGCCGTATCCGCGAGGATATTTCGCACGAGCGCGGGTTGGATCTGTGGATTGTTTCGGACAATATCCGCAAGGGTGCGGCGCTGAACGCCGTGCAGATCGCCGAGCGGCTGATTGAGGACTATCTATAAAATGCGTTGTTCGCAATTCATTGGCGTGATGTGTTTCATGGCGTCGTCGGTGGCCTGGGCCAGTAGCGGCGAGCCGACGGCACAACCTGCCGGCCAGCCGAAGCCGGCACAGGTCTCGCTGTCCGAGATCCAGCAGCGTCTCGCGCGGCACCAGGCTGAGATCAACCAGCTGGAACAGAGTGTCGCCACGCAGGAAGCGGACAGCACGCAGGCCAATCAACGCCTTCAGCAGCAAGATCGGACCATCACCGAACTGCAGAAGCAACTGCAGACGCTGCGAGCCAAGCGGGCATCAGGCCAGCAATAAAGGCGCCGCGGCGATGAGAACGCACTGCAGCAATGCACTGCAAGTATTCGCTGCTGCTATTGTTGATTGGTCTACATATAACTAAAGTGGCCATCATTTGGAGCGGTTGTCGCCATGGCGATGACACCATAGAGTGGCGCCAGAGATCGTTCGGGGGAACACACTGATGAATCGTTCGTTGAAGTTGTCGATGTTGATGGCACTGGCACTGGGCAGCAGTCAGGCAATGGCGCTGGACCTGGGCCAGATCCAGGTCAAATCGACCTTGGGGCAGCCGTTGCTGGCCGAGATTCCGCTGCACCCTGCCAATCAGGCGGAATTGCAGAACCTCACCGTTCAACTGGCCTCCAGCGAAGATTTCGCCCGCGCCGGCATCGCGGGGGGGCGCACCACGATCCCGCTTCATTTCAGTGTCACCAGTGCCGGCAATGGCCAGCAAGTGATCCGCATCACCAGCAGCGTGGCGGTGGATGATCCCTACCTCGACCTGCTGCTGGAAGTGAACGGCAAGGCCGGCAAGAGCGTGCGCGAGTTCGCCATCCTTCTCGATCCGCCGGGAACCCCCATGGCAGCGCCGTTGCAGGCGCCACCGGCAGCTACCGCCGCTTCCGCGCCGACGCAGTCGGCACCAAGCCAGGTTGCTCACGCCACATCAGCGCCCGCGCCACGGCAAAATCATGTTGCGCCAGCACCCCGCGCCGAGCCCGCTGCGGCTGCTGTCAGCAACGGCAAGTACGGTCCGGTCGAACGCGGTCAGACATTGTCGTCGATCGCCCGCAACGTCACGCCAAGCGGGGTCGACGTCAATCAGATGTTGCTGGCGCTCAAACAGGCCAATCCCGAGGCGTTCTATCGCGACAATATCAACGCGCTGAAGACCGGCGCGGTGTTGCGTGTACCGACATCTGACGAAGCGCAGGCCGTGACGGCCGCCGCGGCAGTGGCCGCAGTTCGTCGCGAGAACGGCGATTGGCGTGCCGGAGCGACCAGCAAACCCACCACGGTGGCGGATGCGGCGACCCGCGCCCCCAGTGCGCCCACCAGCACATCCGGCGCTTCCGGTGATCGTCTTGCGCTGGTTCCAGCCCAGGGCGTGAGCGGCACGGGGAGCCAGAGCGGGAGCGCGCCAGGCACCGGTGGTAAATCCGCTGCCGGCGTTCGCCAGGAACTGCTGCGCACCCAGGAAAGCCTTGCGACCCTGCAGCAGCAGGGCAACGAGTTGACCGCCCGTCTGAAAGACCTGACGGACATCAACAGCAAGAACGAACACTTGTTGTCATTGAAAGACAACGAGATCACCGAACTGCAGAACGAGCTGGCCGCGGCACGCAAGACTGCCGGCTTGCCGCCCCAGGCGGCTGCCGCCCCGGCGGCGGTGAGCGGGGCCAAGCTTGCGCCGGTAGCCAGCGTGCCGGCACAGCCCGTGGCAACCACGCCAGCAGCGGCCACATTGGCACCTGCTGTGAGCAGCACGGCTGCCACTGCGGCAGCTGCCGCCACAAGTTCAAGCGCGGTGACAACAGCTCCAGCCGTTAACGCCAGTGTGCCTGCGACAGCTACCGCAGCGGCCAAGCCCGCGCCGGTCAAACCCGTTATCAAGCCCGTCATCAAGCACACCGCCCCGTTGGCGGATGAACAGCCGTGGTACACGCAGACGTGGGCCTGGGCCGCAGGCGCCGTCGTGGTTCTGTTGCTGCTGGTTGGGCTTCTGCGTCGCCGCAAGCCTGCCGAAGCGTCGTTGGCGAAGTCCTCACTGGCTGATCGTTTCGAATCGGCAGCACCGGCCGAGCACGATGGCGACGATGTCGACCAGGACGAGCTGCTCGACGAACTGGCCGAGCATCCGGACGACATCCATCTGCATCTGGAACTGGTCACCCTGTATTACTCGCGCCGCGACGTCGAGCACTTCGAGGCGGCTGCCGAAGCGATGCATGCCCACATCACAGATCCGCAGCAGGACGAGTGGCAAGACGTTGTGCACATGGGTGAGGATCTGGTGCCGGGCCATCCGCTGTTCGATCAGCACGCGGCGGTTCCAGCGCGTGAAGAAGCAGCAAGCCCACCCGATTTCGATATCGACGACTACGCGGTCGGCAGCCATGCCTCCACGGTCGCATCGTCGATGCCGCCACTGCCGCCGCAGGCTCCAAAGAAGGTCAGCGAATACCACTTCAATTTTGACTTGAGTGGGCCGGTCGCCGGTGAATCGGCGTCGGACATGACCGCTGTCGCGCCAGAGGTAGCCGATACCCATTTTGAGGCGCCGCCTCCGCTAGCGCACGTCGAGCCGGCCACGAGCTGGCAGTTCGATGATTCGGAGAATGACCATCAGTTGAGCGGCCAGGGCCATGAGCTGGGCGAATACAACGATGATCCGGTTGATACCAAGCTGGATCTGGCTCGCGCTTATCTGGACATGGGCGATGCCGATGGTGCTCGCGCCATGCTTGGGGAAGTGCTGAAGGAAGGCAGTCAGATGCAGCAGGATGTTGCCAAGCGCCTGATGGAAGGCATCAGCTGATTCCAGCGCCACGCCGTTCGCGTGAGTTGTCGGGCCGGCCTTGCCGGCCCGACCTCGTTTCGGGGCTAGCCGGCCTTGCCGGCCCGACTTCGTTTATTGAGCCAGCCCACAAATACTGCGTACAAACCGTTCGCCCTGGGCGTAGCGCAGCGGAGTCGAAGGGAATTCGGGGAACCATCGGCGGCCCGGCTCAATAAGGACCTGGCAGCCTTGTCGGCCCGATTCAGGTGGCAGGCTGCTAATCTTTCACGACTTTTATCGACCTGTTACCGACTACATGCGCATCGCCCTTGGCATCGAATACGACGGCACCGATTTCTACGGCTGGCAGCGCCTGAAGTCCGATGCCAGCGTGCAGACAGCGGTAGAGAGCGCGCTGTCGCGGGTCGCCGCGCATCCGGTGGAGATCAGTTGTGCGGGGCGTACGGATGCCGGGGTCCATGGCCGCTGCCAGGTCGTACACTTCGATACCGAGGCTCAGCGCGACATGCGCGGCTGGGTGCTTGGTGCCTGTTCCAACCTGCCAGATACCGTGGCTGTATTGTGGGCGCAGCCAGTGGCAGCGGAGTTTCATGCGCGTTATGCCGCACGCAGTCGGCGCTATCGATACCACATCCTCAACCGGCCGGTGCGTGCGGCGCTGGATGCGCGCTACGTGACGTGGGAGCGCCTGCCGCTTGATGCCGAACGCATGCACGAGGCAGCACAGGCCCTGGTCGGCGAACATGACTTTGGCGCGTTTCGGGCGTTGTCATGCCAGGCCGCACATCCGCGTCGAACGGTCTTGGCGGTCAGTGTACGTCGCGAGGGTGAACAACTTTTCGTCGATATCGAGGCGAACGCGTTCCTGCATCACATGGTGCGCAACATCGTCGGATCGCTGCTGCTGATCGGTCGCGGCGAACGACCCGTGGCGTGGATGGCCGAATTGCTGGCCGGCTGCGATCGTCAGGTCGCCGGACCCACCGCGGCTGCGTCGGGGCTGACCTTTCTGGGCCCACGCTATCCATCTCACTGGGGCTTGCCGGCCGAGGTCAGCATGATCGAGACAAGTCAGTGAACGACCAGCAAGCAACTCGCATCAAATGCTGTGGAATGACCCGGGTCGAGGATGCGCTGTTGGCGGCGCGCCTCGGCGCCGACGCGATCGGGCTGGTGTTTACAGCGCGCAGTAAGCGCCGGGTCGAGTTGTCGCAGGCAACGACGATACGCCAGGCGTTGCCGCCATTTGTCACGGTGGTGGCATTGTTCATGGACGACGAGGCGGCGCTGGTGCATCAGGTGATCGACGTCGTGCAGCCGGAGTTGCTGCAGTTTCACGGACAGGAAGACGATGCGTGGTGCGCGCAGTTCGGTCAGCGTTATCTCAAGGCGATCGCGATGGGTGAGGGCGCGCAGGCCTTTTCGCGCTTGCACGACTACCCCAAGGCGGCCGGGTTGCTGCTGGACGGGCACGGCCTGGGCGAGGCCGGCGGTAGCGGGCGCGCGTTCGACTGGTCGCACATGCCGAGCGATCTGGCGCAGCCATTGATCCTGGCCGGCGGGCTGAATCCGGACAACGTCGCGCAAGCCATCCGCATCGCGCGACCATGGGCGGTGGACGTGGCCAGCGGCATCGAGCGTTCGCCCGGCATCAAGGATGCCGCTAAGATGGCTGCCTTCATTGCCGCCGTACGTAGGAACGCACCCTGTGCGTGATAGACGCTGAGGCAACCTTTTTCGCGCACACGGTGCGCTCCTGCATCCGAATCACAAGATGAGCAAGATCACCGATTTCAACGCCTACCCCGACGCGCACGGCCGCTTCGGCAATTACGGTGGCAGCTATGTCGCCGAGACGCTGATGGCGCCACTGGCTGAGCTTACCGAGGCGTATCTGCGGTTGCGTGACGATCCGGAGTTCATCGCTGAGCTGGACCGCGATCTGAAGCATTACGTTGGTCGGCCCAGCCCGATCTATCACGCCGAGCGGCTGTCGCAGCATGTGGGTGGCGCGCGGATCCTGTTCAAGCGCGAGGACCTCAACCATACCGGCGCGCACAAGATCAATAACACGGTGGGCCAGGCGCTGGTCGCCAAACGCATGGGCAAGCCGCGCATCATCGCCGAAACCGGCGCGGGCCAGCACGGTGTAGCCAGTGCCACGGTGGCCGCGCGGCTCGGCTTGAAGTGTGTGGTCTACATGGGCGCGGTGGATATCGAACGGCAGAAGATCAACGTCTACCGCATGAAGCTGCTGGGCGCGGAAGTCGTGCCGGTGACGTCCGGCTCGAAGACGCTGAAGGACGCATTGAACGAGGCGATGCGCGACTGGGTCACCAACGTCGCCGACACGTTCTACATCATCGGCACCGTTGCCGGCCCGCATCCGTATCCGTTGATGGTGCGTGATTTCAACGCGATCGTCGGGCGCGAGGCGCGGGCGCAAATGCTGGATCAATATGGCCGTCTGCCGGACGTGCTCACCGCCTGTGTGGGCGGCGGCTCCAATGCGATCGGGTTGTTCCATGCGTTCCTGAATGATGCGGATGTGCGCATGGTCGGCGCCGAGGCCGCAGGCGAAGGGATTGCCAGCGGCCACCATGCGGCCTCCTTGCTGGCCGGTCGACCAGGTGTGCTGCACGGCAATCGTACGTACGTGCTGTGCGACGACAACGGCCAGATCACCGAGACCCATTCGGTTTCGGCTGGTCTCGATTACCCCGGTGTCGGCCCCGAGCATGCGTTCCTGAAGGATGCCGGCCGCGCCGAATATCTCGGCATCACTGACGACGAGGCGCTGGAAGCGTTTCATCTGCTGGCGCGCACCGAGGGTATCCTCGCTGCGCTCGAGTCCAGTCACGCGGTGGCGCAGGCGATCAAGCTGGCGCGCGAATATCCGAAGGATGGGCTGGTGTTGTGCAACCTGTCCGGCCGTGGCGACAAGGACGTGCATACGATCGCTGCACTCGAAGGGGTCGAAGTATGAGTCGCATCGATGCGCGTTTTGCCCAGCTCAAGGCGTCCGGCCGCACCGGCCTGATTCCGTTCGTCACTGCCGGCGATCCTGCGCCTGAGCATGTCGTGACGCTGATGCACGCGCTGGTCGAGGCCGGTGCCGACCTGATCGAACTAGGCGTGCCGTTCTCTGATCCGATGGCCGATGGGCCGGTGATCCAGCACGCCAGCGAGCGGGCGATTGCCAAAGGTGTCGGGCTGGCTGATGTATTGCGCTGGGTTGCCGAATTCCGCACGCGTGATGCGGCTACGCCGGTGGTTTTGATGGGTTATCTGAACCCGGTCGAGATCCACGGTTATGCCCGCTTTGCGCAGGAGGCAGTGCAGGCCGGCGTCGATGGCGTGTTGCTTGTCGATTGCCCGTTGGAAGAAGCGTCGGTTCTGCAGCCGTTGCGCGACGCAGGGTTGCAGCAGATCCTGCTCGCCGCGCCGACCACCGCACCCGCGCGTATGGCGCGGCTGTGCGAGGCCGCCGAGGGTTTCCTGTATTATGTGTCGTTTGCCGGTATTACCGGTGCGGCGCACTTGAGTACCGGCGGGATCGCCGCACGAGTAGCGGATATCCGCGCTCACGCGCGAGCTCCGGTGGCGGTAGGTTTTGGCATACGCGATGCGGAGAGTGCGAAAGCAATCGCTGGCTTCGCCGATGCGGTGGTGATTGGCAGTGCGCTGGTCGAGCGGCTTGCCGAGGCCACGGATGCGGCCGACATCTCCGCGCGGATTCGCGCGTTTCTGCTGCCGATTCGTGCCGCGCTCGATGCGCATTGACTGAATGTCTACCAGGGACCGGTCTATATGAGGACCGGCCCATGAAGGGCAGATGCATGACGGGCAGGTGCCGTTTGACGATGGTGCTCTCACGATTATCTAGGGTGATGCGATGAACTGGCTGCAAAAAATCATGAATCCGCGCACCCGTACGCAGCAGCCGAATGGCGGCAAAGGTTCGGTGCCGGAGGGTGTCTGGGAGAAATGCGGCGGTTGCGGCACGGTGTTGTATCGGCCGGAACTCGATCGCAACCTGATGGTTTGCCCCAAGTGCGGTCATCACCATTACATCGAGGCGCGCACGCGTCTGCTTGCGTTGCTGGATGAAGGCAGCGCGCAGGAGCATTGGGCCAGCATGGAGCCCACCGATCCGCTGAAATTCCGCGACACCAAGAAGTACCGCGATCGCATCATTGCCGCGCAGAAAAAGGTTGGCGAAAAGGACGCGCTGCTGGCAATGAGCGGCAAGCTCAAAGGACGCCCGCTGATGGCGGTGGCATTCGAGTTTGCCTACATGGGCGGCTCGATGGGTTCCGTCGTGGGTGAAAAATTCACCCGCGCCGCAGAACGCGCACTGGCCGATCGCAGTGCGCTGGTGTGCTTCTCAGCCACCGGCGGTGCGCGCATGCAGGAGGCATTGTTTTCGCTGATGCAGATGGCCAAGACCTCCGCTGCGCTGGCGCGCCTGCGTGACGCGGGCGTGCCGTACATCAGCGTGCTGACCAACCCGACTACCGGTGGCGTATCCGCCAGTCTGGCGATGCTCGGCGACATCAACATCGGTGAGCCGAAGGCGTTGATCGGTTTCGCCGGTCCGCGCGTGATCGAGCAGACCGTGCGCGAGACGTTGCCAGAGGGTTTCCAGCGCTCGGAGTTTCTGGTCGAGCATGGCGCCATTGACCTGATCGTCGATCGTCGCGACATGCGCGACAAGCTGGCTGATCTGCTCGGCATCCTGACCCGGGCATCGCGCGCCGCCTGAAAAATCCTCCGCGATAAACATCAAGATGCCGCCGCAAGGCGGCATCTTCGTTTCCGCTGCAGGTTTTCCACAGCTACTGTGGATGCCATGGGTGTAAGCCTGTGGACAAGGTCCATTCGCTGCTTGTCCATCAAGCACTTGCTACGCGTTGTCGAAGTTTTGCTCAGTCGCGAGCGTGTCCGGCAAAGTTCTCCACAGCGAATGTGGAGCGTGACGTGGAAAGCCTGTGGACAAGTAGCCTATCTGTCTGACCGCAAAGGACCTTGTGACGGCGTGCGCAATTGCTGCTCACACGAGTGCACGGCAGCACTCACGTCAGCCAGCCTCACTTCAGTCAATCCTCAGACCAGCTTCGCGGCCAGCGGCAACAGCAACAGCGACGACGCGCCAAGACCACTGCCGATGAGAATGGCCGCCAGCACGTCACTCGGATAATGCAGCCCGAGGATCACCCGCGATGCAGCGACCAGCACTGTAAAGCTCAGCAGCAACGGTGCGAGCTGCGGATACCAGGCCAGTGCGACGATGCTGAAGCCCACTGCCTGCAAGGTGTGCCCGGATGGAAAACTGAATTCGTCCAGTGGCGGCACATGGGCGATCACGCCGGGGCATACGCGGAAGGGGCGCGGGCGGCGCGTCCAGCGTTTCAGCAAGCGGTACAGCTGCAATGCAGTGAGCCCGGTGAGTGCCATGTGCGCAGCGGCGACAAGTCCGCGCTGGCCATAGATCAGCGGCAGTACGGCCATCAGCGCGTACCAGAACATGCCATCACCGAGCCGGCTGATGGCACCGAAGAACAGACCCACCGCGCGCCGGGCACCCCAGCGATTGGCTGCTACACATACGCGTCGATCCAGCGCGAGGCGCGGAGCACCGAACAGGCGTGACGCAAGGCGGTGTGATCCGACAGGGTGTGTAGCGATTGAAAGCTCAGGCGTGTGCAGCGGTGGTAGCGTGCTCATGCAAATTCTCCTCGGCCATCTCACGCAGCAGGGTTTCGAAATCACGGATCACGGCGTCCGGAGAGAGCCCGGCGACGCCGACATGAGCGGCACGTCCCATGTGCCTGATCAAACCCGGATTGCAGGCCAGGTTGGTGGCCGCAGCGATGAACGCCTGCGCATTCCCCGACTCGATGCAGTAACCGTTGACGCCGTCGAACAGATGTTCGTGGGCGGCGCCTTCGGCGTAGGCCACCACCGGCAGGCCGGCGGCCAACGCCTCGAGAATCACGTTGCCGAACGTTTCACTGAGGCTGGTAAACGGGAACAGGTCCGCGCTGGCGTAATGCTGGGCGAGCGCTTCGCCGCGCAGCATGCCGGCGAAGATGAAATCCGGATGCATGGCCTGCAGTGCTGCACGTGCTGGACCATCACCCACCCATACGTAGCGTGCCTTGGGAACCTGGCTCTGGATGGCGCGAAACGTCTGCACCGCCAGTTCGAGATTCTTTTCCGCAGCGATGCGCCCGACATACAGCACCACCGGCGTGGCGGCATCGACGCCCCACGTGGCGCGCAAGGCATCACTGCGATGATGCGGGTGGAACAGTTGCGTATCCACCGCGCGGCGCAGCATGCGCGCGTTGGGTACGCCCAGGGCGTGCAGTTCCTTGGCCAGTGCATCGGTCGGCACCAGGGTGGCGGCAGCGCGTCGATGAAAGCGGCGCAGATAGCTGCGTACCAGCGGGGTGAGCCAACCCACACCGTAATGATCGGCGTAGCTGTCGAAGCGGGTATGGAAGCCGCTGCTTACCGGTATGCGCAGTTGCTTGGCCGCACGCACGGCCGACCAGCCGAGCGGACCTTCGGTGGCGACATAGATCGCGTCGGGGCGCTGCTGCATCCAGTGCTGACGCAGCGCGCGGCCGGCGGGCAAGCCGAAGCGCAGTCCGGGATAGCGGGGCACGCTGCCGCCGCGCACGCTGAGCACTTCGATGCCAGGTTCGTCCAGATGCGGTTGCGGCTGTCGTGGACGGATCAGATCGACGCTGTGGCCACGACCGGCCAGGCCGGCGGCGAGGCTCTGTACGGTCAATGCGACGCCGTTGATTTCCGGTGGATAGGTCTCGCTGACGATGCCGATGCGCATGATGGTACCCGTGCTGGCTGGGCACAGCTTCGCCGGGCGGCGTTGCGGCGGTATGGCGGGTGCATGACGCCCCAATGACGGTGGGTGCTGGACGCTAGCTGCCGGGCGTTAGGGTTGCAGGCGATCAGCCAGCGTCACCAAAACGGAACGAGGCCATGCCGCGGGTCAGCGGCCGAAGTAGATCGATACGCCGAGATTGACTTGCCAATCCGGCGCCATGCCGCTCAAGCGACGGTCGAAGCCGGCATCGAGCTGGACGCGCGGATCGACCAGCCATGCCAGTCCGCCACCGGCAACGGTGCCGTTGCCTTGATCCGCCGCGTGGAGCAGGGCCGTCTCTACATACAACGTCAGCGTCTTGGTCAGCACGATATTGTCGCTGAGCGCTGCGGTGGTGCTGTCCTTGCCGCCGGCACGCACGTCTTCGAGATACGCCCCCAACTGATGGATGTCGTTCGCCTGGTAGGCGAATTGTGCGCCGAGCAGATACTGGCGATTGTCGTTGCGGAACGCCTTCGCGCCGTCCGTGAATTCAACACTGCCCAGCAATCCCCAGCTGAATGCCTGGTTTGAGCTCGGCAGCGCAAGCTTGATGGCGAGGTTGCTGTCGCCATGGCCATGACCGCGGAAGTCGGTCGCGGAACCGGTCTGCTGCAGGTAGTCGAAGGCCGAGCCGCCCAATTGCACTTCCACCGGGCCACCGATGCCGACCCGCAACAGACTCTCAGTGGTGAATAGCGAGTTGCGGACGCCATCCTGCCGGTCGAGACTCCAGTCCCCAAGGCCTTGCTCGAGAGTGACGTCGCCAGCGTCCAGCACGACCGGAGTGAAGCCATAGCCCGGGCGGTCGAAGCCTGGGTTGGTGGCCAATACAGGCATGCTGATCAACCAGCCCAGCGTGAACGCGGCAAGCGGAGCAAAACGCGGGCGACAATGTATCCGTTGCGCCAGGCGCGGGTTCGCGCCCCGGTATCGGCTAAAATCCAATGCTTCGCTCCATGCCAGTTGAATAGAATCCCATGACTGTTCGCACACGCTTCGCCCCCAGCCCTACCGGTTTCCTGCATATTGGTGGTGCCCGTACCGCACTGTACTGCTGGTTGGAGTCACGCCGCCGTGGTGGGCAGTTTGTGTTGCGCATCGAGGATACCGATCGCGAGCGTTCCACCGACGAGGCGGTGCAAGCGATTATCGATGCCATGCACTGGCTGGGACTGGATGCGGACGAAGGCCCGGTCTATCAGACGCATCGACTGCAGCGTTACAAGCAGGTTGCCGATGAACTGGTCGCTGCCGGCAAGGCGTACTACGCCTACGAGAGCAAGGACGAGATCGAGGCGATGCGCGAGGTCGCCATGGCCAAGGGCGAGAAGCCTCGCTACAACGGCTACTACCGCGACCGCAACGAGCCGTATCGGGAGGATCCGAACCGGGTGATCCGTTTCAGGAACCCGAGCGAAGGTTCAGTGATTTTCGACGACAAGGTCAAGGGGCGGATCGAGTGGGCGAACGGCGAGCTGGACGATCTGGTGATCTTCCGCTCCGACGGCTGGCCTACCTACAACTTCGCGGTGGTGGTCGACGACATCGACATGGGTATCACCGAGGTGATCCGCGGCGACGACCACGTCAACAACACGCCGCGACAGATCAACATCTATCACGCGCTCGGTGCGAAAGTGCCGGAGTTTGCGCACCTGCCGATGATCCTCGACAAGGAAGGCAAGAAGCTTTCCAAGCGCACCAGTGCGGTCAGCGTGATGGAGTATCGCGACGACGGCTTCCTGCCGCATGCGCTGCTCAACTATCTGGTGCGCCTGGGCTGGTCGCATGGTGATCAGGAGATCTTTTCGCGCGACGAGATGATTTCGCTGTTCGACATCAGCGATGTGAACAAGGCTGCCTCGCGCTTCGATACCGAGAAGCTTGCATGGCTCAATCAGCATTACCTCAAGACGGAAGATCCGCAGACGCTGGCGCCGGAGTTCGCATGGCATTTGGCGCGCGCGGGCATCGACACGTCGCATGGGCCGGCCCCGGCAGATGTGATTGTGGCGCTGCGTGATCGCGTGCACACGCTCAAGGAAATGGTCGAGCGCGCAAAGATCTGGTATGCGCCGATCGGCGAATGGGACGACAAGGCCGTCGCCAAGCATCTGAAGAATGACAGTGCCGTGGCTGTGCTCGAAGCGACAAAGGCGCTGCTGATCGATTGCGAATGGAAGCCAGAGGCCATCCATCAGGTGATCGAGCAGATCGCCGCCAAGCTCGAACTTGGCATGGGCAAGATCGCACAGCCGCTACGCGTGGCGATGACCGGTACGCAGGTGTCGCCGTCGATCGATCACACCATCTACCTGGCTGGTCGCACCGAAGCACTCAAGCGGATCGACCACGCGATGGCAATGGCGCAAGCTTGAAAACCTGATGACGCGGCGAGATTGAATGGACGAACTGCTCGCTAAAGCCACGCAAGGCGTCGATCCCGATGCGCCTGGCGCGTTCTGGCACATCCTGGCCAATCTGTTGAATATGGTGCCGTGGGCCGCCATGTTCTGGTGGAACGTGCTGTTCATTGCCGTCGGCGCATTGCTTGGCTGGTGGCGCGGACGCTGGGTCGAAGGCGTCGTCTGGGCTGCCGTGCTGGGGCCGATCGGCTGGATCGTGATACTGGCAAAGCCGCGGCTGCGTCCTGGCGCCCAGCCACCGCCGTTGCGACGTTGAACCCGATCAGGGCTGCTCACGCGGCGGTGTATGATCGAGCCTGAGGTGAATACTGTGAGCCACGACATCGCTGAGAATCCGCACCTCCATCATCCGCACCATCACGATGCGAGGGGTTTTGTGCGCGCGGTGGAGCATGCCAGCGAAGAACGCGGTTTGCGCCTGACCCCGTTGCGCAAGGAAGTACTCGAGCTGGTCGCCGCTGCGCACAAGCCGGTCAAGGCGTATGACCTGCTCGATCAGCTGCGCGAAAAGCACGGCAACGCGGCGCCGCCTACGGTCTACCGCGCTCTGGATTTCCTGCTCGAGCATGGGTTCATCCACAAGCTGGAATCGATCAACGCGTACGTCTCCTGCCACCATCCGGCAGAGGCGCATCAGGTGCCATTTCTGATCTGCGACACCTGCTCCAATGCGCAGGAAGTCTGCGATGAGCGGGTGGCCGAACTGATCGAAGTCCAAGCCAAGGCACTGGGTTTCCGGCCACAGGCGCAGACACTGGAAGTGCACGGCACCTGCAAGAATTGCCTCAAGGCCTGAATCCGCTTCTTTCGGCAGAGACCTGTTTCAGTTTTCCCTGGTCGCCTGCGTCCGCCCAAAACAGTTCTTGAAGGAATCTGTTCGCATTTCTGCCTGTGTCATCAGCCGGTTGCGTTGCGGACGTAGGCTTTCCTCCCTCTGTCCGGAGGGCTATTGCCTCGGGCGGTGGCATTTTTCTATGTTATAAAGTAACATCGTAACCACCGAAACAGGGGGTCGCCATACTGGCGACGCCCGAGCAGGCCGATGGATTCCGAACAGGTACACAAATCCCGCTGGTGGCATATCGCTGACCGTGTCGGGGCGACGGCTTCTTTCCTGTGCGCGATCCACTGCGCGCTATTGCCGTTCGTGTTGGCGTTGTTGCCATTCCTGGGCCTGGAATTTCTGGCTGACCATCGTTTCGAGCGTGACTTTGTATTTTTCGCCTGCACGCTGGCGCTGTTCGCCCTGATCGGTGGTTATCGTCGGCACCAGCGACCGTTGCCATTGATGCTGGCGGCGCCGGGTCTGGCGTTGCTGGTACTCGGCGTCACCTATGCAGAGGGCTATTCGATCATCGTGCACAGCGTGCTGGTGACGTGCGGTGGCTTGCTGGTGGCCAGCGCGCATTTCGTCAACCTGTACATCGATCGCCGCTACGGTCACGCGCATGTGCATGGCCCCCAATGTGCCCACTGATGTGTCCATCGAGCAGCGTCTACGAGCCCATAGTGATTGTGTAACGGCAATCGTCGTCCATAGCATGGTCCGATGAGTACGACGCACCCCCACGATCACCCGCATGCATTGCATGCGCATGAGCATGCCGCTCCAGCGAGCGGCCGTAACTACAAGTTGTTGTTCGCTTTTGTGTTGACCACCCTGATGATGGTGGCCGAAGTATTCGGCGGCCTGTGGTCTGGCTCGCTGGCGCTGCTAGCCGATGCTGGCCATATGATGGTTGATGCGCTGGCGCTATTGCTGGCTTTTATCGGTGCATGGATGGCCACTCGGCCGGCGGATGCGCGACGCAGTTACGGCTATGGCCGGATGGAAGTTCTGGTTGGATTCGTCAACGCATTGAGCCAGTTTGTGCTGGTTGGCTGGATCATTTACGAAGCCACCACACGCTTGCTGCATCCGGGACAGATCCTGTCCGGAATCATGCTGGTGGTGGCGCTCGCCGGTTTGCTGGTCAACGGGTTGATCTTGCGCATGTTGCACGGTCATGCGCATGACGATGTCAATCTGGGCAGTGCGAGCCTGCACGTGCTGGGTGACCTGCTCGGTTCGGCGGCAGCGGTAATCGCGGCACTGGCGATCCGCTGGTTTGACTGGTTGTGGGCCGATCCGGTGCTTTCGATGCTGGTGTCGCTGCTGATTCTCAACAGTGCCTGGCGGCTGATGCGGTTGTCGGCGCACATCCTGCTGGAAGGCGTTCCCGACGGCATGGACTGCGCCGAGGTCGAGGCCTCGCTGCGCGGGGCAGATGCCTCGATCCGCGACATCCACCATCTGCATGTGTGGCAACTCGCTTCGGGTTCGCGCATGGCCACCCTGCATGCTGAACTACGTGACTCGGCCGATAGCGCGCGGGTCTTGCAGGCAATCAATCAGGTATTGCTGGAACGCTTCAGTATTCAGCATGTGACCGTGCAGATCGATCCGGGCGAGTGTTTCGACCAGGCGCGGGACTGTGCTGGGCACGGCCACCCCTGACTTTGGCTCTTTCGGCCGGCGCTGCTATGATGCTAGGTCATTCATTCAACGAATTTAAGGAGTTCTCATGGGTAAGGGCGATCGCAAGACCCGTCGCGGCAAGACCTACCGCGGTAGCTACGGCAATACCCGTGCGCATACCGCGGTGCCGGCTGTCGTCGGCGCCAAGCCAACCGTGACCAAGCCGGTTGCTGCCAAGAAGGCTGCGCCGAAAAAGAAATCGGCTTAAGCCGGTTCACGGTGAGCTAACAAAACCCCCGCCCTGGCGGGGGTTTTTGTTTATGGGTGCGTGATACATCCTTGTGCCGTGCGGCGCGACGACACAGCTGGTCAAGCCTGATCATCGTCGTCATTCAGTTCCGACATCGGTGAACGCGCAGGCTCATGCCGATCAGCACCTTGCGATCAGTTCGCGGGATTCGTCTGAGGCGTCAGGCTGCCGCAATTCCGCTAGTGGAACCTGAATGCAGTTATGAGTTGCCTCGTCAGCTGACGTTGCCGGCAGGCATCGCGCTGTGTATGATGCGGTCCACTGTGTTAATGCGTTAGTACATTATGAAGCGTCGATCGCTTGATCCCGAGACACCTGTGGAGTCAGCCAAGCTGAGTCTCTATGAAGCACTCCTGTCGCTGAAAAATGCCGATGAGATGGGTGCCTTCATGTGCGATCTATGCACCCCGGCGGAACTTGAGGTGCTGGTGGACCGCTGGCGTGTGGTGCCGTACCTGCTCGAAGGGGTGTCCTACCGGGAGATTCACGAGCGCACTGCGGTCAGCATCACTACGATCGGGCGAGTGGCTCGTTATCTCAATCAGGGCAGCGGCGGCTATCTGGCCGCGGCAGCACGGGCAGCGCGGCGTCTATCGCTGGCGGCGAAGAAGGCCAAATCATGAAAGCGCGTGACCGTTTGCGTATTGCGATGCAGAAATCAGGCCGGCTGACCGAGCCGGCGCTGGAGTTGCTCACCCGTTGCGGCCTGAGCTTTCGGCAGAGCCGCGACAAGCTGTTCTGCTTTGGCGAAGGCGAACCGGTCGATCTGCTGCTGGTGCGGGATGACGATATTCCGGGCTTGATCGCGCAAGGCGTGTGCGACCTCGGTATTGTCGGCCGCAATGTGCTGAACGAGTTTCAGCTCACGGCGGGGCGCGAGGTCGATCCGCTGACCGAGTTGCGCCCGCTGGGGTTTGGCCGCTGCCGGTTGTCGATCGCGGTGCCACAGGAGCTGGACTATCACGGGCCGCAGCAACTGGAAGGCCGGCGCATTGCCACGTCATATCCGGGTCTTCTCGGCGAATGGTTGCGCAAGCATGGTGTGACTGCTGGCGTGGTGACGTTGGCCGGATCGGTTGAAATCGCGCCGAAGCTGGGCACCGCCGAAGCGATCTGCGATCTCGTGCAGAGCGGCGGCACGCTGGTGGCGAACCAGTTACGCGAAGCCGAAGTATTGCTGGACAGCGAGGCCGTGCTGGCTGGCCCGCTGACGCTGCCGGTGGACGAGCGTGGCGACATGCTGGAGTTGCTGCTGAAGCGGCTGGACGGGGTGATCCAGGTGCGTGAGTCGCGCCTGCTGCTGTTGCAGACCTCGCGCCACACCCTCGAGGCGGTTACCCGATTGCTGCCCGGCGGACCGCAGCCGACCTTGTTGCAGGTAGCCGGTCAGCCGGATCAGCTGATGCTGCAGGCGTTGTGTGCTGGTGAAGTGAGCTGGCGACAACTGGAAGAAATCAAGAAGGCCGGTGCACGCGAGATGTTCGTGCTGCCGGTTGAGAAGATGTTGGCTTGAAGCTGGTTGGCTTGAAGCCGGTTGGTTTGAAGCCGGCTGGCATTACCCAGGTTCGTCTGACACACAAGAGTATGAAGAGCAGGTTGGCATGAAACGTCTGGATTGGAATGCATTGGATGAGGTCGCGCGTAGTGAAGCACTGGCGCGCCCGGCGCAGTCGCGCGCCGACGAACTGCGTCGCGGTGTCGAGCAGATCATGGCGTCGGTGCGCGAGCGCGGCGATGCAGCGTTGCTGGAACTCAGCGCGAAATACGATCGCTGCACGCTGCAGTCGATTGAAGTTGACGAAGCCGAGTTCGCTGCTGCCGAGGCGGCGCTCGATCCGGCATTGAAGGCGGCCATCCACGAGGCTGCCGCGCGGATCGAAGTGTTCCACCGCGCCACCGCGCCACAGCCGATAGCCGTCGATACCGCGCCTGGCGTGCGGGTAGAGCGGGTGCTGCGCCCCATCACCCGCGTCGGTCTGTACGTGCCGGCTGGTAGCGCGCCGCTGCCGTCAACCGCGCTGATGCTTGGCGTGCCCGCGCGCATTGCCGGTTGCCGCGAGGTAGTGCTGTGCTCGCCGGCGCGCGCGGACGGGCGTTGTGACGAGGCGGTGTTGTATGTGGCACGCCTCACCGGTGTGCACCGCGTATTCAAGCTCGGCGGTGCGCAGGCGATTGCAGCGATGGCTTACGGTACGCAGTCGGTGCCTAGTTGCGACAAAATATTTGGCCCGGGCAACGCCTGGGTTACCGAGGCAAAGTTGCAGATATCCGCCGATCCGGACGGCGCCGCGATTGATATGCCGGCGGGGCCGTCCGAAGTGCTGGTGATCGCCGACGAGGATGCCAACCCGACATTCGTCGCTGCCGATCTGCTGTCGCAGGCTGAGCATGGGCCGGATTCGCAAGTGATCCTGCTCAGTCCGTCCGCTGAGCTGCTGGACAAGGTGGCGCTGGAGGTCGATCGGCAATGCGCCGAACTGCCGCGTGCTGCCGTCGCCAGCCAGGCCTTGGCACAGAGTCGGTTGATCCAGGTCGATTCGCTGACCCAGGCGGTCATGGTGAGCAACTGTTACGCGCCCGAGCACCTGATCCTGCAGGTGGCCAAGCCGCGTGCGTTGCTGGACGGGATCGAAAGCGCCGGCTCGGTCTTCCTCGGCGCATGGACGCCCGAGTCGGTGGGCGATTACTGCAGTGGCAGCAATCATGTGCTGCCCACTTATGGTTATGCGCGTAGTTACAGCGGCGTATCGGTGGCCAGCTACCAGAAACAGATCACCGTGCAGGAAGTGAGCGCCGATGGTCTGCGTGCGATTGGCCCGTGTACCGCGACGCTGGCTGCGGCCGAGCAACTGGAGGCGCACCTTCGTGCGGTGACGTTGCGGCTGGCGGCACTGGAACATATGTCTTCGCAGAGCGCACTTTCCGGGAGCCTGACATGAGCGTGCTTGATCTTGCGCGAGCGGAAATTCGCGGCCTGCAGTCGTACTCCTCCGCGCGCATGGAGGCCAATGGCGGGCAGGTTCTGCTCAATGCGAACGAATCGCCGTGGGCACCGCACGGCGACGGTGGCCTGGGCTGCAACCGTTATCCCGAACCGCAACCTGATGCACTGATCGATGCGCTGGCTGGTCTCTACGGTGTGCGTCGCGACCAGTTGCTGATCAGCCGTGGCAGCGACGAAGCGATCGATCTGCTGGTGCGCGCATTCTGCCGCGCGGGAGAGGATGCGATCCTGATTCAGCCGCCCACCTTCGGCATGTACGCGGTCTACGCGAAGATCCAGGATGCCGGCGTGATCGAGGTATCGCTGGCCGCTGATTTCACGTTGGATGTGGACGCGGTACTCGCCGCGCTGACACCGGCAGTGAAGCTGGTCTTCATTTGCGCGCCGAACAATCCCACGGGTCGGTCGGTGCCGCGCGCCAGCGTGGAACGGCTGGCTCTGTCACTGGCTGACCGTGCTTTGCTGGTCGTGGATGAAGCGTATGTGGAGTTTGGCGAGACTGGCAGTGTCGCCGACCTGATCGATCGCCACGACAACGTCGCGGTGTTGCGCACCTTGTCCAAGGCGTGGGCGCTCGCAGGCGCCAGGATCGGCAGCCTGTTGGCTAACGCCGAAGTCATTTCTTTGCTGCGAAGGATCATTTCGCCATACCCGTTGCCGCTGCCGTGCGTGGCTGCCGCGCTGATGGCATTGTCCGCACCGGGGCAGGCAAGTGCGCGCGAACATCTTGCCACGGTACGCGAGCAGCGCGAGCTGATGCGCGACGCGCTGGGTCGTTTGCCTGGCGTGCGCGAAGTGCTGCCGTCGCAGGCGAACTTCCTTGCCGTGCGTTTCGACGACGCCGGCGTGGTTTACGCGCGGCTGCTTGCTGCCGGTATCGTGGTGCGCGATGTGCGTCGTTATCCGAATCTTGAGGATGCGCTGCGCATTACCATTGGCACCCCGACGGAGAATGCGCGGGTGCTTGCCGTTTTGCAGGAGGCCCCGACATGCGCTTGACCTTGTTGTGGCAGCGCGTTCAGTCGCGAATGACGCCGCGTCAAAACAGGGCTTGCACATGAGCCGCAAGATTTTATTCGTCGATCGCGACGGCTGCCTGATCGAGGAGCCGGCCGACCAGCAGATCGACAGCTACGAGAAGCTGGCTCTTTTGCCCGGCGTGATCTCGGCATTGCAACGCTTCGTCGCCGCGGGTTACGAGCTGGTGATGGTGACGAATCAGGATGGCCTCGGCACAGACAGTTTTCCCGAGCCGGATTTCAGCGGGCCGCATCAACTGCTGATGCGCATCCTTGCCTCGCAGGGCATCGCCTTTCGCGAAGTGCTGATCGACAACAGCCTTCCGCACGAGGGCAAGGACACGCGCAAGCCGGGGATCGGCATGATGCGTCACTATCTTGCCGACGACGGCTGGAGTCGAGCGGCTTCGGGCATGGTCGGTGATCGCGAGACGGATCTGCAGTTTGCCGCGAACATGGGCGTGCGCGGCTTGCGCGTGGGTTCGCAGGGTATGAGCTGGAACGAGCTTGCACATCAACTGCTCGACGCGCCGCGCACGGCAACGGTTGAGCGCATTACGAAGGAAACCCGGATCACCGTCAGCGTCGATCTGGACAAAGTGGCCGAGCCGAATGTGCACACGGGACTCGGCTTCTTCGATCACATGCTGGAGCAGATCGGCAAGCACGGCGGCTTCGCGCTGCAGCTTCGTTGCGATGGCGACACCTATATTGACGAGCACCACACCATTGAGGACTGCGCCCTGGCGTTGGGCCAGGCGCTGAAGCAGGCGCTTGGCGACAAGCGTGGCATCGGTCGCTACGGTTTCACGCTGCCGATGGACGAAGCACAGGCCAGCGCAGCGCTGGATCTTTCCGGACGGCCGTACTTCGTGTTTGAGGGCAGTTTCCCGCGCGAGCGCGTCGGCGATGTGCCGACCGAACTGGTACCGCACTTCTTCCGCTCGCTGTGCGAAACGCTGGGTGCGAATCTGCACCTGACGGTACGCGGCGAGAACGCGCATCACATGGTCGAGGGCTGCTTCAAGGTGGTCGCGCGCGCGCTGCGTCAGGCGCTGCGTCGCGAAGGCAGCGAACTGCCCAGCACCAAGGGGACGCTGTAATGAGCGTCGTCCTGGTCGATGCGGGCGGCACCAATATCGGTTCCGTGCGCTATGCATTGCAGCGACTCGGCGTGGATGCCGCGCTTACGTCGGATGCCGAAACCATAAGCGCGGCCGACAAGGTGATCCTGCCTGGCGTCGGTGCTGCCGGTCCAGGCATGGCACGGCTGCGCGAGCTTGGGTTAGTCGAGCTGCTGCGTTCATTGACCCAGCCGGTGCTCGGCGTATGTCTGGGTATGCAGCTGCTTTGCGCGCGCTCGGAGGAGGGTGATACCGAGTGTCTCGGACTGATCCCCGCGCCGGTGCGCCGTTTTGCCGGGACGCCCGGGTTGCGTGTGCCGCACATGGGCTGGAACACTCTGGTCGCGCAACGACAGCATCCTTTGTTGACGGGGCTGGGCGCTGGCGATCAGGCGTACTTCGTGCACAGCTACGCGGTGCCGGTCGGCGATTACAGCCTCGCTACGACCGACTATGGCGGCGCGTTCTCAGCTGTGATCGCGCGCGACAACTTCCACGGTATGCAATTCCATCCCGAGCGTTCCGCCGCTGTCGGCGCAAAGCTCTTGCAGAATTTTCTCGAACTATGACTTTTGAAGTGATCCCGGCGATCGATCTGCGTGAAGGCCGCGTGGTGCGGCTCAAGCAGGGCGACTACGCACAGCAGACAACTTATGCAGCCGATCCGCGTGAGTTGGCCCAACGTTACGCCGATGCAGGCGCGCGCTGGCTGCACCTGGTCGATCTGGATGGTGCACGTTCCGGCAACCTCGAAAATCTCGCGGTGATCCAGGCGATCGCAGCCAGTGGCATGCAGATCCAGGCCGGTGGTGGCGTGCGCGGCGAAGACGATCTACGACGCCTGTTCGATGCGGGTGTCCACCGTGTGGTGCTCGGCAGCGTGGCGATTCGCGATCCCGCACTGGTCGCTGGCTGGCTAGCAACGCGTGGTGCCGAAAGGCTGACAATCGCGCTCGATACGCGCCATATCGATGGCCGCTGGACACTGCCAAGTGCCGGTTGGACCGAAAGCGAAACGCGCACCCTTGATGAACTCGCGCCGTGGTATGCCGCACGCGGTGCCCGTCATTTGCTGTGCACCGACATCGAACGCGACGGCATGCTGGCCGGTTTCAATCTTGACCTGTATCGCCATCTTGCCGACAGCGTGCCGCAGCTTGCAGTGCAGGCTTCGGGCGGCGTGCGTTCACTGGACGATATCCGCTCGGCGCGCGAGGCTGGAGCGCGGGGTGTGATTCTTGGCCGTGCGCTGCTGGAAGGCCGCTTCACTGTGGAAGAGGCGCTGGTATGTTGAGTCGCCGCATCATTCCCTGTCTGGACGTGCGTGATGGCAGGGTGGTCAAGGGCGTGCGCTTTCGCGATCACGTGGTGATGGGCGAGATTGTCGACCTGGCCCTGCGCTACCGCGACGAAGGTGCCGACGAGCTGGTGTTCTACGACATCACCGCGAGCCCGGAAGGGCGTAGCGTGGATCGTGACTGGGTCGAGCGGGTGGCGCGGGTGATCGACATTCCGTTTTGCGTCGCCGGTGGTATCCGTTCGGTGGACGAGGCGCGCGCAGTGCTGCATGCCGGTGCGGACAAGATCTCGGTGAACTCGCCCGCACTGGAGCGCCCTGAGCTGATCGACGAACTGGCTGCCGCGTTTGGCGTGCAATGTGTGGTGGTGGGCATCGATTCGCTGCGCGATGCAGACGGCGAATGGCGCGTGCGCCAGTACACCGGAGATCCCACAAAGACCCAGGCGCTGGCACGCAAGACGCTGCACTGGATGATCGAGGCGCAGCAGCGCGGCGCGGGCGAGATCGTGCTCAATTGCATGGGCAGCGACGGCGTGCGTGACGGCTACGATCTGGAGCAACTGTCGGCAGCGCGTGCCGTCTGTCATGTACCGCTGATTGCTTCGGGCGGTGCCGGTGCGCCGGAACATTTTCGGGTTGCGTTTGCGATGGCGGATGTTGACGGCGCGCTGGCGGCCAGCGTGTTCCATTCCGGCACGATCGCGATACCCGAACTGAAATCTTATCTGCATGAGCAAGGCATTGCGGTGCGCCTGCGAGCATCAAGGAATATCAGCGATGAGCCAAACCAACATTGATGTCGTGCGTCTGGAAAAAGCCTACAGCAGTCGACTCGACTGGGCCAAGGGCGACGGCCTGCTGCCGGCGATCGTGCAGCACTGGCTGAGTGGAGAAGTGCTGATGCTCGGCTACATGAATGCCGAGGCGCTGGAGCAAACGAAGAATACCGGCCTGGTGACGTTCTACAGCCGCAGCAAGCAGCGCCTGTGGACCAAGGGCGAAAGCTCGGGCAACACGCTGGTCCTGAAGTCGATCCGCATCGACTGCGATGCCGATACTTTGCTGGTGCAGGCCGAGCCGCACGGCCCGACCTGCCACCTGGGTACGTCCAGCTGTTTCGGCGACGCGGTGCAGCCGCCGCTGGGCTTCCTCGCCGAACTTGATGCGCTGGTCGCACAACGCCATGCCGAGCGCCCGCAGGGTAGTTACACCACGAAACTGTTCGAAGGCGGTCTGCGCCGGATGGCGCAAAAGGTCGGTGAAGAGGGGGTCGAGACAGCGCTCGCCTCCATTGCGCAAGACGACACCGAGCTGCTCGGCGAAGCAGCGGACCTGATCTTCCATCTCACCGTGGTGCTGCGCGCACGCGGACTATCGCTGACCGACGTCGTGGCGCTCCTGGCAGAGCGACACAGCGCGCGCAGTGAGCATGGATGAGAGCTTTGAAAGCTGCCATCAGGCTGGCGACCGCGAATTGACGAGTCCGGGAGGCGGCGAAATATCTGCTTGCAACGCCAGGTAGATCTGTGCAAAACGCCAGCCACCTGCCTACCTTCGCTACAGCAACTGACCAGCTTCGCCAGCGAAACTGACCACGGCAGGCAGCCAAGCTACCCAACCTGCACAATCCAATGTAAGTATCACCGACGGCCACGTAATCGGGCGTGAGATATGCACACAACAGGGGCGCTAGATGTTCAAGTACTACCTGCAGCTCGGCCTGCGCAGTCTGCGTCGCAATCCGGTACTTACCGCGCTGATGGTAATCGCGATCGGTTTTGGCGTGGCGTCATCGATGACGACGTATACGGTACTGCGTGCCCTGTCGGGGGACCCCATTCCATGGAAGTCGGACAAATTGTTCTTTCCCCAGATTGACGCGTGGGGACCCAATCCTCATCAGCATGGCACTGAACCTGCCGATGCCATGACGTATACCGATGCCGTTTTGTTGATGCGCGATCATCGTGCGCATCTGCAGTCCGCGCTTTATCCGATTGCACCGACTGTCTATTCTGGCAATCGGACACAGAAGCTGCGATCGGCGCCTGGACAAGCCGTCTATAGCGAGTTCTTTCCCATGCTCAATGTGCCATTTCTGCATGGTGGTGGTTGGACAACAGCGGATGACGAACAGCACGCGATGGTGGTGGTCATCAGCAAGAGCTTGAATCAAAGGCTATTCGGGGGAGCGAACAGTGTCGGAGAAAGTATTCAGCTGGACAGCCGTAGCTATCGGGTGAGCGGCGTGCTGGACGACTGGCATCCGCAGCCAAAGTTCTATGACTTGGCGACTACCGATGCGTTTGGCCCCGCCGATCAAGTATTTCTCCCATTCACTACGGCGACCGATGCTCAACTCGCTACGAAGAGCGGTTTTCTTTGTATCAAACTTCCCGGTCCCGGCTTCGCCGCTATGCTGAACTCAAGTTGCGTCTGGATCGGTTATATCGTCGAGCTGGACACGCAATCTCAGCTTCGTGCCTATCGTTCCTATATGGACAACTACGCTCACGATCAGCAGGCGTCTGGCCGCTTCGGCTGGGCACCTAATAATCGTTTGCGGGATTTGCCCGCATGGCTGGATTTCGAGCAAGTCGTTCCACCGCAGACCAAGATTTCCTTTGTGGTGGCGCTTTGCCTCCTGCTGGTTTGTATGATCAACACCGTGGGTTTGTTGCTGGCAAAGTTTCTGCGACGATCCAGCGAAATTGGTGTGCGCCGTGCACTGGGTGCCAGCCGCGTCGCCATTGCTGCCCAGTTCGGCGTGGAAGCGGGCATGATCGGCCTGACTGGAGGAGTGCTTGGATTAATGCTGGCTTGGCTGGGTGTGCAACTAATGCGCGGTTCGCTGTCCAGGCAGATCGGTGTCTTGGTTCACATCGACCTGTTAGTGCTATGGCAAACGCTTCTGCTGGCTGTTGTCGCTACCGTGTTGGCGGCCCTGTATCCGATCTGGCGCGCCATGCATGTGCGCTTATCGTTGCAGCTCAAGGAAGATTAGGGATTCACGCATGGCCATACACCCCATACTTTCCGCGTTGCGCCGGCACAAGACTGGCACGATCCTAATCGCTTTGCAGATCGCGCTGACCTTGGCGATCGTCTGCAATGCTTTGTTCATCATCAGCGCGCGCCTCGAGCAGATGGAGCGCCCCACGGGGCTCGATGAACATAACCTGCTCATGGTCGCAACGATGCACACGGGCATCGACAGCAACACCGATGCCGGCAAGGCAGCACTCGACGCATCGATTAAGGCTGACTTGACCGCCCTGCGGCAATTGCCAGATGTGGCCGATGCCTACGAAACCAATTCACTGCCTTTAAGTGGCATCACTTGGGGGCTTGGATTGAGACGAAAGCCAAGTGGTTCCTATGATTCGCACACCACATATTTCCACGCCGATGAACATACCCTGGCAACGTTAGGCCTGCGAATAGTGGCGGGGCGTAATTTTCGCAGCGACGAGATTGGCGAGGATGATAATTTCGGTATCCTGCAGCCGGCGGTCATCATCGTATCCAAGCACTTGGCCGACAACCTTTTTCCGCGTGGCGACGCTCTGGGTAAGCAGGTCTATTTCACCGATGCCATCGCACCCAGCACCATCATCGGCATCATCGGACGTATGCAAACAGGCTCAAGAAGAACCTCTACAGATAGCAGGACATGGAACTCGACATTGGTACCGATGCGCCTAGTGTCTCCCTCCCACTACTACGTGGTGCGCACCAGACCCGATCGCCTGGCCGCTGCCATGCAGAGCGTACCGGCAGCCTTGTATGCCCAAGATCCGCAGCGCGTGATTCCTGACGGCTCAGGGGGCGACGAAGTCGGTGTGCGCAGTTTCGCGCAGATTCGTGCCGAGGCTTACCAAGGCGATCGCACACTGGCGATCCTGATGGGTGTGATCAGCATCATTCTGTTGGTGGTAACAGGTGCTGGAATCGCAGGCCTTTCCAGCTTTTGGGTGGGTCAGCGCCGGCGGCAGATAGGTGTACGTCGTGCGCTCGGTGCGACCAGCCACGACATCGCCTGCTATTTTCTTATCGAGAATGCCCTTATCAGCACCGCCGGGATCATCGTCGGGATAGTGCTTTCCTATGAATTCAACCGATGGTTGATGGGGCAGTTTGAACTGGCGCGACTCTCGTCCGGCTACGTTCTGGACGGTGTGGCACTGCTCTTCTTGCTGAGCCAAGGCGCCGCGCTCGCCCCCGCGCTGCGGGCTGCGCGAATCGCACCAGTGGAAGCTATCCGCTCATCGTGAAATTCATTGTCGCGCTCGCGAAGCGGAGGCTCATGGAAGGGATCTGTGTCACTCGCCGGGTGCAATCGAGCTCGCCAATTTTTCAATATACGAAGGGTCGAATAAACAGTGTTCTGGTCTTAGCTGGTCATCTATTCCGGTTGTTTGACGGCCTCCGTGAATGCGGGATACAGGCATACAGGGAAAAGGTCGTTGTTGAGAATAACTCCGATAACACTCTGAGCCACCTCATCACGACAGCAAACAGATGACCACTTCCGGCGGCGAACTGCCTACTGGGCAGATGAATGGCGAAGCTGGTCAGTTCGCCTGCCTGAACTGGTCAGCGGTGATGGCAATGGGCGGTCAGTTCGGTGGGCAAGTTCGTCGCTATTGAGCCCGCCCTCAAACAGTTTCACGTATGCCCTTCGACTGCGCTGCGCTTAGGGCAAACGGGTCACACGAAGTATTTGGGCCGGATCAATGGCCGAGCAGGAGCTCGGTGCTCCACGCGACTCGCGCGGACAGTCGTGGCAGACTCGGCACATGCTTCTGAGAGCAGCCGAACCTGACGATGCAATGGGCGTGGCGCGCGTGCATGTGCGCTCGTGGCAGGTTGGTTATCGGAACCTACTTCCGGATGACTATCTCGAACGGTTACGTCCGGAGGAGCGAGCGCAAAGGTATAACTTCGCCAATGCCGACCCTCGTCAGCCAAAGACGATCGTTGCGGCAGAGGCGGGAGTAATCCATGGGTTTGCCACCACTGCGCCCGCGCGCGACTCGGACGCGCCGGACCTTGGGGAGCTGTGCGCGCTCTATGTTGACCCTGAGCGGTGGCAGCACGGGATTGGCGCATTACTGGTATCGGCGGCCCGCGACCACCTTCTTGATCAAGGGTTCCGGAACGCAATTCTGTGGGTGCTGGCGGGCAACGCTCGCGCGGAGCGCTTCTATCGGATCGATCAGTGGGTGCCCGATGGTCTGCGCCGAACAGCCTCAGTGTGGGGCGTGGCGCTCGATGAAATCCGCTATCGGCGTGCCCTTGAGGCTGGATAGTCGCGTGCCGCCATGTCCCGCGAACCGCCGAGCCGCAACACAGTCACGAATCTTCCGATTCACTTGGCCTCCAGCTCGGTGATGCGTTGTTCGGACGGAGGTGAATGGGTCATCGCATCGCCATCATCGATGCTGAAGCGGATGCGTCCGGCATTGACGCGCACGCGCAGGTGGCGATATTTCGCAAGGTAGCGGATGCCGACAATCGCTGCGGCAAAACCCGAGGCAGCACCGACGCTCAGTGCCCAGCGCGGACCGAATGTATCGGCTACCCAGCCGACGAAGGGAGCGCCTATGGGGGTGCTGCCCATTGCAATAGCCATGAACAGCGCCATGACTCGACCACGCATGACGCGTTCGGTCGATAGTTGCATGGTGGTATTCGCCGTCGTGGTGAAGGTCTGTACAGACATACCGATGACGATGAGCGAGAGCCCAAACAGCCAGTAGCTGGGCATGAACGCTGCCAGCACGAAGCCAAGCCCGAAGATGGCCGAAGCAGTGAACAGAACCGTGATGCCGGGTTTCGCCCGTCTGGCAGCGAGCAGTGCGCCAGTGACCGATCCAATCGCCATCATCGACGTCAACAGCCCGAATTGGCTCGCTCCAGCGTGAAAGACGGTGACGGACATGGTCGAGATGAAGATCGGGAAATTGATGCCGAATGTCCCGATCAGGAAAAGCATAAAAAGAATGGCTTTCAGGTCGGGTCGCTTCCAGACATAGCGAAAACCTTCGGCGAGGCTGCCGCGAGTGCGGACCGCTCTGCTGCTTAGATGAAGTTCCTCGATGCGCAGGAAGCTCAGTGAACCGATGACGGCAGCAAACGAGGCCGCATTGATCAGGAATACCCATCCGGAGCCCACGGCGGCAATCAGCACGCCGGCGATTGCGGGGCCAATCATCCGTGCGGCGTTGAACGAGGTGGAATTCAGCGCTACGGCGTTTGACAGGTGGTCTTCGACGACCAGATCCGCGACAAATGTCTGGCGCGCCGGAGCGTCGAACGCGGCAACGCATCCCAGCAGAAACGCGAACACGTAGACCTGCCACAACTGAACCAGTCCGGTGACGGTGAGGAGGCCCAGCCCCAGGGCCAATACCCCCATCGCCGCCTGAGTGGCGATCAGGAGTTTTCGCCGGTCCAGATGATCGGCCGCAAAGCCCGTCACCGGCAGCAGCAGAAGCTGCGGTCCGAATTGGAGCGCCATCACCACACCCACGGCAGTCGCATTCTTGTGCGTCAGCTGGGTGAGGACGATCCAGTCCTGCGCAGTGCGCTGCATCCATGTGCCGATGTTGGACACGATCGCACCGCCGGCCCACACCCGATAGTTGAAGCTGCTCAGCGAACGGAACGTGCCTTTCATCTCACTCACGAATTCGCGGGGGTATTCCCGCCATGGAATCGCCCGAACATGCGCGCCATCATCACACCCATCAGAAGGACACCTGATCCCGAAACAACCACGTCAGCAGTGGAATGAAAATCAAAGTCTCCGACACGGCAGATGAGAACGTACCCGACAGCGAGGTTGAAAAAGCCCCACAGCACGTTGACTGTCGAAGAAGAAAGTCCCACACCGTGCGGTTTGGCAAAGGGGCTTTGAAACGGACGTCCCATCACGCCGCTGACAAAATGCGGAATAGCGTTGGTGAGAATTGCGCCACCAAAAAAGTAGGATGCAAGGTCGGCTGAGGCCATCGTCAGGTACTCCTTTTATCGAGGAGATGGATGATCTCCCGCGTTGTGCCGGTTTCACCCAGCTTCGGAAAGATTCGCGTGATGCTGTTGAAGTGGGTGTCAGGGTTCAGATCGCTCATCGCATCGACGGCGAGGGTGACGTTGAAGCCGTGCTCGTACGCCTGACGGGCGGTGGATTCGACACCGCTACTGGTAGATACGCCGGTGACCACGACCTGCGTGACACCCTGGTTTTTCAGATACTCCGCGAGGTCTGTATTCATGAACGCCCCAGGCGTCCGTTTCGTGACTGTGTGGTCTTCCGGCTGCTGGTTCAGCTCGGGCAGGAGGTCGGTCCATCCGGCGGGGAACTCTGCCTGGCTGCGCAACTGTTCCTTGCGGCCCGCTGGTGAGCCGGCAACGTTGACGAGCACGACCGGCAACCTATGGCGGCGGAATGCATCGGCCAACGCGCTCGCTTGCTTCACGACCTCATCGATGGGAGGCACGGTGCTGAGAGCGGCCATGCCTTTCTGCAGATCGATGACGATGAGGGCGGTCTTCGGATCAAGGATGGTTAGCGCCATGAGATTCTCTATGGGGGGCTGGACTGCCGCGAGTCGGGTTACGACTCGACGAGGCGTTTGAGCAACGCGACGGCGCTTGCGAGTTCTTCTTGTTCCGCTGGTGCGAACTTTGTTCGGATCGCACGGAACAGCCAGTCCTCCCGCGCCGCTCGGCCGGCCCTGATCATTTCCAGGCAGGCGGCGGTGACGGACAAAACGGTTTGTCGCCCGTCATTCGGGTCTGGTGCGCCGCTCACCAGCCCGGCCGCCTTCAGCGTAGAGAGGGTCTCCCCCATCGATTGCGGACGTACACCTTCAGCCCGTGCGAGGTTGGTCACTGTCGTCGGACCCTCGCGCTCCAGCCGGACAAGGACTTCCACCTGAGACCAGGTGAAATCTCCCAGATGCGACTCCTCGCGTAGCCGCCGCTTCAGCTTGCCGACCAGGACACGAAGTTCGCCGGCCACGACCAACGCGCGGGCTGCCTCTGGATCGTTCGGTTGATTGCTCATCAGCTTTGCCTGCAAATAGGAAGGTAAACTACAAAGGTTGCCTTCATAAATGGATGTTGCGCGCACGACGGGGCAGTGTCAAGCCGCCTGAGCAGTGACAAATCAGTAGTTGGGTGAATACTTTGCGGAACGCGCAACTCAAACATCTGCTCACGCTTAGAGCAGACATCGAACAACAACGGGTTCTGCGTGCCTCGTGGTTTGTAAGACGTCCGCGCGGACTATCTCGATGCCGCTGCCGTACTGGCAGGCGCCGGTGGCGCCGGTTTGAAGGCTATGGCCGGACCGGTCGTGAAGCCTTTGCGCCACAGTGCGAGTTGCTCTGCAATGCCGGTGCCGGTATCGATCTGAGGTTCGGAGGCAGTCAGCTTGTCGCGCTGTTCCCACTGCTTGATTTCACCGCTGGCCTGCTTGAACGCCGCGATGAAATCCGGCGTGTGATTGAGCGCGTCGACCAGCCATGCCCTGCCGAAATAGGTGACATCCGAGTCGCTGCCGCAGCCGAATGAGCTGCGGTCGGTGCGGGCGGCAGTGAGCACCAGCGTGCCGGGGCCGTGCAATGGCGGCACGAAACCGCCCGAGTAGCAGGCGTTGACGACCACCACTTTCCACTTGAACGGGCGCTTGGCCAGGATGCCGCTCAGATCCGTGGCGCCGATCTGGTCTAGCGGCAGCGGATCCATGTCGACCAGCAGGTTGTGGTCCTCGTCGCCGTGGCTGGTGACGTAGAGCATCAGGATGTCCTGATCGGGCTGCATCACCTTGGTCAAGCCATCGAGGGTATCTTCAAGATTGCTCCAGCTGGCCAGTGGGTGGGTTGCCAGGGAGTCCGGATTGTTTTCCAGTACCACCGTATGTGCGGTGGCGCCAAAGCGCCCTGCGAACAACTGGGCCGCGTACTCGGCTTCATTGCGGAATACGTCTTCACCACCGTCACCGGCAAAGGTCACCAGATACAGATTGGGTTTGCCCGCCACGCGCGGGGTCAACTTTGCCAGCGCCTCGCGGATCATCCGCGGTTGCGCGTAGAGCACCTGCTCAGGCGTAGGGCCTGAGTTGGGCCAATCGTCATCGTTGTTCGCGTCAGCGTCCGCGGATGAGGCGGCAGCCGGCCCGTTATCGCTGGATGCCACTGAGCCGGTCGTTGCGGAAGCTGGATGGCCGGCGGCCGGCGCCGGTGTAGGGTGCCGAGGCAGCCACAGCATCAACAGCACACCAGCGGCGAAAGCGAGCAGGATGGTCAGGACACTACGCATAGTCGGGCTCGCGGGGCGCTTCAGGGTTGGATCGCGCTGAAATTGTGAAATACGGCATGGCGTGGCGTGGCTGGCAGCTTGAGCGGCGGCCGTATCAGCCAGCCAGTGCGGAATCCGGCCGTCTGCGCCGCATCGAGTTCCTCTTCGATGTCGGACAGGAACAGGATGTGTTCGGGCTGCTCACCGATCGCTTCGGCAATGCGCCGGTAGGATTCGGCATCGCGTTTCGGGCCAGTTTCCGTATCGAAGTAACCGGCGAACAGTGGGCTCAGATCGCCCGCCTCGCTGTAACGGAAAAACAGCTTCTGTGCGGGTACCGAGCCGGAGGAATAGACATACAGGCGCAGTCCGTCCGCGCGCCATTCACGCAGCCGCGCGGGGACTTCGGGGTAGATGTGGGCATGGTAGTCGCCCGCTTCGTAGCCGTCCTTCCAGATCATGCCCTGCAGCGCTTTCAGTGCGGTGGATTTGCGATCTTCGTCGATCCATTGCAGCAGCAGTTCGATGATGTCCTGGCGGCTGGCTTCGACCAGCCCGGCTTCCAGCGCGGCCTCATGCAGCCAGTGCTGTACTTCGGGCAGGTCGCCATGGGTTTCGACAAACGCCGGCAGCCGTTTGTGCGCATAGGGGAAAAGCACGTCGCGTACGAAGCTGATCGAGCTGGTGGTGCCCTCGATATCGGTGACGATGGCGCGAATTTCGATCATGACAGCGGCTGCAGGAATCAGGGGGGCTCAGCATAAACGAATGGCGCGTCGCGCTGCGTCAACGGCCCCGGCATTCGATCCCGTCAGTGTGATCCGGGTCATCCTCCCGCATTTGCGCCTCAGCCTTGCGCAACCTGGTGCGGCTGCATCCGCGGAAAGCGCTGGGCGATGTCGTCGCCAGTAAATTGTGCCACCCAGCCTTCCTTGTTGGTGAACAGCCGGATCGCCACGAAGTAGGGCGACTCGCTCATGTCGAACCAGTGGCGGGTGCCGTCCGGCACTCCGATCAAGTCGCCTTGTTCGCACAAGATGTCGTAGACCTTGCCGGCAATGTGCAAAGTGAACTGGCCGGAGCCGGCGACGAAGAAACGCACTTCATCCTCACTGTGCGTGTGCTCGCTTAGAAATTTCTGCCGTAGCGTGGCGCGTTCGGGATGGTCCGGGGCAAGGCTGATCACGTCGACCGCCTGATAGCCTTTTTCGTCCTTCAGGCGTTCGATGTCGCCACGGTAGGCGGCGATCACTTCGTCCTGGCTGGCGCCCGGCGCAATCGGCTGGCTGGCCTCCCACTGCTCGAAGCGCACGCCGACCTTGCCCAGCTCATGGGCGATGGCGGCATGCTCGTGATGCACGGACAGCGGTGTCTGTGATTGTGTCTCTTCGAAGATGCGCAGGCGGCTCATGATGCCCTCAATTTTTTCAGATCCAGCTCGCAGCCGAGCAGAAACTCGAGCGCTTCCAGGTGGCGATGGGTTTCGGTCATGTCGCGACCCCAGGTATAGATGCCATGGCCGGCGATCAGGTAGGCGTGCAGTGGCTTGCCCGCGTCCAGCCAGGCGTCGACCTGGGCGACGAGATCGGGCATGTGCTGGGTGTTCGGGAACACCGGGATCTCCAGCACGCTGTCATGGGTGGTGAAACCGGTGATTGCCTTCTGCAGCTCCCAACCTTCCAGGCGGATCACGCCGTCGCTGGCGAATAGCTGCGAAGCCACGCTTTGCGTGCGCGAGTGGGTATGCAGGACTGCCTGCATGTCCGGCCAGCGGCGGTAGACCTGGGTATGCAGCGCAGTTTCGGCGCTGGGGCGGGCATCGGTGCCGACGGCGTTGCCGTGCATGTCGATCAGCATGATGTCATCGCGACCGAGCCGGCCCTTGTGGCGCCCGGAGATGGTGATCGCGGCATGATCCGCATCGATCCGCATCGAGAAGTTGCTGCTGGTGGCCGGCGTCCAGCCGAGTGCAGACAGTTCGCGCGCCGTATCCGCAATGGCGTCCGCGCGCGACTCGAACAGGTTGGCAGGGACCGTGGCAGGCAGGCTTTGGCTCATGGTGTTTGGACGTCCAAATGAGCCTCAACTATAGCATGTGCCGGGTCGGCGCCTGAGCGGAATGAGAGCCATTCTCGCAAGTCAGGAACGATTGCGTTGGTCGGCGTACCATCGCGGGAATACAGCGCGGGGTGCGCTGGATTAGACCACAAACATCAAAGGAGACTTGCCGTGTCGAACGAGAAAGACATCGAATCGCGTCGCCGCTTCCTCAAGGTCGCTGCTGGCACCACCGTCGCCGCCGTGGTTATGGGTGGACTGCCGCGTTTTGCGCGGGCCGCCGATCTGCCGCCGGTTTCGGATACCGATCCGACCGCCAAGGCTCTGGGTTATGTGGAAGACGCCAGCAAGACGACTGACCCGAAGCACAAGGCCGGCGATTCATGCGCCACTTGCCAGTTCTACTCCGGCGGCCCTACCGGTCGCGGGCCGTGCCAGTTGTTCCCTGGTAAATCGGTGAACGCGAAAGGCTGGTGCGTATCGCACACGCCGAAGAAGGCTTGATCGCGGGCTGATATCGCTGCTCACCCTGATTCCATCGAGTGACTCATCGAGGGCCGGCATGTTGTCGGCCTTCTTTTTTGCCTGACGCGCAGTCGATCTGCGCGCGTGTTGCGCGTGCGGATTCTTGAGAAAGAGGGGAGTCGATAGCGTGCGGATGATCATCCGCTAAAAGTGCTGCTCGACGCGTCAGGCTGAGGAGCTGACCTACCTGACGCGCCGAGCGGCGATCCGGGGCCCACTGCCAAGTGATCAACCCGCGGACTGAGGATGATACTCCCGCCGCACGGGAATGGGCGATCAGCCCCCAAATTTCTATCGAGAAATTCTCGTTAAATTCTTCAAAAATAACAAGTTACGTCGAAATTCGGGGCTGTGGCCAGAGGTGGTGCGTCCTCAGGGAGTTTTCGCCCGTTCCACGAATATCAAAGATATTCGTGGAACATCGACGCCATTCACCGCAATTGACGGCTTTTCGGCGCATCAGGCTTGAGGTTGGTTCCGCAGCAGGCTGTGTCGACGGCCGTAGCCGAAATAGATCGCCATGCCGATCACTGTCCAGATGCCGAGCAGCAGCCACTGGTACCAATTTTCCCAGTACAACAGCCCAAGGCAGCTCAGCACGCCGAGCACGCAGGTGACTGGCGCCCACGGCACGCGAAACGTGCGTGGCAGGTCGGGTTGCGTGTGGCGCAGAATCAGCACGCCGGCGCACACAGCGACAAACGCAATCAAGGTGCCCATCGAGACCAGATCGCCGAGCACATCGAGCGGGAACACCGCCGCGAGCGCGGCGATGCCGATACCGGTGATGACGGTGTTGATGTGTGGCGTGCGATAGCGCGGGTGGATCCTGGAGAACACTTTCGGCAGCATGCCGTCGCGACTCATGATCATGAAGATGCGCGGCTGCGCGATGATCATCACCAGAATCACCGATGACAATCCGATCAGTGCGCCGACTTCGACCAGCCAGCGAAGCCAGCCGAGTTCCGGATGTGCCCTGACTGCAGTGACCACGGGTTCGGCCGTGCCGAGCTGAGCGAAGGGCAGCAGGCCGGTGATCACCGCGGCGACACCGATATACAAAACGGTACAGATCGCCAGCGAAGTCAGCGTGGCAATTGGCAGGTCGCGCTGCGGATTCTTGGCTTCCTGCGCAGCGGTCGAGGTGGCCTCGAAGCCGATATAGGCGAAGAACACCAGGGTCGCGGCGCGCATGATGCCGGACCAGCCGTACTTTTCCGAACCCTGGTTTGTCGGAATGAAGGGATGCCAGTAGCTCGGGTTCACGTAATGCCAGCCAGCGACGATCACGATCACGATCAGGCTGACCTTGAGGATCACCATCGCCAGATTCGCGCCGCTGGACTCCCTGATACCGACATAGCACAGCCAGGTCAGCGCCAGCACGATCGCAACCGCCGGCAGGTTGAACAGCGCGCCGGTCGTTACCATGTGACCGTCCGTGTAGGCCAGTGGTGCATTCGTGAGTACGGTAGGCAAGTGGATGCCGACGTGATCAAGCAGGCTGACAAAATAACCTGTCCAGCTGACCGCGACTGCCGACGCTGACACGCCGTATTCCAGCACCATATTCCAGCCGATGAACCAGGCTACCAGTTCGCCCAGTGTGGCGTAAGCGTAGGAGTACGAACTACCTGACATCGGGATTAGCGTGGCAAATTCGGCGTAGCACAGCGCAGTGAAACTGCAGCAGATGGCCGCGATCACGAAAGCGAGAATGATCGCCGGACCTGCATGTTCAGCGGCAGCCTGGCCGGTGATCACGAAGATGCCGCCACCAATCACGGCACCGATGCCGAGCGCGGTGAGGCCCCACGGACCCAAAGTTCGCTTCAGGGCTGGACCGTCACGGTCCTCGGCATTGGAGAAATCGGTCTTGCGCGCGAGTAACTGCTTGAGCATGGGCATTCCGGATATGACACCGGCACGGTATCACCGTGCCGGTTGATGGATCAGGCAAGAAAACGATGGCTTCAGCTGGGCTCGGTGCCGTTGGCCAGATGGCTCTTGCGGTAACCGTAAAGATAGTAGACGACCAGGCCTACCGCAGCCCAGACGAAGAACACCGTGATCGCGGTGACCGACAGATTCACGAACAGCAGCAAGCAACCGACGACCGCCAACGGGCAGACAATCCAGGCCAGCGGTGTGCGGAAAGGGCGTGGACGCTCGGGCTGTTTCACGCGCAGGATCATCACGCCGACTGCCACCATCATGAACGCGAACAAGGTGCCCGAATTGGTGATGTCCGCAAGCAGGCCGACCGGGAATATCGCGGCGAACAGCGAAACGAATACGCCGGTGATCATGGTCAGGATGTGCGGTGTATGGAAACGTGGGTGCACCGTTGAAAGGCGATTCGGCAGCAGGCCGTCGCGCGACATTGTGAAGAAGATGCGGGTCTGTCCATAGATCATCATCAGGATGACCGACGGCAGCGCGATGCTGGCCGCGCCTCCCACCAGGTAACCGATCTTGTCCGAGCCCAGGGAGTGCAGCACGTATGCCAGCGGCTCCTTGCTGCAGACCAGCGCATGCAGACCTTTGCAGGCGGCTGCCATGGCGGGCGTGCCTGGCTGCAGGGCGAGGCCGTCAGGCCCGAGCATGGGCTGTGAACCGCCGGCGCCCACGGCGCCGTAACCGACCAGAAGATAGAAAATCGTGCACACCGTCAACGAACCAATCAATCCGATAGGAATGTTCCGGTTCGGATTCTTGGTTTCTTCCGACGCAGTGGAAACGGCGTCGAAACCGACGTAGGCGAAGAAGATCGATGCCGCGGCACCCAATACGCCGATGCCGCCCATCGGGCTGCCCCAGCCATTGGGCAAGAAGGGATGGAAGTTGGCCTCGTGGACCGCCGGTATGGTGATGACGATGAACGCGATCAGCGCGGCCACTTTGATCGAGACCAATACAGCGTTGACTTTGGCGGACTTCGACGTGCCCAGCACCAGCAGTACGGTCACGCACAGAGCCACCAGAAAAGCCAACAGATTGAAGCTACCTCCGTCGAAAGGCCCGGTTCGCAGGTACTCCGGCAATCCGAAGCGGGTTGACGCAAGCAAGCCATTGACATAACCCGACCAGCCTACCGATACGGTGCTGGCCGCGATGGTGTATTCCAGGATGAGCGCCCAGCCCACGACCCAGGCGAGGCCTTCGCCGAGGACTCCATACGTGTAGGTGTAAGCGGAGCCCGCCACCGGGATCATCGCAGCCAGCTCGGCGTAAGCCAGGGCCGCCAGCGCGCAGACAAGAGCGGCAATCACAAACGCGATCATCATGCCGGGGCCGGCTTTCTGACCAGCTTGCGCAGTCAGCACGAAAATACCGGTGCCAATGATCGCGCCGACACCCAGCAGAGTCAGCTGAATCGGGCCCAATTGTCGTTTGAGGCTTTTCTTTTCGGCGGTGGCAAGAATCTGGTCTAGCGGCTTGATGCGCTGGAAAAGCATGTAGTGATTCCCTGTGGAAACAAATGCCGATCCTCAACGAATCGGGGGCAAATCTGACGCAGCCCGAAGGCATGACGGGCAACCATAGCGGAGCCGTCGTGGGCGTACAAGCCGCTCTGCCGCATAGAATTGGCGTTTCCCGTTGCGCCAGGAACACCGTTTCGCATGAGCATTGACGTCCTCGAAAAAGAGCTGCAAAAGTACGCAAAACAGGTCGCAAATAAGCCGGAAGCTGAGCTTTTCCGGGCTTTTTTGCATTCTTCGCCGCAAATTTTCGAGCGCAGCCATGCGCTCGGCCATTTCACTGGTTCGGCCTGGCTGGTCAGCGCCGACGGTGACCGCGCGTTGCTGATGCATCACCGCAAACTGGGGTTGTGGCTGCAACCCGGGGGGCATGCTGACGGCGACACCGATCTGGCACGGGTGGCGCTGCGCGAGGCGCAGGAGGAAACCGGCGTGGCGGATCTGCATATCGAGGGCGGTATCTTCGATCTCGACCGGCATCGCATTTCCCCTCGTGCAAGCGAACCGGAACACTGGCATTACGACGTGCGCTATGTGGTGCGCGCTGGTTCGGACGAACGCTTCGCGATCAACGAGGAATCGCATGCGTTGGCGTGGCGATCGGTGGTGGAAATCGCGAGTGACACCACTCTTGATGCCTCGCTGCGGCGAATGGCCAGCAAATGGCTGACCGTTCGGTAGGAGCGCCCCCGGATCGCGTCCGCAGCAGGCTCTTTGCGCGAAGTCTATTGCGGGAGTGGCTCCGGTCACGATGCTCTGCTGTTGTTGTTGTTGTTGTTGTTGCTGTTGCTGTTGCTGTTGCTTCTGCTGTTTTGCTTTTGAAGACGTTTCGTCCTCCGTCACAGTGCGAGTTTCTCTCGACGCGCTCTGCCCCCTCTCCCTTTGGGAGAGGGCTGGGGTGAGGGTTCGGGTGCTCGCGGGAATGCTTGCTTGACGTCACCCCCGCGAAGGCAGGGGCCAGTGCTCTGCGCGAGGTCGGTGGGATTACCGCGATCTGTACGCGAAATAGCAGATCGCGGGAATGCAACCGATCCCGCACAGAGCAGGCCACTGGGCCCCTGCCTTCGCAGGGGTGACGAGAAATGGGCGATAGCACGAGCACCCGGACCCTCACCCGAAGGGAGAGGGGGCAGAGCGCGTCGAGAGAAACTCGCACTGCGAACGAAGACGAAATGCTCTGACAGCGAAACAGCAACGAGCGTCGCGATTCAAGTCGCCCGCATAGGCTTTCGTGCACAGGGTGCGCTCCTACGCGTATTTCGCCGGCGCCGGGTTCAGGTGCCCACACTCACCACAGGTGCGCGCCTCGCGCGAACCATAGAAGCGATCAAACACCGGCGGGAAATCGTTCTCGATGCTGTCGAGCACGAAATACTCCTCGTACAGCTTGTGATTGCAGCGCTCGCAGAACCACAGCAAGCCATCCTTCTCGCCACTGACGCGACGACGTTCGATCACCAAGCCGATCGATGCCGGCATGCGTTGCGGTGAATGGGGTACCCGCGGTGGCAGATAGAACATCTCGCCGGCGCGAATCGGGATGTCGCGCGCGTGGCCATCGTCCTGCACTTTCAGCACCATCTCGCCTTCGAGCTGGTAGAAGAATTCCGGACCTTCGTCGAGGTGGTAATCGGTGCGCGCGTTGGGGCCGCCGACGATCATGATGATGAAGTCGCCATCGACGATGCACTTGTTGCCGACTGGCGGTTTCAGCAAGTGGCGGTGTTCGTCGATCCAGCGTTGGAGGTCGAGCGGCGGTAGCAAGGCCATGCGGGGTTATCCATGAAATGTACCGAGCACCATAACGCCGCCGTTGCCACAAAAAAAGCCGCCCCGATGAGGGAGTCGGGGCGGCGGGTAGGGCGGGCGCTGAAGCGGGAGTTACGGCATCAGCACTTTGTCGATCACGAAGATCACGCCATTGGACTGCATCACGTCGGGGATCGTGATGTGGGCGACGTTGCCTTTGTCATCGGTGATCGCCCAGCGGGTGCCATCCTTGACGACGCTGATCGAATCGCCTTCGACCGTCTTCAGCGATGCGGTGCCGCCACCGGCCGCGACGGCCTTGGCCAGATCCTGAGAGGTCATGCGACCGGCCACGACGTGGTAGGTGAGGATCTTGGTCAGCGCGGCCTTGTTTTCCGGCTTCAACAGATTGTCGACGGTGCCGGCCGGCAACGCGGCAAACGCCTCGTTGGTCGGTGCGAACACGGTGAACGGGCCGGGGCCTGACAGTGTGTCGACCAGGCCGGCGGCCTTGACCGCGGCGACCAGGGTCGTGTGATCTTTCGAGTTGACCGCGTTCTGGATGATGTTCTTCGACGGATACATCGCCGCACCGCCGACCATCACGGTTTTATCCATGCTCATCGAACCGGCCATGGCCATCGGCGCAATAGCTACCGTGGCCAATGCCAATGACAAGCCGAGGGCGAGGGTTCGCATGCGCTGATTGATTTTCATGGGTTTCTCCAGAGTCTTTTCGCTTCGCGGATCGGAAGCGTGTGAAGATACGGCGCAAACACGCTATCGGATGCAGGGCTTGCGAAAGGGGCTCAGTATCCAGCCCGTCATTCCTGCGAAGGCAGGAACCCAGCAGCTTCAAGTTCTCGGCGAGTAAAAGTCCTGGGATCCTGCCTTCGCAGGAATGACGAGAAGGGACGGATCAAACCTCCAGCGTCGCCAGGTCACCTTTCTCTTCCAGCCAGGCCTTGCGGTCGCTGGCGCGCTTCTTCGCCAACAGCATGTCCATCAGCTTGGCGGTGCCGTCGTCGTCGCCAATTGTCAGCTGCACCAGCCGGCGGGTATCCGGGTGAATGGTCGATTCGCGCAACTGCGGCGGATTCATCTCGCCCAGGCCCTTGAAGCGGGTGGTGCTGACGGCGCCCTTGATCTTCTCGCGCTCGATCCGCTGCAGCATCGCCTGCTTCTCGCTTTCGTCCAGGCAATAGAACACCTGCTTGCCGACATCGACGCGAAACAATGGCGGCATCGCCACGAACACATGGCCTTCGCTGACCAGCGTGGGAAAGTGCCGCAGGAACAGTGCCGCCAGCAGCGTGGCAATGTGCAGGCCGTCCGAATCGGCATCGGCCAGGATGATGACTTTGCCATAGCGCAGGCCGGACAGATCGTCCTTGCCCGGATCACAACCGATCGCGATCGCCAGGTTGTGCACTTCTTCGGACGCCAGCACCGAGCCGGATTCGACTTCCCAGGTATTCAGGATCTTGCCGCGTAATGGCAGGATGGCCTGGAATTCCTTGTCGCGCGCCTGTTTCGCGCTGCCGCCAGCGGAGTCGCCCTCGACCAGGAATAGCTCGGTGCGGGACAGGTCGGTTGCGGTGCAATCAGCCAGCTTGCCGGGCAGTGCAGGGCCCTGGGTGATCTTCTTGCGGATGACCTGCTTGGCAGCTTTCAGGCGCGCGCTGGCGCGCTCAATGGCGAGCTGGGCAATGCGCTCGCCCAGGTCCACATGTTGGTTGAGCCACAGGCTGAAGGCGTCATGGATGACGTTTTCGACCATGCCGGCGGTTTGCCGCGAAGACAACCGCTCCTTGGTCTGGCCAGCAAATTGCGGATCCTGCAGCCGGGTCGACAGCACGAACGAGAGCCGCTCCCACACATCTTCGGGCGCCAGTTTGACGCCACGCGGCAGCAGGTTGCGGATGTCGCAGAACTCACGGACCGCAGTAGTCAGGCCAGTGCGCAGGCCATTGACGTGGGTGCCGCCTTGAGCGGTGGGGATCAGGTTGACGTAGCTTTCCTGCACCAGCTCGCCTTCCGGCAACCACGCCAGCGCCACTTCCATGCCTTCGACATCGCGTGCCATGTGATGCACGAACAGCTCACTCGGCAAAGCCTCGGCGCCATCGAGTTCGTCGCGCAGGTAGTCGCGCAGGCCATCCTCGTAATACCACTCGCTGACTTCGCCAGTGGCCGCGTCGGTGAGTTTCACGCTGAGGCCAGCGCACAGCACAGCCTTGGCGCGCAGCAGGTGCTTGAGCTTGGACAGCGAGATTTTCGGTGAATCGAAGTATTTCGCTTCCGGCCAGAAGCGCAGGGTGGTGCCGGTGCGCTTCTTCGGCGCCGTGCCGATGATCTCCAGCGCACTGACCTTGTCGCCGTGCTCGAATGCCATGCGGTATTCGGAGCCGTCGCGGCGGATGGTCACTTCAACCCGGTCGGACAGGGCATTGACCACCGAGACGCCGACGCCATGCAGGCCGCCGGAGAAGTTGTAATTCTTGCCGCTGAATTTTCCGCCGGCATGCAGCCGCGTCATGATCAGTTCGACACCGGAGACACCTTCCTCCGGGTGGATGTCCACCGGCATGCCGCGACCGTCGTCGGTGACTTCCACCGAACCGTCGGCGTGCAACACCACGTCGATGGACTTGGCGTGGCCGGCCAGCGCCTCATCCACCGAGTTGTCGACGACTTCCTGCACCAGATGATTGGGCCGGGAGGTGTCGGTGTACATGCCGGGGCGGCGTTTGACCGGATCCAGGCCAGAGAGGACTTCAATATCGGCGGCGTTGTAGCGACTGCTCATGCGTGTGTTTCGGGTGGGTCAAGACCGCGAAGCATGGGGCGCGTGGGCGGCCAGGGTCAAGCCGGGCGGGGCGAACCCAGCGCCTTCCTAGCGATAACCCTGTGCCTGCAACGAGAACAGGTGCGCGTAGTGGCCATCCAGCGTCATCAGTTGCTCGTGGCTGCCGTGTTCGATGATGCGGCCGTCCTGGATGACGATGATCTGGTCAGCCATGCGTACGGTGGAGAAGCGATGCGAAATGAGGATCGCGATGCGGTTACCGGCCAGGTCACGGAAATGCTCGAAGATGCTGGCTTCGGCCTCGGCGTCCATCGCTGCGGTGGGCTCATCCAGCACCAGGATGTCTGCCTGCGAACGCATGAAGGCACGTGCCAGCGCGATCTTCTGCCATTGTCCGCCTGACAACTCACGTCCCTCGCGGAACCACTTGCCGAGCTGGGTGTTGAAGCCGGACGGCAGGCCCTCGATGAACTCGCTGGCCATGCCTTTGTCACTCGCCTCGCGCCAGCGCGCCTCGTCCTCGAAATGGCGCACATCGCCAGCGCCCACGTTTTCACCGACACGCATCTGGTAACGCGCAAAATCCTGGAAGATCACCCCGATGCGCTGCAACAGGGTGCTTTCGTCCCAGTCGCGCAGATCGGTGCCATCGAGCAGGATGCGGCCGGAGTCCGGCGAATACAGGCGCGTCAGCAGCTTGATCAGCGTGGTCTTGCCCGAGCCATTCTGGCCGACCAGCGCCAGCGATTCGCCCGGGCGGATATGCAGATTGATGTCGTGCAGCGCTGGTTCGCCGGCGTCGGGATAGGTGAAGCTGACCTGCTCGAAGCGGATGCCGTCGTTCGGCTTCGCGCCTTGCTGGGAGGTTCCCGGCGAGGGCGGCACCGGGGTTTCGAGATATTCGTACAGGGTCGACAGATAGAGGTTGTCTTCATACATGCCGCCGATCGCCGACAGCATCGCCGATACCGCTGACTGGCCCTGCCGGAACAACGACAGATACATGGTCATCTGGCCGAGCGTGATGCGGCCGACCACCGTGGTCATGGCGATCCACGCATAGGCGCCGTAAAGCGTGATCGTGCCCAGCAGACCGAGCCCGAAGCCCCAGCTTTCGCGGCGCACCGTCAGATCGCGGTCTTCGCTGTAGAGCTTGTCGAAAATATCACGGTAGCGATCCAGCAGCAGCGGCCCAAGCCCGAACAGCTTGACCTCCTTGGCATGGTCCTCGCGCGCCAACACGGTTTCCAGATACAGCTGCATGCGCGTTTCCGGCGAACGCCAGCGGAACAGCCGGAACGCGTCGCCGGAAAACTTCGTTTCGGAAAGGAACGATGGCAGACCGGCCAGCAGCAGCACGGCTACCGCCCACGGCGAAAAATGGAACAGCAAAGTGCCGTAGCTGATCAGCGAAATCGCGTTCTGCCCCAACCCGAACGTGCGCGTGACCAGCGACAGCGGCCGGGTGGATGCTTCGCGCCGGGCGCGGGTCAGCTTGTCGTAAAACTCCGAGTCTTCAAAGTGCGCAAGCTCCAGCGTCAGCGCCTTCTCCAGGATCATCACATTGACGCGCTGTCCCAACTGCGCACGCAGCAGCGACTGGCATAGCGACAGCCCACGCTGGGCACCGGCTAACGCTGCCAACAGCAGGCCTTCCAGCGCCACCCACTTGAATACAGGGCCTAATGGGGCATGGCCGGTAGCTGCCCATAGGCGGCTGGCCGTCACCACAGCATCGACAATATGCGCGCCGATATACGCCACGCCGGCCGGCAACAGACCCGCAATGAGGGTCAGCAGCGCCAACGCGATCGTCAGCAGCCGACTAGTGCTCCACACCAGCTCCAATGCCCGCCCGCTATAGCGGAACACGCCAAGAAAGCTGCGTGTGAGGTCGATGGACTCGGTTGTCGATGAGTTAGCGCGAGGTGTCACTTGGGGGAGATCGTCGTGGCAACGCGGCAAGCGCGGAAGTCACGAGATGGGGTTCGCAGCGCCCCATGCAAGTCGCGGCGCGGGTTTGCCTATGGATACTTCGCTATTGATCCTGGAATTTCGAGCTTCAAGAGACTTCGCTCGTGGGAGCGACGCTCTGCTCCCTCTACCCTGTGGGGAGAGGGCTGGGGTGAGGGGCGGGTGCTCGCGGGAATGATTAATCTTTAGCGGATTCTTCGTCACCCCTGCGAAGGCAGGGGCCCAGTGGCCTGCGCTGTGCGGGAACGCCGCAGGAAGTGCGCAAGGCGCTGGGCCCCTGCCTTCGCAGGGGTGACGAGGAATAAGCATTCCCGCGAGCACCCGAACCCTCACCCCAACCCTCTCCCAAAGGGAGAGGGGGCAGAGCGCGGCGATTGTCACCCGTACTTCGAATGAGGACGAAACGCTCTGCACAACAAATTCAAGCCAGAGCATCGGGACTGAAATCACTCCCAAAGAAGCTGCACTAGACCATGAGTCTACTCACCAAGACGTGCGGCCCAAATCGGTCCACACACGATTAATGCAGTTGAACGTCGACGACGTGCTGTTCGTCCTGGTACAGCGCAGGAAACAGCTGCTTTAGGTGCGCGACTTTGGGGGCGTCGTTGTAGACGATATAGAGATCGTCCGGATGCAGGCTGGCGTAGTGCTGGTGGTAAGCCTCGGCCGGATAGAACGCCTGTAGCGGCACAACTTGCGTCACGATCGGCGCGGAGAAGGATTTTGCCGTCGTCAGTTGCGCGATGTAAGCAGACGCGATCTTCTTTTGCTGGTCGTTGCCATAGAAGATCACCGAGCGATATTGCGTGCCGCTGTCCGGACCCTGCCGGTTGAGTTCGGTCGGATCAAGCGCAACCGAGAAAAACACCTGCAGCAACTGGCCGTAGCTGATCTGGGCGGGGTCGAACCGCACCTGTACCGATTCCGCATGGCCGGTGTCGCCGTCACTGACCTGGTCGTAGTGAGCAGTGCTCGCGCCACCGCCGGAGTAGCCGGCCACCACGTTACGCACACCCTTGACGTGCTCGAACACGGAGGCGACGCCCCAGAAACACCCGCCCGCCAGCACGGCGACCTGGTCGCTCGGAGCAGCCTTTGAAGCGTCCATCTTCGATGAGTCGACGGTTGGTGCAGGCAGCGCCATCGCATCGTTGGCGGCAGACGCGGACCGGCACGCGCTCAGCCCGGCCAGCATCAACAGCGCTGACAGGGAAACGGCATGGAAAGCAGTGCGACGAATCATGGTATGCCTCGCTAGCAGTGTTGGTTCAGATCGACATCAGGCCGATGGAGTTACGTTGGAGGTCCAGTCGTGGATGCAGCGTCACGAGTGGCCTCAAGATTCGGATCACCTTTCGTCCTGAGCACGGCCAATGCGCCGGCTACTGGTGTTTCGCTGCCCGGCCGGTATCGGTTACCTGTGCGGGATTCGTAGGCGGGCCGGCAAGGCGGCTACTATCGCTGGCCTGGATTCCTACGGATCTGCCGAGCCGGCCCTTGAACATGCGCGATTCCATCGACCTGGACGCTTATCTTCGGCGCATCGGCCTGTCTGCGGCCAGCGTGCCCGACCTGGCGACCTTGCAGCTCCTTGTCGCGGCCCATGTGGCGGCCATTCCCTACGAGAACCTCAACCCGTTTCTCGGCCTGCCGGTAGATCTGGATCTGGCTGCGGTGGAGCGCAAACTCGTTCACGAAGGGCGTGGGGGTTACTGTTTCGAGCAGAATCTGCTGCTGGGCGAGGCATTGCGCGCGATTGGCTTCGAGGTGACGAATCTGGCGGCCCGGGTAACGTGGAACCAGCCGGAGGATGCGATCACCGCTCGCAGCCACATGTTGCTGCGGGTGGAGTTGGAGGGGCGAAGCTGGCTGGTCGATGTCGGCTTTGGTGGCATGACGCCGACCGGCGCGCTGCAGCTCATGCCGCAGGCGGAGCAGGTCACGGCACACGAGCCATTTCGATTGCTCATATGCGAAGGCGATTGGTACATGCAGGCCCGGCTACCCGCGGGCTGGAAGACGCTCTACCGTTTCGATCTGCAGTTGCAATACCCGATCGATTATCGGGCAAGCAACTATTTCCTCTCGACCCATCCCGATTCGCACTTCGTCACCGGTCTGTCGGCGGCACGCGCCGTACCGGGCCAGCGGCTGGCGCTGCGCAATCGCGAATTTACATGGCACCCGACCCATGGCGAAAGCACCCGACGCACGCTGCGCAGTGCGATGGAGATTCGCGAGGTGCTGGAAAACGAATTCCTGATCCGGCTACCGCTGCATCCGGAACTCGACGATCGGTTGGATAGCCTGCCGGCTATGGAAGCCGATGCAACGCTTTGACGTGAAGCAGCCTGAGCGCAGCGGGCTCAATCAGAATCAGCTGAACCGGAATCGGCCAACACGTGGATTTCCACGTCGTCGAGGGTCACCACCTGGCCAGCGTGGATCTTGCAGGTCTTGCGCAATTCGATGACGCCGTCGACGGCCACCGCTCCCGTAGCGACGATGGCCTTGCCGGCGCCACCGCTGTCGCACAAGCCGGTGAGCTTGATCAGCATGTTGAGTTCGACGTAGTCGCCTTCCAGTTCGAATTCGATGGTTTGCATGGGGGTTCCAGGTTTTTGGGTTGCACAGGGTGACACGGTTTCAAGCCGGAACGTGGCTGTTTTCGAATGCGTCATCAGGCAGCGCAAGAAACGCGAACCAGGGTACGTCATGGTCGCAGCCGAACGTCGCCGCGTCATCGAGGATGCCAAGCAAGATGTCGAAGTCTGCTTCGGCGGCACGACGTAGCTCATCGGCGTGCTCAAACAGCAGCACATAACCCCACGCGGGAATCCAGCGTAGATCCCGCAGACAGTCAGCCAGTGCATCCCAGTTGTGGCCAAACGACGCAGGCAACTCAAGCGATACGACCAGACGTCGCAGCAGTTCGTCCTTGTCGTGGCATCCGCTCAGGTCGGTGCGGCATACGCGCAGTTCGTCGCGCAGGGCGGTCGCGGCCAAGCGATCAAGATCGTCGGTGCCGACGAAATACACGCCGCTTTGTGTCGGTCGGGTCAGATCCGGGTCGAAGCGACGTGCGCTCACCGGTGCACCTCGAAGCTGCGGAAACTGCGGTAGTGATCGTCGGTGTAGTAATAGATCACCGGTGGTGTGTCGCCGGTGATGATGCGACGCGTGCCGCGGTTATCCGCGCCCGGTGTTTCCACCGTGTACTCGTGATAGTAGCCACGCGGCTGGGCTGGCAGAAGATGCTCGTAGTTGCCGAACGCCACGCCGTCCTGGCTATGCGGGAACGGGCCGCCGCGGGCAATCAAGTCCAGCGTGGTGCGCGCTTCCGGTGGCAGAAATGCGGGTAGTGAACTGCCAGCTGCCGTTGTGGAGGGCTGGCTGATACCTGTCGGCGCCTGTCGTTGCCACAGGATCACGGCAAAGATCAGTGCGAGGAAGAGAATCAGCGGCTTGAGTTGGCGCATGCGCAATGGCTGGCGTGAGGAATGGGGGCGAGTTTAGTATGGCCGCGCATGTCGATCTGCGACACATGACAGCGTGGATTGACTGCAGGATGCCTGGAAGGTCTCATCCACTCATCACGGGAGCCCGCCATGATCGGCTACGTCACCCTGGGTACCAACGACATGCCTCGTGCGGCCGCGTTTTACGACGCCTTGCTGAGCGGCGTAGGGGCCGTGCGGCTGATGGAAACTGAACGCTACATTTTCTGGGGCGTCTCAATGCAGCTGCCGAGCCTTTGCGTAACCACGCCGTTCGATGGCCGTCCGGCCACGATCGGCAATGGCGACATGGTGGCGCTGGTCGTGGACGCGCGCGACAAGGTCGATCGCATGCACGCGAAGGCACTGTCGCTGGGCGGCAAGGACGAGGGTGCGCCGGGCGACCGTGGTGGCGGCTTTTATGCCGCTTATTTCCGTGACCTCGAGGGCCACAAGCTCAACGTGTTCTGCACTGGATGACGCGTTCGGCTCCGGACTATCACGCTGGATCGTGCGTGCCCGATTCAGCGGGTGCTGTCGATACGCGACTGCAGCGCCATCGCTGCTGCCGGATTGCGGTGCTTGGCGCTGCTGATGAAGAACACGAATACGTCGCGTGACTGAGTCGCCGGCTGCAACGCTGCGGCATGAAATAGTTCGCCAATGTCGTTTCCCGCGGCCCAATGTCGAGCATGTTCGGCCCAGCGATCCAGTGCGGCTGGTGCATACCCGGTGGATACGTCATCAGCGCTGCGCATCAGCCTGGCATAGGTGAAATCGCCGGTGATATCGGCCATCGATGGGTAATCCGGCGAATCGGTGAATACCGTAGGCACCGCGTGGCTGCGCGCGAGCGTCACGTAGCGATCGCACATGAAACTGGTGTGGCGCACTTCCAGTACATGCCGCAAGGCGCGCCCATTCAGGTCGCGTGGCAAGCGCTCCAGAAACGCCGCCAGATCATCAGGATCAAATGGCCGCGACGGCGGCAGCTGCCACAGGATCGGCCCCAGTCGATCGCCCATTTCGGACAGACCGCCATGCACGAACCCGCTGACACCTTTGTCGGTATCGGCCAGTCGTTTGCTCTCGGTGATATAGCGCGGCGCTTTCAGCGAAAAAATGAAGCCGGGCGGAGTCTCGGCTGCCCAGCGTGCGTAGGTGGCCGGTTTCTGTGCGCCGTAATAGGTCCCATTGATTTCGATGGTGCGTAAGTGGCGACTGGCGTACTCCAGTTCTCGTCGCTGCACCAGGCCGTCCGGATAGAAATTCTTGCGCCACGGCGCGTAGTTCCAGCCGCCGATGCCGACGCGTATCCGCGCGCTTTCATCGGCATCGGCGGGGCTGGCGAAAAGATCGTTGATGACGGGGTTCATGGCTATCGGACATCGCGTAAACGTTGCCGTATGTTAGCCGCGGCGCGCGCAGGCGCGGCTATCGGATTCGATGTTGCGGTAGCCCGGGACAAGCAGCCGATCGGTGACACGTGACTTCCAGCGCTGGTTTCGGGCTGAATTTGCCGCGATAGTGGCGGGATTGCCACCAGTGGAGCCCTTGATGTCCCAGCGATTCATCTCACCGCGTCTGGCGGGTTGTTGTGCCTTGTTCGTCGTCGCCAACGCGTGGGCGCAGGCGCCAACCGCCGAGCCGTCGACGCTGCCGACCACCACATATGACATCCGACAGTCGGTGTTGCCGGCGCAGTTGCAGGACTTCGGTGCCTACGTCGACAGTGCACGCAAGACGTTCGACGTGCCGGGCATCGCGGTGGCGATCGTCAAGGACGGCAAGGTGGTGATGGAGCAGGGTTTCGGCCTGCGTGAGATTGGCAAGCCGGACAAGGTCGACGCACACACGTTGTTCGCGATTGCCTCCAACACCAAGGCGTTCACCGCGGCAGCTTTGCAGCAGCTGGCCGAGCAGGGCAAGCTGAAGATGGACGATCGCGTGATCGATCACTTGCCGTGGTTTCGCATGTCCGATCCCTACGTCACCAACGAGATGCGTATCCGCGACTTGTTGGCGCATCGCAGCGGCCTGAGCCTCGGCGCGGGCGATCTGCTGTACTGGCCGCCCACCTCGTACACCACCAAAGACGTGGTCGAACGACTGCGCAACGTGCCGATCAAGAACAGCTTCCGCAGCAACTACGCCTACGACAACATCCTGTTCGCGGTGGCCACGCTGGTGATCGAGCAGGCATCCGGCCAGAGCTATGCCGACTATGTGCGCGAGCACATTTTTGCGCCAGTGGGCATGGATGAGTCGCTGATCGACGAGACCTATCTGAAGCCCGGTATGGACGTGGCGATGGGTCATGCGAAATTCGATTTCAAGGATCTGAAGCCGGTGCCGCCGATGGCCTGGCTCAACGATCCGGGCGCCGGCGGCATCTACGCCAGCGTGCACGATCTGTCCAAATGGATGAACGTGCAGCTGGCCGGTGGCGCGCTGCCGGGTACTGGCACTGATGGCAAGCAAGCACGACTATTCTCTGAAGACAGCCAGCAGCAGATGTGGTCGATGCTTACGCCGATCACCATCAGCAAGCCGCCGATTCCGGAACTCGCGCCGCTGCTGCCGCATTTCTACGGCTATGGCGAAGGCTGGTTCCTGTCCGACTATCGTGGTCAGCGGCTGGTCTGGCATACCGGCGGCTGGCCGGGCATGGTCTCGCGGGTGACGTTGGTGCCGGAGCTGCATCTGGGCGTGGTGGTGCTGACCAATCAGGAATCCGGAGCGGCGTTCAACGCGGTGACCTATCGCGTGCTCGATGCGTACCTGAATCCTTCGCACAAGACCGACTGGGTTGCCGTCTACGACAAGGCCGTGGAGAAGGCCGAGGCCAAGGCCGACGACAGCTTCGCCGCACATGCCAAAGCACGCGACCAAAACAGCAAGCCATCGCTTCCGCTGGCAAAATATGCAGGTACTTATCGTGACCCCTGGTATGGCGATGTCATCGTCAGCAACGAGAACGGCAAGTTGCGCCTGCGCTTCTCCAAGACTGCGCAGCTGATCGGCAGCATGACGCCATGGCAGCACAACAGCTTCATCGTGCACTGGGACGACCGCGGGCTGAATGCCGATGCCTTCGTCGACTTCGTGCTTGATGCCGACGGCGGCATCCGTGAGGTGCGTATGCAGCCGGTGTCGCCGCTCACCGACTTCAGTTTCGATTTTCAGGATCTGCGGCTGGCTCCGCTGAACGGTGACAAGTCCGAATCACAGAAGGATTGATCAAGCGCCAGCTCGCCGGGGTGATTTCCGGTCGAGCTGCTGACGGCGCAAGGAGCGGCGCCATCAGTGACATTTGGTTCCACAGCATCTTTTGTCGGGGAAAATTCACCATGCGTTACCGTCGTCATGCTATTGCCGTTTTGCTATGCCTGGGATTGCTGGTCAATGCCGCCCAGGCGCGAACCGATACCGCCGATACCACCACTGCCCACCAGTTTTTCCATGTGCAGTTGGGAGCCGCCTCAGCGCAACCGACATCCGGCCGGCTGCTGCTGTTTGCGATCGATGCGAAAACCGCTGTGGCCGAAGCCAAAGAGGCATCTGCAGGCAAGGACAGTACGGTCGAGGAAGTCGACGCCAATCCGTTTCGCGCCACCCAGACCACGGTGGCCGCGCGTGAGGTAAGTCGGTGGGAGCAGGGCCAGAACGTGGACATCGACACTGATCAGCTGGCGTTCCCTGCCGGCTATTCGCAGCTGCCGCCCGGGGACTACCTGGTGCAGGCCGTGCTCGATGTCGATCACAGCTACAACTACATCGGCCGTGGCGCGGGTGACCTGGTCAGCGAAGTAGTGAAGGTTCACCTGCCGGCTGCCAGCATTCCAACGCTGACCCTGGTCAAGAAATTGCCAGCGCGCGATCCGTGGGCGATGTCCGCGTCGACGCCGGCCGCCACCCGTGAGGCGGCTCCCGCCGCGCGCCAGCATGCGACGCTGGTCGACTTCGTCAGCCCCTCGTTGAGCGCCTTCTGGGGTCGCACGATCACCATGCGCGGCTGGGTGCTGACGCCGCCGGGCTACGACCCCAAGGCCGCCACGCGGTATCCCACGGTGTATTACACGCAGGGTTTTGGCGGCAACAACGATCGCGTGATGGGGCCGTTGGTCAATGTCTACACGGCGATGATCAAGGGTGAAATGCCGCCCATGATCTGGGTGTTTCTGGACGAATCAAGCCCGACCGGCACCCATGAGTTCGCCGACTCGGTCAACAACGGTCCGTGGGGTCACGCACTGACCACCGAGCTGATTCCCGAGCTGGAATCGCATTACCGCATGGACGGGCGAACCAACGGGCGTTTCCTCAACGGCCATTCGTCCGGCGGCTGGGCCACGCTGTGGCTGCAGACGCGCTATCCAAAAGTGTTCGGTGGCACCTGGTCGACCTCGCCTGATCCCAGCGACTTCCACGATTTCACAGGGGTGGATCTGTATGCGGCGAACCCGAATGTCTACCGCAAGCCGGATGGCTCTCCGTACCCGCTAGTGCGTGATCACGACAAGGTACTGGGCACGTTCGAGCAGTTCGCCAAGCTTGAGCGCGTGCTGGGCTCCTACGGTGGCCAGCTCACTTCATTCGACTGGGTGTTCTCGCCGCGCGGACAGGATGGGAAGCCGGTGCCAATGTTCAACCGTGACACCGGCGCAATCGATCCTGCCGTGGTCGCCTACTGGCGTGATCACTACGATATCGCCTATCGACTGCAGCACGATTGGCCGCAGCTCAAGGCTGATCTGGATGGCAAAATCCATTTGTACGTCGGCACCGCTGATACGTTCTACCTGGATGGCGCGGCGCACAAACTACAGGCGGTGCTGGACGGCCTGAATGCGAAGTCGAGTTTCCATTTCGAGCCGAACCGGACGCATTTTGACCTGTACGTGCAGGGCAGCGATCGTCAGGCGCTTCTCAAGCAGATCAGCTGGGAGATGTACGCGATCGCGCGGCCGGCTTCGCCGCTCAAGGCGCCACCGGCAACGGCACCATGAGCAGTGGCATGTGCAGGCTTCGCAGGTGCGGGTAAAGTGGCCGTCTGCTGGATAAACGCCGTGCGCCGGTAGCACGAACGGTCATGATTTTGCGGCATAGTTGCCGTGCGGGCGGCTGCAGCCACCGCTGATCGGAGTATCTTCACTGACTGTCGCTTTGTGCGCATGCGGAAAGCGTCTGATGAGGAGTCGATGGTTGGGTCGACAGTGCTTGAGTCGATAGGGTGGAAGCTGCAGCTCTATAGAGGGGTCAGCAACGCTTCCTGAATCGTCATGCGAATTCACGTTGGAGGGAATCTAAGATGAAATCGTCAGCTTTGATTGCAGTAGCGCTGGCCTGTCTGCTGGCCGGTTCCACCGTTTACGCACAGCAGTCCGCCGCACCGGCCGGTTCCACCGGCCAATGCAAGGACGGCACCTATTCCACCAATGCCACCAAGAAGGGTGCCTGCAACGGCCACAAGGGTGTGAAGGAATGGTACACAGCGTCCAGTACCGGTAGCTCGGCCATGAAGGCGGCTCCGGCAGCAGCAGCGGCAGCTGCACCTGCGGCAGCGGCGGCAACGCCTGCGACGCCTGCGGCTGCCCCGGCAAATTCGATGAAGAGCTCCAGCAAGATGGCGTCTGAACCCACCGGTGCCGCTGCGCCGGGCGGTGGTCCGGGCATGGTCTGGGTCAACTCAAGCAGCAAGGTCTACCACTGCCCCAGCGACAAGTGGTACGGCAAGACCAAGAAAGGCGAGTACATGAGCGAAGCCGACGCCAAGGCCAAGGGCAACCATCCCGAAGGCGGCAAGGCCTGCTCGTCCTGATAGCCATGCCGCGTTGACGTTAGACCAAAAGGCCGGCCCAGCGCCGGCCTTTTGTTTTTCGGCCTACTCGGGTTGCCATGGGTCGTAGCTGCCGAAAGACCATAGATGGCCCTCCGGATCGCGGCAGCTGTAGCCGGCACCGCCATAATCCTTCTCGGCGTAGTCGTCGACGATCACCGCGCCGGCGGCTTTGGCTTGCTGGTAGTGGGATTTGCAATTGACGACGACCACGTACGGGCATTGTGTTTCGCGGTCGCCGATTTGACTGGGCTGGGCCATGTGCCGACCGAAATCCGTGTCGCGCACGTCACCGAGCATGATCATGCCGGTACCGTAGGTCAGCTGGGCATGCTCCACGCCACCGCGTTCGTTTTCATAAACCACGTGTTTCTCGAAGCCGAAGGCTTTGCACAGCCATTCGATCGCAGCATGTGCGTCGCGATAGCGCAGGCCGGGAATGATGGTGCTGCCATGTTTCGCTGCTGAGGACATGAGGATGACTCCGAGCGGGTAACAGAGTGTCAGGCTAGCGCCGAGGGGTGCGCGCGTCTTGTAGATTTTCGCGTCTATGCGGCTTGTTGGGGGTCAATCCAGCGGCAGATGATTGATATATGGGCCGCGGCTGGCCATGAACGCTGACGGCGTCACCCCTGCAAAACTGCGGAATTCATGGCTCAAATGCGCCTGGTCGGAATAGCCGCAGTCGGCGGCCACGGCACTCCAATTCACCAGGGGCTGATAGTGCGCGTGGGCGACTACGGCGCGAAAGCGCATCAAGCGCGCATAGTGTTTCGGATTCATGCCGACCTGACGGCGGAACGCCGTAGTAAAGCGACGATCGGACAGGCCGATGGCACGAGCAATCAACGGAATGCGGGTTACCTGCGGCACCCGGTTCAACGCCGCGATGGCGTGACCGATTGCGGGGCTCATGGCTGTTACGCGCAGTCGCTCTCGCAACCAGCCTTCCAGCAACTCCAGCCGCCGCGCAGGCGCCGGAGTTTCCAGCAGGCGTTGGCGCAAACGATCCGCAGCCGCGCCAAAAAGATCATGCAGATCGACGTCACGCCCGGCCATCGCAGCGAGGTCTTCGGCGGTGAAAGCGTGCACGCCACCGGGGTGGAATACCACGCCCATCACGCGTATCTGTTCGGCGGTGTCGATGATCTGGCTGCGTAGCATCGGGCCGCCGAGTACGGCTGCAGCCGAACGGGTGCAGCGGCGCGTGGCGTCATCGGCATACACGCGGGTTTCGTCTTCGTGCAGGTTGATGATCAGGGCGGCGCCGGGCAGCGGCAGCACGCGTTCATAGCGGTGCGCGGGTGCCGGCATGTCCCAGTCCCAGATCTTCTCGATCAGCGCATCAAGCGGTGGTGCGGGAATGCTGCAGTGAAAACCCATCGGCAGGCTCCTGACGATAGGCTTGAGTGTAGAACTTGCCAGTCACCTTGTCGCAAGCTGCCTTGGTGCCGGTGAGCTCAATCGCGGTCGTCACCGCTTTCGGAAACCGCCGGGAGGTTGCGCACAATCATGCTTTGCGGGCTCGTCATTGGCATTTTCGCATCACGCAGGCGGTCGAGCATCTCGAACAGCACATCGCTTTTGACGTTGCTGACGTCACGCGGACTGACGACGTAGGCAATGCAGCTGAAGGTCATCGATCCGGCGTCGAGATTTTCCAGCTGCACGCTCGGTGCCGGCATGGTCAATGTTCCCTGGTGGGCGCTCAGTACTTCCAGGAGCAGTTCGCGTGCCTTGCTCGCGTCGGTATCCACCGGCATCGACAGCTTGATGCTGACACGCCCCTTGGCATTGTCCAGGGTCACGTTGCGGACGTTCTGGGTGATGAACTGCGAGTTCGGCACGATCATGGTGGAACGGTCGCTCATCTGGATTTCTGTGGCGCGTACGTTGATCTTGCGGATGTCTCCCTCGACGCCACCGATGCTGACCCAGTCGCCCACCTTCACCGGTCGCTCGGCCAGCAGGATCAGGCCGGAAATGAAGTTCTGCACGATCGCCTGCAGGCCAAAGCCGATGCCGACCGAAAGCGCGCTGGCCATCCAGGTGATGCCCTGCAGATCCACCTTCAGCGCCGCCAGCGACAGCACGAATATCAGTACGCCGCCGACGTAGCCGAGCAGGGTGACCACTGAATTCTGCATGCCGAGATCGAGCGAGGTCTTCGGCAACAGTTGGTCACTCAACCAGCGCTTGATCACGCGCAAGACGATCAAGCCGAGCGCGAAGACAAACGCGGCATCCAAGATATCGTTGGGTACGATCTTGAGCTTGCCCAGCGAGCCGCCTGACAGCAGGCTGCCAATGCGTCCGGTCAGTTCCTGCGGCCCGGCGCCAAACGGCGCCAGTACGATCGCCACCGCCAGGATTATCAGCAGGGCGCGGGTGATCCCGGACAGCAGGGTGCCAGTCTGTTCCAGTGCAAGGGGGTTCACGCCGAAACTGGCCTGCATCCGCATGCCGGTACGCCCCTTGGGTGAAAACACCGCGTCGGAGATGTCATTGACCAGATACATCAGAAGGTAAAGCGCGGTCAGGATCACCCCGACCCAGAGCATCTGCCGTGCGAGGAAGAAGGCAAATGCGATGTAGCCCAATGCCACGCTGAGCAGCAGGACGCCGACACCGATGTACGCCGCCCCGATCACCAACCCCACCCACACCGGCCGCTGTGCTGGCGTCTCGCCGGCAGCGATGGCGTCGCGTCGCGCCTGGCCCAGGCGCAGCAGCGAGCTGCCTATGAGCAAGCCGATCAGCACCGAAAGGAAGGCACGCGTCGCCACGGTGAGCGCCACGCTGGCGCCGATCGCGTTGTTGACGCTTTCGACCAGATTCTCCAGCACGACTGCGCCACCGAGCAGCCACGGGAACGAGTGCAGCTTCTGCGCCGATTCGTCGGACAGGCCCGGTAGTCGCCATGACGGACGCGAGGTGGACAGCATCGCGCGCCCGAGCCCGGTCAGGAAGGCGGCAAAGGTAAACACACGCACCAGTTTCTGGGCCAGTTCGTCCAGATCCTCGTTCAGCAGGTCGTTCCAGTTCAGCGCGAGATAGACGAAATGCGCGGTCAGTCCAACGGCCAGCGTATAGGCCAGCGTCACGGCTACGGCCAGCGCGCTTCGTCGCAGCTGGCCGGCGGGCATGTGGGCGGTACTTACCCAGACAAGCGTGCGCTCGATTAACCAGCGCCCCACGCTGACCAATAGGGCGGCAATAATCAGGCACAACACGAATGGCGTGCGATTGGGTGGTTGCCAGGCCTGCTGGATGGCCGCCAGGACATCGCTGCCCAACAGCTTCAAATGCGCCATGTCATCGGGAAATGCCTTGGCCGGATCTACCCAGAAGGCTGTGCTGAACGGTGTGGCATTGCGCGAAGCGAGCTGCGTCTGCAACTGATCGCGGCGCAGGTCGGCGACATGCGCGGCAAGTTGGGCTGCCTCGGTGCTCAGCGAATTGGCCTGCTTGATCTGGCCATCGAGATCGCTCAACGCCTTGCCCAATTGCTTGCGCTGCGCGGCCAGCTCTGCTGGCTCAGGTGGCGCGCCCTTGATCGGTGCGGGACCGAGCACGTCCAGCCGCGCTTGCAGGCTGGACGATTGGGGTGACAGCGTGGAGACGAGCTGCTCGGCCTGCTGCTGTACGGCTAGCGCACTATTGCGCAGGTCAGCCGGTATATCGGCCTTCTTGGCATCCACCGAAGCCTTGATGTCGTCCAGCTTGGCGCGTAACTGGGTCAGCGTCTGCGCCGCTGTCAGTGCCGGCGTCGTGGACGGTGCAGTGGCATCCGGGGCGTTTTGCGCCCATACGCTGCCGCCGGCCATGGCCAGCAACAGAACGAGGAGATAGCGGAGCAGAGTAGGCATCGGCCGATGATCCCGGCCCCGTCGCGGTGGGTCAATCAAAAATGACCTCCGAAGCCGTCCGGCTGTGACGTGCCGTTCAGGCTCGGCGACCAGCTTCGAATGGATTGGGTCCCTCGGCATAGGGGCCTGTCCCTGACGTTCCCACGTCGTTGATGGCAGAGAGTGAGCACGCTCTGAGCTCCGCCCGAACAGTGTCGCCGGCGGATTGCGCGCGACGGATTGCGCAGCGGATGCGAAAGCGCAGGCTGGCCTCACTACGCCCTCGTTCACACCTGCGTCGGAGCGATTCAAGCACAATGCTCGTCTGGGTATGACCGGAACGCTCCATGATCTTCCGCTGGTTCGAATCCCTCATCGACGCGTTCAATGAGCCGGCAGACGGCATGCCGCCCCAGTCGGTGGGGCACTTCTATGTGTTCTACCTGCGCCAGGTCTGGCCAGTGTTTGCTGCTGCCATCGTGGTCGGTTTTGGCGTGGCCCTCGTCGAAGTCTCGCTGTTCGGCTTCATCGGCAGCATCGTCGACATGACGAAGGGCGTGCCGACGGCGGGCTTCTTTCAACAGCATGGCCGTGAATTGCTGTGGATGGGTTTTGTCGCGCTGATCGCGCGGCCGGTGCTGACCGGCCTGCATGATCTGTTGGTGAACCAGGCGATTGCGCCGAACCTGACCAACCGCATCCGTTGGCAGAACCATCGCTACGTGATGCGTCAAAGCCTGGGCTTCTTCCAGAACGATTACGCCGGTCGCATCGCGAACCGCATCATGCAGACTTCCGCGTCGCTGCGCGAATCGGCGGTGCAGATTATCGATGCGATCTGGTACGTGGCGATCTACACCGGCAGCGCGATCGTGCTGTTCGCGAGGGCGGATTTCTGGCTGGCCGCACCGCTGGTGCTATGGCTGTTCGCCTATGTGGGTACGCTGACGTATTTCGTGCCGCGCACCAAAGAGCGCTCATGGCGACAGTCGGAGGCGCGCTCAAAGCTGATGGGCCGCATTGTTGACGGTTACAGCAACATCCTCACGCTGAAGCTGTTCGCACACACGCGTCGCGAGGAAGCGTACGTGGCCGACGCCATGAGCGAGCAGATCCAGCGCATGCGCCAGATGACCCGTCTGACCACAGCGATGGATGCGAGCATCACCATCCTCAACGGCTTTCTTATCGTCGGTACCTCGGCGTTGGCGATCTGGCTGTGGAGCCAAGGCAAGGTGACGGTGGGTGCCATCGCGCTGTCGACCGGCCTGGTGATCCGCATCAACAACATGTCCGGCTGGATCATGTGGGTGGTCAACGGCATTTTCGAGAATGTCGGCACCGTGCAGGATGGCATCACCACGATCTCGCAACCTCGCGCAGTACAGGATCGCGAGGGCGCGATGCCACTGGAAGTGACCAACGGCGCCGTGCGCTTCGAGCATATTCACTTTCACTACGGCAAGCAGGGCGGCGTGATCGCCGGGCTCGACCTGAGCGTGCGTGCGGGCGAAAAGATCGGCGTAGTTGGTCCGTCCGGTGCCGGCAAATCGACCCTGGTCAACGTTTTGCTACGCCTGTACGACCTCGAAGACGGCCGCATCCTGATCGACGGCCAGGATATCGCCCTGGTAACGCAGGAAAGCCTGCGCTCACAAATTGGTGTCGTGACCCAGGACACCTCGCTGCTGCATCGTTCGATTCGCGACAACCTGCTGTATGGACGTCCAGATGCCAGTGAGGCACAGATCCAGCAAGCGGTGCGCAAGGCACGCGCGGACGAGTTCATTCCCCAGCTGAGCGATGGCGAAGGTCGTCACGGTTATGACGCGCTGGTCGGCGAACGCGGCGTGAAACTCAGTGGCGGCCAGCGCCAGCGTATCGCAATTGCGCGCGTGCTGCTGAAGGACGCGCCGATCCTGGTGCTGGACGAGGCGACGTCAGCGCTGGATTCGGAAGCCGAGGCGGCGATACAGGACAGCCTCGACATCCTGATGCAAGGCAAGACGGTAATCGCAATCGCGCATCGTCTGTCCACCATCGCGCGGATGGATCGACTGGTGGTGCTGGACAAGGGCCGCATTGTCGAGAGCGGCACCCATGCCGAGCTGATCGCACACGAGGGGCTATACGCCAGGCTATGGCGACGGCAGACCGGCGGGTTTGTGGCGGCGGAGGATGCGCTGGGGTGAGGGTGGTGGGCTGCGGTACATGTTCTTCTTTGGCTGAGGCTGTTGAGAAAGCCCCGGTCGCAGAGAAAACGACGGCATTGCAGAGACTCAGGAAACCTTGGATTTCTGTGCTGAGAAGAACATCGTCGCCGACATCGGGATGAATTCGATACAGGATATCGACAACGCCTACGAGCGGATGGTCAAGAGTGACGTGAAGTACCGCTTGGTTATCGAGAACGCGTCGCTGGCCAAGTGAGTGGATCTTCTGGCGCAGAATGACTTCGGTCTAAGCAGTGGACTGCAATTCCTATGGATGGAGAGTTTCAGCAACATTTCGCGCTAGATCGGCAAACAACACATCCTGCTCTGCCTTTGATGCCTGTGAAGCTGTAAGGAAGGCAGCAACAATGACGGTGTGGCCATCTGGCGCGGTGAGAATGCCGATATCGTTATAAGCAGCGGTCTCACCATCCAGGGAATACGATGTTCCGCATTTGTCAGCGAGACGAACGTCGTCGGGTAGACCAGCCCTCAAGCGGTTTGGAATGGTCTGCCCATACATAAGATGAAGCAGGTGCTGTGTCGACACAGAGGACAGAAGTTCATTGCTCCACAGCTTGCGAAGAAACTGGACGGCAGCCTCCGGGGTGCTTCGATTCCGCGGGTCGGCAAGATAGGCCCGATAGCCGCGCTGATATCGTTTATATGCTTCCTGCGACGATTCGCCAGGAGATTTTTTTTCTCCAGGTTCGAGACCTTCAAAGACCTGCTGCACTCCAGCCTCGTCCAAATCCACACGCATCCCTTCGATACCATGCGCCCGCAGAAAAGCAGTAACGGCTTGCGGTCCGCCAACAAGTTTGACCAATGCGTCCGCCGCGGTGTTGTCGCTTTCGCTGACGGCTGCCGTCAGCAGTTGATCGACCGTGAATGTCATCCGATCGCCATGGAAATTTGCGCCGATCGAAGGCACGGCGGAACCTTCCTGAATGTCCGCGCGAGTAAGGGTGATTTTCTGTCCGAGCGAGAGCTGGCGTTTTTCGATACGCGAAAGCACTGCAGCGGCGACCGGCGCCTTGAATACGCTCATCATCGGGTAGGCCTGGTTCGCGTTGACCCGTACCTCAGTGCCGCTTTGCAAGTCGAGCACATCAACACCGAGAAGCCCCGGTCGCGCACGCTGTGCCAGCATATCCAGCGATTGCTGGAGTCTGGCTTGAGCAGCCAGCGTGGTAGGTCTATCGACGGCTTCGGCCGACGACGATAGGCATACAAGCGAGAGATTGAGCACGACCATGGCGACAATCAGGCGGTGAACTCGCGAAGACCCCATCGAACTGATCCTTAGTGAAATTGGGTGGCAACCAGGTCAGCATACACATCGCAGGGTGGCGAGGTCATGACTTGCCTCTGACGCTCCCGAGAAGGGTGGCACTCGCTGATCACGTCGCGCGGACGAATGCCTTCGGCACGTTGGCATCGATCCAGCGTGCCATGTACAGATCGAGTGCCACGCGCTGAGGAACCTCGATACCGGCATCGCGAACGAACGCAGCGGCTGCCTTGACGAACGACTGCCTCGACAGACTGGAGGCTTGCCGCGCGGCGGCCTGCTTCTGCCGCAGTTGGACCGTATGGGGCGATGGCTGACCGGGCTTGGCGAACTTCTGGTAGCGACGAAGCTCGTCGGCAGCCAATTCTGTGTCGAATGACGCCTGCAACATGGCCTCATGTGCCTTTAGCAGCTGGATCAGGTGGCCAGTGGCTTTCGTCAGTTCCCCGGTCCCATCCGGAGTCAAAAGAATGCCGGCAAGTAACGGGGTTAGCGGCATTTGCGCGAACTGGGAGGCGGAACTCTCGAGTAGCTCCAGATAGCCAAGGAAGCCCGCTTGCGGAAAAGACACCTTTGTTGCCATGGGGGAACCTGATTCTGGGGAGCGCGAACGATACATCGTCACAAGCGGGCGTCGCGTTGCCAACGGCCTCGTATTTCACGATCCCGCGCTTGTGCGTTCTAGCGCGCCGCAACCTGAGTGGTTCTTCCAGGGCGATAGAGACTCTTGAGTCGTTGATAGACCGTCAGTACGGCGGCGCCGTAATTCCTGGCCAATTCCGGCGTATGACTGTGGTAGTAGCCGACTCCAAGAACGGGATCACGCGTTTCGTGCATGCCTTCGCGCAGGATCTTCGCTGCGACGGTGATGTTGGTTCTGGGGTCGAGCAGGGTCAGCGGATCTGGCACGACGTCCCTGTGCATCGGGTAGTAGACCTGCATGATGCCGACGTCCTGAACGACGGAGCCAAGCTGGCTCGCCACAGCCATCTCGAGCTGCACATGATGTCGTTCGCCCAGAATCAGGTGATCGTTGACCCTGAACAGCCATGGGGTCGGTGCAACCTTTCCACCGGGAAGTAGCGATCGTGATTCAACCAGCGCGACGCTGTAGAGCAGCAATGGATCTACGCCTGACTCCTTACCGACCTGCGCCCAAAGACTCTGTTGGGAGGCGATGTTCAGATCGGGCTCGGCGATCGGCATCATCAAGTCCATCGTGCTGACGTCTGACAGCAACGAGGCGGGCGTACTCGCGCCGATGGGTACGTCAGCAGTGGAGCTTGGCTGTGCCGGGGTCGATGCGATCTCCGCGGTGCGCGGCGTTGGCGCGGGCTCGACAGCCGGCATCGGCGTGCTCGGGGCAGGGGCTTGCCAGGTGAGCTGGGGCGCCACGGTTGAAGGTTGCCCCTTTTCCGATTGCGAATGCACCACACTCGTACCCAACAGAACCGCGATGCCCCCAAACACGGCACAGAACGAGGCAGCTGTGATCGCCCTTCGACGATTCGCCCGGTGCCACGTCAACCCATGTGTCGCCAGAACCCTTGGGCGAGACGTCAGGCTCGTGAAGTCCACCCGGCTCAAGGCGGCAAGAGTCGTCGCGCGCAAACCGCGCATATGAGATGTCGCGGATAGGCGGGGTTCAGTCCAACTCCTTGTGCGAAGAGGGACCTTAGGCACGGCCGGATTACCCGCCCACTGGGTAGGCGCCGAGGTTAGGCTCGACCAGTCCATCGCCTCGATGAGCGCTGCCGATCTGGCGGATTTCCAGCGCGCAGGCGCCATCAGGTATACGCGTCCGGACTCGCGCCTCGACTTGCGCCGGGCCGTGATTGGACGGACGTGAGGCGCCGTCAACGGCTCGCTTGAGGTAACGCGAGTGGGCGTATCCCCTGGCTGGCGATTGTTCATACGTTGGATGACTGCCAGTTCCACAGACGCCAAGTGTAGATCCCTGTGTCCGGTTTTGCTTGGAAGCGCTTGATTTGGGGTCGTTTCGGCTTGAGCTGGGCTTCGCCGGTGCGCCCGATCAAGGCTCTTGACTCTGGACCTTGATCAAGGCTCTAGACTTAGGCCATGACCACACCAAACCCCTCACTCACCATCGGTGCCGTCGCCAAGCGCGTTGGCGTGGCGATCGACACGATCCGCTATTACGAGCGCGAAGGCTTGTTGCCCGAGCCCGTGCGGCGCGCGTCCGGCTATCGCAGTTATGACCACAGCGCGATCGCGCAGTTGCGTTTCATCCGTCGCGCCAAGTTACTCGGCTTCACGCTGGAGGAAATTCGCGATCTGCTGGCGCTGTCCGCCGATCGCCAGCGAGGGGTGGAGGCGGTGAAGCAGCGAGCGCAGCAGCGCTTGGCGGCGATCGACACGCGCATCGCCGAATTGCAGCGTGTGCGCGATGGGCTGGAGCAGCTGGTCGAAGCGTGTCCGGGCCATGGCGCGCCGGAGCACTGCCCGATCCTGCGTGCGCTGGTGGACGTGGAGCCACTGCCATGAGCGGGCAAACGACAGTGCCAGGTCCGGCGATCGTGAAAACATCCGCAAGCTGCTGCGCCAAAACGCCGCCGCACGATGGGCACGGCGTAGTCACCGCGAAGGATCCGGTCTGTGGCATGACGGTGGATCCACACACGGCGAAGCATCGCGCTGAAGATGCGGGGCAGACGTACTACTTCTGCGCAACGGGATGTCGAGACAAATTCATTGCCGACCCAACTCGCTACCTCGGCGAGCGGGTGATTGAACCCGTGATGCCCGGTGCGATCTACACCTGTCCGATGCATCCGGAAGTGCAGCAGGTCGGTCCCGGCGATTGCCCCAAGTGCGGGATGGCGCTGGAGCCGATGCTGCCCAGTCTGGAGCATGCTGACGGCAATGAATTGCTGGCGATGACGCGACGCCTGTGGCTGCTGGCAGCGCTGACCTTGCCGGTGTTTGTATTGGCGATGGGGCCACATCTGTTCGGCTGGCACGAAACCATGCCCTGGGATTTGGCTGCTGGCTGGATCGAAGCCGTACTGGCGACCGCAGTGGTGCTGTGGGGCGGCGCGCCGTTTTTTGCGCGCGGCTGGCGCTCATTGCATCCGTGGTACCCCAATATGTACACGCTGATCGCGCTGGGTACCGGCGTGGCGTGGGCTTACAGCGCAGTGGCATTTCTGCTGCCAGGGATTTTCCCGCCCGGCTTTCGCGACATGCACGGTCAGGTCGGCGTGTATTTTGAATCGGCGGCGGTGATTGTCACCCTGGTCACCGTGGGTGATTTCCTGGAGTTGCGTGCGCGCCGGCGTACCGGTGAGGCGCTGAAGTCATTGCTGGGCTTGATACCGAAAACCGCAAGAAAGATTGCCGCCGACGGCAGCGAGGCCGATGTGCCGCTGGATGAGGTGCACGTCGGCGATGTGCTGCGTGTGCGCCCCGGCGAGAAGCTACCGGTGGATGGCGCGGTGATGCAGGGCGAAAGCTACGTCGATGAATCGATGCTCACCGGCGAGCCGATGCCCGTGTTGAAAACCAAAGGTGATTTGCTCACTGGAGGCACGGTGAACCAGAGCGGCGGGTTGACCATGCGTGCTGATAGGGTAGGCGCGCAAACCATGCTGGCGCAGATCGTGGCGCTGGTGGCGCAGGCGCAGCGCAGCAAGGCGCCGCTGCAGCGCATCGCCGATCGCGTGGCGAGCTGGTTCGTACCCACGGTGACGGCCGTCGCGTTGCTCGCGTTTGCGCTGTGGGCATGGCTGGGGCCGTCGCCGCAGTTTGCACACGCTCTGATCGCCGCCGTGTCGGTGCTGATCATCGCCTGTCCATGCGCGCTGGGCCTGGCCACGCCGATCTCGATCATGGTCGCCAGCGGTCGCGGCGCGCACACCGGTGTGCTTTTCAAAGACGCGGCAGCGATCGAGACATTGCAGGATATCGATACGCTGGTGCTGGACAAGACGGGCACGCTGACCGCGGGCAAACCAACGCTGGCCGAGTTGGTGAGTTTCGGTGGACACACGCATGAGCGTGCGCTGGCCCTCGCTGCCGCGCTGGAAAGGCCGAGCGAACATCCGCTGGGGCGAGCGATCATCGCCGCAGCGGAAGCGCAAAGCGTGGCGATACTGGCGGCGACGGATTTCCGTGCGTTGACCGGTCGCGGCGTCACTGCCCACGTGGATGAATGCGAGGTTGCGCTGGGCAATGCCCGGTTGATGGGCGAACTCCACATCAGTATTGACGACGATGCAATCGCGCGTGCCGACCAGCTGCGCGCCCGCGGCGCCACGGTGATGTTTCTCGGCATCGACGGCGTACTCGCCACGATGCTGGCGGTGGCCGACCCGATCAAGCCGGATACACCCGCGGCGATCAAGGCTTTGCAGGCGACCGGCCTGCACATCGTAATGCTGACTGGCGACAACATCACGACTGCACAGGCTGTAGCGCGCGAGCTGGGCATCGATACCGTGCACGCGGATGTCTCGCCTGCCGACAAGGCCGGCGTGGTGAATGCGCTGCGTGCCGAAGGCCGCCGCGTGGCGATGGTCGGCGATGGCATCAACGACGCGCCGGCGCTGGCGGCGGCCGACATTGGCATCGCCATGGGTAGCGGCACCGATGTGGCAATCGGGAGTGCGCAGGTCACGCTGGTGAAAAGTGAGCTGGGCGCGATCCTGCGTGCCCGCAGGCTGTCGAAGGCAACGGTACGGAACATCCGGCAGAACCTTTTCTTCGCGTTCGTCTACAACGCGATCGGCGTGCCGCTGGCCGCCGGCGTGCTGTATCCGTGGTTCGGCATCACGCTGTCACCGATGATTGCCGCGTTGGCAATGAGCCTGTCGTCGGTGTCGGTGGTGAGCAATGCCTTGCGGCTGCGGCAGGCGCCGTTGTGACGACTGTCACCGGTGATGACTGACGGTTGCTGCTGCCCTCGGTATGGCTGTTTGCGGATCATCCCTTCCACGACATCACGGTGGGGAGAGCACCTATGAACATCGTCAACGACACACGTAGCACGCTGGAAAAGCACATGCCGCTGTTGCTTGGCCTGCTGGTCGCCTTTTTGGCCGGCAAGGCACTGAAGAAGATGTTTTGGACGGCGTTTGGCATGTACTGGGCGTTGCGCGCCAGCGGCATTCATCCGTTTGGTTGAGCGCGCCACCGGCATCCATCTGTTCGGATGAGCGTGCCAATGGCATTCATCCGTTCGGCTGGGCGCGCCAATGGCATTCATCTGTTCAGATGAGCGTGCCGATGGCATTCATCCGTTCGGATGAGCGTGCCAATGGCATTCATCCGTTCGGATGAATGCGGGCGACCTTCGTCCGCATGGGCGAGGGGATGCTTTAAGCTTTGTGTCTGTTCGTCCGCGGTGCGCTGATCTGATCGCCGGATGCCGATCCAACTATCTGCACAAAGACATCGCATGGCCCGCACTCTCGCCGAATGGCTGGCGTATCAGGAACGCGTCAATCTGCACAGCATTGAGCTGGGCCTGGCTCGCGTGAGCGAGGTATGGCGGCGGATGGGCGCGCCGGCGCTGGCGCGGCGCGTGATTACCGTCGGTGGCACCAATGGCAAGGGCTCCACCGTAGCCTTGCTTGAAGCGATGCTGACGGCGGCAGGCTTGCGCGTGGGCAGTTTCACCTCGCCGCACTTGCTGGACTACAACGAGCGGGTACGCATCGACGGCGCGAATGCCGATGACGGTTCGTTGATCGCCTCGTTCGAACGAATCGAAGCGGCGCGTGGCGCCGGGCAGGATGACGCTGTCGCCTTGACCTATTTCGAGTTTGGCACTCTGGCCGCGCTGGATCTGTTTGCCCGCGCCGGGTTGGATGTGGCGGTCCTGGAAGTAGGGCTGGGTGGTCGGCTGGACGCGGTGAACATTATCGATGCCGATGTCGCGATCATCACCACCGTGGATCTCGATCATATGGAATGGCTTGGGCCCGATCGCGACAGCATCGGTCGCGAGAAGGCCGGCATCGCCCGCGCCAACCGGCCAGCCATCGTCGGCGAGATCGATCCACCCACAGGGCTGCTGGACGCGTTGGCGGCATGCGGCGCGCAAGTCGAGCGCGCGGGGGCCGATTTTCACATCGAGCGTCATCAGGACGGCTGGCGCTGGATCCACCGCGATGGCAGCGCGATGGAGCTCCCCGATCCCGCGCTGGCCGCGCCGGTGCAGTTCGCCAACGCGGCGGCGGCGATTGCCGCGCTGCATGCGTTGCTCGCGAACGACGCGTCGATCACGCCGAAGGATCTTTACGCAGCCGTCAGTGCCGGCTTGAACAGCGTCCGGGTACCGGCGCGATTGCAGTCGTTGGGTGGAGATCCTGTGTTGATCGTGGACGTGGGCCACAATCCGCAAGCGGCGCGTGCGCTGGCCGAATGGCTGGACGCGCAGCCGGCTGGCCGCGTGCACGCGGTCTACGGTGCGCTGGCGGACAAGGACGTGGCCGGGGTGATCGGTGCACTCGGCGATCGGATCGGTCACTGGCATCTGGCGGGGCTGGAACGTGTCACTCCACGCGGTCTTTCGGCGACGGCGCTGACTGCGATTCTCGCGCAGACGCTGCCGCAGGCCGCGTTCGATGCGCATGCCGACGTGGCCAGCGCGCTGGCGGCGGCACGCGAGAAGGCTAAGCCGGGCGAGCGCATCCTCGCGTTCGGCTCGTTTTTCGTGGCTAGTGCGGTCATCACCGAACGCATGAGCTGAGCGGGCAGATTCAGCCGAATTTCCTCATTGGCCATGGCGTTTGGCATAGGCAGGTATAATCACGCTGTTACATGCCGCGTTTGCCGCCTTGGAGCGAAGACTTGAAAACACGCCTGCTGGGAGCCGCCATCCTGATCGCCTTGGCGGTTCTGTTTGTCCCCATGTTCTTTTCCAGCAAGCCGCCGGCGCCCGGTGGCGACCAGTCGGTGAGCCTGGCGATTCCGCCGGCACCGGACCGCGACCTGCAGACCAAGACCATGAACCTGACGCCGGATGGCGCCGTGGGCACACCGAGCGCGTCGACGCCGACAGCTGCTCCGTCCACCGGCCAGCCAGCGGCAACCGCACCTGCTTCAGGTAATCAACTGGCTACGGTCAACATCGGCTCGAACCGTCCGCGCGATGTGGAAACCGACCCCGAAGCGGGCAAGGCGCCAGTGCCAACAACCGTAACGACCGCTGCGAGCACGTCGCCGACGCAGCCGGTCATTCCGATGCAGACCACGCAGACTGGCAGTGCGCCTGCGATCAAGCCGCCATCGACCAAGCAGCAACAACCGGCGATTGCCGCCGCTACTCCTACTGTTGCGGCTTCACCCGCTGGCCAAGGCAGCTATCGACTCAATCTCAGCGCCTACGCCAGTGCCGCAGGCGTCGCGAATCTGGAACGTCGCGTGCGCGCCTTGGGCTATCCGGTGAGTAGTCACCCGATCACCCAGGCTGGCCAGCAGCGTACGTTGGTGATCGCGGGCCCGTTTGGCACACGCACGGCGGCCGAGGCTGCCCGTTTGAAGATCACCCAGTCGGTTCCCGGCGTGCCGGCGCGACTGGAACAGGATGCCAGTAATGACATTGCCGGCCCGGCTGCGGCCCCTGCTGCGGGCCAGCCCGCGCCAGCGGTGGTTGCCAGGGCGGGCGGTTGGGCAGTGCAGCTGGCGGCGATGAGCAGCCAGGGCGATGCCAATGCGCTGCGCGACAAATTGCGCAGCAACGGCTTCGATGGCTTCGTGGACACGGTGCAGGCCGGTGGCAAGCAACTGTGGCGGGTGCGCGCCGGCCCGCAGACGCAGCGCGACGATGCGCTGCACGTGCGTGATCAGATCAAGGCCAAACTCGGCATCGACGGCAACATCGTCTCGATGCCATGACCTTGCACGTCCCAGCATACGAATCAGGCGGGTGAACGAATGAATTGGACCGACTACATCATCATCGGCGTCATCGCCTTGTCGGTCTTGATCGGACTTTGGCGCGGCTTGATTTCCGAGGTATTGGCGCTGGCGATCTGGATCGTCGCATTCTGGTTCGCGTGGACGTTCGGCCCGGCGGTGGCGGAGCATTTCGAGCCGCTCATCAAGCTGCCCTCGATGCGGATCATTGTCGGCTACGGCCTGTGTTTCATTGCCGTGCTGATTCTTGGCGCACTGTTGCGATTCGCGATCAGCCGGCTGGTCGAGAGCACCGGGCTGTCCGGTACCGATCGTCTGCTCGGCACGGTTTTCGGCTTCATCCGTGGCGTGCTGCTGGTGGCGCTGCTGGTATTTTTGGTCGGCTTTACCGCTTTCACCCGCGACCCGTGGTGGAAGGAATCGGTGTTGCTGCCGCAGTTCCAGCGGGTGGCGTCGTGGCTTGAGCAACGTGTGCCGGCCAATGTGCGCGAACATATCCATCCCGATGTTGTGCTTGATCATCTGCCGAGCTTGCCCGCCCCTGCGCACGCCCCCATATCAGGCGCGCCGTCCACATCGGCGAGCACAGTCTCACCGGCGGCTGCAACAAGCGCGACAGGCCACCCCACGAGCTTCTGAAGCAGGGCCTTCTGAAGCGCGACTTTCTGAAACACGACTTTACTGAAGCAGGCAACAAACCATGTGCGGAATCATCGGCATTGTCGGTACCACTGAGGTGGCATCAGCGCTCTATGACGGGCTGACTGTGTTGCAGCATCGCGGCCAGGACGCGGCCGGCATCGCCACAGTGGATGGCTCACGACTGCGCTTGCACAAGGGCAACGGATTGGTGCGCGATGTGTTCGGCCAGGCTGCGATGAGCGGTTTGCGCGGGCGCATCGGCATTGGCCACTGCCGCTATCCCACGGCCGGCTCCGAAGGCTCGGCCGAGGCGCAGCCGTTCTACGTCAATTCTCCTTACGGCATCGCGTTCGCGCACAACGGCAACCTGGTAAACACCGAGTCGCTGCGCCGCGAGATGTTCCAGGACGACCGTCGCCATATCAACACCGACTCGGATTCCGAAGTGCTGCTCAACGTGCTGGCGCATGAGCTGCAGATCCAGGACCGGATGGCGCTGACGCCGGATCACATTTTCAAGGCGGTCGCCGGCGTGCATGCGCGTGCGCGTGGCGGCTATGCCTGCGTCGCGCTGGTGCTCGGTTACGGTCTGGTCGCGTTCCGCGATCCACACGGTATCCGTCCGCTGGTGCTGGGTGAGCGGGTCACCGCCGAGGGTCGCGAATACGCAGTAGCGTCCGAGTCCGTCGCGTTCGACGTGCTCGGTTTCAAGCGCTTGCGCGATATCGCGCCGGGCGAGGCGGTCATCATCACCGACGACGGCCAGCTGCACAGCCGCCGTTGTGCCGAAGGCGCAGTGCACTCGCCATGCATTTTCGAATACGTCTATCTGGCACGGCCGGATTCGATGATCGAAGACGTTTCTGTCTACAAGGCGCGCCTGCGCATGGGCGAAAAGCTCGCCGAGAAAATCCTGCGCGAACGTCCCGAACATCACATCGATGCGGTTATTCCGATCCCCGATACCGCGCGTACTGCGGCCAGTGCACTGGCCGGCGCGCTCGGCGTGCCGTTCCGCGAAGGCTTCGTCAAGAATCGCTACATCGGCCGCACGTTCATCATGCCAGGGCAGGGTGAGCGGGTTAAATCGGTGCGTCGCAAGCTCAACGCGATCGATCTGGAGTTCCGCAACAAGAACGTGCTGCTGGTCGACGACTCGATCGTGCGCGGCACCACCTCGAAACAGATCATCCAGATGGCACGCGATGCGGGCGCGAAAAACGTCTACTTTGCGTCCGCCGCGCCGCCGGTGCGTTATCCGAACGTCTACGGCATCGACATGCCGTCGACTTCGGAGCTGGTCGCTGCTGGCCGTTCCGAGCAGGAAGTGGAGCAGTTGCTCGGCGCCGACTGGCTGATCTACCAGGATCTCGAAGATCTGATCCGCGCCGTGCAGGACGGCAACGAAAATCTGAAGCACTTCGATACCTCGTGCTTCTCCGGCGAGTACGTCACCGGTCTGGACCAGCGCTATCTGGAACAGATCCAGATGCTGCGCTCCGACGACGCCAAGGCGGCACGCCGCGCCGTTTGATTTTGTAGCCTGGCCTCATCCGAACGGACGGGGCGCAGGCGGATGCGTGTGCCTTGGCCTCCTCTCCCCCACGGGGAGAGGATTGAGGTGAGGGGCGGGTGCTCGCGGGAAACCACCAAATGAACGACCTCCACGCCGCCGCCAAGCGCTGCCTCGACGCCACTGACCCGGCCGAGAAGCTGCAACTGAGCCATGCAACCTGGCAGGCACTACAGGCAGGCGAGCTGTGCGCCGACCCAGCCTCGCCACCGCCCGAGCCGATCGCCGCACCCGGTCGCCCGGCCAGGCCAAAGCTGGTCAACGCACGCCAGGTGCCACAGCGCGGACTAGGCAGCGAGGAAGGCCGCGCCGCACTCGTGCATGCCGTGGCGCATATCGAATTCAACGCGATCAACCTGGCGTGGGATGCGGTCTATCGCTTTCGCGGCAAGCCGGAGGCGTATTACCGCGACTGGGCCAGCTGCGCGAACGACGAGGCGCGGCACTTTGCCATGCTTTCCAAGCGGCTGGCCGAACTTGGTCATGCCTATGGTGATTTCGATGCGCACGACGGCCTGTGGCAAATGGCCGAGAAAACCGCCAGCGACGACACCGCTCGCATGGCACTCGTGCCGCGCGTGCTGGAAGCGCGCGGGCTGGATGTCACCCCCGGCATGATCGAGCGCCTGCGCCATCTCGGCGATACCCGCACGGTAGCGATCCTCGAAGTGATCCTGCGCGAGGAAGTCGCGCATGTCGCCGCCGGTACCCGCTGGTATCACGATTGTTGCGAGCGAGACGGCCTGGAGCCGGTCGCCACCTTCTTCGACCTGCTGCGTGACTACATGGGCGTCAGCCTGCGCGGCCCGTTCAACCTGCCAGCCCGCCGTGAAGCAGGGTTCGTCGAGGAAGAACTCGATCGCCTGACCATGATGGCGATGGAGAGCCGGGCGGCGCTGTAAGAGTGGCTTTAGTCGCGGCGGGAGTGGCGCCGGCATCAAAAGCATCGCGGCTGAAGCTGCTCCCACAAAAGCCCCAGGTTTTGCAGACATGAAAAAGCCGGCGCAAGGCCGGCTTTTTCATCGAATATTGGTCGGGGAGACAGGATTCGAACCTGCGACTTCTACGTCCCGAACGTAGCGCTCTACCAGGCTGAGCTACACCCCGTGGGAAGCCGCGTATCTTAATCGCAGCGTCGAGGCTTGGCAACAGCCAGGATGCATTCGGTTGAGAAAGCGGCCGCGGAAGGTGGCCGCCCTTCTGCTAATCTTTACGGCTGCCGTCACGCGGTCAGTCGTGCGGCGTGCTCTCCCCATCGATAGCAGAGGATTTCATGGCGCTTACCCCGGCCCGCACTATGCCCGGCGTGCTCGAGCTGTTGCCGCTCGACCAGATCGCGTTCCAGCGCATGCTCGACGTGATCCGTCGCAATTACGAACTCTTCGGCTTCCTGCCGGTCGAGACGCCGGTGATCGAATACTCCGACATCCTGCTGACCAAGACCGGCGGCGAGACCGAGCGCCAGGTTTATTTCGTGCAGTCGACCGGTGCGCTCGAGAAGGAGGGCATGCCCGAGCTGGCGCTACGCTTCGATCTCACGGTGCCGCTGGCGCGTTATGTGGCCGAGCATGAATACGACCTCAGCTTCCCGTTCCGCCGCTATCAGATGCAGAAGGTGTATCGCGGCGAGCGCGCCCAGCGTGGTCGCTTCCGCGAGTTTTACCAGTGCGACATCGACGTGATCGGCAAGGACTCCCTGTCGGTGCGTTACGACGCCGAGATTCCGGCAGTGATCTACAGCGTGTTTCGCGAGCTGAATATCGGCGCGTTCACCATCCAGCTCAACAACCGCAAGTTGATGCGCGGTTACTTCGAGAGCCTTGGCATCGTCGACGGCGAGCAGCAGATGCTGGTGCTGCGTGAGGTCGACAAGATAGACAAGATCGGCGCGGACGGGGTGAGGGAAAAACTCCGGCTGCAGCTGTCTTTGGATAGCAGGTTCGAACACGGTAGTCAGATATCGGAAGATGCTATCAACAAGATCCTCGCGTTCGTGCAGGTGCGCTCGCGCTCGCTGCAGGACGCGTACGACCAGCTCGACGCACTCGGCGTTGGCCCGGAAACGATGGAGCAGGGTCGCAACGAGCTGAAGGAAGTGCTCGGCCTGATCCATGCATTCGGTGTGCCGGAAACGCACTACGCGCTTAACCTCTCGATCGCCCGTGGCCTCGACTATTACACTGGCACGGTGTACGAAACATCGTTGAACGATCATCCGGAGATCGGTTCGATCTGTTCCGGCGGTCGCTATGAAAATCTGGCCAGCCAGTACACCAAGTCGCAATTGCCAGGTGTCGGCATCTCGATCGGTCTCACCCGTCTGTACTGGCAGCTGCGCGACGCGGGTTTGATCAGTGCAGCGCAGAGCACGGTCGATGTGCTGGTGACGCAGATGGATGCGGCGCAATTGCCTGTCTATCTCGCGCTGGCCAGTGAGCTGCGTGGTGCCGGCATCGCCACCGAAGTGGTGCTGGATGGTGGCAAGCTCGCCAAGCAGTTCAAGTATGCCGACCGCGCAGGTGTCCGCTTCGTCATCGTGTTGGGTGAGAACGAGATTGCCAAGGGTGTCGTGACGGTGAAGGATCTGCGGCGCGGAGATCAGTTTGAAGTGGCGCGCACCGAATTGATCAAGACCCTACGAGTGGAGCTGGAGCAGGCAGCGGCGATGGGCTGAGCTCGCGTCCGCCAGCCCCTCCCGGCAAGGTGAGGGGGTGGGCTTTGCAACAACAGCATCCAACGATTCAAGAATTTCAACGAGGCAGCAGTGAGCAAATCCGACACAATCGTTCTCGATGGCAACAGCCTCACCCGTGCTCAGCTGGTCGCGGTGGCGCGCAACGGCAGTAAAGTGTCGCTGGACCCGGCAGGGCTCAAGCGCGTGCAGCGCGCGGCAGATTTTCTCGCCGAGAAAGTCAGCTGCGGCGAGCCAACCTATGGCGTCACCACCGGCTTCGGCAGCAATGCCGACAAGCTGCTCGGTGCCCATCGATTGCGTGACGAGTTGCCGGGTAGCCGCGCACACAAGCCCGAAGGCACGCTGCTGGAGGAACTTCAGCACAACCTGATCACCACCCATGCGGTGTGCGTGGGCAAGCCGTTTGGCGAAGATGTGGTACGGGCGATGCTGTTGATCCGCATCAATACACTGATGCGCGGCCATTCCGGTATCCGGGTGAGCACGCTCGAGGCGCTGACTGCGATGCTCAACGCGGGTGTCGTGCCGGTCGTGCCGGAAAAGGGTTCGGTCGGTGCCAGTGGTGACCTTGCGCCGCTGTCGCATCTGGCGATTGTGCTGCTCGGTGGTGGCGAAGCGTTTTATCAGGGCGAGCGCATGTCGGGTGCGGACGCGCTCAAGCGTGCCGGTCTGACCCAGATCCGCCTATCGTTCAAGGAAGGTCTTGCACTCAACAACGGTACCGCGCAAATGCTGGCTACCGCCGCGTTGGCGCTGGACGTATTGGAGCGGTTGCTGGACAACGCCGACCTGGCCGCTGCAATGACACTGGACGCGTTTGCCGGCCGCAGCGGCGCATTGCGCCCCGAGGTCCACGCGTTGCGTCCCCATCCGGGACAGGTCGAAACCGCGGCGCACGTACGTGAACTGCTGGTCGGTTCCACCCTCGTCGATATTCCCTATCACCTGGTGCCGCGTTTCAAACCGTGGAGCGTCGAGGCGTGGAGCGAGCCGGAGGCTCAGGCGCTCAGCTTCGACATCGGCTGGGATTGGGTGCCGGCGAATCAGCGGCATGGTCGCGAAGCGTTCTACAGCCGCTTTCTGCCGTTCAAGGGCGGCAAGAAACATCAGCCGCAGGATGCCTACAGCTTGCGCTGCATGCCGCAGGTGCACGGCGCGGTGCGCGATGCATGGGCACAGGCGTGCCGGGTGATCGACATCGAATTGAATTCAGTCACCGACAATCCGCTGATCTTCCCTGATGCGGAAGATGCGCAATTCATCGAGGATCAGGTGATCTCCGCCGGCCATTTCCACGGCATGCCGCTGGCGCTGGCAATGAGCTACGTAAAGGCGGCGATTCCGGTGCTCGCCTCGATTTCCGAGCGACGCCTGAACAAGCTGGTCGACGCGGCCACCAATGACGGGCTTCCGGCGTTTCTCACCGGCAACGAGGACGGCACCGATTCCGGTTTCATGATCGTGCAGTACACCGCCGCCGCGCTGGTCAACGACCTTGCTACACGGGCGCATCCGGCCAGCGTGTATTCGGTGCCGACGAGTGCGAACGCGGAAGATCATGTGTCGATGGGTGCGAACGAGGCGCGTCATGTGCTGGAGATGACCGAAGACCTCGGGCATGTGCTGGCGCTGGAGCTGTATACCGCCGCGCAGGCACTGGACTTCCGTCAGGCCATGTTGAATGCCGCCCGCCGGCTCGCCATCCGTGGCGGTTGGCAGGCACTGGCTGCGAAGGTCGCGAACGCGCCACGTGAAGATCAACCGCATTACGCCCAGTTTGTTGCCGAGGTACAGCAACTCACTGCCGCGCTGGCCAGCGCAGGCGATTTTCATGCTGGTGCCGCCGTGCGCGACGCGCATGTGATCCTGCGCAAGCACATCAGCTTCATGCATCGTGATCGCGCGATGGATGGCGAGGTGCAAACCGTCTGCACGCTGGTGCAGCAGGACGCATTTCGTCAGCCGCGCACGCTCTGAACCCTTATCCCTTTGACTGGAATCCAGCCCATGAGCCTGATTGAAACGCCCGTGTCGTTCGGTGAATTGATCGACAAGATCACTATCCTCGAAATCAAGTCGCGTCGGATCACGGATGACGCCAAGCTGGCCAACGTGCGTAACGAGTTGGACCTGCTCAACGCGACGTGGGCCAACGACGCTGCCTCGCACACCGACATCGCTGACGAACGCGGGCGTCTGCTCGCGGTGAACGAGTTGCTGTGGGATATCGAAGACAAGATTCGGCTGAAGGAACGCGCGCAGGAGTTCGATCAGGCATTCATCGAACTGGCGCGCGCCGTGTATTTCCGCAACGACGAGCGCGCAGCGTTCAAGCGCGAGATCAACCTCAAGCTCGGCTCGCAGCTGATCGAGGAAAAGTCGTATCAGGATTACCGCGCGGTTTGATGCTTCCGCTTCTCTGTGGGAGCGACTTCAGTCGCGATGCTTTTCGCTAGGCGAGATCAAAAGCATCGCGACTGAAGTCGCTCCCACAGGTATTGGCTCCTACGGATCAAGATCGCGCGCGGCCGCTTCGTAGCGCTCGATCACCTCATCGACGCTGATCAGATCCATCACGCCGGGGCGCTCGATCTTGCTGCCCCACGCCAGCTCGCTGGCCGGCTTGCCCAAATACTTGCGTGCGGCCTCGTCGTATTTGTTCACGCACCAGCGGCGGTCGGAATAAGGGCCTGAGCGGTCCGGATTGCTGGCCGCATGCAGGCCCAACACGCGGGTGCCGACCGCGTTGGCCATATGCATCGGGCCCGAGTCGGGCGCCAGCAATAGCTGAGCGCGGCTGAGCATGGCCAGCAGACGTTTCAGAGTGTCCTTGCCGGTGAGGTCGAGCGGGTTGTGCTTGCACGCCGCAAGCACGGCGTCGGCCATCGCACGCTCGCCCGGGGAGGGGCCGCCGACAAGCACCACGCGCCAGCCGCGTGCGCCGGCGTGATCCATCACCGCGGCATAGCGTTCGGCAGGCCAGTTGCGCAGGACATGGCTTGAGGTAGGGCTGACCAGCAGGGTCGGCGTATCGCCGGGCAGTTGCTCAGCGGCCCATGCATGGGCTTCATCGGGAATCGGGATGTCCCAGCGCACCTGTGTCTGCCTGAGCCCGAGCGGTTCGCAGAAGCTGCCGATCGCATCGAGTACATGTTCGCCGGTGCGCGCTGGGATGCGCTCGTTGACGACCAGGCCATGCAGATCTTTCGAACGCGCGCTGTCGTAGCCGACGCGTCGCTCGGCCTTGATGCCCAGGCTCAACAGATTCGAGCGCAACGCCACCTGCATCTGCAGCAACGCATCGAAACGTCGCCCGCGCACGGCGGCATGAACTGCACGCATGCCGGCCCAGCCCGCTGCCTTGTCGAACGTGACGAATTCCACACCGGGCAGATCACCCACCAGTTTTCGTTCAAGCTTGCCGATGATCCAGGTCAGCGACGTGTCCGGCCACGCCTGCTGAAAAGTCCGCAGCAGCGGTACCACATGGGTGACATCGCCGATGGCGGAAGTGCGCAGCAGGCAGATCGAGGCGGGAGCTGTCATGGGGCGGGGGCTTTCATGGTGGAGGAATTGTCGCAGGGCAGGGCTGTGATGAGGCTTAGGCTAGAATCGTTGGGAGCGAACGAGGATCCGGCACCCGTGGGAAGGATGATGCAGGAACGAATACACAAAGACGCCGCGGGTGCGATTCTGTTCGACGCCACCGTGTCACCACAAGTCGATCATGACTGGTTTGCACCGGAATACTGGCGCGAGCAGGATGCCTTGCGCATGCAGGCAGGCGGCCGTGGTGGAGTGGCAATCGTCGCCAGCCCGGCCGGTGAATGCGTGCTGCGGCATTACCACCGGGGTGGAATGGTGGCCGCGTTGATAGGCGACCGCTATCTGTGGACCGGTGCCGATCGTACTCGCGGCTTTGCGGAGTTCCGACTGCTCGGCAAGATCGCTCAGCTGGGCCTGCCGGGACCGTCAGTGGTGGCCGCGCGCTATGTTCGCCACGGTCTCTACTACACCGCCGACCTGATTACCCTCTTCATCGACCAAGCGCCGACTCTGGCCGATTGTCTGGCGACGGGACGGCTGGATAGCGAGCTGGCCGAAGAGGTCGGCGCGCTGGTGGCGCGCTTTCACCGCGCGGGCATCTGGCATGCTGACCTGAATGCGCACAACGTGCTGGTGACGACGGGCCAGCTTTATCTGATCGACTTTGATCGTGGTCAGGATCGCAGCCGGTCGAAGGCGCCAACGCAGTCATGGCGATTGGCCAATCTGCGACGATTGCGGCGTTCGCTGCTTAAGCTGGGCGCCGCCGGGCAGGGTGAGGCGGCGTTCGAGCAGACCATCTGGCAGCCTCTCCTCTATCGCTACGGGCGTACATTGGACGCATGAACTGGCATCTTCATTTTCTTGGCGTCGGGGCGGCACATGCGGTGGAACTTGGTTCCTCCGCCGTGGTGCTGGAGCGCGATGGCGAACCCGTGCTGCTGATCGATTGCGGACCGGACACGCTCGATCGCTACCTGGCCGCCTACGGCGCTCCGCCACGGGCTGTGTTCATCACGCATACCCACATGGATCATGTGGCCGGGCTGGAGCGGCTGTTCTTCAAGCTGTGGTTTGACGAACGCTTGCGCGGCAATACGAAGTTCTTTGTGCATGCCGCGCTGCTGCCGTGGCTGCAGATGCGTGTGGCTGACTATCCCGGAGCGCTGGCCGAAGGCGGCGTCAATTACTGGGAGGCTTTTCGGCTGCTGCCATGCACTCGCGGCTTCTGGCTGGACGGGCTGTGGTTCGATGTGTTCGCGACGCGCCACCATCTGCCCGGTACGTCCTATGGCCTGGCTTTGTCTGGCAGCTTCGCCTACACCGGCGATACCCGGCCGATTCCTGAAGTGCTCGCCCGATACGCTGGCGGGCAAGAGTTGATTGCCCACGATTGCAGCCTGGTCGGCAATCCTTCGCACACCGGTATCGACGATATCGAACGCGAATATCCCGACGCATTGCGCTCGCGACTGCTGCTGTACCACTACGGTAGCGCCGCGGATGGCCTGGCGCTGGCTGCCCGTGGCTACCGCATCGCCGCAACCGATGGCCGGGTGGCGCTGCCTGAACCGGAAGCGCCGCGACCGGATGCCGGTTGAATCGGTGCATCCTCGCTTGCCTGTATCCCAGCGTGACGCTATCCTTCCGCTTCTTTGCCGGGGTTGGTGCCCGACAAAGGCAGTTACGCGGAAAAGTCCAAAACAACAAGGACAGCCGCAGGCTGGCCCCTCGCGTCAGCGAGGGGTGAGGCTCAGGATGAGCCGAACAATCCCGCATCCAGCCGTCCGTGTTGTTGTTTGTTGCAAGTGGAGAGGTGTCCGAGTGGTTGAAGGAGCACGCCTGGAAAGTGTGTATACGGTAATACGTATCGCGGGTTCGAATCCCGCTCTCTCCGCCAACTTGCAAGGTTCCAAGCGGGTCTAGCCCGTCAGTGTCAGGGCTCAACAGCCCACGTCTATGGTGGCCCCGTCGGTCCCCCCGCGACGATAGTTCGCAAACTCCGCCAGGTCCGGAAGGAAGCAACGGTAGCGAATGATTCGGGTGCCGGGGTGTGGCTGGCGGGGCCGCCGCCTTTTCGGCGGTTGCCTCGCAGTCGATGCGACAGACAGCCGTCACTATGCCTGCGGGTCACGCGGCTTTTTTGTTACTGACTTGCCGCCCCTGACTTGGCACAATCAATGATCGCCCCAAGGTAGTCAGGCATGTCTTATCAGGTACTCGCACGCAAGTGGCGACCACGCAAGTTCGCCGAACTGGTCGGGCAGGAGCATGTGGTGCGCGCGCTCACCAATGCGCTCGAGACCGGCCGTATGCATCACGCCTACCTGTTCACCGGAACGCGTGGTGTGGGCAAGACCACGATTGCGCGCATCTTCGCCAAGTCGCTGAACTGCGAGCGCGGACAGTCGTCTGATCCGTGCGGCGAGTGCTCGGTATGCACGGCGGTGGACGAAGGCCGTTTTGTCGACCTGCTGGAAATCGATGCCGCCAGCAATACCGGCGTGGACGATGTGCGCGAGGTGATCGAGAACGCGCAGTACGCACCGTCACGCGGTCGCTTCAAGGTGTACCTGATCGATGAGGTGCACATGCTGTCCAAGAACGCGTTCAACGCGTTGCTCAAGACGCTGGAAGAGCCGCCGCCGCATGTGAAGTTCCTGCTGGCCACCACCGATCCGCAGAAGTTGCCGGTGACAGTGCTGTCGCGCTGCCTGAAGTTCAATTTGAAGCGGCTGTTGCCGGAACAGATCTCCGGCCAGATGCGACACATCCTCGCTGCTGAAAACATCGCCTACGAAGACAGTGCGATCGGCGAGCTGGCACGTGCTGCCGACGGTTCACTGCGCGACGGTCTGTCGCTGCTTGATCAGGCGATTGCCTACGGCGGTGGTGCGCTGCATGCCGACGATGTGCGCACCATGCTCGGCAGCGTGGCGCGTGGGCAGGTGTTGGGCGTGCTGGAAGCGCTGGCCGTCGGCGATGGCGAAAGGCTGTTGGCCGAATGCACGCAGATTGCTTCATATTCGCCAGACTTCGGCGGCGTGCTGGATGACTTGGCCAGCGTGCTGCATCGGCTGCAGTTGATCCAGCTGATACCTGGTTACCGGCCCGAAGAGGGCAGCGACGACGACAGCGCGTTGGCCGCATTGGCCGAGCGCATGACGCCGGAAGACGTGCAGCTGTATTACCAGATTGCCACTTCGGGTCGGCGCGATCTGGCGCTGGCACCGGATGCGCGCACCGGTTTCGAAATGGCGTTGTTGCGCATGTTGGCGTTTCGTCCAGGCGATGGTTCCCCTGCGCGGTCCGAACGACCTGCCACCAGTAGCGCGACGTCGCCGCCAGCACCGCCACGGCCCGCCACGGATGCGCCGGCTCGCCCTGCCGTCGTCGCGGAACGCCAGACCAGTTACACCGCACCGTCGCCGCCGCGCGAGCAGTCGGCGGCTCCCATAGCAACAGCTGCAGCAGCGGCCCCAATCGCAGCTGTTGCTGTGGAGCGGGATGCCGATGGCCTGCCGAACTGGGATGCATTGATCGAACAAGCAGGTTTGCGCGGGCCATTTGGGCTGCTCGCACAGAATGCCGTGTTGCGCGGGCGCGAGGGCCAGACGCTGGTGCTCGCGCTGCAGCCGGCGCACATGAGCCTGGCGGTGGAGCCGATGGTCAGCCAGATGGAGGAGCGCATCGGTAACGCGCTCGGCGAGCGTATCCGTCTGCGTTTTGTGGGCCACAGCCACGGCGCAGCAACCGAGACCCCGGCCGCCCGCGCAGCACAGGCACGCGATGCGGCACAGTCCGCGGCCGAGCAGTCGATTGAAGGCGACCCGCTGGTGCAATCGCTGAAACGCGAATTTGGCGCACGCGTGGTGCCGCAATCCATCAAACCCTTTGGCAATGAACCCGGAGCAGTGTCATGAGAGGACAAATCGGTCAGCTGATGCAGCAGGCCCAGCGCATGCAGGAAGACATGAAGCGTGCGCAGGAAGAGATCGCCAAGCAGGAGGTCACCGGCAGCGCCGGGGGCGGCCTGGTCAGCGTAGTGATGACGGGCGCCCATGAGGTGCGCCGGGTACAGATCGACCGGCAGACGTTTGCCGATGACCCGGAGATGGCCGAGGATCTCGTCGCCGCTGCCGTCAACGATGCCGTAAACAAAGTCGCCGAGCTCAGCAAGAACAAGCTCGGCGGCGTTACCGCCGGGATGAACCTGCCGGCCGGCTTCAAGATGCCGTTTTGATGAAGCAGGGACGAGAGGCGAGTAGCGAGGGCCCCGGTATCCGCATGCTTCACGCAGCCGGCGACCCACGTTTCGTTTCCCTGGCTTCTACAGAGTGGCGCAATGACCGCTTTTTGCGCCCTCGCCACTCGTCCCTCGCCCCTGCTTTTGAAAGTTGCGCAATGATGGCTTTTTGCGCCCTCGCTACTCGCCCCTCGCTCCCGCATACACAATGACCACTGGCTCTCTTCTTGCTGATTTGATCGAGGCATTGCGCTGCCTGCCCGGCGTGGGCGGCAAGAGTGCGCAGCGGATGGCCTTCCATCTGCTGGAGCGCGAGCGCGAGCGAGGGCTGAAACTGGCCGCCGTGCTGGAGCAGGCAATGCAACGCATCGGCCATTGCAGCCGATGCCGCAACTTCAGTGAGCAGCCGCTGTGTTCACTCTGCGCCAGCGAAAGCCGCGATCGACAGGTCTTGTGCGTGGTCGAATCGCCGACCGATCTGGCGGCGATCGAGCAGGCCACCGGTTTTCGCGGACAGTATTTCGTGCTGATGGGGCGGCTGTCGCCGCTGGACGGCCTTGGGCCGGAAGAACTGGGCCTGGCGCAGCTTGTCGAGCGTCTGGGCGAGGGCGAGATCGAGGAACTGATCATCGCCACCAATCCCACGGTGGAAGGTGAGGCCACCGCGCACTATCTGGCGCAGCTGGCACGTGCGGGCGGTGTGCGGCCGACGCGGCTCGCGCATGGCGTGCCGCTGGGTGGTGAGCTGGAATACGTCGATCGCGGCACCCTGGCGCATGCCTTTGGCAGCCGACAACTGCTTGATTGATTCAAGACCGGAGTTTGCGCATGAGCGATACCATCTTCAGCAAGATTGTCCGCCGTGAAATTCCGGCCGATATCGTTTATGAAAACGATGACGTGCTGGCCTTTCGCGACTTGAATCCGCAAGCGCCGGTGCATGTGCTGTTCATTCCGAAAGAGCCGCTGGCGACGCTCAACGGCGCCACGGCGGCCGATGCGGCATTGCTGGGAAAACTGTTGCTGGCTGTTGCTGATTACGCCAAGCGGGAAGGTTTTGCCGAGCAAGGTTATCGTGCGGTGATCAACTGCAACGAGGACGGCGGGCAGACCGTGTTTCATCTGCATGTGCATCTGCTGGCCGGACGCAGGATGAACTGGCCACCGGGTTGATTCTCGCAGAGCCTGCAAAAAAACGCCGGCATGATGCCGGCGTTTTTTCTGCGCTGATCAGCGCGGCGGTGGCTGTCGCACCACGATCACTCCGCGTGTTCCACCCCAGTACGGGCCACCACCCCAGCACGGGCCGCCCCAGCCGCCGTAGAAACCAGGCCCCCACGGACCACCGCAGAACTGGTCGTAGTAACCGTAACCCCATGGATACGCGTTGTTGACGTATTGCTGTCTCGGCCACAGATAGACCACATCGGCTTCGACCCGCGGATAGGCGTAGTCGAAGTCCCCCACTTTCTGCGAGAACGTGCCCTGGACGGTGCCGGTAACCGTAAGCTCGCGGCCGCGGGTGAACACCTCCGGATCATAAAAACCACTGCGGCACGCGACAAAGCGGCCCTGACTCACACCATTATTCGAGCCCATGTCGGGGCGTGCTTCGCTATCCAGCGGACGGGACATCAGATAGAAGCAGGTCTCCTGCGGGCCCGGCTCGGTCTTGATGATCTCGCCGCCCCAACGTACGCGGCTACCGCTGGCGCCGCCCTGCTGGGCGCTGGCGGTGGTGACGTTGGTATAAGTGCCCTGGAGTGGTTGTGGGATCGTCGCACATCCACCCAGCAAGGCGATGGCGGCAGCGACTGTAAGTGGGCGGTACGTGGACATGGTGTCTTCTCCATCATGGGCGATGACATGCGCCATCGCGTCGGCTCTCATTTGACCACGTCGACGGCCCGAAAATCCCGCACGGCACGTTGAAATGCCTGCAGTGGTTCAGGGGGCGGTTCGTCATGGGCGTAACGTAATTCCAGGTAGCACTGCATCAAGCTTGCCAGTTCATTGCGCCGCCCGGGCATCGCCCGTGCAGCACGACTCAGATAATGCTGCGGGCCTTCACTGGACTGGCGTACTACACCCTTGCGTGCCAGTTTCCGTTCCAGTTCGCGCAGCGTTACACGCAGTGCGTCGCGTGGCTGCCGCCGCATCAAGGCCCACGCCATACCGATCGCGACGAACAGCACGCTGCTGATCGCCAGCAGCACACTCAATGTCGCCGTGTCGGTGTCGCGAATACCAAATGGGCTGAGCAGGCCACGCTGACGCAGCGCGTTAAAGCCGATAACGCCTTGATCCCACCAGCGGTTGACGAGGTCCCAGTGATTGCGCAGGCCCTGCATCCAGTCGTTGCGATACCACCCCAGTTGATCGCCAGCAGCTGCCGCTGCACCCAGTTCCACCCGCGCCGGACGCACCGCCGCGGTAGGGTCGACCCGCACCCAGCCATGCCCGGCAAGCCATACCTCGCTCCACGCGTGGGCATCGGAATTGCGCACCAGCAAGTAGTCGCCGATGGTGCTCCAGTAGCCGCCCTGATAGCCGGTAACCACCCGCGAAGGAATGCCGGCGTCGCGCATCAGTACGGTAAACGCCGACGAATAGTGTTCGCAGAAGCCCTCGCGGGTGTCGAACAGGAAGTCGTCCACGGCATCGCGGCCAAGCGGTGCCGGTGCCAGCGTGTAGCGAAAGCCGCCGTCGTGAAACAGTGACAGCGCGGCCCGCACGATCGCGGCGTCATCACTGCCGTAGAGTTGTCGCCACTGGGCGGCCAATGCGAGGGCGCGTGGATTGAATCCTACCGGCAGGCGCAGGCCGAGCCGGCGCGAACGGTCGTCCAGCGTGGGCTGCAACCGGTAGCGCAGCGCCGACTGCAGTTGATAGCTCAGCGGCGCGTTCACCGGCTTGTCGGCCAGCACTTCACGATCGGGCTGCAGGCTCGCTTGCGCAGGTGCTGCCAGCGGCACGTCGAGCGTGGGCAGCATACGTTGATGGGTTGGTTCCAGGCCGATCCGATAGCCGATCGCGGCGCCAGCCTCGATCGGTGCGGGTGGCAGTGTCCCGTCGTTCTTTGCTTCGACGTAGCGCCAGCTGCGACCGTCATAATTCCACATGACATAGGCGCGAAAATAACGCTGGTCCGGGGCCGGCGGTGCGCCATCGAAGTTCACGCGCATGGCGGGGCGATCGTCGGTGAGCAGATCGGTGAAATTGCCCGGTGACATGCTGTCGCTCAGGCCGGTTTGCGCTTCAGTGGGCGATGGCGCCCCCCACAAGGGTGTACTGAGGCGTGGCACCAGCAAAAATGCCAGCAGGGCCAAGGGTAACGTCGCCGCTAGCAACCCCAGGCTGGGCAGCAAGGTGCGAGACAGGTTGGTTTGCGGCTGCGCCGGTTCCAGTGCACGCAGGGTGGCCAGCGCCGGCAACAGACCCAGCGCGACCAGCGCAGTGGCGGCCAGCCCCTGATCGAACAGCAGTGCAGTCATCAATGCGAAGCAGGCAAAGCTGACGCCGACGCGAACGTCGCGCGCGGTCTCGCTCTCCAGCAGTTTAAGTATCAGCAGACCGACGGCCAGCGTCGTACCCGGTGCGCGGCCGAAGATAGTGCCGTAGTAGGCGATCACGACCGAGGTCAGCAGCACCAGCACCGGCAGCTTGAGCCAGCGCGGTAAGCGGCTGCCATGCTGGCGTCGCTGCCACCAGCGCCAACCGAGTGTCAGTGCCAAGGCGATGCTCAGCCACCATGGCAGGTGCGGCGCATGCACACCCAGTACTAATCCAGTGGTCAGGCTCAGCAGGTCAAACGCGCGGTTGTCGACAGCCGGCGGAGCCAGTTTTTTGCGTAGCCACCAGACTGTCATGAACGCGCCGCCAATCGGAATGCAGTCATGGCAATTGAGCCAGCGCGCTCATGCAGTGCGCGTAGTGCAGCGGGCCGCTGCCGGCAAGTATTTCGGTGCCGGGCAGCCACAAGCTGTAATGGCGACGCTGCGACTGTGCCTCATTCAGCCAGCGCGCCAGCCGCGCAATACGTGCCTCGTCGCCCAGCCCGGGCAGCTGGCGCCAGTCCAGCCGCCATTGCGGACGGCTTTGTGGTTGCTCGAAATCCTTCACCAGCAGGCTGTGGTGATGTGCGCTGGCTTTCCAGGCGATGTGCCGTCGCGGATCGCCCACGCGGTAGTCGCGCAGTGTGGCCAGTTCGTCACCCTGATGCAGGCGCATGTGGCGGGTATCGTCGGCCGGTGCATCGGGCGGCGGTCCGGACGCTTCCGGCTGCGGCCACACCAGTACCGATTGAGCGGGATGCAGCCAGCTCCATGCCCGAAACATGCCCAGCGGCCAGCTGCTCCACAGCCGCAGGCGCGGCAGCGGCTGCCAGCCTCGGTGGGTTGTCGGCAGTTCCAGCTTTACGTAGGCCGTTCCGCTGACATCAAGCGCGAAGGCCGTGGAGGTTCGGCCAAGGTCGAGGCGGATCGCACTGCGAGCGCGGGTGGAGTCGAACGTCAGCGTTAGCTCGATCGGTTGGCCGGCGACAGCGTGGCCGGCGCGGATATGACTCAGGCGCAAGCCGTTGAGAGTGCGAAATGCCACCAGCATGCTGGTGGAAGTGGCTGCGCCAAGCAGGCAGGTAAGCAGCAAAGCAGCATTGTTCGTGTAGTTCAGCGCGCCGGCCAGCATGACCATCAGCAGCACGGAAAAACCGATGCCGAAGCCGGTCGGCACGATATAGATGCGGCGCCGATGCATTTCGATCGGCAGGTTCTCGGAGCGACGATAACGGGTGAGCGCGGGCAACCGGCGTTCGGCCCAGGATTGCAGGCGCTGGAGTAAGCGGCGCATCAATCCACCGCCACCTCGGCCAGCAGCTTGCGCGCCAGCGTGTCGCCGTTGGCGCCGCGTGCCGGCAGCAGGCGATGCGCTGCCAGTGGCACGAACAGCGCCTGGATGTCCTCTGGCAGCACATGCGAGCGACCGCTGAGCAGCGCCCACGCGCGCGCCGCGCTTAGCAGGGCCAGACCGGCACGCGGCGACAGGCCTACCCGGATTTCGGCGTGCCGGCGGCTGGCGGTGAGAAGTGCCTGCAGATAATCGAGCAGGGCGGTGCTGGCGGTGATCGTTTGCGCTTGCCGATATAGCGCGGTGAGCGAAGCGCCGTCGAGTTGTGGGATCAGCTGGGCCAGCAGGTCGCGACGATCGCTGCCGGTGAGCAGTGCACGTTCGGCTGCAGCATCCGGGTAATCCAGCGACAGCCGCAACATGAAGCGATCGAGTTGCGAGTCGGGCAATGGAAACGTGCCGTTGAGGTCGAGCGGGTTCTGCGTGGCGACGACAAAAAACGGCTGCGCCAGAACGTGAGTCTGGCCATCCACCGTCACCTGATCCTCGGCCATCGCTTCGAGCAGCGCGCTCTGCGTCTTCGGGCTGGCGCGGTTGATTTCATCAGCCAGCAACAGGCCGGTGAAAATCGGGCCGGGATGAAATCGAAACTGACCGGTCTCGCGCTCGAACACGCTGACGCCGATGATGTCCGATGGCAGCAGGTCGCTGGTGAACTGCACGCGCTGGAACTCCAGCGCAAAAGTCGCCGCGAGCGCATGCGCGAGAGTGGTCTTGCCTACACCCGGCACATCTTCCAGCAGCAGGTGACCGCCGGCAATCAGGCAGGTGAACGCGAGTTTCACCTGCCGCGGTTTGCCCAGCAGTACCCGGTTGACCTGGGCCAGCGCGGCTTCCAGGCGTTGTTGCAGATTTTCATCGCGGAGTGGGGTGATGGCGGACATGGTTTCTCGGCGACAGGGGATGTGGGAGGTAGGTACTTTCAGACTCGGCTGGAGCGAGTGTAGCGCCCGCGTTAAAGGGTATGCCCTGCTTTTGGGCAGCTCAGGTTGAACTCATGAGTCGGGTCTTGGCGCTTGGTCGGGACGGCCTTGAACGGCTTTGCATTCATCGTCCTTATGGCAGCGCGATGCCGCGTTCGCGCAGCATCTGCGCTAGCGCGATCAACGGCAACCCGATAAGGGCACTGGGGTCGCGGTTGTCGATGGATTCGAACAGGCTGATGCCGAGGCCTTCGCATTTGAAACTGCCGGCGCAATCCAGCGGTTGCTCGCGCTCGACGTAGCGGGCGATTTCCGTTGCGCTCAGATGGCGAAAGCGCACGCGGGTGTGGTCGACGTAGGTAAGCCGTTGGCCATCGCGGGTGTCGAGCAGGCATAGCGCGGTATGGAATTGCACCTCGCGGCCGGAACTGGCCGTGAGCTGGGCACAGGCGCGTTCGAACGTTTCGGGTTTGTCGAGGATCAGCCCATCGAGCTCGGCGACCTGATCGGAGCCGATCACCAACGCGTCATGCAATCCACTCGCCGCCGCTTCAGCCTTGGCGATGGCCAGCCGTAGCGCGCGCGTCGCTGGTGTCTCACCGGTCAGGGCGGTTTCGTCGGTGCCGGGTGACCTTTGCTCAAAATCCGCGCATAGCCGGCGCAGCAGCTCGGCGCGATAACGCGAAGTGGAGCCCAGCACCAGTCGAGGCGGCGTCAGTTGCACGGGTGTCATGTATCGGATTCGCGACGGAGGTGTTCGCGCATGGCGCTGTTCAAGTCAATTTGAGCCTGAGTGAGTGCCTGTAACAGGGGCTGCAGGCGATCGCGAGTGGCTTGCATCGAACGGGCCGCCTCACCCAGCTCGCCCTGGCTGGCGCGCGGTGAACGATCGCGGATCCACAGACGTTGCTGCAGCAACGCGCGCAGGCCAGCGTCGATCGCATGTTCTGCGTCCTGCTCGCTGGCAGCAGGCAGATCCGGATTGAGCGACATCACAGCGTGCGCCTGCTGCAGGCCGGCACGACAGGTTTTAAGGTCAGCCTCCAGCCGGTCAGCCAGGTCGAGCAGGTTTTGCAAGCTGCTGTTGCGTTGCGTCTGGCGCCGGCGCTGCCACAGCGACCAGGCCACTATAAGGATCAGCAGCACCAGCAGGGCAGCTACACCAAGCGTTAAATAGGCATTCACGGGTAGCGGCTCGGATGACTAGGGGGTTGGGAATGCGCTGAATGGCTCGGCGCATTCCCAGTCTGCCGTATTGGGACCGGATCAGGCAAAATACCCCCCTCGAGCAGCTGCCTTCCGTGGGGCAACGGCCGTAGCAGTTGACTTCGGACGGCTTCAAACCTAGAATTTATCGATTATGTCCGTGACACTGCCAGAGTCCGTGGACGCTTGGCGCATGGTCTCGGCGCGGCGTTCATTCCAGGGAACGCTACCCATTGCGTCCATGTCGCGCCTGTGCGAGGTGTTGGCTAACACCGATGGGGTAGTGGAGTTCGAGTTGGATTTCGGCCGCGACAGCTTTGGCTCGGACTATGTTGACGTTCGCGCGCAGGCTTCGCTCACGCTGATCTGCCAACGCACGCTGGAGCCATTTGCGCTACCGGTAGTGGTGGACACGCGGCTTGGTTTGATCAAGCTGGAGCGCGATGAGGCTGGCTTGCCGCCTGACTGCGAACCGCTGTTGGTGCCCGAGGATGGTCGGTTGAAGCCGGCCGATGTGATTGAAGACGAATTGCTGTTGGTGCTGCCGCTGGTTCCGATCAATCCGGACAGCAGCCTGCCCGACGAAGTGACAGGCCACGACCTGGATGAAGAATCAGCCGGTCATGAGCGCTCCGAAAATCCGTTCGCGGTGTTGCGCGAACTGAAGAAGTAACCACCGGCCCGGATCATCCTGCTCCAGGTCATGTCGTAACAGATCATCAAGTTTTAGCTGGAGAACTACCATGGCAGTTGCCAAGAGCCGCCGTACCCCGTCCACCCGCGGCATGCGTCGTTCGCACGACGCGCTGAAGACCGTGCAGCTGTCCACCGATCCGACCAGTGGCGAAGTGCATCTGCGCCATCACGTGACCAAGGATGGCTATTACCGCGGCAAGAAAGTGATCGAGACCAAGGGTGCGGTGTCGGTCGAGGATTGATTCTGCCGGAATCCTGTGGATTCCCTGGAATATGATCAAGCGAGACGGCGCGGCGACGCGCCGTTTTGCGTTTATGTGCTCCGGAACGTAACGTGGCGATATTGGCCGCTTTGTACAGCCGTCGCCCGCGGCGTTCGATCCTCTGTTTTCGTTGATGGATAGCTGAATGTCCCAGATCTATGCCCGCATCATTGCTACCGGCAGCGCGTTGCCGGAGCGCGTGGTAACCAATGCCGATCTTGAAAAGATCGTCGACACCAGCGACGAATGGATCCACAGTCGCACCGGCATCCGCCAACGTCATATCGCGGCGGATGGCGAGACCACCGGCGATCTTGCCTACCAGGCGGCGAAGAACGCGCTGGAAGCAGCAGGCGTCAAAGCGTCCGAACTCGATCTGATCGTGCTCGGCACCACCACGCCTGACATCATTTTCCCATCCACCGCCTGCCTCGTGCAGCACCGTCTCGGTGCCAACGGTTGCGCTGCGTTCGACGTCAACGCCGCTTGTTCCGGTTTCGTCTATGCGCTGGGCATTGCCGACAAGTTCATTCGGAGCGGCCAGTCGAAGAAAGTGCTGGTGATCGGTGCGGAAACGCTGACCCGGATGGTCGACTGGACCGAACGCGAAAGCTGCGTGCTGTTTGGCGATGGCGCCGGTGCCGTCGTGCTGGAGGCCTCCAGCGAGCCGGGCATCTACGCAACCTGCCTGCACGCCGACGGTGGCTTCAAGCACCTGTTGTACAACCCGGTGGGTGTGTCGGTCGGTTTCAAGGACGAGCCCAATCACGGCGTGCGCATCAAGATGGCCGGTCGTGAAGTGTTCAAGGTCGCCGTGAAGACGCTCGACTCGCTGGTCGAGGAAACCCTGCAGGCCGCGGGCATGGTCGAGTCGCAGATCGACTGGCTGATTCCGCATCAGGCCAATCTGCGCATCATCGAAGCGACCGCCAAGCGGCTGAACATGTCGATGGAGCGGGTCATCGTGACGGTCGACAAGCATGCCAATACGTCGGCCGGATCGGTGCCGCTGGCGCTCGATTACGCGGTGCGTTCGGGCAAGGTGCAGCGCGGTCAGAACCTGTTGCTGGAGGCATTTGGTGGTGGATTCACCTGGGCTTCGGCGCTGCTGCGGTACTAGGTCGTCACGCCTCAATTGTTTCAACGATGCCGCCCACTTGGGCGGCATCGCGTTTTTCGGGCATGGCGTTCTTGATGCGGCAGCCCGAATACAGCTGCGTATGGGCCGCGATGCTGGCACCATGGCGGTTTTCGTCGACGGAATTCACCCATTCATGAGTTCAACCTCCGCTTCGCTCGCTTTTGTTTTCCCCGGTCAGGGTTCGCAGTCGGTCGGCATGCTGGCCGAGCTGGCCGCCGCGCACGCCGAAGTGCAGGCGACTTTTGAAGAGGCTTCGCAGGGTGCAGGTCTCGATCTGTGGGACTTGAGTGCTCACGGTCCGGAAGACCAACTCAATCGCACCGAAAACACACAGCCGGCATTGCTGGCCGCCAGCGTGGCCGTGTGGCGCGTATGGCAGAAGCTCGGCGGTGCCCAGCCGGCGCAGCTGTCCGGCCACAGCCTCGGCGAATACAGCGCGCTGGTGTGCGCTGGTGCGCTGTCGCTGCACGATGCCGCGGCGCTGGTGGCTGAGCGCGGCCGGCTGATGCAGGTGGCGGTGCCGGCCGGCGTTGGCGCGATGGCGGCGATCCTTGGCGGCGACGATGCGCAGATTGGCACGGTGTGCGAAGAGGTCGCGCAGGGCCAGGTGGTGTCCCCGGCCAATTTCAATTCACCTGGCCAGTTGGTGATCGCCGGCCACGCCGAAGCGGTGGATCGCGCACTGGCGCGACTGGCCGAACTCGGCGTGAAGAAGGCCATCAGGCTTGCTGTTTCGGTACCGTCGCACTGCGCGCTGATGCTTGAGGCGGCAGACCGACTGGGGGAACGGATGGCCTCGATCAGCTGGCAACTGCCACGTGTCCCGGTGGTGCAGAACGCCGAAGCGCGCAGCTACACCTCAGTCGAGGAGATCCGCGGCGCGCTGCAGCGCCAGCTGTATCTGCCGGTGCGCTGGACCGAATGCGTACAGGCATTGGCGGCCGGCGGTGCCACCCGCATCGCAGAATGCGGCCCGGGCAAGGTGCTGACTGGGCTGATCAAGCGTATCGACAAGACGATCGAGACGCGGGCGATCGGCACGCCGACCGAGCTGGATGTCGCGCGCGCAGAATGGATTTGAGCGGCGCTCCGTGCGTTTGACCACCCCTACTGACTGAACTTCAGGAAACCACCCAGATGAGCAACACCCTGCAAGGTGAAATAGCGTTGGTCACCGGCGCCAGTCGCGGCATCGGCGCGGCAATTGCCGACGAGCTGGCGGCCATGGGCGCCACGGTGATTGGCACGGCAACCAGCGAAAGCGGCGCCGCTGCCATCGGCGAGCGGCTTGCTGCGCACGGCGGCCACGGTCGCGTGCTGAACGTCACCGACAGCGCGGCGGTCGACGCGCTGGTCGACGGTATAGCGAAGGAATTCGGCACCGTGTCGATCCTGGTCAACAATGCCGGTATCACCCGCGACCAACTGTTGATGCGGATGCGCGAGGAGGACTGGAACATCATCCTCGATACCAACCTCAGCTCGGTCTACCGCACCTCCAAGGCAGTGATGCGCGGCATGATGAAAGCTCGCAAGGGCCGCATCATCTCGATCGCCTCGGTGATCGGGCTTACCGGCAACCCGGGGCAGGCGAACTATGCCGCTGCGAAGGCCGGCATCATTGCGTTCTCCAAGTCGCTGGCACGCGAGATCGGGACGCGCGGGATCACCGTCAATGTGGTCGCACCGGGCTTCATCGACACCGATATGACCCGTGCGCTGCCCGAAACATCGAAGGAGGCGCTGCTCGGCCAGATCGCGCTGGGCCGGCTCGGCGAAGTGTCGGATATCGCCAAGGCAGTGGGATTCCTGGCCTCGCCAGCCGCCACCTACATCACCGGCGAGACCCTTCACGTCAATGGCGGCATGTATATGCCGTAAGACTTGCGAGCGTAGTTGTCGCCAGCGGGCTCGTTTTAGGAGACAATTACCCTTTCGCGCTGGCCGAAATGGCCCGCGCTTGGATATCACCGGCGGATCGTGGCGGCTCCATCGCTTAGCCACTACAATGCGGCCGGCCTTTTGCCGGCAGCATGCCGGCACAGACAACCTGCACCAGATAAACAATTTCTCCTTGAGAGGTATGGGCAACATGAGCACCATCGAAGAGCGCGTCAAGAAAATCGTCATCGAGCAGTTGGGCGTGAAAGAAGATGAAGTCACGGCGAACGCTTCGTTCGTGGACGATCTGGGCGCAGATTCGCTGGACACGGTAGAACTGGTCATGGCACTCGAAGAAGAGTTCGAGACCGAAATTCCGGATGAAGACGCCGAGAAGATCACCACCGTGCAGCAGGCTGTTGATTACATCAAAGCCCATTCCAAAGACTGATCGATCGCGACCAGTCGATCTGGATGATTGATCCGTGAGGGATCGGCGCGTGTCACGCCGCTTATCCATTTACGAGGCTATATCGAACGCTGCGCCGACATGGCGCAGTTTTCGTTTCTGCAATTTGTAACGTCCGACCCCGTATGGTGTGCGAGATGCATCCTTGCCGAGGTGGACGACGTATCTACGACCCGCGTCGCGAAGCGACCATTCGCAGCGGGTTTACGGAATCACGAAGGAATAAAGCATGAGTAAGCGTCGAGTAGTAGTGACCGGCATGGGCATCATTTCGCCGGTCGGCAACGACATCGCCACCGCCTGGGAGCGTGTCCTCAAAGGCGTCAGCGGGATCGGCCCGGTCACCCATTTCGATACCTCCGCTTATTCCACGCGCATCGCAGGCCAGGTCAGCGGCTTCGATCCGGCCCAGTGGATGCCGGTGAAAGACATCAAGAAAATGGACCCATTCATCCACTACGGCGTCGCCGCGGGCACCCAGGCGCTGCGTGATTCCGGGCTGGAAGTGACCGAGGCAAACGCGCCGCGCATCGGCGTGGCTGTCGGTGCGGGTATCGGCGGGCTCTATACCATCGAGGCCACCACGCTTGAGCTGGCCGCGAAGGGGCCGCGTCGGGTCTCGCCGTTCTACGTGCCCAGTTCAATCATCAACATGGTATCGGGCCAGTTGTCGATCATGTTTGGCCTGAAGGGGCCGAACATTGCCTGCGTCACTGCCTGCACCACGGCCACCCACAACATCGGTCTGGCCGCGCGGATGATCCAGTACGGCGACGCCGACGCGATGATTGCCGGCGGCGCCGAGTTCGCCACCACCGGCACCGCGATGGCAGGCTTCTGTTCGGCCAAGGCGATGTCCACCCGCAATGACGATCCGACCAGGGCGAGTCGCCCATGGGACAAGGATCGCGATGGCTTCGTGCTGTCTGATGGCGCCGGTGTGCTGATGCTGGAAGAGTACGAACACGCCAAGGCGCGTGGCGCGAAGATCTACGCCGAGCTGGTCGGCTTCGGCATGAGCGGTGATGCGTTCCACATGACTGCACCGAGCGAGGGTGGCGAAGGAGCCGCGCGCTGCATGCAGAACACGCTCAACGATGCCAAGCTCAATCCGTCCGACGTGCAGTACGTCAATGCACACGGCACCTCCACTCCGCTCGGCGATCTGGGCGAAGTGATGGCGGCGAAGGCGGTCTTCGGTGAGCACGCCTACAAGCTCGCGATGAGCTCGACCAAATCCGTCACCGGCCATCTGCTCGGTGCAGCTGGTGGCGTCGAGGCGATCTTCACGATCCTTGCGCTGCGCGACCAGGTGCTGCCGGCGACCATCAATCTGGACGAGCCGGGCGAAGGCTGCGATCTGGACTTCGTGCCGCACACCGCGCGCGAAGCGAAACTCGACGTGGCGATCTCCAACTCGTTCGGTTTCGGTGGCACCAACGGCACGCTGGCATTCCGCCGCGTCTGAGTGTGACCCATCACAGCCGTGTACTTGGCGGCCGGCGCGATCTACTCGCGCCGGCCGCTGCGTTTCCGCAGCGCTACCCGTGCCTGCTCGAAAGCGTGGTGCGCGGCACCGCGCAATCACGCTACGACATCCTGTTTGCGTTTCCGCGTGACAGCCTGACGCTGCATGCGGATGGCCGCTTGTGCGATGAAGCGGGACAGCGGCTGGATGGACGCTTCCTGGATGCGCTGGATACCGCCTGGCAGGCCGAACGCCTGCCGCCGGGCGACGACGATGGCCTGCCGTTCCATGGCGGCTGGGTGCTGATGCTGGCTTACGAATTGGCTGGCGAAATCGAGCCCACGCTGCGGCTGCGACCGCCGTCGGTATTGCCAGTGGCGTTGGCCTTGCGTTGTCCCGCCGCGGTGATCGTCGATCACGCGCGTGACTGCACGATCCTGGTCGCCGAGGCCGGCCATGAAAGCCTGCTGGATGCCTTGGAAGCTGATCTCGCTGGCTTGCCGCAGATCTCGCCGATGCCCGCGCCGACAGCCTGGGAAGAGGACGTACCCGAACTGTTCCTCGGCGGCGTGGCGCGCATCCATGAACACCTGCAAGCCGGCGACATTTTCCAGGTGAACCTGTCGCGTGCCTGGCGTGCACGTTATGCGCAGTCGCCGATGCCGGCGTCGTTATACGCTGCGCTGCGCCAGGCCAACCCGGCGCCGTTTGCCGGCTTGCTGCAGCAGCCGCAGTGGGCGATAGCAAGCTCCTCTCCGGAGCGACTGGTGGAGGTGCGCCGCGGCGTAGCGCAAACCCGGCCGATCGCCGGTACCCGCCCGCGGCTGCCCGGTGATGACGAACTGGCGCGTATCCGCGAGTTGAGCGCGCATCCAAAAGAACGCGCCGAGCATGTGATGTTGATCGATCTGGAACGCAATGACCTCGGCCGCGTTTGCGTGCCGGGAACGGTCGAGGTCGACGAGTTGATGGCGGTGGAGAGTTACGCCCACGTTCACCACATTGTCTCCAATGTACGTGGGCGCCTGCGTGCCGAGGTGACGCCCGGTGAAGTCATCGCCGCCACGTTTCCCGGCGGCACCATCACCGGCTGTCCCAAGGTGCGTTGCATGGAAATCATTGCCGCGCTGGAAGACGCACCGCGTGGCGCCTATACCGGTGCGCTGGGCTATCTCGATCGCAACGGCGACCTCGATTTGAACATCCTGATCCGCACCCTGACATTGGTCGGCGACGAAGTGAGCCTGCGCGCCGGCGCCGGCATCGTCGCCGATTCGGTGGCGGAGCTGGAGCTGGATGAGACACGCGCCAAGGCTCGCGGCCTGCTGCGCGCACTGGGAGTGCCGGATTGATGGTCGCGCGCATGCTGGTCAATGGTGCGCCGAGCGAGGTGGTGCCGGCCTTGGATCGCGGTCTGGCCTATGGCGATGGCCTGTTTGAAAGCATCCGTTTTGTGGGCGCCGCGGCGCCTCTGTGGTCACGTCACATGCAGCGGCTGGTAGAGAGCTGCGAACGCCTGCGCATGCCTGCGGTGGATGTTCCGCAGTTGTGGCGCGAGGCACTCGAGGTCACTCGCGATCTGCCGCAATCGGTCGTGCGTATCACGCTGACCCGTGGCATCGGCGAGCGCGGCTACACGCCGCCGTTGTCGCCGCAACCCACGCGCATCGTGGCCGCCTTTGCGCCACCCCCGGTAGGCGACGAAATCTATTCCCGCGGTGTGCGCCTGCGTGTGTGCGATATCCGGCTGGCCGAACAACCGCTGCTTGCCGGCATGAAACATCTGAACCGATTGGAACAGGTACTGGCGCGCGCCGAATGGAACGATCCGGCGATTGCCGAAGGCGTGTTGTGCGATACCCATGGCCGTGTCATTTCGGCGACCATGGCGAACCTGTTCGCGCTGGTCGATGGCGTACTGCTGACGCCGGCGGTGGATCGCTGCGGCATTGCCGGGGTCGCCCGTGCTGAAGTCCTGGCGGCCTGTCCGCAAGCGCGAGTCGGTGTTGTAACGCTGGATGCGCTGCTGAATGCCAGTGAGGTCTTTCTCAGTTCAAGCGTCCGCGGCATCCTGCCAGTACATTCGCTGGGCGATCGGGTCTACGTGCCGGGCGCCGTGACCCGTCAGCTGCAACAACACTGGCACAATCTGGGATTCTCGATGGAGCAGGGTGGATGAGGCGCAAATCGATCCGGGGGCGCGCATTACCGCGCGCACTGGTACTGGCTGTACTGCTGGCTTTGGTCGGTGCGTTGGTCTATGGCTGGTACGACTTCAGCCGTTTCACCCGTACGCCGCTGCACGTGACAAAGCAGGGCGACAGCATCGATGTCGCCCGCGGTACCGGTTTCCGCAATATCGTCGGCGAACTGCGCCAGCGCGGGCTGACTTCGGCCAATCCGCTGTACTGGTGGCTGCTTGCCGAGCAGATGCGTGTGGCCGGCAAGCTGCACGCGGGCGAGTACGCGCTTGAAGCCGGCATCACGCCGCGTCAGCTGCTCGTCAATATGGCTACCGACAAAGTGCTGCAGCGCTACGTCACCATCGTCGATGGCTGGACCTTCGTTGAGTTGCGCCAGGCGCTGGGGAAGGCGGAGAAACTGAATCACGACAGCGCCACGCTCGACGACGCAACGATCATGCAGAAAATCGGTGCCGCTGGCGAAGCGCCGGAAGGGCGCTTCCTGCCGGAAACCTATGCCTATGTGAAAGGCGACAGCGATCTGGACGTCCTCAAGCGTGCGCACGTCGCGATGATGAAAACACTCGACGCGATGTGGCCTGCTCGCGACAAGGATCTACCGCTGGCCACGCCGTACGAAGCGTTGATCCTCGCCTCGATCGTGGAGAAGGAAACCGGTCGCGCCGATGAGCGGCCACGGATCGCCGGCGTATTCGTTCGGCGCCTGCAGGATCACATGTTGCTGCAGACTGATCCCAGCGTGATCTATGGCATGGGCAGCAGCTACAACGGCAGTATCCACAAGGTCGACCTCGCTACCGATACTCCGTACAACACCTATACCCGGCCCGGCTTGCCGCCAACGCCGATTGCGCTTCCAGGCAAGCCTGCGCTGCTGGCGGCCTTGCATCCGGCACCGGGCAACGAGCTTTATTTCGTGGCCCGTGGCGATGGCGGGCATGTGTTTGCCAGCACGCTGGAGGAACACAATCGCAACGTCGACTGTTATCAGCGGAAGCATTGCCAATGAGTGCGACACCATCGCGTGGAAAGTTCATCAGCCTCGAAGGAGGCGAGGGCGCTGGCAAAAGTACCTTGCTGGCCGGCCTGCACGAGTACATCGCACAGCGTGGCATCAAGCTGGTGCAGACACGTGAACCCGGCGGCACATCGCTCGGCGAAGCCGTGCGCGGCATCGTGCTCGATCCGGCCCGCAGCGAGCTGGCCGCAGAGACCGAGCTGCTGCTGATGTTTGCTTCACGCGCGCAACTGGTGCGCGAGGTGATCGAGCCGGCACTGAGTGCCGGGCAATGGGTGCTGTGCGATCGTTTTGCCGATGCCAGCTACGCCTATCAGGGCGGCGGCCGTGGCCAACCAGTGGAGCGCATCGCCGAGCTGGAACGCTGGGCATGCGCTGGCGTGAAACCCGATCTGACCTTGCTGCTCGACCTGCCGGTGGCGACCGGTCGTGCCCGCGCGGCCGGCCGTGGTGACGCTGACCGCATCGAAGTCGAAACCGATGCGTTCTTCGAGCGCGTGCGCACAAGCTATCGCGAACGAGCCGCCGCTGAGCCAGATCGCTTTCGCGTGATCGATGCCAGCCAGCCAGCGCTCGCCGTAGCGCAGGCAGCCACCATCGCCATAGCCGAATTGATCGGGAATTCGCGACCATGAACCGCTTGCCTTGGCATGCCGAACATTGGGCGCGACTGCAGGCGCGCCGTCAGCGGGGGGCCATGCCGCATGCGCTGTTGCTGACCGGGCCCGTCGGACTTGGCAAGCGCGCGTTTGCGCAGCGCTTCGTGCAAGGCCTGTTGTGCCAGCAGCCGGTGGATGGTGATGCCTGCGGACACTGCCGCAGTTGCCTATTGTTTGCAGCAGGTACCCATCCGGACGTGATTTCTTTGAGTCTGGGGCTGCGCAAGGACGGCGTGCAGCGTAGCGAGATCGTGGTCGACCAGATCCGCGAACTGTCGGCGCGACTGGCCATGAGCAGTCAGTTCGGTGGCTGGCAGGTGGCCTGCATCGATCCGGCCGACGCGATGAACACGGCTGCCGCCAACGCGTTGTTGAAGACGCTGGAGGAACCGTCCGCGCAGACCATGCTGATCCTGCTGGCCGATGCGCCGTGGCGGATGCCACAAACCATCCGTAGCCGCTGTCAGCGGATCGAGTTTCATTTGCCTACCGAGACGCAGGCGCTGGCCTGGTTGCAGGCCGAAGACGTCCGCGATGCCGCGGTTGCACTTGGCGCCGCCGGTGGCAATCCCGGCCTGGCCCGCGCATGGACACAGGAGGGCGCACTCGATCGGCGCACGGAAGTGCGCAAGGACCTGGCCGCGCTCGCTGCTGGCCGCGGCCAGCCGATGGAAGTGGTCAAGCGCTGGCTGGACAACGAGCCGGCGCAGCGACTCTGGTTTGCCGCTCAGGCTGCCGCCGACGAGGTCAAGGCGAGGGCTGCCGACGGCACCGGGCCGCTGGCCAGTGCGCTGGACGTCGAGGCACTGGGGCACTGGTACAACGCCGTCAACCGTACCCGCGAGAGTCTGCGCGGGCCACTGCGCGGGGACCTGCTGCTGCTCGAATTGCTGGCGCAGTGGCGTTGATGGATGCGCCCGCCGGCCAACTGCCCACGGCAGCCTCAGTGACTGCGTCGCCCACCATATCGCCCACTATTTCGGCGCAGACCCGGCTGCTGGTGGTGTCGCCGCATCCGGACGATGAAACCATCGCCACCGGCCTGCTGATCCAGCAGGTACAGGCTGCGGGCGGTGAAGTGCAGATCCTGCTGTTGACCGCCGGCGACAACAACCCGTGGCCGCAACGCTGGATGGAGCGGCGCCTACGGATTGGCAGCGCCGATCGGCGGCGCTGGGGGCGCCGTCGTCATGCGGAAATACACCAGGCACTGCAACGACTCGATCTACCGCCATCTGCTTTGCAGACGATGGGCTGGCCGGATATGGGCATCACCGATTGCCTGCTGCAACCGGACCATGCGGCGGTGCCCTCGATGGCCGCAGCGATCAGGCGGTTTCATCCCAGCCTGATCGCCATGCCGTCACTCGATGACCGCCATCCCGATCATAGTGCCGCACATGTGCTGGTCCGACTGGCGCTGGCCGGGCAGACCGATCCGCCTCCATTGCTGGCTTTTCTGGTGCATGGTCAGGCGCCCGATCGCGGATCCTTCGAGGTCTGCGGATCGCCTGGACAACGGGAAAAGAAATTGATGGCGTTGACGGCTCACCACAGCCAGATGGCGCTGAGCGGGAACCGCATGCGCCGCCTTGCAGCAAGGCCCGAACGCTATGCGGGCGTCCCGAGCGTGCCCGGAATAGCCTCTTCAGCCCTGCCATGGCGGCCTTCCGCATGGCTGAAGCCATGGTTGCGGTTGAGCGTGGCGGGCCCGGAGGGGACGCACAGCTGGCGCTGGAGCGAGGCTCCCCTCCAGCGCGATAACCACGGTGTCTACCATCTGCCATTGGGGGGCGCCGACGGTACCCCTCGTTTCGCCAAGTTGGCCTGGGACCTGCCGTCGCTGTGGATTTTCGACCATTGGGGCTGGTGCGAACTCTGAGGATGTTTCACCAGCTGTTTCACCAGTTATGACAGCACGCCTTGCATCGTTCGATCGACAGGGCTAGCTTTTGACGCGGGGGGACGATGTTGCTGGTGCAGCCTCAGGGTTGTGCCAAGCTTTTGCCGTGATCGAAACGGGCAACGACTTCATCCGACTCGGGGGCCTCATAGCGAGGTAAAAGTTACTGATTCCATCCACTTGGCTGGCCACGTGAATGCACAATCCGGATCAGAACTCGATGCAGGTCAATCCACGTTCGATCACCGCGTCCAGCGAAAGCTTCTACGCGGCATTGTCCGATATTGGCCAGTTGCTGGTTCGCTCGCTGGAGCCTGCGGTTCTTTACGAGGCCGTCATCGAGGTGCTGGAACGCAGGATCGGCGCCCGGCTGGTCATGGTAGGCGAGGTGGATCACACCACCGGATGGTTTCGGCGAATTGCTCCCGAACGTGTCTCGCCCGGTTTTGAGGATATCTATCCGGACCATTTGCCATTTTCCATCGCACACCAGCCGTTTTGGCGAGGCGAGCCACAGCTGGAAGCCGATATCCGCCACACCCCTGGCCTGGAGATGTCGCGCGCTGCCTACGTGCGGCATGGGGTGAGTTCCGCCGTGGCCGTGCCGGTGCTGAAATTTGGCGAGGTGCGGGCGACCCTGGTGATACGGTCCTCGCACGTCAGTTTTTTTACGCCGCGAATGATCGAGCTGCTGCAGCAGGCAGCGGCAAGCATCGGGCTGGGGCTGGAAGCGCACGAACAACGCACACGCCTGCTGCAGTCAGTGCAGGAAGAGGGGCGTCAGCGGCGCGCGTTGCGGCTCCTCAGCGAAATGATCAAGGTCGTTACGCACAGCCCGGATGAGCAGGTGCTACTGACCGATGCCTGCCGCGTGGCGAGGTGTATCGGCGGCTACCAGGTCGCCTGGATCGGCTTGCTGCAGGATGACCCTGATCAGACGCTGCAGCTACGTGCACACGAGGGCCTTGCCGAAAGCAGTGATGCGAATGCCGGCTTCAGCCTGACAGCAGCCGGGCATGCCGACGATGCCGTAGCCATCGCGATGCGGACAGCCGAGCCACTGGTCAGGGGGCCGCTATCGTCCGATCGATCAGACTGGCTGCCGGGTGCCGGGATGCCGGGCTTGCAGGCATGGCTGACGCTTCCGTTGCAAGTGGATGCAGCCGTCGTCGGCGTTTTCGTGATTGGCGCTACGCAGGCCGATGCCTTCACCCCCATCGAGGTGCAGGTTTTTTCGGAAATGGCGATCGAACTGGGGCTCGGTATCCAGATGCAGCGAGCGCGCGTCGCGCGCCTTGCGGCCGAGCATGACTTACGGTTCAACTTGCAGCATTTCCGCACCATTCTGTCGAATCAGCATGCCGGCATCCTGGTGATCTCCGAAGACGATCGCGTGAAGTTTGCCAACGAGGCTTTTTGCGCGCTGTTCGGTATTCATGAAACGCCGGCCGAGCTGGAAAGCCTGCCCGTGGCTACGATCTATGCCCACCTGAAGCATGCCTATGAGGACCCGGAGCGGGAGCTGCGCCGGATCAGCGACATTCTGGCCAAAGGCGAGGCGATCAAGGGCGATGAAGTTTCGATGAGCGACGGGCGCATCTTTCTGCGCGATTTCACGCCGATCCAGATCGATGGCATTGCACAGGGCAGGATATGGCATCAGCGGGATATCACCGAACAGAAAAAGCATGAAGCCAGGGTTGAGCGGCTGGCTTTTTATGATGTGGTCACGGGCTTGCCGAATCGGCGCCTGCTGTTCGAATTGCTGGAGCAGGCACGTGCGCGGGCCGCGCAGCAGCAATCATTGTTGGCCGTCGGTGTGCTCGACCTCGACCGCTTCAAGAGCGTCAACGACACGATCGGACATAGCGGTGGCGACCGGGTGCTGGCCGAAGCTTCGGCACGGATCCTGGGCATGCTGCGCGAGGCCGACGTATTGGCCCGGTTCGGTGGCGACGAATTCGCGCTGGTGATCTCCGGTCTCGACAGCAAGGAGCAACTGGACGCCATCAGCCGCTGCATCCTGCAGGCGCTGCGGGCACCGTTCAATCTGATGGGCGAGCAGCTCTATTTGTCAGCCAGTGTGGGCTGGACGCTTTTTCCGCTCGACGGGTCCGATGCCGAAGGGCTGGTGCGGCATGCGGATCTTGCGATGTATGAGGCGAAAGAAGAGGGCAAGGATCGAGGTGCCCTGTACGAGCCGACCATGGAACTGGAACAGCATCGACTGCAGGTGATGCGGGATCGGATGGCACAGGCGCTCGTGCAGTCCCGATTGCGGCTGCTGTTTCAGCCGATCGTATACATCGACGGGTTGCCAGGCCTGCATGGAGTGGCCGGCATGGAGGCATTGCTGCGCCTGCATGATACGGATCAGGGGCTGATCGAGCCCTCCAGTTTCATGCACGTGCTGGACGATCCACAGTTGGCACGACCGATTGGCCGTTACGTATTGGACGAAGCCCTGAGGCAATGCCAGGCGTGGGTGCAGAGCGGCATCCCGCTTCCCGTTTCGGTGAACATCAGCACCCGCCATTTATTGCACCCGGCGTTCTTCAGCGACATCGACACGGCGCTCGAAACCTATCCGGGAGTCATGGACGTAGGCTTCGGCATTGAAGTGACCGAGACAGGTCCCTCGATGGATCATTCCCGCGCCAAGATTGTCATCGAAGAGTGCCGCCGACGAGGGATTCGCGTTGGCCTGGACGATTTTGGTACAGGCAGCGCTTCGTTGAGCCACATCCAGCAACTCGACATCGAGCACATCAAGCTCGACCAGAGTTTCGTGCGAGACATCCTCAGCGACGAACGCAACATGGCGATTGCGGCGGGAGTGATCACGACCGCCAGAATGCTCGCCAAGACGGTGATTGCCGAAGGTGTCGAGACTCCCGCACAGGGTGATTTGCTGGCCTCCCTGGGCTGTCATCAGCTGCAGGGTTTCTGGATTGCGCGACCGTTGCCCGCCGAGTCGGTGCCGGATTGGGTGACTCGATGGGTGCCCCCCGCATCATGGGGGCGCCTCGTCAACGAGCGCCAATCGTTGCTGGCACGCCAGCCGGAGAGTCCATGAAGCCCGGCGAACCGGTCGTTCACGCCCATCGGTGGTTCGCAGGCGCATCCTGCCAAGCCGGCCGCAGTGCCGCAAAAGTAGTCCGGTTGGACGGCAAACAGATAAGATCGGCACTCATAAGATCAGCGCTAATCAAAGAACGGGCGGTCTGATCGCCCGGCAGGAGCCCAACATGAAACCCGTGAATGCCCGACAGGGCATCATTTCACTGAAAATCAAGGATGCGGCCTCGCTGTACAACGCGTACATGCCGTTTCTCAAGCATGGCGGGTTGTTTGCACCGACTGCGCAACACTATTCGCTCGGTGACGAGGTGGTGCTGCTGGTGACCCTGGCTGAAGAGACCGAACGGCTGTCAGTCGTCGGCAAGGTAGTCTGGATCAGTCCGCTGGGTGCGCAGGGAAACCGCGCCGCCGGCATCGGCATCCACTTCAACGAATCAGGCGATGCCGAGGCTGCCCGCAGCCGCATCGAGAACATTCTCGCCGGCACGCTGACTTCCGAACGCGCCACTCATACCATGTGAAGGTATGAGGTGATTGGCATGGTCATGGCAAACAGATGACGTGCGCTGCATCGCGTCGCTCGTCAAGGCTTGTTGTTGTACCCATGCCCGCTGATACAATGGCGAGATTCGCGAACCCATCTCGCGAAACATCGGACGCTCGCGGCTTCAAGGCCCGCAGGCGTGGCTGAGTAGCCAAGGCCTGTCGGCCTGCCGAATCGAAGTCGCCGGACCGTGAGTTATTGGATTCGTCCCCGCGGTCACTGATGCGCCTGTTGGCGCGGAGGTACGTTGCATCGTGCTTGCCGAATACTGGCCCGTTCTGTTGTTCATCGGCGTAGCTACCGGCCTCGGTCTGGTCTTGCTCGCCGTCGGTCTGCTGGTGGGGCCTAGCCGTCCCGGAGCAGAAAAGCTCGCACCCTACGAGTGCGGCTTCGAGGCCTTCGAAGATGCGCGCATGCGCTTCGACGTGCGTTATTACCTGCTTGCCATCCTCTTCATTATTTTCGATCTGGAAATCGCCTTCCTGTTTCCGTGGGCGGTGGTGTTCCAGCAGATCGGTATCGTCGCGCTGATCGAGATGGCATTGTTCCTGCTGCTGCTGATTATCGGTTTCGCCTACGTGTGGAAGAAGGGAGCACTGGAATGGGAGTGATCGATTCCGTCAGCCGGGTGATGCACAACCCGCAGCCGCTGAATGTGGTCGACGACATCCTGCGGCCGGGCGGTGACAACCCGATCGTGCAGCGCGGCTTTGCCACGACCAGCGTCGATGCGCTGATGAACTGGGCGCGCACCGGCTCGATGTGGCCGATGACATTCGGTCTGGCGTGCTGCGCGGTGGAGATGATGCACGCCGGCGCGGCGCGGCTGGATCTCGACCGTTACGGCGTAATCTTCCGCCCCAGCCCACGTCAGTCCGATGTGATGATCGTGGCCGGTACCCTGGTCAACAAGATGGCCCCGGCGCTGCGCAAGGTCTATGACCAGATGCCCGAGCCAAAGTGGGTCATCTCGATGGGCAGCTGCGCAAACGGCGGCGGCTATTACCACTATTCCTATTCTGTGGTGCGTGGTTGCGACCGCATCGTGCCGGTGGACATCTACGTGCCGGGCTGCCCGCCGACGGCCGAAGCACTGATCCACGGCATCCTGCAGTTGCAAAAGAAGATCCGCCGCACCAGCACCATCGCGCGTTCGTGAGGCTCTGATATGTCCGATACACCTGCGACCTCGCTGGCCGAACGCCTTGCCGCGCGATTCGGCGACACGCTGACGATCAGCACCGTTCGCAACGAAACCGTCGCCGAACTGGCTGCTGCCGATCTGATTGCGGTGGCTACCGCGCTGCGTGACGAGCCGGCCTTTCGTTTCAGTGAGCTGGTCGACCTGTGCGGTGTCGATTACCTCGGTTACGGCCAGACCGAGTGGGAAACCAACACCGCTGGCGGTGACGGCTTCTCGCGCGGTGTGGAAGGGCAGGCGATGGGGCGCTTCGACTGGGCCGGCCGTCCGCGTGACGACCATGAGCCGCGCCGGTTCGCTGCAGTGATTCATCTGTTGTCGATCGAACACAACCGGCGTCTGCGCCTGCGCGTGTTTTGCGACGACGACACGTTGCCGGTGGTGCCATCGCTGACCCTGGTGTGGCCGGGCGTGAACTGGTTCGAGCGCGAGGCGTTCGATCTGTACGGCATCATCTTCGATGGCCATCCCGATTTGCGCCGTATCCTTACCGACTACGGTTTTGTCGGCCATCCGTTCCGCAAGGACTTCCCGCTGATCGGCAATGTCGAGGTGCGTTACGACCCCGAACAGAAGCGGGTGATCTACGAGCCGGTATCGATCGAGCCACGCATCCTGGTGCCGCGCACCATCCGCAATGACGCCGATCTGATGCAGGCCAAGGCCGAAGCCGCCGACCACTGGCGGGAGAATTGAGCATGCAGGAAATTCGCAACTACACGATGAACTTCGGCCCGCAGCATCCGGCCGCGCACGGCGTGCTGCGCCTGGTGATGGAGATGGACGGCGAGACCATCGTCCGCGCCGATCCTCACGTGGGCCTGCTGCATCGTGGCACCGAGAAGCTGGCGGAGTCCAAGCCATTCAATCAGTCGATCGGCTATATGGATCGACTCGATTACGTCTCGATGATGTGCAACGAGCACGCGTACGTGAAGGCGATCGAGACCCTGCTGGGCATCGAGGCGCCAGAGCGCGCGCAGTACATCCGCACCATGTTCGATGAAATCACGCGCATCCTGAACCATTTGATGTGGATCGGTTCGAACGCGCTCGATCTGGGCGCGATGGCAGTGTTCCTGTACGCGTTCCGCGAACGCGAAGAACTGATGGACGTCTATGAGGCGGTGTCCGGCGCGCGCATGCACGCGACGTATTACCGTCCCGGCGGCGTCTATCGCGACCTGCCGGACCACATGTCGCAGTATCGCGAGTCGCCGTGGCACAAGGGCAAGGACCTGAAGCGCATCAACAGCTGGCGCGAAGGTTCGATGCTGGATTATCTGGAAGCGTTCACCGCTGATTTTCCGAGCAAGGTGGACGAGTACGAGGATCTGCTCACCAACAACCGCATCTGGAAACAGCGCACCGTCGGCATCGGCGTGATCAGCCCGGAGCTGGCCCAGCAGTGGGGCATGACCGGCGTGATGTTGCGCGGCTCCGGCGTTGAGTGGGATCTGCGCAAGAAGCAGCCCTACGCGAAATACGCCGAGATGGATTTCGACATCCCGGTCGGCGTCGGCGGTGACTGCTACGACCGTTACCTGTGTCGCGTGGAAGAGATGCGCCAGTCGAACCGGATCATCCAGCAGTGCGTGAAGTGGCTGAAGGCGAATCCCGGTCCGGTGATGCTGAAGAACTTCAAGGTCGCGCCGCCATCGCGGGTCGAGATGAAGGAGGACATGGAAGCGCTGATCCATCACTTCAAATTGTTCACCGAAGGCTATTGCGTACCGGCCGGCGAAACCTATGCCGCGGTCGAAGCGCCGAAGGGCGAGTTCGGCTGCTACCTGGTTTCCGACGGCGCGAACAAACCATTCCGCGTGCACCTGCGCGCACCGGGCTTTGCCCATCTGTCGTCCATGGACACCATCGTGCGCGGCCACATGCTCGCCGACGTGGTCGCCATGATCGGTACCTATGACCTCGTGTTCGGCGAAGTCGATCGCTGAGCCCGGAGGAAAAGCACACATGAAAGCCACCGGACATTTCGAGCAGGTCAGAAACATCGACCCGCTAGTCGTACTCAACGACCACACCCGCCATCACATTGACGAGTGGGTTGCCAAGTTTCCGCCCGATCGCAAGCGCTCGGCGGTGATCCAGTCACTGTTCGCGGCGCAGGAGCAGAATCAGGGTTTCCTCACCGATGAGCTGATTACCGCGGTCGCGAAGTATCTCGACCTGCCAGCGGTGTGGGCTTATGAAGTTGCCACTTTCTACTCGATGCTGGAGACCAAGCCGGTCGGCCGCAACAACGTGGCGATCTGCACCAACATCTCGTGCTGGCTCAATGGCGCCGATGATCTGGTGCGTCGTTGCGAAAAGAAACTGGGCATCAAGGTCGGCGAGAGCACGCCGGATGGTCGCGTGTATCTGAAGCGCGAAGAAGAATGCATCGCTGCCTGCGTGTATGCGCCGGCGATGACCGTCAATGGTCACTATCACGAGCATCTCACCCCCGAGAAGCTCGACGACATTCTGGACGGATTGGAATGAAGAGTCGGCCCATGACTTCCCAGCAGCCCGCGTTGCTACGCAACCCTTCGGGCCGGGTCTGTTTGCCCGCAGGCCGGCGTCATCACTCAGTCGTGTACGGACGTACACTTCTTCGTTCTTCCTTGGCCTGCGCGCAAACAGCTCCCGGCGCGCGCCACTGTGAAATCACAGGCAGACTCTAATGGCCGTCGGACCCGCTCCCCAGGAACATCAAGTCGTCTACACCACGCTACATTTCGACAAGCCGTGGGCGATGGACAGCTATCTGCAGGTCGATGGCTACAAGGCGTGGAAGAAGATTCTCGCCGAGAAGCCCGACCCGGCTTCGCTGATCGAAGAAATCAAGAAGAGCAGCCTGCGCGGCCGTGGCGGCGCGGGTTTCCCGACCGGCCTGAAATGGTCGTTCATGCCGAAAGGCACGATGCAGAAGTACATCCTGTGCAACTCGGACGAGTCCGAGCCGGGCACGGCGAAGGATCGCGACATCCTGCGCTACAACCCGCACTCGGTGATCGAGGGCATGGCGATCGCGTGCTATTGCACCGGTTCCACCGTGGCCTACAACTATCTGCGCGGCGAGTTTCACCACGAGCCCTACGAGCATTTTGAAGAAGCGTTGAAGGAAGCGTACGCCGCCGGTCTGCTCGGCAAAAATATTCAGGGCACCGGTTTGGATGTGGACATCTATGGCGCACTCGGCGCCGGTGCCTACATCTGCGGTGAGGAAACAGCGCTGATGGAGTCGCTGGAAGGCAAGAAGGGCCAGCCGCGCTTCAAGCCACCGTTTCCGGCCAACTTCGGCCTGTACGGCAAACCGACCACGATCAACAACACCGAGACCTATGCCTCGGTGCCGGCGATCCTGCGCAACGGCGCCGACTGGTTCCTCAATCTCGGCAAGCCGAATAACGGCGGCCCAAAGATTTTTTCGGTTTCTGGTCACGTCAACAATCCGGGCAACTTCGAAGTCCGTCTGGGCATCTCTTTCAAGGATCTGCTGGAGTTGGCCGGCGGCGTGCGCAATGGCCACAAGCTCAAGGCAGTGATCCCCGGCGGCTCTTCGATGAAGGTGCTCCCGGCCGACGTGATGCTGGAAAGCACGATGGACTACGACTGCCTGCAGAAGGCAGGGTCGGGGCTGGGCTCCGGCGCCGTGGTGGTGATGGACGAGACCACCTGCATGGTCAAGGTCTGCCATCGCATCTCGCGCTTCTACTTTGCCGAGTCGTGCGGTCAGTGCACGCCGTGCCGCGAAGGCACCGGTTGGATGTACCGCGTGCTCACGCGCATCGTTGAAGGGCAGGGCACGCAGGATGATTTGCATCGTCTGAAGGCGGTTGCCGGTCAGATCGAAGGTCACACCATCTGTGCATTCGGTGAGGCGGCGGCGTGGCCGGTGCAGGGTTTCCTGGCGCGTTACTGGGACGAGTTCGAATACTACGTGCAGCATGGTCGGTCGATGACCGAAGACCGGCTTGCCGGAGTTAACCCGCTCGCCAAAGACAACACTGGAGTCGCTGCATGAGTGCGCAGCCCGTCAACAATGTGGCCCCCGACCTGCTGAATATCGAGGTCGATGGCAAGCCCACGCAGATCCGCAAGGGCGCGATGATCATCGAGGCGGCCGATGCGCTTGGCGTCGCGATTCCGCGCTTCTGCTACCACCGCAAACTGCCGATCGCCGCGAACTGCCGCATGTGCCTGGTCGATGTGGAGATGGGCGGCAAGCTGATGCCCAAGCCGCAGCCGGCCTGTGCCACGCCGGTGGCGGAAGGCATGAAGGTGACTACGCGTTCGGACAAGGCATTGAAGTTTCAGCGCGACGTGATGGAATTCCTGCTGATCAACCATCCGCTCGATTGCCCGATCTGCGATCAGGGTGGCGAGTGCGAGCTGCAGGACGTCGCGCTCGGCTACGGTCGCAGCGTGTCGCGCTACAACGAGCGCAAGCGCGTTGTAGCCGACGAGAACATCGGTCCGCTGGTCGCCACCGAGATGACCCGCTGCATCCAGTGCACCCGCTGCGTGCGCTTCACCAGCGAGATCGCCGGTACCTACGAACTCGGCGGCATGAGCCGTGGCGAAAATCTGCAGATCGGCACCTACATCGGCAAGACGATCGAGACGGAATTGTCAGGCAACATCGTCGACGTCTGCCCGGTCGGTGCGCTGACCAACAAGCCGTTCCAGTTCCAGGCCCGTGCCTGGGAGCTGATCGCCAAACCGTCGATCGGTTACCACGACGCACTCGGCTCCAACCTGTGGCTGCATACGCGCCGCGGTGACGTGCTGCGTACGGTGCCGCGCGACAATGAAGCGATCAACGAATGCTGGTTGTCCGATCGCGATCGCTACAGCCACCAAGGCCTGTACGCCGCCGATCGGATCAGTGCGCCGGAAGTGAAGCGCAACGGTCAGTGGCAGGTCACCACCTGGGAAGATGCGTTGCAGTTTGCCGGTGAGGCGCTAAAGAAGCTCCCAGGCAATGAGCTGGGTCTGCTGGTGCATCCCGCCACCTCCAACGAGGAAGCGGACCTGCTGATGCGTCTGGCGCGTGCGCTGGGCAGTGCGCATATCGATCATCGACTGCGTCAGCTCGATTTTGCCGACAACTCGGTGGCGCAGCCGTTCGCGCTGCCGGTGGCTGAAGTCGCCCAGGTCAGGGCAGCGCTGCTGGTCGGCTCCGACCTGCGTCACGAGATGCCGCTGTTGAACCATCGGCTGCATCAGGCAGTGAAGAAGGGCGCCAAGGTCTACACCGTCAATCCGGCGCATTTCGATTTCAATTACAAGCTGGCGGGCGAAGCGATCGTCGCGCCGCAAGCACTTGTGGATGCGCTGCTGTCGCTGGCCAAGGCCGCGGTGGTGATTGGTGCGAGCGCACCGGTTGGACTGGCCGAGGCCATCAACGCGGCGCAAAGCGATCAGGGCGACGACGATGCGATTGCCGCGCTGAAGTCGGGCAAGGCGGTCGTGGTTCTTGGCGAGGCAGCGGTGACCCATCCGCAGGCCTCGTGGCTGCGTGCGATTGCCCGCTTCATCGCCTCCGCCACAGGTGCCGGCTACAACGAATTGCCGGTGGGCGCCAACGCGATCGGTCTGGCCAGGCTCGGGGTGGTGCCGGGCAACGGTGGGCTGGACGCGCAGGCGATGCTGGCTCAGGCGCGCAAGAGTTATGTGCTGTACGGCGTCGAGCCACCACACGATTTTGCCGATGGCGCTGCTGCGTTGAAGGCACTACGCGCGGCGGAGCAGGTGGTGGCGTTCAGCGCCTATGCCAGCCCGGCGTTGCGCGAAGTGGCGAACGTGATCCTGCCGATCGCGCTGCTGCCGGAGATCGATGCCACGCTGGTCAATGTCGATGGCCTGGCGCAGGGAGCGACTGCCGGTGCGAAGGCACCCGGTCAAGCCCGGCCTGGCTGGAGAGTGCTGCGTGCGCTGGGTGGCGCGCTGCAGCTGGCCGGCTTCGAATTCGATGACCTCGCCGGCTTGCGCGACGGCATCAGCGAACGTGCGGTGCCACTTCGCAGCGGTCTGGCCACACGAGCGGCCGTCAGCGGTCTGACCCGCCTGGCCACCTGGCCGATCTATCGCGGCGATGCGGTGCTGCGTCGTGCCACGGCACTGAACGCGCACCCGTTGAATCGTGCGCCGGCGGTCCGCCTCAATGCAGAAGAGGCGAGGCGACTGGGCCTGCCCGAGAATGGCGAAGTGCGCATCGACAATGTGCTGTTGCCGCTGCTGATCGACGGCGCTGTGCCAGATGGCACCGCATGGATCGAGGCTGCCCAGGATCTCACCGCCACGCTGCCGCCGTACGGCGCGGTCATCAACTTGAGCAAGGCATAAGCATCATGGTTGATCAACTTATCCATCAGCTGGTGTGGCCGATCATCTTCATCCTGGCCATCACGGTACCGCTGATCATCGCCGTGGCGATGTTCGTGTACTGGGAGCGCAAGGTCATCGGCTGGATGCATGTGCGCCTGGGCCCGAACAAGATTGGTCCGTTCGGTTTGCTGCAGGCGTTCGCGGACGTGGTCAAGCTGCTGATCAAGGAAGTGATCCTGCCGACCAATGCGAACAAGTTCCTGTATTACCTGGCACCGTTGCTCGCGCTGGTCCCGGCACTGGCGGCATGGGCGGTGATTCCGTTCAGCAGCAAGATGGTGCTGTCGAACGCGAATGCAGGCGTGCTGTATCTGCTGGCGATGACCTCGCTGGGTGTGTACGGCATCATCCTCGCCGGTTGGGCGTCCAACTCGCGTTATGCACTGCTCGGCGCGATGCGTTCGGCCGCGCAGGTGATTTCCTATGAGCTGGCGATGGGCCTGTGCCTGGTCTGCGTGCTGGTGCTTGCCGGCAGCTTGAACCTCACGGACATCGTCAACGCCCAGGCCAGCCACAAGGGCCTGTTCGGCTGGTACTGGTTGCCGCTGCTGCCGGTGTTCGTGATCTATTTCATCTCCGGTGTGGCCGAGACGAACCGCGCGCCGTTCGACGTGGCCGAGGGCGAATCGGAAATCGTCGCCGGTTTCCACGTGGAATATTCCGGTTCGGCGTTCGCGATTTTCTTCCTGGCCGAATACGCCAACATGATCCTGATCAGCTTCCTGGCCTCGATCCTGTTCATGGGGGGTTGGCTCAGCCCGCTGCAGGGAGTAGTCACCGCTGATGTGTCGCCGTGGGTCAACTGGATCTGGACCGGCGGCTTCATCTGGCTGTTCATCAAGGCGTTCCTGTTCGCCTTCATGTTCCTGTGGTTCCGCGCCACCTTTCCGCGCTATCGCTATGACCAGATCATGCGGCTCGGCTGGAAGGTGCTTATCCCGATCGCCATCGTCTGGGTGCTGGTCGCCGGCTGCATGAAGTACTACGGCTGGGTCAGCGTTGGCATGGGGGCATAAAGACAACCAATGAAACGCATAACCGCTTATTTCAAGAGTTTGCTGCTGATCGAGCTGTTCCAGGGCATGGGACTGACGATGGGCTACATGTTCAAGCCGAAGTACACCGTGCGCTATCCGATGGAGCACATCCCCAAGTCGAGCCGCTTCCGCGGTCTGCACGCGTTGCGCCGCTATGCGAATGGCGAGGAGCGCTGCATTGCCTGCAAGCTGTGCGAAGCGGTGTGCCCGGCACTGGCGATCACGATCGATTCGGCGCCGCGCGAAAGCGATGGTCAGCGCCGCACCACACGCTATGACATCGATCTGTTCAAGTGCATCTTCTGCGGCTTCTGCGAAGAGAGCTGCCCGGTCGATTCGATCGTCGAGACCAGCATCCACGAATACCACTTCGAGCATCGCGGCGAAAACATAGTGAACAAGACGAAGTTGCTTGCCATCGGCGATCGCTTCGAACATCAGATCGCCGCTGATCGCGCACAAGACGCAGCGTACCGCTGAGGCCGAGATGAATCCCCAACTGTTCCAACTCATCTGCTTCTACGCTTTCAGCTTCGTGACCGTGGCCGCCGCGCTGTCGGTGATCACCTTGCGCAACACCGTGCATGCGGTGCTGGCGCTGGTGCTCACGTTCTTCAGTACGGCCTGCCTGTGGATGCTCGCTGAAGCGGAGTTTCTCGCACTGGCGTTGATCGTGGTTTATGTCGGCGCCGTGATGGTGCTGTTCCTGTTCGTGGTGATGATGCTCGACATCGACCAGGAGCAGATGCGCGAGGGCTTCGTCAAGTTTCTGCCGGTCGGCTTGATCGTGGCCGTGGCGATGCTGGTGGAAATGCTCGGCTTGATCGGCGTGCGGGCGATGCATGCGCAGATCATGGGCGCCAATCCAGCGACCGTCGCCGGCGTGTCCAACACCGCCTGGCTGGGTCGTGCGCTGTATACGCAATACCTGCTGCCGTTCGAGATCGCTGCGTTGATCCTCACCGTGGGTGTGGTGGCTGCAGTGGCGCTGACGTTGCGCCAGCGTGGCGATGCGCGCCACGAGTCGGCCAGTCAGCAGGTCGCAGTCAATGCGCGTGATCGCGTCCGTATCGTGAAGATGGCCTCCGAGCGTCCCGCAGGGGAATCGCCGGCCTCGCAACAGGAGCCTCGCCCATGATCACCTTGTCGCACTACATCGTGCTCGGCGCCGTGCTGTTCTGCATTGCCGTCGCCGGCCTGTTCATCAATCGCAAGAATGTCATCGTGCTGTTGATGTCGATCGAGCTGATGCTGCTCGCGGTGAACACGAACTTCGTGGCTTTTTCGCGCTTTCTCGGCGACGTCTCGGGGCAGGTCTTCGTGTTCTTCATCCTTACCGTGGCCGCGGCGGAAGCCGCCATCGGCCTGGCGATCCTGGTGCTGCTGTTCCGCAATCGCAGCACCATCAATATCGCCGACATCGACAGTATGAAGGGTTGACCCGATGCAGCTTTCGACATCCATTCTGCTGATCATCGCGCTGGCTCCGCTGGTCGGCTGCGTGCTGGCCGGGTTCCTCGGCCGGTTCCTCGGTCGCGCCGGCTCGCACACGGTCACCATCCTCGGCGTCGCGCTGTCCTGCGCGCTGTCGTTCTATGTGCTGTACCAGCTCACCCTCGGCGGTGCGGCCGAATACAACCAGAACATCTACACCTGGTTCCAGATCGGTCACTTCAACGCCAGCGTCGGCTTCATGGTCGACCGCTTGACCGCGATGATGCTGGTGGTGGTGAGCTTCGTGTCGCTGCTGGTGCACGTCTACACCATCGGCTACATGGCTGACGACGATGGTTATCAGCGTTTCTTCAGCTACATCTCGCTGTTCACGTTCTCGATGTTCATGCTGGTGATGAGCAACAACTTCGTGCAGCTGTTCTTTGGCTGGGAAGGCGTGGGCCTGGTGTCGTACCTGTTGATCGGCTTCTGGTACAAGCGGCCGACGGCGATCTTCGCCAGCCTGAAGGCATTCATCATCAACCGCGTGGGTGACTTCGGCTTCCTGCTCGGCATCGCGGCGATCCTGTATTTCCTGGGTACGTTCGATTACGCCACGGCGTTCACTGCGGCCCCCAGCCTGGTCGGCAAGACACTGCAGATCACGGCCAGCACGCATTGGGATGCGGCCACTGTGATCTGCATCCTGCTGTTCATCGGCGCGATGGGCAAGTCGGCGCAGGTACCGCTGCACGTGTGGTTGCCCGACTCGATGGAAGGCCCGACGCCGATCTCCGCACTGATCCACGCGGCCACGATGGTGACCGCCGGCATCTTCATGGTGGCGCGCATGTCGCCGATCTTCGAGCTGTCGGAAGGCGCACTCAGCTTTGTACTGGTGATCGGTGCCACCACGGCGCTGTTCACCGGCTTGATCGGCATCGTGCAGAACGACATCAAGCGGGTGATCGCGTATTCGACGCTGTCGCAGCTCGGCTACATGACGGTGGCACTCGGTGTGTCGGCGTATAGCGGCGCGGTGTATCACCTGATGACTCACGCGTTCTTCAAGGCGCTGCTGTTCCTCGGTGCCGGTTCGGTGATCATCGCGATGCATCACGAGCAGGACATGCGCTACATGGGCGGCCTGCGCAAATACATGCCGATCACCTGGATCACCATGTGGATCGGTTCACTGGCGTTGTGCGGCGTGCCGTTCTTCGCGGGCTTCTACTCGAAGGACTCGATTATCGAGGCGGTTGGCCTGTCGCATCGCTGGGGTGCGAGCTACGCCTATTTCTGCGTGATGGCCGGCGCGCTGGTGACGGGGTTGTACACGTTCCGCCAGATGTTCCTGACGTTCCACGGCAAGGAGCGCTTTACGGTCGTCGAGCACCATACCCATGTGCACCACGATGAGCATCATGACGATCATGACCATCACGAACCGGGGGTGCTCGACCATGCACCGAAGGAGTCGCCGTGGGTGGTGACGCTGCCGCTGGTTTTGCTGGCGATCCCGTCATTGCTGATCGGCTATGTCACGGTCGGGCCGATGCTGTTCGGCAACTGGTTTGGCAGCGCGATCCATGTCAACGAGGCAAATAACGTGCTGGCCGAACTGGGCCACGAATTCACTGGTTCGCTGGCGATGACGTTGAAAGGGTTCGGGCAGTTGCCGTTTGGTCTGGTCGGGCTCGCTTTCGTGATCACTGCCTACATCTACCTGTTCAATCCAGCGATGGCCGGCAAGATCAAGTCCGCGCTGAAACCGTTGTGGATCGTGCTCGACCGCAAGTACTGGGTCGATGATCTCTACTTCGCGGTATTTGCCCGCGGTGGCGTGAAGCTCGGCCGTCTGTTCTGGAAGGCGGGTGACACGGCGGTCATCGACGATGCGATGGTCAATGGCTCGGTAAGTGCGATTCACCGCATCGCCGCCATGACGCGTCGTCTGCAATCGGGATATCTCTATCACTACGTGTTCGCGATGATTCTTGGCCTGATCCTGCTGCTCAGCGGATATTGGCTGGTTGGTTCCGAGCTGGTCGGAAAATAAGGGAAGCAAGCACACATGTTTAATCACTTGCTCAGCCTGCTGATCTGGCTCCCCATCGCCGGTGCGATTCCGGTGCTGCTTGCCGGCAACAGCCGGCCCAACCTGGCGCGCTGGCTGTCACTGCTGGTCGCCGTGCTGACGTTCGTAGTCAGCCTGTTTCTACTGGTGCAGTACCACCCTGATGCGGGCGGCATGCAGCTCAACGAAAGCTATCTGTGGATCGCCTCGTGGGGCGTTCACTACAGCCTGGCGGCCGACGGCATCTCGGTGGCGCTGATCCTGATGTCGACGTTTGTCGGCATCCTGGTCATCGTCGGCGCGTGGCAAGTCATCCAGGACAAACCGCACCAGTACATGGCTGCGATGCTGATTCTGGAAGGCCTGCTGATCGGCGTGTTCTGCGCCACTGACGCGCTGCTGTTCTACGCGTTGTTCGAGGCGATCCTGATTCCGATGTTCATCCTGATCGGTATCTGGGGTGGCCCGCGACGGGTATATGCGACGCTGAAGTTCTTCATCTACACATTCTTCGGCTCGGTCTTCATGCTGATCGCGCTGCTGTATCTGTATCAGCAGGCGCACACGTTCGACATGGCCACGCTGGCGGCGTTGCCGCTGACGATGAAGGAGCAGACCTGGGTCTTCTTCGCGTTCCTGATCGCGTTCGCGATCAAGGTGCCCATGGTGCCGGTGCATACCTGGCTGCCGGATGCCCACGTGGAGGCGCCAACGGGTGGTTCGGTGGTGCTGGCGGCGGTGATGCTGAAAGTCGGCACGTACGGAATCCTGCGCTTCATCCTGCCGATCACGCCTGACGCGGGTGCGCACTACGCGTGGCTGGTGATCTTGTTGAGCCTGATCGCGATCGTCTACATCGGCTACGTCGCGCTGGTGCAGGAGGACATGAAGAAGCTGGTGGCGTATTCCTCGGTGGCCCACATGGGCTTCGTCACGCTGGGCATCTTCATCGCGTTCGCGCTGGTGCGCCAGCCGGGCTATGCCGACATGGCACTGCTGGGCATGCAGGGCGCGATGGTGCAGATGATTTCGCACGGCTTCGTCTCGGGCGCGATGTTTACCTGCATCGGCGTGATGTACGACCGCATGCACACTCGCCAGATCAAGGATTACGGCGGCGTGATCAATGTGATGCCGTGGTTCGGCTTCTTCTATGTGCTGTTTGCCATGGCCAATTGCGGCCTGCCGGGTACCAGCGGGTTTGTTGGCGAGTTCATGGTGATCCTGGCCAGCTTCAGTGCGAACCCGTGGATCGCGCTGTTTGCTGCGTTCACCCTGATCATCGGCGCCGGATACACGCTGTGGCTGGTCAAGCGCGTGCTTTGGGGCGAGATCACCAATCCGCACGTGGCCGAGATGAAGGAAATCAACGGTCGCGAGACGTTCGTGCTGGCTGCTTTTGCCGCCGCTGTGCTCGCAATCGGCGTCTGGCCGCAGCCGCTGGTCCACCTGATGGGCACTTCGGTGTCGCAGCTGGTGCAGCAGCTCGCCATCCACAAGATTTGATCGGGATCCAACATGCCCACCCTGAATGACATCCTGATCCTGTTGCCGGAGTTTTATCTGGTGGCGGCGGCGTGCCTGCTGTTGCTGATGGACGCCTTCATGAAGCCTGAGCAGCGTCCGCTGCTGCACTGGCTTGCGATCGCCGTGCTGCTGGTGACCATCTACCTGGTCATTGCCGGTCAACCGGCACAAAGCGTGACGGCCTTCGGCGGGATGTTCGTCCGCGACGAGGTAGCCGAAATCCTCAAGGTTGTTGCGCTGGGCACCACCGCGATGATCTGCGTCTACGCGCGGCCCTACCTGATCGATCGCAAGCTGTTCATTGGCGAGTTCTACACGCTGCTGATCTTTGCCGTTCTCGGCGTCATGCTGCTGGTCTCGGCGGGCAACTTCGTCACCCTGTATCTGGGGCTGGAGCTGATGTCGCTGTCCTCGTATGCGCTGGTGGCGTTGAACCGCGATTCGAAATTGCCATCCGAGGCAGCGATCAAGTATTTCGTTTTGGGCGCACTGGCTTCGGGCATGCTGCTGTACGGCATGTCGATGGTTTACGGTGCCTCCGGCATGGGCGGCACACCGAGTCTGGATCTGGCGCAATTGCATCACGTAATGGCGTACACCACGGCGCCGAACCTGCTGTTGTTCGGGTTGATCTTCATGATCGTCGGCATCGGTTTCAAGCTCGGTGCTGCGCCGTTCCACATGTGGATTCCGGACGTCTATCAGGGCGCACCGACTCCGGTCACCACGTTCATTGCGTCGGGATCGAAGCTGGCCGCGTTCGGCATGGCCTACCGCCTGCTCAGTTCGGGTATGGGCGATCTGTCGGCGCATTGGCAGTTGATGCTGGGGGTGCTGGCAGTGTTGTCGCTGGCGATCGGTAATCTGGTTGCCATCGTGCAGACCAACCTCAAGCGCATGCTGGCCTATTCGACCATCTCGCACATGGGTTACCTGCTGCTGGGTCTGGCCGCTGCCGGCCCGGAAGGTTATGCCGCGGCGATGTTCTATGCGCTCAGTTATGCGGTGATGAGTGTGGCCGCGTTCGGCGTGATCCTGGCATTGGCTCGCGCAGGTTTTGAGTGCGAGGAGATCGCCGACCTGAAGGGGCTCAATCAGAAATCGCCGTGGATGGCATTCTTGATGCTGCTGACGATGTTGTCGCTGGCCGGTGTGCCGCCGCTATTCGGTTTCTGGGCCAAGATGCTGGTGCTTGAAGCGGCCATCCACGCGCATATGATGTGGCTGGCGATCGTCGGTATCGTGTTCGCAGTCGTCGGCCTCTACTACTACCTGTATGTGATCAAGGTGATGTACTTCGACCAGCCAGCTGAGGGCAGCGTGTTGCAGTCCAAGCAGGATGTGCCGCTGCGCGTGGTGCTGTCGTTGAATGCGCTATCGCTGCTGGTGCTGGGCTTGTACTGGGGTCCGTTGCTGAGCTGGTGTCGGCACGCGTTTGGCCTGTGATGGGTGATTGCGGGCGGTGACTTGATCCTGCAATGACTTTGGTATCGAATAGTTGATGTTGAGGCTTGCAAGAAACTGGCCACCCCGTTAAACTCTTCGGACTCTGATGCGGGGTGGAGCAGTCTGGCAGCTCGTCGGGCTCATAACCCGAAGGTCGCAGGTTCGAATCCTGCCCCCGCTACCAGATCTTTCTTGGTGCAAGAAAGCCTCCTCGTGAGGCTTTTTTGTTGGGCGCACGGATGCGTCGCGAGTGGTTGCCTTGGCAATCCCGAGCTGGAAGGAGCGTCACGAGAAGGAACATCGGCGAGATAAGGAAATGGGCCGTTGGAGCCCATTTTTTGTTTCTGCCGCTCGGATTAAAGAGTGGTCTGGGAGATTGAGCCCATGGATACATACGCACTGACACATCGCTTCAACGAGGTATTGGCCGATCTGGGCCTGGAATGCCTTGGCGTGGAGTTCACCCCGTCGCATGGGCAGAGTACCCTGCGGGTTTACCTGGACTTGCTTGACAAGAGCGAGCCCGAAAAAGACGGCATGCGTCGCGAAGTCGGCGTCGAGGATTGCGAAACGGCCAGCCGCGAGCTGTCTGCGCTGCTCGATGTCGAGGATCCGATTCCTGGCCATTACGTGCTGGAGGTTTCCTCGCCCGGCCTCGATCGACCGCTGTTTACTGCCGCGCAGTTTGCGAAGGCCAGCGGGCAGGAAGTGAAATTGCTGCTGAAGGCGCCGCTGGAAGGGCGTCGTCGCCTGCGCGGCAAGCTGGTTGCGGTGGAAGGCGAGCGAATTACGCTGGAAGCTGAAGGCAAGACATTCGAATTCGAGCACGCGCTGGTGGAAAGTGCGCGTGTGGTGCCGGACTGGGTGGCGCTGGGATATGCACCGCAGCCCAAGCGCGGCGGTGGCAAGACAGCGGCCCCCAAGGCCACGAAATAATCAATCAGAACGATGGGACGCCGTTTGGCGCCTATGGAGTTGCTGCAATGAGCAAAGAGCTTTTGCTGGTCGTTGATGCGGTCGCCAATGA
>Ga0302234_10000014_pt1 | contig 174504 bp, 163 predicted proteins | sample II_Palsa_N3_2_FD_193576 | JGI IMG/M metagenome (GOLD analysis project Ga0302234, IMG submission 193576) | Peat permafrost microbial communities from Stordalen Mire near Abisko, Sweden - II_Palsa_N3_2 | ecosystem: Environmental > Terrestrial > Soil > Palsa > Peat permafrost | place: Sweden... | reverse complement strand
GGCTTACGCCTTAAGCGGCGAGAGCGTAGTTGTCGTCGTTGGCAACTAAGAGTTTGCTGCTGGATTTACGAGGAAAGCTGCCCCCTCGGCATGCACCAAGTCATCTCACTACCCCCGTCGAAGCCAGGACACCCCCGAGGAAATCGTGTGACCGGCCAAGTATATGGGTCGGACGGCCTATCAGCAATGCAGCCGGTAAACTCGGCGCCGGCGCTCTCGAGTACGAGCCACCCGATCCGGGTTCGGCGATGCTTGAGTCTGCTTCATGAAATTCATCGGGAAGGACCGCAGACATCTTTCGACAGACACGAGCCACGCCGCACGCGACGTGACCGATTCGCGCCGTTACCGGATCAGACAAGTGCAGCACACAAGCTGAGTGTTGTTCACGCCCCGACGCAACGTCTATACTTGCGGACTTACATTACCCTGTACCCGCCGCACTCGTGGGAATGATCTCGATGATTCGACTGCAATTGCTTGGCTTGGCCGTGGCCACTGCCCTTTTCGCCACTACCAGTGCACATGCTGAGGGTGACAAGGCCGTTGGACGCACACTGGTCTATACGTGTGCTGGCTGCCATGGTGTCCCCGGTTACACCAACGCTTATCCGCAATACCCGGTGCCGAAAATTGCCGGACAGAACGAGCAGTACATCATCAATGCGCTGCATGGTTACCAGAGCGGCGACCGTACGCATCCGACCATGGATGCACAGGCACAGAGTCTGTCCGACACGGACATTCAAAACATTGCCGCCTATCTTTCCAGCCTCGCCAAGTAGTAGCCAAGGATTCTCCGCATGAAACGTGCGCTTACCCTGTTTTCATTCGGCGCCATACTGGCGTTCGCTTCCACCCAGTTGCTGGCCACTGGCAACATCGAGAACGGCAAACAGAAGTCCGCTACCTGTTTTGCCTGCCACGGTGCCGACGGCAATGCGGTCGATCCGCAGTATCCGCGCCTGGCTGGTCAGTACGATACCTACCTGCAGCAAGCGCTCCATGAGTACAAGGACGGCCAGCGCAACAGCCCGATCATGAAGGGCATGGTGGCCACCCTGTCCGATCAGGATATCGAGGACGTTGCCGCGTATTTCTCGAGCCTGCCGACCAAGCTGGATACCTTGAAAGGCCACATTCAGGGCGACTGAGTCGATCCATAACTCGTTGCATGACAAAGAAAGGCCCGCTCTGGCGGGCCTTTGCTTTTGACCCCTTCTGCCGCGACGGCTCAGGCGATCGCGGACTTGCCTTCGTGCTTGCTGTAATAGGGTTTTTCGCCGCCGGCATGATCGGTCGCATCACGCACCGCGGTGATTTCAGGTACGCGCTCGCGCAAGGTCTTTTCCACGCCCTGCTTGAGCGTCACGTCGACCATGCCGCAGCCATGGCAGCCGCCGCCAAATTGCAGCAACACCGCACCATCGGCGTCGATTTCCAGCAGCGTTACCCGGCCACCATGCGAAGCCAGCTGCGGATTGATCTCGGCCTCCAGCACATAGCGCACACGCTCGATCAAGCCCGACTCCGCACCCGGAACCTCGCCCTTGATCTTCGGCGCACGGATGTTTAGCTGGCCGCCGGTGGCATTGGGTTCAAAATCGATGGTGGCGCTATCCAGCCAGCTGGCGCTGTCGCCGTCGATGTGAAACAAAAAGCCGGCGCATTCAATCGTCCATTCGCCACCGGCCAGATCGGCCGCCTCGCAAAACTCCAGCTCGCAATTGGCCGCCGGCGTACCGGGCGCCGTCACCCGCAGGCGGATGCTCAGGCCGTCGGTGCCCTGTTGTGAAAGAAGCCGCAAAAAATGTTGCTGTGCGCGCTCTGAAATATCGATCATGCCTGGCTCCAGTGCCACTAATACTCACGCCTGCGGACCTCGCAGGCGAAACAGCACCATTTTAGTCCTGTTTCGGATCGAGTGCGCGCTTTGACTTTTGCGCGCGTAACTTCGACGCTTCGCCTTCAGCTTTCAGCCCATGGACTTCCGCATGAACACGATCGACCTTGCTACCCAGCATTGCCAGCCGCGCAAAGGCAGTCAGCACGCCTTGGACAGCACGCAGATAGCCACGCTGCTCAGCCAGGTGCCGGGCTGGCAGTTGAGCGCCGACAGCAAGGCCATCGTGAAGGACTTCAAATTCAAGGACTTCCATCACACGCTTGGCTTCATCAACGCGGTCGGCTTCATGGCCAACCACGAAGATCATCACCCGGATATCGAGGCCGGTTACGGCCATTGCCACCTGCTGTGGTCGACCCATGACGTGGGCGGCTTGTCGATGAACGACTTCATCTGTGCCGCGCGCGTCGAAGGCCTGCTTGCGCGCTGAAAGAGCGCCGTTGAACGAGTGCTTCAGAAGTCGGTGCGTGACTTTTCCAGCATGTACTTCAGCCGCTTTCCTTTCACGGAAAGCACATCCAGGAAGTCCTTCAGGTCATCCGGCATCGGCGCGGAGAACGAATAAGCGCGCCCGTCGACCTCGAAACTCATGTGCGAGGCGTGCAGGAACAGCCGGCTGAGGCCCATTTCCTTGAACCGCCGGTTCATGTCCTTGTCGCCGTATTTTGGGTCGCCGGCGAGCGGATGGCCAATATGCTGCGCGTGCACGCGAATCTGATGGGTGCGACCGGTTCCCAGCGTCGCCTGCATCAGGCGGGCGCCGGGATACTGTTCCATTTCGCGGAAAAAAGTGAGCGACGGCTTACCGTTGTCGGTCACCCTCACCATGCGCTCGCCACCCTGGAGGATTGACTTCATCAGCGGCGCGTTCACATCGAACTTCGCCTTGGACGGGTGTCCGACCATCAGGCACAGATACTGTTTGGTGACCGTGCCGGCGCGGATCTCCGCCTGCAAACCAATCAGCGCAGCCCGCGTCTTGGCAAACACCAGCACCCCGCTGGTATCCCGATCGAGTCGGTGCACCAGCTCCAGATGGTCTTGCGGCCGTGCCGCCCGCAGCAGTTCGATCGCGCCGTGGCTGACCCCGCTGCCGCCGTGACTAGCCACGCCGGAGGGCTTGTCGATGACCAGGAAGTGTTTGTCCTCGAAGATGATCGCCTCGGCGACCTGACTCACCTGGCCGGTCGCCGGCCCCTTCCCTTCGGGCCGCTCAGCGACGCGCACTGGCGGAATCCGCAGCATATCACCAGCCGTGAGACGCGTGTCTGGCTTGGCCCGCTTGCCATTGACCCGCACCTGACCGGTGCGCAGCAGCCGGTAGATCATGCTCTTCGGCACCCCTTTGAGCATGGTCACCAGCGCGTTGTCGATGCGCTGACCGTCCCGTTCGGGTCCGATCTCGACTTGACGTACACCGTGAGGTGCGTCGGGGGAAGTTACCGTCTGCATTGAAAAAAACCTGCTGAAATAGGATACTCGGTGGGCGCTACATTCTGCCCATCAATGTCTGGATCGGGTCGAATGCCCGCCCGTAACGTCGGCGAGGATTGCGCCGGTTGCCTCGGTGGCCGGTTGCGGCTCCCTTTCATCGTAACGGTTTGGGCTGCTGTTTGTCCGATGCCATGAGGTATCGGGGCGGCAGGCGCTGCTAACCGAATCATCCCGACACCGATAACGGTGCCGTCATTTTGCCGCTTAACCGCAGCGGCGCGATCCCCGGCAGGCCGCCATAGCGGCGCCACCGCGGCACGCGACGCGCGGCCAAGCCGAGGATTACCACCATGAAACGTATGTTGATCAACGCGACTCAGCGTGAAGAGTTGCGTGTGGCTATTGTCGATGGACAGAATCTTTACGATCTGGACATCGAAATCCCTTCGCGGGAGCAGAAAAAGTCCAATATTTACAAGGGTCGTATCACTCGCGTCGAGGCTTCACTGGAAGCCTGCTTCGTCGAATACGGCGCCGAACGCCACGGTTTCCTGCCACTGAAGGAAATCTCCCGCGACTATTTTACGCCGGGTCTGGATCCCCACAAGGCGACCATCCGGGAGCTGCTCCGGGAAGGTCAGGAAGTCGTGGTGCAGGTGGAGAAGGAGGAGCGCGGCAACAAGGGCGCTGCCCTGACCACGTTCATCAGCCTGGCTGGCCGCTACATGGTGCTGATGCCGAACAACCCGAAGGCCGGCGGTGTATCGCGGCGCATCGAGGGTGAAGATCGGCAGGCGCTGAAAGAAGCATTGGAGCACGTCACCGTGCCTGACGATGTCGGGCTGATCGTGCGCACCGCCGGCCTGGGCCGCGACGCCGAAGAGCTGCAGTGGGATCTCGATTACCTGCTCCAGCTGTGGAAATCGATCTCCGCCGCCGCCACGTCGCAAAAAGCCCCATTCCTTATCTATCAGGAATCGAAGCTGTTCATTCGCGCCCTGCGCGACTACCTGCGCAGCGATATCGGCGAGATCCTGGTTGACGAGGAATCGCTCTATAACGACGCGCGCGATTTCATGCAGCAGGTCATGCCGAACGCCCTGCGCAAGCTCAAGCTTTACAAGGACGACACCCCGCTGTTCACGCGCTACCAGATCGAAACGCAGATCGAGAACGCGTTCGACCGCCAGGTGCGCCTGCCGTCCGGCGGCTCGATCGTGATCGATCAGACCGAAGCGCTGACTGCGATCGATATCAACTCCTCCAAGGCCACCAAAGGCAGTGACATCGAGGAGACCGCGTTCAATACCAATTGCGAGGCGGCGGTGGAAATCGCCCGCCAGCTGCGCATTCGTGATGCCGGCGGCCTGATCGTGATCGATTTCATCGACATGGACAGCCCCAAGCACCAGCGCGAGGTGGAAGATCGCATCAAGGACGCATTGAAGCTCGATCGTGCCCGCGTGCAGATCGGCCGCATCTCGCGCTTTGGACTGCTCGAGATGTCTCGCCAGCGCCTGCGCCCGAGCCTCGGCGAAGCGACCCAGATCGTTTGCCCGCGCTGCGAAGGCCATGGCCACATCCGCGGCGTGGAATCGCTGTCGCTGTCGACCCTGCGCCTGATCGAAGAACACGCAATGAAGGAAAACACCGGCCAGGTGCTGGTGCAGGCGCCATCGAGCGTCGTCAACTTCCTACTCAACGAAAAGCGCGCCAGCGTGGTGGAGATCGAACTGCGCCACAAGGTGCACGTGATGATCGTCGCCGACGAAAAGCTGGAAACGCCGCATATTGAAATCCAGCGTATCCGCGAAGCCGACATGGGCGAGCACAGCAAGCCCAGCTACGAAAGGCTTACCACGGTGGAAACGGCCGAGCTGCCCAAGATGGGCCAGGCTCTGGGCAGCGGCGAACAGCCTGCTGTCAGCGGCATCGTGCCGTCCAGCCCCGCGCCGCTGCGCGAAGAGATTGCTACACCGGTCGCTGTGGCGCAGCCTGTCGCGCGCCGTCAGCCGGCAGCAGCTGTTGCGGCGCCTTCTGGCGGCGTTATCTCGCGCCTGCTGGGCTGGTTCCGCAGCGCTGAAGCTGCTGCCCCTGCGCCGGCCACAGCGCCACGCGCTGATGGCAATGACGGCATGCGCGGCAATCGACGTGATGACCGTGCAAACCGCGGCGGCAACTCGCAGAATGCATCTTCTGCACGTCAGCCGCGACGCGAATCGGCACAACAGAATTCGTCGAAACCGGGCTCACAGCAACAGCCCAGGAACGCCCGTCAGCGTGGGAACGAGGCGCAGCCGCGTCAGCCGCAGCAGGCACAAACCCAGACGGCCAAGGCAGAACGCCAGCCCAAGCCAGTAGCCACCGAAAACAATCCGGCGCGTGCCGAACGCAAGCCCAACCCCCAGCAGCAGCCGAAGAGCGAGCGCCCGCAGCAGCAGCCGCGCGCAGCCACGAACGAGCGCCCCGTCGCCGCACCGCTGAACGCTGCTGCGAAAGAAGCAGAGCTGCTCGCCGCGCCGGTTGTATCGACTGCGCCCGAGTCCGCCGACAGCACGCTCGATGCCGACGGTAGCCAGTCGCGTCGCCGCCGTGGTCGTCGTGGTGGTCGTCGCCGGCGCCGTCATGACGAAGCCGCTCCGAACGGCACGAACCTCGACACGGTGCAGGCAGAAGCACTCGACGATGAAGATCGTGATGATGCCGCCGGCCATCCCGAGGTAGCAAAATCGGTCATCCGCAGTGAACCCGCGCGTGATACCCAGCCTGCAACCGTGGCAGCGACGGCTGCGATTGTCGCCAAACCGGCGGACAGCGGTCCAAGGGACAGCAGCACGCCATCTTCACTGCCTGAAGCACGCAAGCCCGCAGCACAGGTTGCCACGGGACAGGCTACTGAGACCGTGATTGCCGCTTCGACTGACAGCCAGCCGAAACCGAACAGCGCGCCGGCAGCTTCCGTTGCGGTCAACTCCGCTGCGCCGGCCGTCACGAGCTTCAGTCTGCCGACACTGCCGCCGATCCCGGATCAGGCAACGTCGCCGGTAGCCGTCAATGACGTGAACGAGACGAGCAAAGTCACACCTGTAACGCCGCCCGCCCCCGCTGCAGCCGTCAAACCGCCCGTCGCAGCTGTGGCTGCACGCTTGGACGGTGCCGCCGACAAGGTGAGTGCCGCCCCTGCATCAGTGGCTAGTAGCGTCACACCCGTGGCAACGGCAACCGTCAGCAGCCCTGCTGCGGACGTCAAGACGGCGCCACATGTCACGCCGACGGCTCAGGTACAGCCGACAGTTGTGGCAACACCGGCGGCTCCGATAACCCCTGCAGCTCCGATAACACCAGCGGCTTCGGTGGTCCCGGTGACGGCTCCGGCAGCTCCGGCGGCTTCGGCGGTTACAGCGGCGCCGGTCACTCCGACCGCAGCCCCGGTAGTTGCGGCAGCTCCGGCAACACGAGTGGCAGCTCCGGTAGTTTCAGCACCTCCGGTAACTCCAGTTGCAGCTCCAGCAGCTCCAGTAACTCCGGTTGCGGCTCCAGTAATTCCAACTGCTCCGGTAACTTCGGTTGCGGCTCCGGTAGTTCCAACTGCTCCGGTAACTTCGGTTGCAGCTCCGGTAGTTGCGGCTGCAGCATCAGCAGTTCCAGCACCTCGGGCTATCCCGTCAGCAGCTCCGGCAGTTCCGGTCAGCCAGAACATCGGTAACCCGGTCGTTGGTGTTTCGCCGACAACCGCAGCAATCCACACGCCAGAGCAGCATGCGGCAGCGAACCCAGCTGCACCGCTGCCCAAGCAAGGCGACTTGCTGGCGCATCCGGTCTATTCGGCAAAGCCGGCAACGCCTGACCATGAAAGCAAGCCGCCAACGACCGAGCCAACTGGTGAGCGCAAGGATGATTCACACCACTGAGTCGTTGCTGCACTGTTTCAGGCCATGAAAATCAGGCCATAAAAAAACCGGACGCAAGTCCGGTTTTTTTATGGGTTGCGGCTGTGCCACGCTAATCAGTCGGCGCTTTCGCAAAGCTCCGAGGTCAGTGTCTCGCAGTCAGTTGCCGACCTGATGGTTCGACGTATCAAGTAAACCGTGCACTGTCATCAAGTGAGCCAGGCTCAAGACATGGTCTACGTGCAGTTTTTCCATCAGGCGCTGCTTGTAGGTTGACACCGTTTTCGGGCTCAAATTGAGCTGCTCACCGATGATCGTCAACGGCTTGCCGCGCACCAGCATCATCGCCACCTCCAGTTCCCGGCTGGAGAGCACGTCGAATGGCGATGTGCTGCCATCGAGCGTTGCCAGTGCCAGCTGCTGGGCTACCGCTGGCGCAAGATAGCGCCGGCCGCCAGCAACCTGGCGCACGGCTGATACCAGCTCTTCGGCGCTGCAACCCTTGGTCAGATAGCCGAGCGCACCAGCATCAAGCAGTCGCTTGGGAAAGCGTGCGTCGTCGACCACCGTCACAATGACGATATGCGTAGACAGTTTTGCCCGGCAGACGCGCTCAGTGAGCTCAACACCGCTCATGCCGGGCATGTGCACATCGACCAGCGCAATATCCGGCGCCAGCGAGCGAATCAAGCGCAAGCCCTCCTCCGCGCTGCCCGCTTCGCCGCTGATGCAGATATCCACCTGCTGCTGCAAAATCATCCTGAAGCCGGTGCGCACCAGCTCGTGATCGTCCACCAAAACAACATTGATCACTTGATGCCCTCCTTGGTTGGGCTTCGATGAAATTAGGCTGTAGATCGTCCTATTGCAAGCAGTTCGGTACACGTCAACACGGAACGAGGCATCCTGGAAAGCCCCGGGATCCAACGATCCGCGAGTCTTCACCGCGCTTCCTGATATCGTCATGACCCTCGGTAAACGTGTCGGCACGATTATTCAAGTCGGGCCCGGCATTTCCACCGGTGTGGCGCGCTTGAAGTTCGGCTCATCACAAGCCATTTCTCAGGCCGGCCTGAGCACTGATTCCAGCTGCAGCTCACTCGTCGGGACGGTAGACGTTCCAGCGACCCGCAGTCAGTTGCCTGAGCGAAAAAGGCGCTATGACATTCGTCCCGTGCAACAAAGGAGTCGCGTAGCGATATGACGGGGGAGATGCCTGTCGGGATCTGCCTCATCTGTACGCAATGTGACATCGCAAAAATGTTCGATATGTCAGCCGACACCTGCACACCGTGTGAGGGAATAGCGGTGGTGCCGCTTTGAGAACCAGCTGGCGGCGGCCGTTTCCTCTTTCCATACAAGAAACCCGCCTGATGGCGGGTTTCTCCGTTTTCACGGACTGCAGTGGAGTCCGTTAAGAACTACCTGGATGGATACAACTTAAGCCAAGGAATACCGGAGATCAGCTCGTTACGTCAACCGGCACCCACTCGCCAAAGAGGCGCTCACTGGTGCTGCAGGAAACGTTGGCGCACGCATCGCACGCGCCTAGCGAAAGTCGCTCAGGCTTTGCTCCTGCGGATTCGGCACGCGGCCGTACTTCGCGAGAATGACCGGATCTGAATACTCACCCCGATTCGTGTCTGCACCCTGCGCGTACACCAGCACGCCTTCACGCTGTGTGGCCAGTTGCTCACCGCACTTGCGCGCAAATTCTTCCATGCCGTGGAGTACCGGCTTCTCGGGCAGGACGTCGCCCTCCACTTCGCGAAAGCTCTGCACTACATAGAGTGTTTCCATGACCTGCCCTCGCGCTTGAACTTGAACTCCACAAGCGGCTAGCGTGCGATCACCAAAGTGCAGGATTCGCGACGAAGGTGTTAAGTGTCGTTGGGAACGTTCAGCAACACCTGCCCATAGAGTGCCTGTGTGCCCCATTGGACTGTGCGAGGAGATACCAACGCCGCACGTCTAATCCGCTTCGATCGGTTCAAACGCGGGAAACGTAACGATTGGCTGACCCATGGCGAAAGATCTGGGCTACTGCCCCATTCGTTTCCCACCCACCAGAAGGTCACGTTGATGAAAATCCGCTACTTCAATCCTAATTTGCTGCTCGCCGCCATGGTTGCCGCGGTCTCGGTGACTGCTGTGTCCGCCATGGCGGCCGATCAGCCGGTGCATGTCCGCGGAACCGTTACCGACGTGACCGCGACGGGCTTTACCGTGCAGACCGATGCTGGCTCAAGGACCATCGCCATCGCAGCGGATACACGCATTACCGGGGTAATTCCAAGCAGCCTCGATGAGATCAAGCTCGGCTCATTCATCGGTTCGGCCAACGTGCCCAGTGGCGCCACCTCTCGGGCGCTCGAAGTAGTGGTGTTTCCGCCAGCGATGAAGGGATCGGGTCTGGGCGACTATGCCTGGGATCTTCCCGCCAAAGGCAACGGCGCGTCGGCGATGACCGCCGGCAACGCCATGCCTTCGGCGATGACTAACGGTACCGTCAAGATGATGAACCACGGAATGCCGATGCCATCGGCTATGACGAACGGCACCGTGAAGACCTCTACGGGCAGCGGTGATCGCACGATCGTGGTCGATTATGGAAAGGGTGAAAAGTCGATCGATGTACCGGCAGACGCACCGGTGGTGACTTTCCAGCCGGCCGACAAGAGCGCGATCGTCAAGGGCGCGCACGTTTTCGTCGCCGCTGTGCCCGGCACTCCGATGACTGCCAAAGTCGTGGCTGTCGGCATCAATGGCACGGTGCCACCGATGTGATGTTTTGAGGCAATCCATATCGGCGCGTCCTTGCCTGTTTACTATGGGTATGGGCAAGGACGGGCTGCTCGAAGCCTCATGCGGAAGCCCGGTCAGGTCAAGGCAACGGCTTTCAAGCACACCTTGGCGCAGTGCTTGAATCGGCTGCAACACGTCTGCCCCGCAATTTCTTCCCTACCTCGCTGACGCGCATGATGCAGTCCCCTCTGATTCCGTGACTCATGAGGTGACGCATCATGCGCGCACTGTTACCTCGGGGCGCACGCGATGTATCGATTGAGTTGGCCTACTGCGTTGGAAAACCGTCAGGCCCGGAACGGGGTTCCAGCAGCCCATTGAATCATTCCACCTGCGGGTGTCAGTGTCCGCCCTCGGCTACGTGGCCACGCCCATCACGCATTTCATTGCCTTTGAAGTTGGCAACCCCACCAGGACGCCTGGATGGATCGGGTCGTTCGCCACGATTCGGCATAGGGCCTCTATAGCCGCGTTGAACATCGTAGTGATTATCCACATGGCCGCGAAACTCGGCATGGCCGTGAAACCACGGGCCAGCCCCGATGAAGACACCGCCGAGAAACCATTCTGGACCGTAATAGCCGTAAGGAGCGCATGAATACGGAGCGTAGTCAAAGTAACCATAGGGGCATATGGGAGCAGCTCCGATGCCGACAACGACCTGTGCTTCCACTTTCGGCGCAGTCGCCGCCAAGCAAGCTCCAGCAACTGCGGCCAAGGCAAGACATTTCAAACTGTTCATGAATTCACCTCACGACGGTTAGGTCGAGGGTGATGATTTACCCGCGCACGTCAATTCATCGTGACATTTGGGTCATCTTGATCTGGACCAAGCGTCAAACGGCGAATGCGGGGGTGACCCAGTTAACTCCCCTTTACAGTAGAGCTCTGCTTCGCCACACACTTGAAGGTCAACTTGACCCATTGCGGCGCCGTCGGAGCGGGCGTGACTGGTACCTGCGCGTTCACCTCCTCCATGTCCTTTCCCTGTTTATTGCAAAAATCGATGGCGCGCCCCAACACCGACGACTTGACGTCGATCAAGTCGGTCGGGTCGACGAGCTTCTTCGATCCAACAACAAAGGTATCTTTACCTGCGGGCGTTATCGACGTGACGCTGGAACATGCGGCCAACAACAGCACCCCACCTGCAATTACGATGTGTTTCATTGGTTCCTCTTTGCCTGGGCCATCCGCTAGAGCCGAGAATGTTGGACTCACTCGATCATCTCGTCCAGCCGTTGCCTTTGGCCGCTCTTCGATTCGTCGACTCACCATGACACAAACGCTCGGCCATCCGTGTGACTTTCCGCTTTCCTATACGTCCATACACGGCAACGGGTGGTTGACCCAACCGTTGAAGATGCGAAATGAATAGCCTGCTGATCGATCCAGCATGTTCAATAAAAAGCCCCGCAGGATGGATTCTGCGGGGCTTCGGTCGGACGCGTTCTGCAACTTGCTATGCGACTAGCGCTTGGCGGTCTTCTTGGCGGCCGTCTTCTTGGCGACCGTCTTTCCTGCCGATTTCCCGGCTACTTTCCTGACTGCTTTCTTCGTTGCTTTCTTCGTCGCCACTTTGACTGGCGCCGCACCGGATGCAGGGGCAATCAGAAGACTGTCGGCGGTGACGCCACGGCGCTTGAGAGCTTCAACAAACCAGAAGGGCCGCTTCCCACGACCCGACCAGGTCTGTGAGTGGTTCGAGGGATTTTGATACTTTGGCGCGACTGCAAATTTCTTGGCAGCCTTGCCACCCCGCGTTGGGTACACGTCGGCGAGGGTCAGGCCATGGTTGTGGAGCAGAGTATCGATTTTTTTCGCACTGCCTGGATCTGGTTGGCGCGGGCCGCATGCATATGCGATTGCGCGTCAGCGATGAGAGCCTGGAGGTCTTTCGGTGACATTGTTTCGAGATTTAGGGCCATGATCGGTTCTCGTTAGTTGGGGCAGAAGTTATTCTGGGACAACAGAGCCTAAGCATTGTCTCGCAAGAACACGGGAAGGTCAGTCGTCGGAGGAGAGGCTGGTATCTGGTAGAGCATGCCGGCGATATGACCGCGGTGATACGTCGCATGATTGACGACGTGAAGCAGTATGTCGCCACGACTCATTGAACCGTAGCCGCCACCGATGAAGGTGAAATTCATTACCTCATCGCAGCCTGATGCATCCAGGCTCTGCGCGTAGTTCACGTACCAGGCATCCATATCCTTTTGCGCATCGCGTAACTCGGCAAATGGCGGACTTGTTTCTGGATTACGCGTCACGAATTCGTGTGGAAGACTTTCAAGATGGGCCTTCCACACGACGTCCATGGCATAGATATGATTCAGGGTTCGCAGGATGCTTCCAAACACAATGGGACGTCGGGCAACCAACTCACCTTCAGGAAGTTCAGAGACCGTCTGAAAGAGAAGATCATTAGCCCATGCCTTGTAACGCGTGAGCATCTGCAGGTATCGAAAACTGGACATTGGATAACGATCTGATCACGTGGTTGTGACTGGGGACCTGGCTTTGCGTATCCCGGTATCGGTCAATATGTATCGTAGGTTCTTGCGATCCATTCTACACAGATCCGATTGGATATCGTCAGCTTTCCCGCAACTCCGCGAAGTGTCCTAAAACTAGCCAATGATGCCAAGAGGGGCAAGATAAACCCGGCATTTTCAGCCGCCCACAAACATTGAACACAAACTTACTTGTGTTTAACGAAATCTCGCGCACGATGCACGCATTCTGTCGCCCCCAACACTTGTTCCGGGACGTATATCACCGAATCGATTCCAACGATGCACAGCACATTGATGAAAGGTCTGCTGTGTGAGTTTTCGTTTGGCGGGATTGTGCGTGCAACCGCTTTGCAAGGGAAATCCCTGCTTTACCCAATTGCCTTGTGGGGGTGCTATGGCGATACCAACTCCTATTCCTGCCTTCGGCCATTTTGCTGACGACACAACTGCCGGCCAGGCCCGTGATGCAATGGCTTGGTACGCGCAATTCGCCATGTACGCGGAAGACATGTATACGCACAATAGCGCCGATCCACAGGGTGATACCCGATTTTCTCCTGAGTGGGGCTTTGTGGATTGGCTACGCACGACAGTCGCTGCCGATGTCGTTGGCGATATTGAGCACTGGTTACTTGGCTTGAATGACACCACCTACTTCGGTGCCCTCTTTCGACACCAACAGAAGCCCGATCAATATCTTGTCACCATCCGCGGGACGGAGAGCGGCCCCGAGTGGGCGCAGAACGCCGTGGCCGCACCCGATGTCTTGCACGGAATGACGCTTGCGCTCATTAACCAGCTGACAGAAAAGGGTGGCAGCGCAAGAGCACATCCTGACGGTGGCTTTGTACCTGCCGGCTTTTATGGAATTTATGAGGCCATGACTCTTGGCGCCGCGGCAACAGCCTCGCCGCCAGCGGCGGCAACGGGCATCACCCAAAAAATCAGTTCGTTGCAGCTGGCAAATCGGCGAACCCCTGGGGACGCTTGCGTGACGGTTGTGGGTCATAGCCTCGGTGCCGCTGTTGCCTCATACCTATCCTACGACTTAGCCAAGAATTCGGGCTTCGCCCAAGTGAACGCCTATCTGTTGGCCACGCCACATCCTGGTGACAAAACCTACGCTGAGAATTTCACCAGTACAGGAGTGAACTGCGTATCCGTAGCTTACGAACGCGACCTGGTTCCCACAGTGCCGCCACCGCCGTTATACGTGCCGCTGGCAGAGACCGTGATAATCAGGGTGAATGGATCCCCTGTTGCCCAGAACGAGATCACGGCCAATGCAACGATCGGGGACAGCATCGGTGGAAATCATCATGTGATCTGCTATGCCGCGATGCTGTCTTCCAGCATTTCGAAAAACATAGCGTGTTATGCCCTGGACAAATCCTGCGTAGACTGTATCCAGAGTCCATCGGCACAGCCTCAACTGTTGCAAGGCTCCACTTTTCCGGCAAGCTCATGGTGACGATCTGCATCGGGGTCACGACGAACCTGATTCGCGCACAGAACTAGGGTTATGGTGAAGGGAGAGTCACCGACCTAGGGGAAGAAGCTGGTGGCATACGTCCGTGATATCCATGCGTGACGGGTTGTCGCAAGTCTAGATGTAACTCATCTGCTGGTCTGAGCATTCGGAGGCAGTATGTTCGGAAGTACAGTTCTCGAAGTTGCCACGGGCATGATCGTCTGCTTCGGATCCATTGCGCTGATTGCCAGTAGCGTGCAGGAAGCCGTCGCTTCCATGTTGCGTTGGCGTGCTAAAACACTACTCACCGGCGTCACTGACCTGCTCAATGGGCAAAGCCTGGTGCTTGACATCTACAACCACGCCCTAGTGAATCCACGCAGCGATGGCAAGGCCACGACGCTCGCCGATATATCAGCGAAGTACCAGCCCTCCTATATTGAGCCGGAAAATTTCGCTCTGGCACTGGTTGATTCACTGCAGAAGGGGGCTGTTGCGATCACGGCGCTGCGTCCCGTGATCGTCGGCATCACCGACGCGCAGTTGAGGACGTGCCTGCTCGGCATGTATGACCGCGCCGGCGGTGACATCACAAGATTTGAAGCAGATATCGCCCGCTGGTTCGACTCTTCGATGGACAGAATCTCAGGCGCGTACAAGCGCAAGACACAGTTGTGGACGTTCTTGTTTGCCTTGGCCATTGCTGTCGGCTTCAATGTCGACGCCCACCAGGTCATGGCCACCCTGTGGGCACTCACAGTCAACACTGATGGGCCCGCAACTTCGGTCACCGAGCCAACGACCGTGGACGGCGCGCTATCGTCACTGAATCAATTGCCGATTGGGTGGCACCGCCTTTGGACGCTTCACTCCCAGCCACCCCACTTATTTCAATGCGCGGTGCTGTGGGCAATCCCAGGATGGGTGGTCACGGCGACGGCCGCACTTTTCGGTGCGCCGTTCTGGTTTGGTTTGCTTGGCAAGGTGGCGGATCTTCGTGGCGTCGGGGGAAAGCCCGCCGAAGAAAACCAGAGCTCACCTAAGCCCTGAACGACGTTGCCACCCCCGTCGCGCCACCTTTTAGAGTGCACTGACCCGCACGATGTGCGGGTCACCGGTTAGCGCATATCCCCCGTGTGACCCAGCGAATAGCGCCCGGGTTGCGGCCAGACTGCCAACCCGTGGGGCTCTGCACCGACCTTGATGGATTTGACCGCGCCAGTCGTTGTGTTGAACGCATAGACGACGTCATCAAACCGCCCCGACAGCCACAACGTCTTGCCGTCGGCACTGACATTTCCCATGTCTGGACTGCCGCCGCCCGGTATCGGCCAATTGGCGATGATTTTGCGGGTAGCGAAGTCGAGCACCGACACACTGCCCTTTCCGTGGCGCGGCCCGTGAATGAGGTTTGAGCCACGGTTCGCGATGTAAAGCTTCGTGCCATCCCGGCTCGGGTACATCCCGTGCGTACCGACACCCGTCGGGATAAACCCGATCCTGGTGAAACTCTTGCCGTCGATCACGTAAACGCCGTCCGCCATCATGTCGGCGACGTAGAACACCTTGCCATCGGGCGAGATACGAACGTCCTGCGGCATGCCCTTATTGGCGAGCGGGAGGTAACCCAGCACCTTTCGGTTGACGAAATCGATCTTGGCCAACTTCCCCTCGAATTCGCAGGTGAAAATGGCGTAGCTGCCATCAATCGAAAAATCAGCGTGATTGATGCCCTTGCATCCGGGAACCTGGAGGCTCCATTTCAGCGCCATCGTGTGCGGATCGCGCAGGTCCAGTCGCGCGTGGGCTTCCACGACCACGATGGCGTTCTTGCCATCCGGCGTGAAGTACATGTTGTACGGATCGTCGACCTTGATCGCCTGGCCCGGCTTTCCGGTCTTTGGATTGATCGGTGTCAGGCTGCCGTCGGTCCGGCCTTCGGCATTGTTGGTTACCCACAATGTCTGTAGGTCCCATGCAGGGACAACATGCTGCGGACTACGGCCGACGGGAAACTTGTCAACCACCTTGAACGTCGCCGGATCGATCACGTAGACGTCGTTTGAACGCAGGTTGGGGACATAGATCCGCGGCAGGGCGCCCGCGACCGCAGGACTCAAGTGACTGGCACTTGTTTCGCTGTAGAGATTGTTGGGGTTGACCACCGGCAACATGCCGGCAACGGGTACAACAGCCTGTGCCGTCGCGATACCCGCCGCGCACAGACCCGTCGAAACGACAGCCGCACAAGATGCGAACCGCAACAAACGATGAAGATGAGAACGCGAAGTAATGGTGAATCTCCTTATCGAATTAAGTGGCTGTTGCCGGTTGGGCCAGCAGGCCGCATCAGCGCCCCGCGGTGTCTTTCTTCAGGGCATCGACGGTGCGTAAAACGATAGCATCAATGCCCAGCTGACCAAGTTTCGCCGTCGAGCGGCGGGGGTCACCGCCATAGACACCATCTGCCGGACCGAGTTTCGGACCGCTTTGCAGACGGTCCAGCCTAACCATTTGCGGTGCGACCGCAAGTTGCAGCGATGTGTCGGCCAGCCCGGCATGCTTCCCGATTTCGTCATCGCTGAAACCCCGCTGGCGCAGGATCTGTGCGTAACCATCAGAAAGGGTGCCGTAGTACTCCGGCGGGACGAACGCCCGGGCGGGCGTACCGGACCATGTCTTGTTGAGCTGGGCAACCACCCGTTTGATATCGTTCTGATAGCCGCCGTGATCGCCTAGAAAGACGATATTCCTGAAGCCATGCACCGCAAAACTATTCGCAGCGGACTCCAGCATCTGTTCAAACACGCCGTCCGGAATGGTAATCGTCCCCGGAAAGCGCATGTGAGACGCCGGCGGTGAGTAGCTTCCCTCCGGCACGTAGGCAATGACCGGCGCGACGAGCGCGTCACCGAGTTCTTCCGCGATTTTCTGTGACAGCCATGCTGCGCGTACGTTGTGCTTGCCCAGCGCGACATCGGGGCCGCTCTGCTCAGTTCCGCCAATGGGAATGATGATCGTGGTCTTGCCCGCCTGGATCTGGTCGCGTACTTCCGTCCATGTAAGGTCCTGGAGCAGCACGGTTTTTGGCGTTTGCGCAAAAGTCATCTGGGCGACGACGAGTAAGATGGCGGACGCGAAAACTCGTCGCAATGGGTGACGCATCATCAAGGGTTCTCCATTCGTCTCAGACTGTGAAAGTACTCCAGGCCTGCTGTCGCTACGCTGTACATCAACTTGGCGGATTTCCAGGACGTGGCGCGTCCTGAAAAAGAAGATCGATGTAGGCGTCGTACATCGCCTCGATATCCAGCGCTTGAAAGCGGCCGAACAGGCTGGTCCAGATGATACCCATAAGCAGAGGCGCACTCAGCAATTGGGGAAAACGCACCAGCGCGTCGCTACGCATCTCTCCGCGATCGACAGCTCGCTGCGCAACCTTTTTGAGAGCCGCCAAGCCGCGTTCGATGACCACTCTATAGTGGGTTTCGGTCAGCTCAGGGAACCTGGCACCTTCGGAAATCAGCAGGCGAATCACATCCCCACGAGGCGAGCTGTCGATGTCGCGTATGAGTGGCAGCAGACCCTTGAAGAGCGCGAGGGCCGACTCCCCCGCTGCCACACCGTGTTCAAGCGCGGCTATGGTGGGCGTGATCACCTGCAGCAGAATGCCCTCGAACAGCGCTTGCTTATCTTTGAAATGCAGATAGATAGTTCCCTTGGCGACCCCAGCCCGCCGCGCGACGTCCTCCATCCGGGCTGCAGCGAAACCCTTTTCCGAAAACTCAGCCAGTGCGGCGATCACAATCGCCGCACTGCGTTCTGCGGCCTTCTCAGTTCGAGTTTTAGCCGGAGCTGCGGTTGATGCTGAATGTACTTTGCTATGTCGTCCCATGACTACTGCTGCTGCCTGTGCTTGTTGCTGGCCGTTTCGCCATCTCCCTGGTTCCACCAACCTCCTCCCAGCGCCTGCAACAAGGCGGCTGAATCGGCGTAACGGTCAGCCGTTGCTTGCACTTGCTGAAGCGATGTCTGCAGGTACTGTCGTTCGGCATCCAGCATTGCCAGCTGGCTGACGCCACCTATTTTTTGCTGGGCCACAGTGATCTGGTACGCCTCCCGTGCCTGCGCACTGGCATCGGCCACTTCATGCAGGGTGTTTGCATCACTCTCAAGCGCGCGCAGAACATCGGCAACGTTCTGCAATCCCTGCAATACGACTTGCTGATAGGCCGCAGAAGCCTGCTCGTAGGCGGCTATGGCGCTGCGTCGTCTGGCCCTGAGTTCACCACCGTGGAAAATCGGCTGCGTCAACGTTGCGCCGATATTCCACACTTGCGCCCCGCTGCCGAAAAGCTTGCTGGCGCTGATGGCTTCCGATCCCACACTCGCTGACAGGGTGAGCTTTGGATATAGATTCGCGGTTGCCACGCCGACGTTGGCACTGGCCTGGTGCAGAAGCGCTTCGGCGGCACGAATGTCCGGCCGCTGCCTGGCCAGTGAGGACGGCAACGTAAGCGGCAGCGTTGCAGGAAGTTGCAATTCCTGCAGATGCACTTCCGGGATATCTGTGCTACTGGGCGGTTCGCCGAGATACACCGCAAGTTGATGGTGTGTCTGTGCAAGCGTCTTCTGCAGTGGCGGCAGGCTGGCTCGCGTTTGCGCGGTCTGGGTGTGTTGGCTCTTTACATCCAGCCGTGCCACGCCACCCAATCGATAACGCTCCTGGGTGATGGCCAGTTGTTGGCCCTGCGCAGCAATCAGCGCTTCGGTTGTTTTGATCTGCTCGCGCAACGAGGCCTCGCGGATCGCTGCGGTCACTACATTGGCGGCCAGGGAAAGGCGGGCTGCTTCGAACTCAAAGCGCTGATAGTCAACCTCTGCGCGCATCGCCTCCAACTCGCGTCGATTGGCGCCAAATAGATCCAGCGAGTACGAAACATTGACGGCGGCGTCATACAGGGTGAAGGGTCCCATGCTCGGTACCGAAGTCAGCCCGAATGATTGCAAACCGAACTTCTCGCGCGCGGTCGAAAGCGTGCCGTCCACCTGTGGATACTGCGTGCTTCCAACCTGCGCACGCAAATCTTGCTGGGCCTGTTGCAGTTTGGCCTTCGCCTGCACCAACGTCGGACTTGCCGATAGTGCCTGACTGACCAGATGATCCAGCGTTTCGGACTGAAACAGTGTCCACCAGTCTGCTGTGATGACCTGATCGGCATTCAGTTGCTGCGCCTGTCCACCAGGAGCGTCGGTCGCTGCGATTTGTGTTGGTTGTGGCGCGACCGTGTAACCAGTCACAGCGGGCGCTAAGGGCTGATGAAAGTCAGGGCCGACTGCGCACCCGACCACGCTGGCGGACAGCGCCAGAACGAGGACTGGGGCACGCTGACGCCACATGAGAGGCCCACTGCTGGATATCGCGCGCATCGCTTGCTTGCCTCTCAATCAAGTGTCTTGCGGTAGAACTTCACCGCCACCGTCATGGCCAACGCTGTGAATATCAACAGCGGCCAAATGCTCGGCCACAGTTCGTGCCATCCATTTCCCTTGAGCAGAATGCCGCGAGTCAGACGGTTGAAATACGTCAACGGAAGCACGCTTCCAATCGCCTGTGCCCAACCTGGCATGCCGCGAAATGGAAACAGGAATCCCGACAGGAATACGTTCGGCATGAAATAGAACATCGACATCTGCATGGCCTGCAGCTGATTCTGGGCAAATGACGACAAGGTGATTCCAACGGTCAGATTGGAGCTGATGAACAACAAGACGGCCACATACAACGACATGACGCTGCCCACAAACGGCACATGGAAAACGTAGCGAGCTGCCAGCACGATGATGGTCGATTGAATCAGCCCGATCACCACATAGGGGATCAGCTTGCCGGTCATCACTTCAATGGGCCGTACCGGGGTTGCGAGCAGGTTTTCCATCGTGCCCCGCTCGCGCTCACGGGTGATCGCCAGGGCCGTCATCATCACCAGCGTCATCGTCAGGATCGTACCCATCAGGCCTGGAATGATGTTGTATTGAGTCATCCCTTCCGGGTTGTACAGCCGTTGCACTTGCACATCGAAGGCAGGCTGACCACCGGCAAGCGACGACAACGGACCGGTCAGGTCCTTGGTGGCAACAGATTGCGCAAGTTCGGTCAACGCGCTGATGGCGTTGCCGGTTGCCGAAGGATCCGTCGCATCGGCTTCAACCAGTAATACCGGGCGTTCGCCGCGCAACAGCTTGCGGCTGAAATCCGAGGGGATGTTCAGTACGAACTGGACATCGCCGGTTGCCAGGGCATGGTGTCCGGCCTCTTCATTGGGCAGCGTCTGGACGATGTCGAAATAGTCCGACGTCATCAGGCTGGCGACGATGCTGCGCGTGAACGGAGTCTGCTCGGTAGTGATGACCGCAGTGGGCAGATGCTTGGGATCGTTGTTGATCGCGTAACCGAACAGCGCCAATTCCAGAAGGGGAACGCCAACGATCATGCCGAACGTCAAGCGGTCGCGACGCAGCTGCAGGAATTCCTTGAGCAGGATGCTCCACCAGCGCGACCAGGAAAAATCGATCAAGCGCTTCACTTCGGCCTTCCCGTATTGTCCTCAGCGCCTTCCATCATGTGTATGAACACATCTTCCAGGCCGGTTTCCCGCTGTTCGACGCGGTAGGCGCTGCCTTCGGTCACCTTGCGCAAGGTGGCTTCAAGCGCATCGGCGTCCTTCCCGCTGACGTGCAGCTCGGTGCCGAAGACGATGGTTTGCTCAACGCCTGGCTGGCCTTGCAGTTGATGATCCAGCGTAGCGAGGTCATCACCGAAGATCGCCCAGGTAACCAGCTGCTGACTGGCGATGACTTCCGCGGGCGTACCTTGTGCCAACAGCGTTCCGAAGGCGATATAGGCAAGTTTGTGGCAGCGCTCGGCTTCGTCCATGTAGTGCGTGCTGACCAGCACGGAGATGCCGCGCGCGGCGAGCTGATGCAGTTCGTCCCAGAAATCGCGACGCGCCTTGGGGTCAACGCCGGCAGTGGGTTCGTCGAGCAGTAGAAGATTCGGTTCGTGCAGCATGCAGGCTGCCAATGCAAGCCGTTGCTTCCAGCCGCCCGAAAGCGACCCGGTCAACTGCTCGGCACGCGGCCGAAGACCGAGTCCGTCGAGCGTTTTATCGACAGCCGCGCGGCGGTCGGGCATTTCGTAGATGCGCGCAACGAAGTCCAGGTTTTCGCGTATGGTCAGATCGTCCCAATACGAGAATCGCTGAGTCATGTAGCCGACCTGGCGTTTGATCTGATCGCTTTCGCGCAGGATGTCGAAGCCAAGGCAGGTACCGCTGCCAGAGTCGGGTGTCAGCAATCCGCACATCATGCGGATCGATGTGGTTTTTCCGCTGCCGTTGGGGCCAAGGAAGCCGAATATCTCGCCACGCTTGACCTGCATGGAAAGATCTTTGACGACGTGTTTGTCGCCGAAGTGTTTATTCAGCGCGTGCACGTCGATGACATTGTCGTTGCTCAACGGTCTGTTCATTGCTGCACGACCTCGACCGGCTGGCCTGGATGCAGCAGCGGCGCGTTTTCGACGGTCGGATGTGCCTCGATCATGAACACCAGCTTCGACCGGCTTTCGTTGCTGTAAATCACCGGTGGCGTGTACTCCGATTGAGCGGAGATATAGGTGAGTGTTGCCGGGATCTCAGATTTGCAGCCATCGCAACGAATGCTGAGGTGCTCCCCCAGCGACAGGGAACCGACCACCGTCTCAGGCACGAAGAAGCGCACTTTGACGTTTCTCGGCGGCAGCATCTGAACCACCGGACTACCGGCCGGCACCCATTCGCCTTCGCGGTAGAGGGTGTCGAAGATCAAGCCGTCGCGGGTTGCGGCGACGGCCTTTTGTTCAAGTTTCCAGTTGGCTTGATCGAGTGCTGCACGGGCAGCGGCAACCTGTGCGACTTGAGCGCGCAACTGCTCGCTGCGTCCCGGCAACCTCGCGACGTCAAGTTGGCTGGACAACTCCCGGACATGCGCCGCAGTGGAAATTGCCGTGTCGCGGGTCTCATCCAGCTGCGCCTGCGATATGCCGCCGATCTTGAGCTGCGCCTCGTCGCGTGTGAGTTGCAAGGCCGCCTTCTTTTGATCGGCCATCGCCTGGGCAAGTTGCGCGCGGATCACATCCAGTTCTGGAGGGCGCTTACCCGTCTCGAGATCTTCCAGCTGAGCCTGGGCAGCATTGAGTTGCTGTTGTGCCTGGCGCTGCGCAGCTGCTTCATCGACCGCTTCGAGTGCAAACAGCGGTGTCTTGGCATCTACCGTCTGCCCTCGAGTGACTGTCAGCCGATCCAGCCTGCCAGCCACAGGTGATGCCACGTAGACAAACTCGCCTTCGACATAGCCTTGATAGCTGGTGTTTGCTTGCCGGGAACAGCCGCTCGCCAAAACCGCCATGGTTGACACCAATGCAAGCAACAAACCGGCTCGGTATGTGCAATGGGCGGACGGCATAGGCAACTCCGTCATGGGGTGTGGCCTGCGAGCGAATCCAGTGGCGCGCTCACCACCGACTGGATTGAACTACTGACTGGCTGGTCAGTCAATCATTTCCCAACTTGCCGGGGCTTGGGGTCGACACTTGACGCCTCAGGCATAAAGAAACCCGCTGTGATGCGGGTTTACTGAACTTCGCGAGACATCCTGCAGCTGCCAGTGAACGCAATGCAAAACGAGAGGCGACGAAGGCTTGGGGCCATCGTGGCGGAGGTCGCTTGCAAGGTGCCTGCTCGTTGGCTTCGCTTGATCGCCCGCCGATTCGCATAAACCGATGACGGATCGGCACAAACTCAGCAGACCGCCCCGCCAAGCCGATGAGGCTTGATGAGGCGCGACTCCGCCACATGCAACTTCGTCGGCCAATGGCGCCGCCCGCTGATCAATCTCAGGCGAACATGTTCGGTACGTTGCCATATTTTGCGAGGATCATCGGCTGCGCCTGGTCGCCGCGATCAGCGTCAATGACCTGCTCATAGACGAGCACGCCGTGCCGATCCCTGGCGAGAGCCTCACCGCACTCCCGCGCCACGCTTTCGCATCCATAGAGCAGTGGCTTGTCGGCACGGATACCGTGATAAACCTCATAGAACACCTGTACTGCATAGACCTTTTCCATGGACTACTCTTCGCGATGAGGATTACAACTGGGAATTACCGGGGATGCAGGCACGCGCATTCGAAAGCGAATTGAACATCGTGTTGATCTCCCGGCGAAGACTTCACTGCATGTTGCTGATTCGACAAGGTGCTAATTCAGCGGCTCAATCTCCTCGCTTGGGGCATCTGGTCATGCTCGGCACCCTCCAGGTTGGTGCTCCACTGCGCATGGTCCAACCATCCACGGTCTTTAGCGAAGGCCTCTTCGATTTCGCGAGCGATCCGATCTCCTATGTATGTGCTGGGCTTTTCGGCCGCGAAACGGCTGACCTGCGCAGCCGACTTGCCGAGCAGTTCGGCTAGCATCGTTATGCTCCCGAACTGCTTTCCACTGCGATTTCCATTGCGCCCGAGCTTCTCCAGGAGCACGCGGACATTGCGATGCCGAATCTCTTTGATATCCATGCGTTCAACGAGATGGCGTTCCCGCAATTCGCTCGCAGCCAAGGACTCCTCTGACCTCTTCCGCTCGGTAATGTCCATGACGATACCGATATAACGCCGAGCACCACCGTCGCGGGATATCGCCTCGCCGCGGCGCGCGACCCAACGAATCTCGCCCGTCGTCGGGTCGACGCGCCGGTACTCCGAATAAGCCATGGGATTGGGCAGATCCTGGCGTTGCGGCCCCACCACCTCATGTCGGTCATCAGGGTGTGCGAGATCGGCCAACAGGACATCGGTGACGGCCACGTCGGCGCGCAGTCCCCATACCCGGCGAAATTGGTCAGAAACCTCGAGACGGCCTGAGTCTGGATACCATTCGAACGTGCCCACACCACCCGCTTCCTGGGCGAAGCGCAGGCGCTGCTCAAGCTGAAATCGCTCAGTAGTATTTTTGACGATGGCCAACACCCCCACCGCCTCCCCTGATTCATCGACGATCGGGCTGTAGTTGATATCAAGCCAGATGTCCTCGAGCCAGCCATCGCGCGACAGCAGCATGTGCTGATCACGGTAATTGAGGGCGTTTCCGTTGAGCACAACGTCCAATGCATGCGCTCTAAAGTCGGCCACCTCCGGCCAGCTATCGCGAACCGTCAGACCAAGCAAGCCTGGATGACGGGCGCCCGCAATTTCGCAGTACGCGTCGTTGTACAGCAAGGTTCCCTCGGTTCCCCACTGGATGGTCATGGGCACATCGGAACGCAGGATCATCGATGTAACGACCCGCAGACATTCTGGCCACTGACTCAGCTCCCCCAAAGGGGTTTTCTTCCAGTCGAAGCTCCGAATCAGTTCACCGATTTTTGATCCGCCAGCTAGAAACGGGAAGGAGTCTGGAGTGTTCGAGTGAATCATACTGGCCTAAATGAAAATCGACGGATGACCGGATGGGTTAAGCCCGACCCGTGAAACCAGGATGCTGTGGAGCTAACGTCGCCACATCGTTCAAAGATCTGTGTCGGCGGCACTGGAGCATTCGCACCGAGCCGAATTGCGTTGACGCATCCATCCAAATATTGCGACACCCGATCCGAGACCGGGCGCGCCCAAGTCAGTGGGACATCCCATTCGATTCGGTCAACGGAAGATGCAAGGCTTGGCGTGTCTGGTCGTCCAATTCGATCCACATGGCCAGCACGGGCTCGCCATCAATCAGCTGAGGTGGCCCAACCCTGTGCGCATGCATGCCGATGCTTCTGAGAATTCTTTCAACACCCATGGCAGTGAAGGTAATCAGTCGAGTGGCGCCCTGCCCGATCGCAGCTTCGACAACAGCCGCAAACAGGACGCAAAAACGTCTCCTGGCCTCCTCGCGGGACAGCGTAGAAGTCGAGTTGGTAGACATGGTCGAGAATCGTGATAGTTCCCACACATCACACGCGTGTGGTGCAGGCAGGCCATTCATGAGACCGGGGAAGACTTCGTCGAGTAAGTACGCTTGGGTGGTCGGCAACAAACGAGCACAGCCACACACCGATCCGCACGTATCTTGTGCAACGACATACAGCGTATCTGGCCGATCAAACTGGTCACGCTCCAACCCGTTCTCGACCGGCAGCTGCCAGCCCAACGCCTCAATAAACACTTCATGCCGGTAAGTCGCGAGTGCCACCTCAAGACCAGGCGACAGTTGACTCTTCGTGCCAGAAACCACCGTCAACATCTGCCGTAACTCCAAGAATTTGGACGTAACGACATTGGAGAAGAATTTTGATGGGGCGATAACTGTAGATTCCTACAGGTACCCCCCGGACACCGTTTGGGCTAGGCATGGGATCAATAGATAAATCAGTCACTTGGGAGCCGCAGGCCACGTGAATGAAGCACAAGGAAGCGCGGCAAATGATTCAGTGGCCGAGACTCATTCCGTTGGGCTGCCACGTTTCGCCTGAGAGCCAGGTCTGCAACAGTTCGTTGGTCCTGTGCATTCCCAAGTCAAAGCTGGTCTGTGTCACGAGCATGACATTGCTGCTGATTCCGCCCGGCGCGACGAATATTCGTCCGTCAGCCACGCTAAACCAGGCCCAACCGACGCTGATCTGGTGAGGTGTTTCATCCGTGGCCCACTCGCAATATCCTGCACAAGAAGCTGGGATATCCTCTACGAGTAAGTCTTCCCGCAGTTCCTTGTCCTCCCACGCCCGCTTCTGCTGGAAATTCAGGCTCGAAAATGCGTCGAACGTTATGCGTATATAGCCGTCCAAAGATCTCTTCGCTTTCGCGAAGACTATGCATGAGGAGGATGGTGAGCTCACGGCACTTCTCCATGGAGTTGGGCGCCTTACCGTATCCGCAGACATGCAAGACTTCCAACTGTCATTTTCAGCAGATTGACTTGTGACCATTCTTGTGACGACATGGCGTGAAGACTGTCTGAATCGACTCACTCAGTCAGCCGGAGTGTCCACTACCGATGTCTTGAGAGAACTCGCAACCATCGTTCAGCACTTGGGCTTCGAATACTGCTCCTACGTTCTGCGGGTACCGTTTCCCCTATCAAGTCCGAGTGTCACATGGGCCAGCACGTACCCGGCAGACTGGCTGGAGCACTACTTCGCGAATAACTATCTAGAGATTGATCCACTCATTCGACAGACATCGAAGAGCCTGTCACCCGTCGTCTGGACAGACGAAATCTTCGAGAGCCAACCCGCTTTTTGGGAAGAAGCAACGTCACATGGGATACGACACGGCTGGGCATTTGCCACCCATGGCAAGCACATGACGAGCGGCATGCTCTCCCTTGCGCGATCACATCAAACGGTAACCTCATTGGAATTGGCCGAGACGGAGATGAAACTCGTCTGGCTATCGAACGTTGTCCACGGATTGATTGGCTCCGTGGAAATGCAGAGACTGATGCCGGTATCCGACGGCGAACTGACAGCACGCGAATGTGAAGTTCTGCGATGGAGCGCCGCAGGCAAGACGGCGGATGAGATCGGGAAAATTCTGGGTATTTCAGAACGCACCGTCACGTTTCACATCACTAGCAGCTTGAGCAAACTTCACGTCAGCAACAAAACGCAAGCGGTTGCAAAGGCATTGTTACTGGGTATGCTCTGATCAAATCGATGCCAACGGGTCGCAATACGTTATAACCACTTCACAACGCGGATAGCGTGTGGCATCGCCACGCCCCCGCCCCCAGCCGCTCGGTGCCCAGGCGGGGCCAATGTGCCATCACAGCACCTTTAGGGAAACTGGAAGAACTTACAGGTGCGCTCGAAACCTCATCGCCTATATCTTTGCGACGAGGTAGCTCAGCCGCTTGGATGCTCTGGCAGCATTGCCGACCAGGAATGCCAGGTCGAACGGATACGCCGGGGAACCTCATGCATGTTACCGAAAGGACTCACCTTGGCGCCCAAGATTTTGGGCGCCATTCTTTTGGGCTATGCAAAATCAGTGATGACACATCCATCCACTACGGTTTATTGGGTGCAGATGTCGCGGGGGCGGAGCGCCCCAACGACCTGCCGATGAAGGCGTGCACGTCCTGCTTGGAAACCAGGCCGCGGTGCTGGACATCAATGGCCTCGAAGTTCTTCGAAATGAGGTCGAGGTGCGCATCTTGTGCCTCTTGCTTGCTAAGCAGGCCATCGTGGTTCTTGTCGGCAGCATCGAAGTTCTTGTCCAACGATCTCACGCCGTTCGCGAAGTAGCCCATCCCGCTTTGCGCAACCGCAAATGTTGGAGCAGCCAGGCAAACTACCAGGGCAAGTGCTACTGAAATTAGACGGGGCATATCATTCTCCAGCCGGTGTTTCAGGGAACATGAGTCTCCTCATGTTGATGAGCTATTCCCGATGGTCACCGAGGCTACCAACCTGTTCGGTTGCCCTCGTTAGGAGCCTTGGCGCACAAGCGTGAGAATTCCATCGTCGTACCATTTCAGAAGCATCCTATTCTGATTGACGACTTTGAAGGTCACGCCAAAGCCCCACACGTTGTTGCCGCATTTAATGGCATAGAACCCCTGCCCGTCCCGCGACGGGCCGTAGCCAGGGTTGCTGCAATTGTCATAGGTGCCCTTCTTGTTCGTCCTGCGCGTGTCCCAGGTGATAGCGGCGGTCGAGAACGACAGGATGGCACCCATGTATGAGGGGTCGTTGTCGAGCAGCGCCGAAACCCTGGCTTCAGGACTGGTACCTACCTTGGTGACCGACCATTTGCCGATGGCATACGCGGGGTTGATCGCCAGGCCGTTGGTACGGCTCGCCAACTGCGCAGCGTGAGCCGGCATGGCCAGAGCCACGATCATTACGAACGAAGCGGGTGAGCATGACAGTAGCTTGTGCATTGCTATCTCCGGCGAGTTTCGAGCTTAAAGGGCTGACCGATGGAAGGACGTCTATTGAATGGGCCACCGGGAGCATCGAGGGCCCGAAGTCGAAATAGGCCTGGGCGTCATCTCCACAACCTAACGAAAGAACCCTCATCGGAGATGGTGAGAAAACCTGGATCGTGCATACGGAGAGTTCAACGAAGCGTTCACCGGGGCGTACCCGCATCCAGGCAGGCCCCATCCAGATCAGGTGCCATAAGTGCGGCCTTTCCAGAGCGAGCGTATCCCCCGCCAATAGCGCAGCGCCGAACTCCAGGTCATACCCAGATACAGCGCGGCGCTGAGCGGCAGAAGCAGCGCCCATAGCGGTGACATGCGGTAATAGCGCAACACCGGCACGTAGCTCAGTGTCATGGCCGCCCAGGCGACTAGCCCCAACGGCCACGCATGCGCCGAACCCAGCAGGACGAACGGCACCCCATAGGCAAGGGCGAATACGGCCGTCACCACCAGCAGCAACAGCGTGGAATAGCCAAGCTGGGTAAAAGCCGAGCGCGCGACCATGTCGTGAATGGAGCCCAGGCTGCCGTAGGGCCGCAGGCTCACCACTGCACGACTCAAACCCAGCCAGGTGTCGTAACCGGCCTTTTTTACTTGACGTGCCAGCGTGCAGTCGTCGATCAATGCATCGCGCAGGCTGACGAATGCGCCGACCCGTCGCAGCACTTGCGTATCCACCAGCACACAGCCGCCCGCTGCTGCAGCGACATGGCGGCTGGGCGAATTCGACAAGGAAAATGGATACAGCAATTTGAAGTAGTACACGAACACCGGCAGCAGTAGTCGATCCCAGAAACTGGTACGGCGCAGATCTGCCATGAGCGAGACAAAATGCCGGCCCTCGCGCTGCTTGTGCGCCAGCAGGCTGCCAAGCATGCCTGGCTGCAATTGGATGTCGGCATCGAGCAGCAAGGTCAGCTCCGTGTGAACGTGGGCCATGCCCTGCTCCAGGGCCCACAGCTTGCCGGCCCAGCCATCCGGCAACGGCTGGCCGCTGATGATGCTCGTATTTGGATAGGCAGCGGCAATCTGGGCCGTGTCATCGCTGGATTGATCGTCGATCACCAGCACTTGCAAGCCGGCTCCCTGAAACTGCAAAGCGGCCAAGGTGGCACCTATCACCTGCGCTTCGTTACGTGCCGGGATTACTACGGTGATCTCGCCAAGGTCCATTGCAGACATGGCATGTCTGTCGGCTTCGAGGTGCTCACGCGTGCCCCATGGCCGCCAGGGCACGAGCAGCAAGCCAACCCACATCAGCGCCGGAATCGAAGCGGCTACCCAGTTCAGCACATCCAAGTCAGCGAACATCCTGGTCAGTGGCGAGCATCTGGACCCGAATTGCTGTTGCGGCGCTGGATCGCACTGATCGGGATGTGTACGGCGGTAGCGGCGACGCGATCGCCGTACAGTACAGGCAGGTCCGGGGCCATCGCCCCTTCGGTGCGTGGGCCGAACAGCGCCACACGCAAGGCCTTAAGCGGATGGGCGAAGGTGTCGTTCACGGCAGTACCTTCGAAACCACAGTGTGCCATGCAGTTGTCGCACTTTGGATTGATGCCGACGCCGTACTTATCCCACTCGGTTTCTTCCATCAGGGCTTTGTAGCTCGGCGCATACCCTTCATCGACCAGCAGGTAGCAAGGCTTCTGCCAACCGAAGATGTTGTAGGTCGGGTTGGCCCACGGCGTGCACTGATACGCCTCGTTGCCGGCAATGAAATCGAGGAACAACGACGACTGGTTGAACACCCACTTGCTCTTGCGTTCCTTGCCGAGCTTGAACACGTCACGGAACAGTTGCTTGCTCTGGCTGCGCCCAAGGAAAACATCCTGGCGCGGCGCGTGCTGGTAGCTGTAGCCCGGCGACACGGTAATGCCTTCGACACCCAGACTCATCGCGTAGTCGAAGAACTCGGCGACCTCCGCCGGCGGCTCCTGGTTGAACAAGGTGCAATTGACCGTGACACGATAACCACGCGAAAGCGCCAGCTTTATCGCAGTAATCGCCTTGTCGAATATGCCGTCCATGCACACCGATGCGTCATGGCGTTTTTCCAGGCCGTCCAGGTGGATCGACCAGGTGAAGTACGGTGAGGGCTCGTACTCGTCGATGTGTTTGGGCAACAGGATGGCGTTGGTGCACAGGTAGACGAATTTCTTGCGCGCGATGATGCCTTGCACGATCTGCGGCAGTTCCTTGTGGATCAACGGCTCGCCTCCGGGGATGGAAACGACCGGGGCATCACACTCGTCCACCGCGCGCAGGGCATCCTCGACGCTCATGCGCTTGTGCAGGATTTCCTTGGAATGATCGATCTTGCCGCAGCCGGCACAAGCCAGATTGCACTGGAATAACGGCTCCAGCATCATCGCCAACGGATAGCGCTTCTGGCCGCTGAGCTTCTTGCCGAGAATGTAGCGCGCGATCGTGGTCTGTTGGATAAGTGGAATGCCCAATGGACCCTCCCGAATCTCAGTGAACCCTGAGCAAACGAGCTGTCATGCAATCAGCTTGGCAGCACTCGCTCGATGGGCATAGAACATCATTGCGTAATCGCAATATAAGCCATTTGCTTCGTCCCGGCTATTTTCACGCTGAGCTGACGGGTTGCGGGGCGAATACCTGCGGGTGCTCGCGGCGCAAGCGCTCCCACTCGATCTTGAACCAGGGCGTGAAGGTTTGTGGCCGCGCCGATATCTCAGCGTCGAGCGCGTCCGGCGAGATATAGCGCAGCCCCGAAATCTCATTGAGGTTGACCGTCGGCAGTGCGGCGCTGCGTCCGGCATAAACCCAACACAATTCATGCTCGGCACCTTCGGCATCGAACTGTGCCTGATACTCGAATTTGAACAGGAATTGCAGCGTGCACTGCAAGCCCAATTCTTCGCCAAGACGCCGGTGGATCGCCTTGTCCAGGGTTTCGCCGCGACGTGGATGACTGCAGCAGGTATTGGACCAGAAGCCCGGCCACAAACGCTTGCCCGGTGCACGCTGCTGCAACAGCAACTCACCCTGCGGATTGAACACGAACAACGAAAAGGCCCGATGCAGCACGCCCTGCCCCAGGTGTGCCGAGGCCTTGTCGATAAAGCCAATCTCATGGTCGTGTTCGTCAACCAATATCAAGGGCTCGTCATCGAAGGAAACGACATCCCTGGAATCTCGCCACTCTTGACGGTTTATCTCATGGTTATCCAATGTCGACCTCCATCGCCTGATAGCCCGCATCACGCATTGCTGCAATCACCTTGTCGCGATTTTGTGGACACAGGGCAATGATCGAACCGCCGCCACCGCCGCCGGTCAGCTTGGCGCCGAGCGCACCGTGTTCGCGCGCAATCTGCACCAGCTCTTCCAGTTCCCGGCTGGACACGCGCAAAGCATTAAGCAGGCCATGGCAGATATTCATCAGATCGCCCAGGCGCTCCAGATCATCCTGCTGCATGGCGTCCAGACCCTGCAGGGTGAGCTGGTCGATCTGTTGGAAGATACCTTCGTAAAGCGCCGGGTTGCGCTGCCAGGCACTGCGAACGTTGCCGACTGTCTTGGCGGTGAGGCTTTCCTTGCCGCTGATGCCGATCACCAGTGGAATCGGCTTGGGTACCGCCAACTCTCGTATGGTCGGCACTTCTGTCGGCTGCTGGCCGCGCTTATATAGAACCAGCTTGCCGTAGGTCGCCACCGTGTTGTCTACGCCAGACGGCGCGCCATGCGCTACCTCTTCACAGCGATAGGCCAATGCGTTGACCTGGGCGTCAGTCAGGTCCAGCCGAAAATGCTGATCCAGCGCGCGGATCACCGCCACCGCCATCGCCGCCGAACCACCCAGGCCCATCGCCCTGGGTACGTTGGGGAATGCCTCGATGCGGATCGAACGTTCGGTCAATCCCAATGTATCGAAAATAATGCCCAGCGAACGCTGGAACGAATCGCGATGCGCCGGATCACGGTGCAGCCGATACTCCACGCCCCAACGCGGTATGAGCATATCGACGCTGCCGGAAGAAGTATTCTGCACGGTCGCGCGTACGGCCAGAGGCACGGGCGCAGCAATCGCATGGCTCCCATAGACAACCGCATGCTCCCCCAGCAGGATGATCTTGCCGTGGCCACAAGCGCGCAGATCGGGCGCCTGCTGATCGGATGCCTTCGGGTCGGTTGCCGCGCCGCGTGCCTCCTTGCGCACCTGCAGCACGATTTCCTGCGCTTTCCAGATCTTGATTTCACCGCTTTCGACCAGCCGCTCGACAACGGTGTCAAAGATTTCCGCAGTGGCGCCGGCCGTGATGGCAACACTGCGTGCATGCAATGTCATGTGGCCTTGCTGGATGCCGTCGGTGACCAAGGCGCGCAGCGCTGAGAAGTTCTGCGCCAGACCGACCGCGCCCATCACCTGTGCCAATTCGCATGCGGATTTCACTCCGAGCAGGCGCAGATCCAGTGCCACTGTAGCGTTGGATTGCAACGATCCACCGACGATGCCAACCTTCATCGGCATCTCCAACTCACCCACCAGTTCACCCTGCTCGCCCTTGTACCAACGAGTCAGTGACGTATAGCGGCCGCCACGTGCGGCGTAGGCATGCGCGGCGGCCTCAATGGCACGCCAGTCGTTGCCGGTAGCCAGTGCGACCGCATCGACACCGTTCATGATGCCCTTGTTGTGCGTGGCAGCACGATAGGGGTCGATGCAGGCGAATTCATTGGCAAGCACCACGCCGTCGCGCACTTCCTCACCCGCATGACCCTTGGTGGTGAGATCTTCTATGGGAATGATGCAGCGTGCACGCACCATGGCCCGATCGGCGAGGTTGGACAGGATGCGAAGAAACACGCGGCCACCGGTCATGGACTCCACCAGCGAGGCGACCCCCTCGCACATGGTGTTGACCAGGTTGGCACCCATCGCATCGCGCGTATCGACCAGCAGGTGTACCACCAGCATGTCGCTACCTTCGGCACGTGCATACAGGTGCACCTCGATATCCTGTGCGCCACCGCCGCGCGCCACCATCTGCGGATGCAGACTGTTGGCAAGATTGAGCAATTCGTCCTTGCGTTGCAGCAAGACTGCCTTGGCTTGCGCCGGGTGCGGCACGTCCACCACCTGGACCTGGCCGATCAACACCGGCTCCGTGGTCTCCACATGGAAACCACCCGCGCCACGCACTACTTTGGCAGCGGAAGACAGTGCGGCCACAATCGAAGGCTCTTCGACCACCAGGGGGACGATATAGTCGCGTCCGTTGACCAGGAAATTCAGACCGAGCCCGACCGGCAAGCCCATCACGCCGACGACGTTCTCGATCATCTTGTCGGCTTTGTGCACCTTCAACGTGTGCTCGCCGGAAACGAGCGCCTGGTAATCCTCGGTGGACAACCAGCCGCGCTCGTGAATGATCCTTACGCGATCGGATACCGACAGTTTGTAGAAGGCCGGGAACCGCGACCGCTCCGCATTTGACTGTTCAACGCTCATATCGTGGCTCCTCAGCATGGTCTATCCGCCGCATGGGCGCCCATTACCTACAGCTTGCCAACAACTGCGCTCAACTTTCCCTGCATTCACACCGGACCAAGTTTTCAGATTGACGAACTGGGTCAAGTGGCGAACGTGACGCAGTATGCTCCCTGGGGATCAACCGCCAAAGGCACGCAATGCAGGCCCTCAACGAGAATGGTTCGCTCGATCCGTCCCAGGCGATCAGCATCCTGACCGAAGACCACCCCGAAGTCCCCTCCGGCCCCACATGGCTTGAAGCTGACACCGAACTGCGCCGCCAGCCGCGCTAGCCGTTTTTGCGCGGCGGAGAAAATTTCAAGGCCACATGCCATGCCGAAGTTTTCCAGTGCCGTCGCGTACGCCGCCACCATGGCCACGAAGTCCGCGCCACGACCTTTCTGCAATACATCTGCCCCAACCTCGGCCAGTTCGCCGAGATTGTGCATATGCGCTGCGTATTCGGCGTGATGACCGAGGCGCCATTGCGCCAGGCGACGCAAAAAATCTGCAGTCGATACGGATTGCCCGGACCAGACGAACAGGCAGTGCAGGTCGGCTATCGGCCAGTCCAGAGGCGTGAAGGAAGGCTGCGGATCCGGCCCTGCCAACCGATAGTTGATCAGGCCACCGGCAACGCTGGCAGCCAGATCGACACCACTGCCGCGGCCGCCTTGCCACGAGGCGTGCATGCGGAACAAGCAATGCAGCCACCGTGTGCGATCGGCTACCACTTCTGCATGGCCGGCGAACACCGCCAGTGCGGAGGCCAGCGCTACCGTCAATGCAGCACTGGAACCCAGCCCGAGCTTGGCCAGACCTGAGCCGTTGGTTTCAAAAAAGCCCGCAGTGTCCAGATCCATGCAAAGCCCGTCACCCAGTGACGGGGCCAGCCCCTCACGCGACAAAGCCCGCCATACGTGATCGACCAGTTGCAGCTTGGCCGCGTCGGCCTCGACGCACTGCCAGCGCGGTCTGCCATCGGCGTCGACAGGCATCCGAACATTGAACACGCCAAGATCTGGCGCGTTGACCACGCAAACGCCGTCGGTGCGCGGCGTTATGCGCACCGTGGCGCGGCGATCCACTGCCAGCGCGAGTGCTGGCGCACCCTCCAGCACGGCATATTCGCCCAGTAGCACGAGCTTGCCGGGAGCACTGGCCATCAGTTCCATCACGCGATCAACTTTTCGGCGGAAATGTTGCGGACACCCGCGCCGAGGCCGGAATCAAGCACATCCAGCACCCCTGGAACCCCGCGCAAGGCCGCCTTCACTTGCTCGATCACCTGCGGCGCGCACACTGCTTTCAACTGCGGCCCCGCATCAACGGTGAAGAACACCGGCACGCCTTCACGGCGCAACGCACGCACACGGTGCATGCACTCCACCGTGGCACCGTTCCAATACAGCAGCCCCGGCTGAGCTGCCAGGGCCAGCGCATGCATCTTCAGGCAACTATGTTCGGAAACAAGCGCAAGCGCATCAAAATCACGCGCCAGGATGGCGTTGCGAGCCACCGTCAGATCAGCTTCCTGGGTGGCGATCCAGGAGGCCTGAAACGGCGAGCTTTGTGCCGTGCGGCGCATGCCTTCGCTGGAGCCAATCTCCTTCGCAACCGTCGAAGTAATCGCCACCGCTATGCGCAAGGGCCAAGCCGCCGCCGGCAATAACGGGCGCGCCACGGAATCGGTGCCGTCGGCCCGTTCACCGCGTGCCCATTCGACGTAGCCACCGAACACGGAGCGCGCCGCCGAACCGGAACAGCGACGCGCCAGCAGTGAGAGCTCCGTCTCACTCAGATCCAGGCCCAGGGCTCGAGAACCAGCGCATACCAAGGCGGCGAAACCGGAGGCCGAGGAAGCCAGACCGGCCGCCGTAGGGAAATTGTTGCTGCTGTCGACCACGGCGCCCCAGTCGACACCTGCGCGCTGGCGCAGCAGATCGAGGCAGCCAACTACCCGCTTCGCCTCGACATCATCGCTGCGGCCATTGAGGCCGACCCGATCCTGCACCGTCCCCGGCACGAAGCGCACTTCGGTGCGTGTCCACAAGCTGTCCAGCGTGATGGATATGGAGCCGACGACCGGCAAATTCAGCACAACGTCGCGCTTGCCCCAATATTTGATCAGGGCGATATTGGGCTGAGCTTGCGCTGCAGCATGAAATTCGCCAAGCACTGCCACACGAGGTTCGTGATTCATAGGCATCGCTGCGGTAAGAGTCGCTGACATGCGCTGTGCCGATCAAGCATTACCCGCTCAACGTGGGCTCTCCTGTGGCAACGTGGCAACCGTTCGACTACGCCATGCCCGGGCTGTGATGCCCGGCTGTGCGTTCACTTGGCTCACCGGTCGACTTTAAGCCAAAAATTTCGGCTATACCATACGCACGTATGACGACAGGCACACTTATGGCTGTTATCTATTGGCTCGGCACGGGACTGACGGCAGCCGCTGCGGGTTACGCCTGCGCCGCTTTATGCGCCGTACTGAAAAGCATGCGCGCCCCGACTTCGCCGTCATGCATTAGCGACATTCGCCAGCTGCCTCCGGTAAGTGTGCTCAAACCGTTGCATGGAGCAGAGTCAAAGCTATACGAAAACCTGCGTAGCTTCTGTCTGCAAACACACCCCGATTATCAACTGATCTTCGGTATGCGCGAACCCGAGGATCCGGCCATCGCTGTCGTTCAGCGGCTCCGCACGGAATTTCCGCTGCTCGCCATCACGGTTGTGGTCGATCCGCGGATGCATGGCACCAATCCGAAAGTAAGCAATCTCATGAACATGCTGGTGCATGTCAGGCACGACTGGCTGGTGCTTGCCGACAGCGATATCCGTGTGCCGACAGATTATCTGGCACGCGTGACGCTACCTCTGGCGGACCCTGGCGTAGGCATTGTCACCTGCCTTTACCGCGGCATCGCCCAGGATGGGCTCTGGTCGAAGCTAGGCCGTCTGTTTATCGACGACTGGTTCGCGCCTTCGGTCAGGCTGACGCATGCGTTCGGCTCGACGCGTTTCGCCTTCGGCTCGACCATCGCACTGCGTCGCGAGACATTGCAGTCAATCGGCGGCTTTGAGGCACTGCGGGACACGCTGGCGGATGATTTCCGCCTGGGGGAATTGACTCGGCAAGCGCACAAGCGCACGGTGCTTTCGGATCTGGTGGTAGGCACGCAGGTCAGCGAAACCCGCCTGTCTGCGCTGTGGACACACGAGTTACGCTGGCTGCGCACGATACGGGCGATCTCCCCGCTCGGCTTTGCCATGAGCTTTGTCTGCTTTACGTCGCCGATGCTTTTATTGGGTCTCGCCCTGGCGCCCAGCGCATCGACTGCGGGCATTGCCCTGCTTGGTGCCTGCGCCAGGGTTTTGCTGAATATTGCCCAACGGCGATCCAGTCCTGCTGACTCGCCATGGTATGAGATTCTGCTGATTCCGCTACGCGATGGTCTATCGTTGCTGGAGTGGGCTGTAGCGCTGACCGGATGGCGCGTAAGATGGCGTGGTCAGGTGCTTCATGCGCGGGACAATGGTCCCACGCCGTCTTCACGAGTGACTCGTTAGATGGGTGTTGATCCGTGTTTCCGCAGGAGCTTCAAGTCCTATGAAAACGCTTTTTCTGCAGGCCCCTTCCTTCGACGGCTTTGACGGTGGCGCCGGTTCGCGCTATCAGGCAAAACGCGAGATCAAGAGTTTCTGGTATCCCACCTGGCTGGCCCAGCCGGCAGCACTGGTACCGGATTCGCGGGTGCTCGATGCACCCGCGGACGAACTCACCGTAGAAGAAAGCCTGCGCATCGCCGAGGGCTATGCGCTGGTGATCATCCACACCAGCACGCCATCCTTCCCTACCGACGCGAAGTTTGCCGAGCTGCTGAAGGCCCGCAAACCGGACATTCTGGTTGGAATGGTTGGCGCCAAGGTGGCGGTGAATCCCACCGAATCGCTGAGCGCATCAAAGGCGATCGATTTCGTCGCCCGCGAAGAGTTCGACTACACCTGCAAGGAAGTGGCCGAGGGCCGTCCGCTCAAGGACATCAATGGCCTCAGCTACCGACTTGCCGACGGCAGTGTGCAGCACAATCCGTCGCGCGCGATGATCGAGAACATGGACGACCTGCCCTTCGTCGCGCCGATCTATCAGCGCGATCTGAAGATCGACAACTACTTCATCGGTTATCTCAAGCATCCGTACGTATCGATCTACACCGGGCGCGGCTGCCGTTCGAAGTGCACCTTCTGTCTGTGGCCGCAGACTGTGGGCGGGCATCGCTATCGCGTGCGCTCGGCCGGGAACGTCATCGCCGAGGCAAAGTGGATCAAGGAGAACATGCCTGAGGTCCAGGAGATCATGTTCGACGACGACACCTTCACCGACAGCTCCAACATGGAGCGCGTGTTCGAGATCGCACGAGGCCTCCACCAGCTGGGCATGACCTGGTCCTGCAATGCCAAGGCCAACGTGCCATACGACGCGCTGAAGATCATGAAGGACAACGGTTTGCGCCTGCTGCTGGTGGGCTACGAGTCGGGTGACGACCAGATCCTGCACAACATCAAGAAGGGACTGCGCACCGATATCGCGCGCCGCTTCACCGAGGATTGCCGCAAGCTCGGCATCACCATCCACGGCACCTTCATCCTCGGCCTGCCTGGGGAGACCAAGGAAACGATCGAGAAGACGATCCGCTTCGCGAAGGAAATCAATCCGCACACGATCCAGGTGTCGCTCGCCGCGCCCTATCCCGGCACCGCGCTGTACAAACAGGCGGTTGAAAATGGCTGGCTCGAGGAGAACGAGGCCGTCCATCTCGTCAACGACAAGGGCGTGCAGCTCGCGCTGATCAGTTATCCACATCTGTCCAAGGAAGACATCTATCACGGTGTCGAGAAGTTCTACAAAAGTTTCTATTTCCGTCCGTCGAAGATCTGGGAGATCGTCAAGGAAATGCTGGCGAGCTGGGACATGACGAAGCGCCGCTTGCGCGAGGGCGTGGAGTTTTTCCACTTCCTGCGCGCACATGAGACCTGAGAGCATGAGCCCGCCATCCGGCTTGTCGCTCGTCCTGCAGGGGTAGACGACCGTGCGGTCCCGGCATGCGACAACGATTCGCCCCCGCCTGATCATCACCGCGGACGACTATGGCCTGCATCAAGCCGTCAACGAAGCGGTTGAACGCGGCTATCGCGATGGTGTGTTGCAGGCGGCCAGCCTGATGGTTGCGGCGCCCGCCGTGGCCGACGCCGTCGAGCGTGCCATACGACTTCCTGGCCTGGCGGTGGGTCTGCATCTCGTGCTGGCCGACGGGAGGGCCATGCTGCCGCCAGCGCGTATTCCTGATCTGGTCGATGCACAAGGCATGTTCGATCAGGCGATGCTGCGCAACGGTTTCCGTTACTTCTTCCTGCCCCGCGTGCGGCGTCAGCTGGCAGCCGAAATCCGCGCCCAATTCGAGGCATTTGCCGCTACCGGCCTAAGCCTGGATCACGTCAATGCGCACAAGCATTTCCATCTGCATCCGACCATCCTGTCGCTGATGCTTTCGATCGGCCACGAATTTGGCCTGCGCGCCGTACGGCTACCGGCCGAACCCGGCATGGGGCCGTGGCTGCAACCCTGGCTGGCGCTGATGCGCCGACGCATGGATAAAGCCGGCATCGTCTACAACGATCACGTCTTCGGCATCCGCCATAGTGGCGGCATGGATGAAGCCGCGTTGCTCGACATTCTGCACGATTTGCCGGGTGGTCTTTCGGAGTTGTATCTGCACCCGGCTGCGCGCGGGGGACTGGTCTCCAGCATGGCCGATTACCGACACGCCGACGAATTGGCCGCCCTGCTGTCTCCTCGTGTGCGCGACAGGATTGCTGAACGTTATCTGCTTTGTCGCGGCTTTGCCGATCCAGCAGCGGCACCCGCATGAACATGAAACGGCTCAGCTACCTCGCCGGCCTGCTGGGTTTGGCCGCGGCCATTGCGCTGGTGGTGCATGAAGGCTGGGCCACGATATGCAGCACCATCGACCATGCGGGCTGGGCGTTGCTGTGGCTGCTGCCTTTCCATGTACTTCCGCTGTTGCTGGACGTGGTCGGCTGGCGCGTGCTGCTGGCGCCGCGCGATCCCGAGCGGCGGGCGACCATCCCCGTGCTGTTCTGGATCGCGGCGGTTCGCGAGGCGTGCAACCGCCTTCTGCCGGTGGCCAACATCGGCGGAGAGATCGTGGGGATCCGACTGGTCAAGTGGCGCGGGATCAATGGTGCTGCTGCTGCCGCCAGCGTGATCATCGAAGTCCTGCTGACCCTGATCAATCAATACCTCTTCACCGCACTGGGCATCGTGTTGCTGATCCAGTTGACGCAGGACATCGGCACCTTCAGCTCGGTGATCACCGCACTCGTCGCCAGCCTGCCCCTGCCGATCTTCCTGATCGTGCTGTTGCGCCACGGCAAGGTGTTCTCGCGGCTGGAATCGTTCGCGGAAAAAATGCTGGGCGGCCGCTCACGGCTGACCGAGCTGATCGACGGTTCGCGCCTGGACCTGGAGATCCGCGCGCAGTACTCACAACCGGGGCGACTGTTTGCCGCCTGCGCCTGGCAGTTCCTCGGCTTCCTGGCAGGCAGCTTCGAGAGCTGGCTGGCGCTGCGGCTTTTGGGTTACCCGATTGGCGTAGGGGGTGCTGTCGCGATCGAGGCAGTGACCCAGGCACTGCGCCACCTGATCTTTGTAGTGCCGGCCGGGCTGGGTGTGCAGGAAGGAGGGCTGGTGCTGTTTGGCAACATGATCGGCCTGCCTGCCGAAGCCTGCATCGCGCTATCCCTGGTCAAACGCATGCGCGAGGTAGCGTTTGGCGTACCGGCCCTGATTTCCTGGCAGTGGGCCGAAGCGCGCAGACTCCAGACCGGATGGCGAAACGGCACATCGTCCGAACTGTCCAACACCCACGACGTATGACGCGACACATGGCCATGCTCTGAACAGACGAGGTTTCCGATGTCCAACGACGAAGCCGTAGCTGCCGCGGACTACTCCATGCGTAACTGGCTGGGTACCGAACCTGGCCGGATCAAGATCGGTTCAGACGCGCATAAGCGGCTGTTCTGCCGCATGCTGCTGGACACCCACAACCCCTACAAGCCAGCAGTCCTGGTGTGGCCAAAGCTGAACCCAGAGGCCCTGCAGCGCATCACCACGCTGCCGATCTGGAATATCGCCGTGCAAACCGAGGGGCGCGCCATGCTGCGCGTCGAAACCTATGCCAGAACGGTAACCGCCGATCCGCTGCTGCACGAAGCGCTGATCATGGATGGTGGCGAGGAAGCGCGCCACAAAGTCGTGCTCAGCAAGCTGGTGGAAGCCTACGATATCGAGCTTGAGCCGGAACCGACCTATGAGGTGCCCAAGGATCCCGAATGGGGCTGGATGGTCACCGGCTACAGCGAATGCATCGATAGTTTCTTTGCCTTCGGCCTGTTCGAATCAGCCAAACGCACCGGCTATTTTCCCGCGGAACTTGTGGAAACCTTCGAGCCGGTGATCCAGGAGGAGGCCCGCCATATCCTGTTCTTCGCCAACTGGACGGCGTGGTACCGACGGCAGTTGGCCTGGTGGCAACGGCCGCTGTTCTTGCTCAAGGTTCTGCGTGTATGGGCCTTCCTGATCTGGGAGCGCGTCGGTATCGCCAAAGGCCTCGACAGCAACGGCGAGATGCAGGATGCGAATTTCGCCATCACCGGTCATCAGCAGATCGGCCTGGACCTCAAACTCGGCGAATTGCTGGATATGTGCCTCACCGAAGACCGGCGCCGCATGGATGGCTACGACCCTCGCCTGCTACGCCCCACGTTCGTGCCGCGCATGGCACGCTTGGCGCACTTTTTTGTGCGCTAGATCATTTGATTGCCGCCGCCATGAACCATTGCACGGCATCTTCCAGCGCCAGGCGCGCGGGACGCGGCGCATAGCCGAGTTCGCGCTCCGCCTTGGCGCTGGAGAAGAACATGCGCTTCTTCGACATGCGCACCTCTTCGACTGTCGCTATCGGGTTCGTCCCGGTCAACCGGGCCCATGCCTCGGCCGCGTACGCCACTGGCATCACGACCGCATGCGGCAAGCGCCACTTCGGAGGCGAACGTCCGGTAATGTCGGCGATTGCGACTAGTACATCGTGCAGACTGAGGTCGAAACCACCGAGGATATAGCGCTCGCCCACCCTGCCATGCTGGAACGCCAGCCAGTGCCCCTCGGCCACATCATCCACGTGCACAATGTTGAGGCCGGTATCGACATAGGCTGGCAGGCGGCCGGAGATGGCGTCGCGCACGATCCGTCCGGTGGGTGTGGGCTTGATGTCATGCGGGCCCAGCGGTGTCGAAGGATTGACGACCACGATTGGCAGGCCCTCGAGGGCGAATGTCCTGGCCACTTCTTCGGCCAGAAACTTCGAACGCTTGTAGTGCCCGATCATGTCGCCCAACGCTACCGCCGTTTTCTCGTCGCCCGGACTGCCGTCCTTGGGAATGCCAAGGGTGGCCACGCTGCTGGTATAGACAATACGCGGTATGCCAACCTGTCTGGCCGCTTCAAGAATGGCGCGCGTGCCCTCGACATTGGTGCGATAGAGTTCCTCGGGTGCTGGCGCCCACAACCGATAATCGGCTGCCACGTGGAACAAAACATCGCAGTCATCGCACGCCGGCAGCAACGAGGCTGCTTTGGTCAGATCACCTTCGATCACGTCTACATCGAGACCCTGCAAGTTACGCCGATCCGATGTCGCGCGCACCAACACGCGAACATGGTGACCATCGCGCAATAGACGACGCGCTACGGCCGAGCCGACAAAACCGGTAGCCCCGGTAACCAGCGCTTTCACGACGACTTCACCTGATCGGCAGTCCCTGAACCGGTAGTTTCTGACTTGTCTGTCAGCACTGGCCATGTATTCGAATAGGCCGTCATAATGCGATTATGTATTAGACCGCCCTACATGCAATGATGAACGAAGTTATCGTCGCCACTGAAGCACGGCAACCACGCTCGTTATCACCTGCCAGCTTCGTGCCCATCCACGCAGCACTGCGCGCACCCCGCACGACCTCTTCGTGCAAACGATCTCCATTAGCACTTCTTCGGTATGAGATAAACAGGCAGGCCGAGGCACGCCATGACCGGACTCCAGCATACCTACGTGGCACTGCGACACGATGCCTTTGCCTATCAGGACGCCATCCTGCCGAAGGTGTCGCGCACGTTCGCATTGACCATCCCGCAACTGCCACCGGCACTGCGCGTTGCGGTAACCAATGCGTACCTCCTTTGCCGCGTCGCCGACACCATCGAGGACGAACCAACACTTTCGCCCGAAGATAAACGCCATCACGAGGATGCCTTCGTCGATGCGGTGACCGGCCGCATCGATTCGCAGCGCTTCGCCGCCGAATTGGGCCCACTGCTTTCGGCGCAGACGCTGGAAGCCGAGCACGAGCTGGTGCACGGACTGCCATTGGTACTGGAGGTAACCCGAACCTTGAAGCCAGTGCAACAGGCAGCCATCGTAAACTGCCTGAAAGTGATGTCCCACGGCATGTGGAATTTCCAGCGCAACGTTGGCCTGCAAGGTCTGGACACATTGGGCGACATGGATCGCTATTGCTACTGCGTCGCCGGTGTCGTCGGCGAAATGCTGACAGAATTATTTATCGATTTCGAACCGGCCCTGGCAGTGCGCCGCAACAGCATGATGCGATTGGCTGTTTCTTTCGGTCAGGGTCTGCAAATGACCAACATCCTCAAGGACCAGTGGGAGGATCGTAGCCACGGCGCTTGCTGGCTGCCGCAGGATGTATTCGCCAAGCGTGGCGTGGACCTGGCGGAACTGCATGCCGGTCAGCAAGACACCAACTACGCCGACGCGTTGACCGAACTCATCGGCGTTGCACACATGCATCTGCGCCGTGCGCTCGAATACACACTGCTGATCCCGGCAAAGCATGCTGGAGTGCGCCGTTTCTGTCTGTGGTCCGTCGGCCTCGCCGTACTCACGTTACGCAACCTGCACGACAACCTCGATTTCTCCTCCGGCAGCCAGATAAAGGTTTCGCACAACGCAGTAGCCGGCACCATCGTGCTGACCAAGTTGGCCAGCAAACACAATTCGAGCTTGCGCTGGATGTTTACGATGGCCGCGCGCCAACTACCGCTGACACCACTGGCGGCGCCATGGAGTGAGCCCGCAAGCTCTGGTCTGGCCTGGCCAAAAAGCGGCATTCCTTATCTCGCCGAAACCGGCCAGTACGAGCAAGAGCACGAGCAGGTCAAAGACGCGCAGCAGCGATGACACCGTCTTCAGTCACCGCTTCTTCGACTGCCCACGTCGGCTTCTGTCAGGAAACCGGAGCAGCCAGCTTGCATCAGGCCATCGAACGCGCGCGTGCAGCTTTGCTGGCACAGCAACACGCAGACGGGCACTGGTGTTTCGAGCTCGAATCCGACTGCACGATCACCGCCGAATACATCCTGCTGATGCATTACATGGATGAAATCGACGGCCCGCTGCAAGAAAAGATGGCACGTTATCTGCGTGCCATCCAGGCGACAGATACCCATGGCGGCTGGTCGCAATATCACGGCGGCGCGATCGACGTGTCGTGCACGGTGAAAGCCTATTACGCCCTCAAGGCTGCCAGCGACGATCCCGCCGCCGAACACATGCGCCGCGCGCGCGATGCCGTACTGGCTCTTGGCGGCGCTGCGAGGTGCAACGTGTTTACCCGCATCCTGCTCGCCTTGTTCGAGCAGGTACCGTGGCGCGCCGTTCCTTACGTGCCGGTCGAGATCATGCTGTTCCCGCGCTGGGCGCCTTTCCATATCGACAAGATCTCTTACTGGGCGCGCACAACTGTCGTACCACTGACGATCTTGTGTTCGCTGAAGGCCAAGGCGATCAATCCGCACAAGGTTGGCGTGCGCGAACTGTTCATCACACCACCGGAACTGGAGCGTCATTATTTCCTCCGCGGCGGGGCAATGAATCGCGCGTTCCTGGCGCTCGACAAGGTCGGCCGCGCACTCGATCGATGGATCCCGAAATATCTGCGGCAACGTGCGATTCGCGCGGCCGAGGCATGGTTCTTGCCGCGCCTGAACGCCGAAGACGGCATCGGCGCGATTTTCCCGCCAATGGTCAACTGCTACGAAGCCATGGCCTTGCTCGGCTATCCCAAAGACCATCCAGCACGGCAAACCTGTTTGCGCTCGCTTCAGAAATTGGTCATCCATCGCAGCGATGGCTCAGCCTATTGTCAGCCTTGCGTTTCGCCGATATGGGACACCGGCTGGTGCGCACTGACCCTGATGCACACCAGCAACGACGCATCGACACAGACGGCCATCGTACGCGCGTGCGAGTGGCTGACTGCCAAACAAGAGCTGGAACACAAAGGCGACTGGGTCGCACGTGCGCCTGACGCAGCGCCCGGCGGCTGGGCCTTCCAGTACACCAATGCGTTTTACCCGGACATCGACGATACGGCGGTGATCGCCGCCTTGCTGCACATACAGGACCGTCGTCGTGCGGAGCCTGGCCGCCACCGCATCAATACCGATCGTGCCGCCGACTGGATGATCGCGCTGCAATCGAAGAACGGTGGCTTCGCCGCTTTCGATGCCGACAATACCCATTACTACCTCAACGCCATTCCGTTCGCCGATCACGGTGCATTGCTGGATCCGCCGACCGAGGACGTTTCCGGCCGCGTGCTGGCCTGCCTCAGCGTGCTGGCACGCGCGCAGGACCGCAACAGCATGCGTCGTTGCATCGACTACCTGCGCGCCACCCAGCTAGCCGACGGCAGCTGGTGGGGGCGCTGGGGCAGCAATTATATTTACGGCACCTGGAGCGTGCTCGGCGGCCTGGCTCTGGCCGGCGAGGATCCGCAGCAGCCGTATATCCGCAAGGCGATCGATTGGCTGCACGCACGACAGCACGCCGACGGTGGCTGGGGCGAGACCAACGACAGCTACATCGATCCCGAATTGCGCGGCACCAACCAGAATGTAAGCACGCCTCATTCCACCGCATGGGCGGTGTTGGGCCAGTTGGCCTTCGGCGAAGTGCACGCCGACTCGGTACAGCGCGGTATCGCCTTCCTGCTTGCGACTCAGCAAGCCGACGGCTTGTGGTCGCATCCCTCGCACAACGCGCCGGGTTTTCCGCGCGTGTACTACCTCAAGTACCACGGCTATGCAGCGTATTTCCCGCTATGGGCACTGGCTCGCTATCGACAACTGCTGCAGCGGGATGATCCTTGAGCGAAACGACGCGCCACTGCTCGGTCGGTATCGTCGTAGCGCTGGCATTGGAAGCCAAGGCGCTGACGACGAACACGGTTTATCCCGAACGCTTCACTCCGCTCGCGAACGGCGCAAGCCTGTGGCTCAGCGGCATGGGACCCACTGCCGCACGGATTGCTGCGCAAGGTCTCGCCGACAAGGGCGCTACGGCGCTGGCGACGTTTGGTGTCGCTGGCGCACTGCAGGCCGGCTTGCGCTGCGGCACGCTGTTCTGCCCAGCGCGGGTTCTCGATGACAACGGCCACGGCTACACGCCGGAGCCCGCCTGGCGAACCAGCCTGCTGCAACGACTAGAGGCGACGGGGCTATCCGTGCTGGACGCTGGGGACTTGATCAGCATGCCAATCCCCTTGCTGACCACGGCAGCGAAGATCGCTGCGCATGACCGCTATGCGGCAGCGGCAGTGGACATGGAAAGCGCCGCAGTCGCTGCGGTCGCAAAGGACCGCAACCTGCCATTCCTGGCGCTGCGCGCCATCGTCGACGAGGTGGATGACACGGTTCCCGCCGAGCTGCACGAAAGTGTCGACGCATGGGGCCGCCCACGCCCGCTCAAGCTGATCATCGCCTTCAGCCGTCATCCGTCGCTGCTGACGTATCTACCAACCCTGCACTCGCGCATGCAGCGTGCTACCCGTGCGCTGCACGCTGCAGGCAATGCGGCGGGCCCCATGCTAAGTTGGCGCCCATGAGTCAAGCGTTCTGCATCGCCGCCATTTCAGCTGTGCTTCAACGGAGACCATCCTCATGTCCATGCGTCGTCGTTTTGGAACTCTCTTGTTCGCCGCGACCTGCGCGTTTGCCAGCGCGTCCGCATCAGCGCACGCTATCCTCATTGACAGCACACCGAAACCGAACGGCACGTTGCCTGCAGGCCATGTGACACTGGTCTTCAAATACAACAGCAAGATCGATCAGGGCCGTTCGCGCCTGACCCTGGTCAAACCTGACAAGAGCGAAACGGTGCTGCCCGTCACTGCCGGCCCCATGCCCAACGAATTGGACAGCAGCACCGAACTCGCACCAGGCGCCTATGTCATCCGCTGGCAGGCGCTTGCGCTGGATGGGCACATCACCCGCGGCGATGTGCCCTTCACTGTTGTCGCCAAGCCTTGACCAGCCCCCCCCCCCCAAACAGGCCCCTTGGCATTCCCCCTTGATGGAATAACTGCGTACCCGGGTTTCTAGCCAGAGTGAGCTCTCGTGGCCCTTCTCGTCGATATCTTCGGCTATCTCAGCATCATCCTCCACGGCCTGGTCATCGTTGCTCAGTCGATGACCCTGGGTGGCGTGATGTTCCTGATTTTCCTGCTGCGTCCGTTGGTGGATGTGCTACCACAGGGCAAGCAGCTGGAACGACGCGTGGCGCAGCTGACCATGTTCAGCGCGCTCGGCCTCGCCCTGGTTGAGCTGGCCGGTAACGCGCTGCAGATTGCCGTGCTGATGGCGACACTTGAGCTGCCGTTTACCAACGTGATTCAGGCCTCCTTCGCGATCGCCGGCACGGTCAGGATTTTCGGCGCGGCGCTGCTGATTCCCTGCCTGAGTGCACGTTTTTCGAGCTCACGCGTGTCGACCCTGCTTGCGCTGCTGATATGCCTGGCGGAACTGACCGCCGCCACGTTCACCACGCACGCCTACGCACGCTTGAGTGACAACACGCTGCTGCTTCTGGTGGAAGGGCTGCACCAGTTCGGCGCGGCTATCTGGATCGGCGGCATTCCATGCTTTATCTTGGTACTGGGCCGGCTGCACGACGCCGATGGCTGGCGCCTGGTGGGCGCGCGCTTTTCGCGCATGTCGATGCTCGGTGTGGGCTGCATCGTGGTTTCCGGCGCCATCATGAGCGTGTTCTATATCGGCAGCCTGCAGGGCTTCTATGGCACCGCTTACGGCGTCATGGTGGGTGCCAAGATCGCCATGTTCCTCGCCCTGCTCGCACTGGGCTTCAGCAACTTTCTGGTCACCGAACGGCTGCGCAAGAAGCAGGACGCGCCGGTGATACGCCTGCGCCGCTTCGCCGAGATCGAGATCGGCATCGGCTTCACGATCTTCTTCGCCGCCGCCTCGCTGACGTCCGTACCGCCGGCTGTCGATCTCACCACCGATCGCGTCAGCCTGCATGAGATCGCCGTGCGCAATGCACCAGCGTGGCCGCGATTCAGTTCACCCGACCATGACCAGCTGGCGGTTTCCCAATTGCAGGCACGCCTGGACGATGAAGCGGCGAACAGCCACCGCGCCGCCGCAATCGCCATCGTGCCAGGCTCCGGCATCCTGCCACCGCGCAATGCGCAAGATATCGCCTGGTCGGAATACAACCATCACTGGGCTGGCATTTTTGTCCTGCTCATCAGCTTGCTGGCCCTGCTCAACCGCGCCGGGGTCGGGTGGGCAAAACACTGGCCGTTGCTGTTCATCGTCATGGCCGCCTTTCTGCTGCTGCGCTCAGACCCCGAAGTATGGCCATTGGGCAGCGAGGGATTCTGGGCCGCGTGGCGCGACGTGGAGGTCGCGCAGCATCGGTTCTTCGTGCTGCTGATCCTGCTGTTCGGCGTGTTCGAGTGGGCCGTACGTACGGGACGGCTGCGCAATCCCAACGCGGCCCTGGTGTTTCCGTTGCTGGTGTCCGTGGGCGGCGCGATGCTGTTGACGCACACTCACCAGATCTCCAACGTCAAGGATCAGCTGCTGATCGAACTGACGCATACGCCGCTGGCGCTGTCTGGCGTGGCGGCTGGCTGGGCTCGCTGGTTGGAGCTGCGCCTGCCGGGGCGCGGTGGGCGGATCGCCGGCTGGGTATGGCCGGTATGCTTTTTGTTTGTCGGCATCATCCTGCTCTGGTATCGCGAAGCATGAAGATCAAAGCGAGCTGCGCAATGATAAAGTTACGCAACGATTGCCTGACCTCACTCTTTCCAATCGTGATTCATGCAGTGATGCCAATCACCCCGACGTCTATCGCGGCTACCCCATGAACCTGATTTCCGAGGTTTCCACTTTCGACACTCGTGTACCGGCCTATCTGCATCGGCTGGAACACGCCATGGATGCCTACCTTCCATCGGCCGACACCGATCCCGAACGGCTCCATCGGGCGATGCGTTATGCCTGCGGCGGTGGCAAGCATCTGCGCGCACTGTTGATCTACGCCAGCGGCGCAACGCTCGGCGTGGAGCCCAATCGACTCGACCCGCCGGCTTGTGCCGTCGAATTCATCCACGCTTATTCGCTGGTACACGACGATCTGCCCGCGATGGATAACGATGACCTTCGACGCGGACATCCGACGGTGCACAAGGCTTACGACGAAGCGACTGCGATCCTGGTCGGCGACGCCCTGCAGACGCTTGCTTTCAACGTGCTGGCGAATGCGGATGCGCTCGACGCGGAACAGAAGGTCCGCATGATCAGCTGCCTGACGCACGCTGCCGGCTCGCTGGGCATGGCCGGTGGCCAAGCAGTAGACATGGCCTCGGAGGACAGCATGCTGAGTATCGAGCAGCTGGAATCACTGCATGGACGCAAGACGGGTGCGCTCATTCGCGCCGCCTGCCAGCTTGCCGGCATCGCGGCCGGAGCGCCCGACCTCGTGAGGCAGGCGCTCGACTGTTACGGAAAATCCATTGGACTGGCTTTCCAGATCCAGGACGACGTGCTGGACCAGATCGCCGATACCGCAACCCTGGGCAAGACCGCCGGCAAGGACCAGGTCCAGCACAAATCGACTTTCCCTTCCCTGCTCGGTCTAGGACAGGCGCAGGATCGCGCTGCCGCGTTGTTCAACGAGGCGCGCGCCGCTGCCCGCAAAATTTCCAACGATCCCGGGCCTCTGCTGTGGCTCACGAATTTCATCCAGCAGCGTGATCACTGAGAGCTTGCGAGGACCAATCGACTCAATTTGGCCACGCCGAGTTCTGGATGATGCTGCAGAAATCGGTGCGGTGAAAATGCGGATCCTTGAGCGCCAGTACATCGGCATTTACATTGCCGAACGTCGTATCTGGCTTGTGCTTGTTGCCCTGGTAGAACGCCTCGATGATGCCCTGCTTGAATTGCGGGTCACGCGGATGAGCTTCCACCACCAGCTGCCGATCACGATCGGACACCACTGAAAAGCCGAGCCCCAGCACGTCCATCTCCACACCCGCGGTGACCAGCGCGACTTCGGGTTTCTTGTGTTGCGGAATACCTGGTGTCGTGTGCAGGGCGATGGCATCCCATACGAGGTCAATGGATGCTTCGGCAATGCCGTGGTCGCGCAGGAAGTTCCGTGCGGCGTTGGCACTATCGACTTCGAAGCGCTCGGTAGCCGTGCTGTACGGCGCCACCAACCCCATGTCGTGGAACATCGCGCCGATGTAGAGCAATTCGGGATCGAAAACCAGCTCCTTTTTCTTGCCACTCAATGCGCCAAACAGGAACACGCGGCGTGAGTGGTGGTAAAGCAACGACGTTTCCGTGTCGCGGACCAGTTCGGTGGCTTCGCGCGCCAGCTGGCTGTCGGGTATCTGGATACCTGCGATGGTATTGCTCATGTTCGGACGCCTCTCATGGGTCAGGTGCTTAGCGCCGGGTTGCAGGCACTTCGCTTGGTGGCTCCATTGAAGTAGCCTTCGCCCATGGCAGAAATACATACGAAATAGCAAATTCTGCCATTTTGTCGCTAATTGGGACGTGGCGCAGGCCACGGGCCCTGAAAGACCCGAAGCGGAGGAGCCCATCAGCAAGATTATCACCCTACTCGCCCGTCCCGGTGTGCAGATGCTCGATGTCTCCGGGCCACTGGACGTATTCGCCGAAGCCAACCGACAGATCGGTCGCGCCGATTTCTATCGATTGCGCGTGATCGGCGCTTCTTCGCGAGCGATCGTGAGCTCATCGGGCGTGCGCGTCGTTCCGGATGGCACGATTCGCGATGAACCGGGCCCTGTAGACACCGTGCTCGTCGCCGGAGCTCCCGGCATCGTCGACGCACCAAGCCATGTGACGATGCTGCATTGGCTCCGTCGCGCGGCACTGTCCGCACGGCGGTATGGATCAGTCTGCAACGGGGCGTGGATGCTGGCGGCTACCGGCCTGCTGGATGGGCGTCGCGTCACCACCCATTGGAGCATCGCTGCGCGACTGCAGCAGACCTTTCCCGGATTGATTGTCGAGCCGGACTCCTTTTATGTTCGGGACGGACCGGTGTGTACGTCGGCGGGAGTCACGGCAGGCATGGACCTGGCGCTGGCCCTGGTCGAAGAGGATCTTGGACGCGAGGTTGCCAAGGACGTGGCAGATCAGCTGGTGATGTTTTTCAAGCGTCCTGGCGGCCAACTCCAATTCAGTCGCCATGGCGAAACCGAGTTGAGCGGCAGTCTGATTCTGCAAGAGTTGCAGCGCTGGGTAACGGCGCATCCGGAGGCTGACCATTCGGTGGCCGCGCTCGCCGAACGTGCAGGGCTGAGTCCACGCCACTTCGCGCGCGTCTTCCATCAGGAGATTGGGATGACTCCGGCCGAGTTTGTCGAAGTCGTCCGCGTCGAGTCGGCGCGCCGAATGCTGGAACACGGACTGGACCCACCCAAACGCGTGGCGTCCCTTTGCGGCTATGCCGATGCGAATGGCCTGCGGCGTGCTTTCGTTCGACGCATGGGTGTGACGCCAGCCAACTATCGCAAAGTTCATCAGAGCCACGCTGATCGTTAGCAGACCCGTCCACTCGCCGTTATTGGGGTTCTGGAACGAGCGACGCCAATAGCACCCGAGGTCGCTTCTTCCCGAATCAAAGATCGCAGACCCCGCATCTGAAGAAGTTCGTTTATCTCGGGGCGATATCGACGACAGCGTCCACAAGCGTTCCGTCGAGATCGAATATGGCTACGCGCGCAGGCAAGCCTTCTCGATGCCGAGCTGAACGATTCAAGGGCGAGCCCCTCTCCGCGCGGAAATAGCAGGAAAGGGGCCAGAGTGCACTTCCGTCCACCAGGAAACCAAAAACAACGCTGGATAGTGCAATCTGACCCGTGTTTTTCCTACTTTGACGAAAGCTGGATCAAGCCAGCTGCGCAACCTGCTTCGGATCTTCCCCAAACCGGTTTTCGCCAGGTGTGCCCTCGGTGCATGCAAAGACGAGGTTCACGATAGGAACAATAATCCACCAACCACTGTGATCCGTGTCGTGCATGCGACGCACACCCACAGCGATGCTGGGGATCAAGATGGCCAACTGATAGATATCGACCAGGGTATTCGCGCCTGAAGGTGAATGAGCCAAGCCCATGATAAAGCCGAGAGCGAAGCAAATGATTACGTTGAACAGGAAGAACATCCAATATTCTTTGCGGCGCGCACGACCATTGAACACTGCGTACTTCTTGAGTACTACCAGATACCATTCCATTCGATTTAGCCCCTGTTGATTGCGTGGACCTAGATAGCGAATCTAGTTGTCTAGGCCGACTGAGTATGCATGTCTTTCAATTTCGTTCGCAACAATAAAGTCCAAACAATGCATAACCTTCAAAAGCAACCCTGGACTGCGGAACCCAACGGCTCAGAGACATTTTCTGACGAGTGCCAACGGCTTGGCTTGATGGCGGAACGGGCGCGGCCTGGGGATGACCCAGCCCTCAGAGAATTAGAGAGCCGGTCATGACGATAACTCCGCTACCGGAAAGCTTCACTCCGTCCTGGAGACTGACGGTGAGCCTGCTGGGACGCCCCATGTATCGACCTTGCTCAATGACGATCGACCGGCCTTGCTGCACCAGCCCATGGGCATCGAGAAGCGCCGCAAGAGGTCCGGCCGCAGTGCCCGTCGCCGAGTCCTCCCACAAGCCGACCGTGGGATTGAAGAAGCGCGCGTACGCAGTGAGGTCATCGCCCGTGCGCTCCATCGAGAACAGGTAGCAACCCTCGCCTTGAGCGGCACGCAGCTGCAGGAGAAGTCGTTGCGCATCGGGCCGCGCCTTATCCACGTCGGCGCGAGTGCGCACACCCACCAGCAGGTGCGATGCTCCAGTCGACACAACCTGGGGCAAGGGATCGTGGGAGAAATCATGCGGATCGATTCCGAGCGCTTCAGCAAGACCCGGCAGATCTTGAGCATGGGCGAGGAACTCCGGCGCTGCCTGCGTCATGACAGCAATGGCACGCCCGCCTTCCATTCGAACGCGCACAGGCAGCACGTGCGGCCCAATCTCCTGCCGAAACTCACGCTCTGTATTCAGATTGCCCAGTTGCCCTGTCTCGGCGAGCCAGAGCCAGGCTCCGAGGGCGTTGTGCCCTGCACCAAACACTTCAGCCCCGCTTGCCGTGAATGAGCGCAACTTACGGTCAGCTCCAGCGGCAGCAGGCGCGAGGATAAAGGTGGTTTCCGATTGATTGAACTCGCGCGCCGCCGCACGAAGAGTGCCGTCGGAAAAATCATCCCCACCCCTGACCACCGCCAAGGGATTGCCATTGAGCGGGGCCTCAGCGAATACATCAACGAAAGCGAAGTCGAGTTTTGGCACACGGTTCTCCGATTGGGGCTGACAAAACCTGGCTGGGGATGGGCTCATATCAAGCGAATTGGTCCGCCTCATCTGCGAGCAGATAATCTTGCTCTTGCCTGGCAGCTATTCTCCTGCTGTCATGAGTCACGACAAGCGCATACTTTGCTGGTCAGACACAAATTTGACATGAGGCTCGGACATGGCCCTGCGCGCCGACTGGCTACCGTCTCTGGCAGCATTCGAAACCGCTGCCCGTCACCAAAACTTCGCCCATGCGGGAGAGGAGCTGCACCTCACCGCGAGCGCAGTCAGCCATCACGTACGCAAGCTCGAAGGCTGGCTCGGCGTTGGACTATTCCATCGGCACGCGCGCGGAGTAACGCTGACGGTCGAAGGCCGCAGACTTGCCGACTCCGCCAGCAGTGCGCTGGCGGACATGGATGGCGTGCTGCGCAACTTGCGCGCTACACCCGACGAGCACCACGTTCGCATCTCGACTCTGCATTCGTTGACCAACACGTGGTTGTTGCCACGGCTGCTCGGCTTCACCGCGACGCACCCTCATATTCATCTGAGCTTCGACACGGAAACTACGCTCGCCCGTTTCGACAATGGCGGCCCCGATCTCGCCATTCGCCAGGGTTCAGGCCACTGGCCGGGTCTGACATCGGTCCTGCTGATGAACGAGATGCTTTTCCCGGTCGCCGCTCCTACGCTACCGGGTATCGAGGCGGCGGTCTGCGCGGCCGATATCGCGAAGTTGCCACTTGTGTCGGATCTTGCGCGGCAAGGCTGGCACGACTGGTTTCGCACTGCCGGTGTGCACGCAAGCAAGCTTGATGAGCGGTATCACTTCAGCGAGACCACCGATGCGCTCGACGCTGCCGCATTCGGTCTGGGCGTGGCGTTGGGGCGCGAGCGCATTGTCGCGCCCTACCTGAACAGCGGACGCGTGGTGCGGTTGCCGGGGCCGCCATTGGTCGCACGCTGGAGCTACTACGTGGTCTATCCCAACCACCGCAGCCTGCGCCCTGCGGCACAAGCTCTCGTCGACTGGTTGATGCTGCTGCCCAAGGGCTGAAGTCCCCGGCGCACGCACCACTCGCACCTGTCGTGGACCAGCCTCGTGCCAGACAGCCCGAACTCCTGTGATGCCTTGCATCTATACAGAGCTTTCACCCGCTCGATTCCATTGTGTGGGGACGCTAGGCACGGGGGATCACCGCGTCGTCCTACCGTCTGGCCCCGGTACCTGGCTTGCGCCACCGAGGCACGACCACGACGCGCTCCGTGCTCGGCAACTGCCGGATGGACACCCATGCACGAACAAATCGAACCGGGCTTCATGGTCTTCCTTTCCGATGGCGAAGATGGCATCGGCGCCGTGCGCGAGGTCAGGCACGGCTTGCCCGAGCTGCTGATCTACATTGAGAATGCGGGCGACTTCGTGGTGCCGATGTCAGCGGTCGCGGCGGTGCATTCAGGCAAGGTAATCCTCGACCTTGCACGCGTGGGGCTGCGCGTACGTGATGCGCTCGCCAATGCACGTGACTCGGAAGACCCCTCCTACACCGCGCCAGCCACCGACGCAGACGAATAGTGGCAACGCCGAGGAGAAGCCCATGTCGAAGCAACATACCGAATTGAGCCGGGAATTCATCGAACAGCAGCACCAGCGCCTGCTGGCGCTGCGCAGCCAGCTGCTTGGCGGCGAGCACAACACACTTTCCGATGAGCGCCAATTCCAGCAGCAACACGGCGACGAGGCAGAGGAGTTCGAGGAAAAGGCGCAGGACATGGCGCGGATGGAGGTCGACCAGGCGGTGCAAGACGTGGATGCCCATCGCATCGCGCACGTCGAACGCGCATTACAGAAAATTGAGGATGGCAGCTACGGCCTGTCTGACCTCAGCGGCCAGCCAATTCCCAAGGCACGCCTCGAGAGCACGCCGGAGGCGATCTTCACCGTGCAGGAAGAGCGCAGCCAGGAAACCGACCGATGACGATGGGCCGGTCGCCGCCCCGCTCCCAACCGTAGCCGACCCGCAGGGTCATCAATACCCGAGCCGCGCCCACCATGAGCACCCGTCCGCCAGAATCGCCGCTGCGGATTTCGCCACGCCCCCAACCAGACAGTCGCGCTGAAGGAATTCCGCGACCGCAACGTGAGCCTGGCGTTCCAACCGCCAGATGAAGCCGACAAGCGATTGCGCCGCTGGCGGGACCTCAAGTGACATGCCAAAGTGAACCTCGACAGGGGTGCACGAACAATGGGATACCGTGGCGGTTACTGCATTGGATAGGCCGAGGCTTCGTGCGACCTTCAAGATGAAACGGTTGGTCGGGCATATGTGCAAGCCGTGCTCGCTGGTGCCGAGAAACACGTTCGTTCGATTCGGCATCGCGGCCATCCTCTGGCTCGCACTCTCTCCTGCCGTATCCGCTGCGCCATCGAGCCCGGCGATCGCCGAAATTGCCAAGCAATTCGATAACCACCCTTTGATCATGATCGGGGAACTGCATCGCAGCCGGGAGATACACGCCTTCCTGCAGCAGATGCTTCGCGATCCCGCGTTTATCTGCATAGTGGACGACATCGTTGTCGAATTCGGAAATTCGCGCCTGCAAAATCTAGCGGACGCCTATGTCTCAGGTGGAGACGTCACGGAAACACAGCTGCAAAGTTTGTGGCGGGAAACAGCGGTACCGCTCACATGGAATTCGCCGGTCTACCGGCAATTCTACGAAACCGTGCGCGACATCAATCAAGAGCACCTCTGCACGCATTCCATTCGCATAGTCCTTGCCGATCCGCCGCTGGATTGGTCGAAAATCAAGACCGAAAAAGACTACGAACCATTTACAGACCGCGATGGCAGTTATGCAGATGTCGTCGAGCGAGAAGTTCTCTCCAGGCATCATCGCGCGCTGCTGGTAGCGGGAGAACTGCACGCGATGAAACAGCTACCCAAAGACTACCAAAGCGAACCCAAGGACCCTTCCGTCGCCCAGCGCATCGAGCGCAAGCACCCAGGTGCGCTATTCAGCATCGTGTCGGTGCCTTTGCCGAATGCCGCAAAAGCCTTGAACATGGGGCCAGCCCCAAGCTTTCGCGTCGTGCGGGGAAGCGCGTTGGAACAGGCGAACTTTCAGTTGACCGACTACGCCTCGACGGTGACTCTGGTTTCCGTCAACGGGAAGCAGGTCTGGAAACTGGAACCCGCCAAGCACTGGCCGCGGATGGGTGACGTCGTGGATGGGCTTTTGTATCTCGGTGGCGATCACAGCCTGTATCCGTCGCCGACGATTTATCTGGACCCGGTTTATCAGCAGGAGCTTCGGCGCCGCGCCATGATCATCAAGAACTACAACGGTCAGGATTTCACGCCGGGAATTGATGAGCTTGTAAAAGAAGGTAAGGCCACGCAGAAAAACAGCCATTAGCGATTGGCTGCGAGGCCGATGATTCGTGCTTCCTGCCCAGACCCAGAACCTTCGCGCAGACAGCCATCGGTGCTTCGACGACGCGTCTTTACGCCACCTTGATACCGCCGCCCCAAAATCCATCGCCGTCTTGAGACGCGATTCCCCAGCATGCATCCTCCTTCAAAAGCGGACCGATGCCCTTCACCAGGCTCTGCGAGCGATCTCTGCCATCGGCATCATCCACACCACGAAATATTTATGAATGACATCCAATCTGTCGTGCCACCTCCCTTCTTGATCGCCACGACCACTTTCGTCAGCGCGCCCGCCAAGTCCTGAAGGCGGGTCGACCCACTATTGATTTTGCCCAGCCCTCCATTGTCCTTGCGACGATGCCCCTGACGTTGCATAACGTGCTCTGCCGATCCGCGATCGGCCGCTGAGGCGCGTCCCACGAAGCCATGGCGGATGCAGCATCAGCCGCCCGTCATGGAGACAAAGTCGATCGATCTCTTGACTACGCCGTACATATGAAGCACCCAACAGCCCCGTTCATCCCGCCGAGCCATTGTTCGAGCAGGTATCATGCAAGCCTCGCGTCCGAAGATTGCAGCACGCCATGATGAGCGAAGGACGGCCCAACCCGGATCGACTTCTCGAAGCCCTAACGGACGAGACGAAGCAGCAGGGCCGCGGGCGACTCAAGATCTTTTTTGGTGCCTGTGCTGGCGTCGGCAAGACGTATGCGATGTTGCAAGCGGCGCACCAGCAACATGAAGAAGGCGTCGCCGTAAGCATCGGTTTGGTGGAGACGCATGGTCGCGACGAGACGCACCGCCTGCTGGATGGCCTGCCCCAGCTTCCCACTCGCAGCGTTCAATATCATGCGCATTCGCAGCGGGAATTCGATCTCGATGGCGCCCTGGTGGCCCAACCATCCTTGATCCTAGTCGATGACTTGGCGCATACCAACGCGACAGGAAGCCGCCATGGCAAGCGCTGGCAAGACGTTGAGGAATTGCTGAGTGCCGGCATCGACGTATACACCACGCTCAATGTGCAGCAACTGGAAAGTCTCAACGATGTCGTTGGGAGGATTATCGGCGTCCGCGTGCAGGAAACCGTTCCGGATCAATTCTTCGATAGAGCGAACGATGTGGTGCTGGTCGATCTGCCGCCTGACGAGCTGCTGGAGCGACTCAAGCTAGGCAAGATCTATCTGGCGGCGGCTGCACAACAGGCCAGCAGCAACTTTTTCCGCAAGGGCAACCTGGTGGCATTGCGCGAGCTCTCGCTGCGACGCCTCGCGGATCGTGTCGATATGGATGTTCGCGCCTATCGAATTCACCATGCCATTCGCGACGTCTGGCCTACCCGCGAACGACTGCTGGTCTGCGTGCGCGCGGAGATGTCCCACGAGCGACTGATCCGTGAAGGAGCGCGGCTTGCGCAGAGCCTGCAAGCGGACTGGGTAGTCGTACACGTGGACGAGCTGCGGCGCAGTCGCAGCACTGCCGAACGCGAAGCACTGCTGAAACTCGCGAAGCTGGCAGAGAATCTCGGTGCCGAGTTCGCGAATATCCCTGGCGAGGGCGTCAGCGACATGCTGCTGGACTACGCACGTGCACGCAACGCCACGAAGCTCGTCCTGGGTCACCGCCGAAACCACTGGAACATTCCATGGCGCAAGCGACTTGCCGACCACATCGCCAGCGCGAATCCGGATCTGGGACTGATCCTGCTGCACTTGTCCCATGCTGAGACGCCTCCTGAAAAGACCCACGCAGCCGAACAGCCCGGCGTGAAAGTCAGTTCGCTGGTGCTGTCGATACTCGCCTGCGGCCTGACCACCGTCGTGGCCGCATTGCTGTTGCGCGTGTTCGATCTTTCCAACGTCGTCATGCTGTTTTTATTGACTGTCGTCCTGGTGGCGCTGCGTTGGGGAAAGGCTGCCGGTGCTCTGGCTGCACTCGTGAGCGTTGCGAGCTTCGATTTCTTTTTCGTACCGCCAGTGCTGTCTTTCGCCGTATCGGACACACAGTACCTGTTTACCTTCGTGTTGATGCTGGTGGTGGCGTTGGTCACCGGTCAGCTCGCCGCACGGTTGCGCGCGGAGGCCGTCAGTGCAACCGCCGGTGAACGCCGCGCCACGGCTCTGGCAAGGGTCGCACGGGATTTGTCGGCCGCCATCGCCACCGAGCAGATCATGGCGGTGTGCGAGGAGATGATTGCCCCACTATTCGCATCGCGCGGAGCGCTGATGCTGCCGGACATCGCCGACCGGATATCCGGCGAAGCAGCCGATTTCGCTGATACCAGCGTCGCCCAATGGGCCTATGAACACGTGCAGCCAGCGGGTTTGGGCACGTCGACACTGACCGCAGCCAGCGCGCAATACCTACCACTGAAGGCGCCGATGCGAACACGCGGCGTATTGGCTCTGCGGCCGGAAAGGGGAGCGCTGACCACGGATCCTGACGATCGCCGTTTGCTCGATGCCTGCTGCGCACTCATAGCGCTTGCACTGGAGCGGGTGCATTTTGTGGAAGTAGCCCACGACACGCTGCTGCGGATAGAGGGCGAACGGTTGCGCAATGCCCTGCTTGGGGCGGTGTCCCACGATCTGAAGACACCGCTTACGGCCATTCGGGGCTTAGCCGAAACCCTGGAGACGACTGGCGCCCGCTCGATGCATGAACACGTCGAAATCGCGCGCGCCATTGGTCATCAGGCCGAGGAACTGCACCGCCTGGTGACGAACTTGCTGGACCTTGCGCGGATGCAGAGCAACGGTGTGCGGCTGTATCGGCAATGGCACCATCTGGGTGAGATTCTAGGCAGCGCGCTGGCCGGCATGGGATCGACGCTCGGCTCCCGTCGCATACTGACCGAGCTGTCCGCCGACCTCCCCCTGGTCGAGCTCGACGCGACTCTGTTCGAACGCGTTCTGGTCAACCTGCTGGACAACGCTGCGAAATACACGCCGCCACAGGCCACCATCTGGGTTCGAGCGATAGCGTCGGCCAACACGATGTATCTGTATGTGGAAGATGACGGCTCGGGCTTGCCGACCGACGTCGATGTTGACTCCTTGTTCGAGCCATTCACGCGCGGCGCAAAGGAGTCTCCGATCGCCGGCGTTGGCCTTGGGTTGGCGTTGTGCCGCAGCATCGTCACTGCGCATGGCGGCACGATCAGAGCGATGCAGCGTCCGCCCCAAGGTGCTCGTTTCGAGATCTGCCTGCTTCTCGGCGCTCCACCGGAAATCGAGAGCGAGGATCTTCTATGAGCAAACGAAGAATCCTGATCGTTGAGGATGAGGCGGATATCCGGCGCTTCATCCGGTTGGCACTTGAGAGAGAGGGCATGACCGTGTTCGAGGCTGGAAGCGCCGAGCAAGGTCGAATCGATGCTGCCAGCCGCCAACCGCAGCTGGTTATTGTGGATCTTGGTTTGCCGGATGGTGACGGAAAAACACTGATCCGCGAGCTGCGCAACTGGTCGACCGCGCCGATTCTCGTACTGTCCGCCCGCGAACACGAGCAGGAGAAAGTGGATGCGTTCGACGCCGGTGCCGACGATTATCTGGTCAAGCCTTTCGGCGTGCCCGAGCTACTGGCGCGGGTTCGCGCACAGCTGCGCCGCGCGAGCATTGTGACCACCGAAGGGGCAAACCCGTCCGTCATGACGTTCGGCGCCATCCGCGTGGATCTGGCCACCTACGAGATAACGCGCGCCGGAATCCCCGTGCACCTGACGCCGATCGAATTTCGTCTGTTGGCCGCGCTGATCCGCGGCCACGGCAAAGTCATCACGCACCGCCAGCTTCTTCTCGACGTCTGGGGCCCGGGATATATCGACCGTCCGCACTACGTGCGCGTCTACATGGCCAATCTCCGACAGAAGCTCGAAGACGATCCAGCTCGACCGCAGCATCTCATCACCGAGTTGCAGGTCGGATATCGTCTGGCAGGGCTGAATCGGGAAACCTGACATCACCGTGCCATGGGCGCGACCTTCCGCAACGTGGTCGCCTTCCCGAGACTCAGGTCAGACGCATAGCCTGTGTAAAGTCCCGGGAAGGCACCAGTTCTCAGAACGTTGCCTTGATTGAAGCGACCAATCGCCCGTGGTACGGGTCGCCAGCACTAAGCTGGTCCGTATCCCAGTAACGTACATCCAGGCTCATGTGGTCGTTGATCGTATAGGCCACCCCTGCGTTCCAGGTGCTGTAGTTGAAGTCAGCGCTGCCACCGTTCGGGGTGACAATGGCGTTCGACTCGAACTGGCGGCCCAGCGCACCGGAAATCGCCCATGTCGGATTGATGGCGTAGGACGCGTTGGCTTCGTAATAGGCCGCTTGCTTGGTTGTCCCGGGAAAGTTGGGTGAGTAATAAGCTGAGCCACCAAGAGTCAGCGCACCGAATGCATGGGTGCCCTTCAGATAGACTTCCGAATAGGCTTCGCGGATATTGCTGGGCTGGTCGATATAGCCGTAATAGATATAGCCAAGGTCAAAATTGATGTTGGCGATGGTCGGCCGCCAGCCGCCGTAGAGATCAACTTCTTCTTTGGTGGACGCGTCACCGGAAGGCGTGAAATTGACATTGGAAGTCCACGTTCCGACATAAAACTGATTCTTGTAAATCAGGTCGGCGCCGGCGAACCCTGACGGACGTCCGTCTGTCTGGCTGATGCCGCGAAACATGTAATCCGATTGAGCACCAAAGTTGTAGCTGAGCTGCCAATCCGGTGGCGGAGGGGTAGCCTGCGTAGACGTCGCCGTTGTGTCGGCAGGTGGCGCGATCGGTGTCGCGTCCTGTGCAAAAACACTCGCGTCGAAACCCACAGCCGCCACAGCGGCGAGCACGAACATGGAAGATACTTTCATCGCTTTTATCCACTTTTTTTATGGACGCGCCATCAAAAGTTGCGCGTCGGTTCAGGACCAGAGCGAATGCTAGAAAGGTGCGTCTCAAGATGACGCTCGATTCCGGGGAGGCGGTATCAAGATGGGATCAAGGCGCGAGCTGCAGACATGCAGCGACGTCTATCCGGCGTGCGATGCGTGGTTCGTGCGAGAGATGCCACAGGTCCAATGCCACGCGACGGACGGCCAGAGGGCCGACAAGTGCAGCGGCTGTTCAAGGCCATGAGCGTGGGGAAATGGAGGGCGGCGCTGAATCACTGCCGTCAGCGACACTGACTTCGCAATCACGCTCAACCAATGTCTCTGAGCATTCACCGGCGCGCGGTGATTCCAGGAGCAGCGCCCGAAAATGCTCGCCAGGCTTTCACCCATGTCGCTTGCGGGAGGAGGCTGCCGTCAGGTTTCATGGTGAAGACAAGGTGAGCGTGATCGCCAGCTCAGCTCAGTAACTCTCGGAATTCACCTGTGTATTCAGTTGGCGTTGCGGGATCAAGAGCGCTTTCACGTCCTCGTCCTGGACATAGTGGTTCCATCCTTGATGTATGAGTCGGCGTTGAGTACCAGCCGCCGATTCACACCGGTTTGAACGGCGCCTGCGCAAGCCGGCGACACCGATTCGTTTCAACACCCAAGGAGTTCTCCATGATCAAGCGCATGCTTCCCCTATTGATTGGATTGTCGGTTTGCGGCGGCGCTCTCGCGCAAAACATGCCTGCCTCCGCCCAGTCGACAACCACCTCGCATAACACCAGCACGGTAACCACCTGGGCGCCTCAACCACCCACCGGCGGATCGACCGAGGATGCCGTCAAAACCGCAATTGCGAATGCCGGCTACAAGGAAGTGAAGGACCTGAAATTCAAGGATGGTGTGTGGCGTAGCGAGGCCCGCGGTGGCAACAAGCAGTGGGTCAAGCTTGCCGTCGGGCCGGTCAATGGCAAGGTGTATGCGGCCGATACACCGTCCAAACTCAGCAAGGACGAGGTCAGCGCCAAACTCGCCACGGCCGGCTACCAGAATGTCAAAGACGTGAAGTTCGACGAAGGCCTGTGGGCCGCTGAAGCCAAGACTGGGCATGGCGACAACGTCGATCTGCTGGTCGATCCCGACGATGGCAGCGTGGTGGCCAAGTCGCACGATTGATTTGTTGCGCTTGCGATGGTCACAAAGAAGCCCGGCGCCGTGATGCCGCCGGGCTTCTTTACAAATGTCTCCGCGTCCCTTTGTTCGGCACATCGGCGACCTGACTGCGACTGATAAATTATGTTGCTTTCGCGACCGCGAAGGTGACTGTCAGGAAATCAAGTGCCATTAGATGCAGAGGCCTATACATTCGATTGGCCGGATAACCGCCGTCGGCCAGCATGCTGCGTAATTGCGGCAACCCTTCAAACTTACGTCACCCCCATTGGCCACTCGTTGTATGGTTCGCATTCCATCATTCAGGGTCTTTGCCGTGCGTCGAATCCTCCTGCTCTCCTTCGCCCTGTTGCCAACGCTTGTCTTCGCCAGTCAAGGCGATAACCCCGCCGAACCACGCGAGCAACCTTCCCTGCATGCACTCGCCGGCGCGCCGAGCGAAACCGAGTTGCGCGCGACGATCGAGAAGCTTGTCAGCTTCGGCACACGTCATACGCTATCCGATACCAAGTCCGATACACGCGGCATCGGCGCTGCACGGCGCTGGGTGAAGGCACGCTTCGAAGCGATCTCGCGCGACTGCGGCGGCTGTATCGAAGTAGTCACGCCATCGCAGATGTTCACCGGAAAGCGCATCCCGCAATCCACCGAAGTGATGGATGTGGTTGCGATCAAACGCGGCAGCGGCGATCCGAAGCGCGTGATCGTGATGACGGGTCATCTGGATTCGCGCGTCACCAACATTCTGAACGCAACGAGCGACGCACCGGGCGCGAATGACGATGCCTCCGGCGTCGCCGCGTTGATCGAGGCCGCACGTCTTCTATCCAAGCAGGACAATCGTGCCACGCTGGTATTCGCCGCACTCTCCGGCGAGGAGCAAGGCCTCTACGGCGGAAAGGTACTGGCCGACTACGCGACCGCGCAGGGCTGGCAGGTTCAGGCCGATCTCAACAACGACATCATGGGCAACAGCCGCGGTCAGAACGGTGTGATCGACAACACCACGGTGCGCGTGTTCTCCGAAGGCACCAAGAGCAACGAGACCGATGAGCAGGCAAAGTATCGCCGCTATCACGGCGGCGAGGTGGATTCACCCTCGCGCAATATCGCCCGCTACATGGAACAGATTGCCGAGCACTACCTGCCCGATCTACGCGTGCGCATGGTCTATCGCACCGATCGCTACGGACGCGGCGGTGACCAGGTATCGTTCCTCGAGGCCGGTTATCCAGCAGTTCGCCTAAGCGAGGGTCATGAAGACTACACGCGCCAGCATCAGGACCTGCGCACCGAGCAAGGTATCCATTATGGAGACACCATCGACGGCGTGGATTTCCGCTACCTCGCCCGCGTCACCGCGTTGAACACTGTGACGATGGCCGCACTGAGCCGAGCACCCGCCCCGCCCACCGGTGTCGATACCGAAGGCGCGCTCGCCACCGACACCACGGTGCACTGGAAGAAAGTGCCCGACGCCGCCGGTTACCTTGTGCATTGGCGCGACACCACAGCACCACAATGGCAATTCAGCCATGCCGTTGGTGACACCGACCAAGCCGTGATCAAGGACGTAGTGATTGACGATTGGTTCTTTGGCGTCTCCTCCGTCTCAGCTGATGGGTACGAGAGTCCGGTAGTGTTTCCAGGCGATGCTGGCAGCTTTCAGCGCTCACCGCCGGTAGCTTCCAAGCCGTGACTGCGACCCCGTGCCGCAATCGCGAATAGCTTCGTAGGCACGGGGTTTACATCCATTGGCGCGCTTCGCGTTTCGCTCCGACAGCGATCTAGCGCAACCCGCGGTGTTGAGGGCAGGACTGGGCATGGGCGCGAGACACTGGGTGTGCGCTTCCACCAGCAGATCATTCGCTCCGCAGGCATTGCCTGGTAGCTGATCCACGCGTATCGCTCGCGGCTTCTGTCACACCCATGGATTACACTGGCGATCTCCTTATCGCGGGGCTAATCAACGTGGACTCGATAGGCTTGGCAGTCAGGTCAGGGGAAGTTGCCGCACTGCGCCTCTTCGACATCGCCTACACCATCGATCTCACCCAGGCAGAGTCCCTTTGGGCGATGCGTGAAGGCGGCAAGGTCAGCCGGGCACAACTGACCAGCACGCCGCCCAAAGCGCTTAACTTCGGCGTGGCTCCCTTGCAGCTGGCGCTGGGATCGACCCTGCTGACGTTGGGCAACCGCGAAGTGACTGCCGAACTATCGGTGCGACTGTATGACTTCGGCGTGGCTGCCCTGGCCGCGCGGGTGACTGTGGCTGACCAGACGTGGGGCGCATTCGTTACCGATTTCGATGCATTGCATCGCGCCGTCGGGCCGACGTCCACCACGTTCTGGACGAACCTGCTCGCGCGTGTTTGCGAGGTCATCTTGCCTGCACTCGATCGCCCCGCGGTAGATACCTCGCTCGATGAGGACTATCTCATCGGAACAGTGCACGCATTTAGCGAGCCGCTGGATGCAGCTGAGCTGCGCAACCGCGTGGATCTTGCTGCGCTTCTGTCGGGTGAGAAGCGCGCCCTGTCCGCAGCTTCCAACCGGGAACTCCTCGCGCGCAGCTTCTCCTACTACGCGGACGACATGGTTGTCCTCACGTGGGATCGAGCTTTCATCTACGAGCCACGGCGCGATACCGACGTGGCGGATGTCATCGAAGTGGCAAACGCCCAGCTGGTCGAGTTTCGATACTACGACACGTTGCTCGACGATGAGCTTCCGCGCATGTACGACCGCGTGGAAAACGCGCACGGTGCCATGTCGCTGCTTGCATCACGTCGATTCGCGCACCTGGCGCGACGCCTGTACACGCTGGTCGCCGAGGTCACCGAGCTTACCGAGCGAGTGGATAACGCCCTGCAGGTAACCGAGGACGTTTACCTGGCCCGGGTATACAGCACCGCTCTCGGGCTGTTTCGTGTTCCGGCACTCGGTGAGTCAGTCGACCGCAAACTTGCGATCATCCGCGATACCTATGCCGCGCTGTATGAAGAAGCGTCCAGTCGCCGTACCGAATTGCTGGAGATTTCGGTTGTTCTTCTTATCATGCTGGAGATCGTGCTGATGGTATTCAGGAGATAGCCGCGGTTACGGCGTGCCAAGGACAAGTGCACGGATAGCCTGATCCAATTCGATCTGTCCCTTTCGAATGCTGGCGTCTTGACCTTCGAAAGTGATCCAGCCTTCGTTGAAACCATCCAGCATCTGGATCCGCGGCACGGGGTCGTTCATGCCCTGGCCACGAAAAAGCCCGGCCCAGTCTTCCCGTGGCACGACCTCGGCACGCACGCTGCGACCAAGTACCCTACCGAACGCTGCGGCGATGTCGTTGGGAGATACGCGGTGCGGCCCTTCTATCTCGACGATCCGGGTGCCAGTCCATCGCTCCTGGATCAACTCTGCTGCGATGCGCCCGATATCTTCCGTCGAGATCATGGGGAATGACGCATTCGCGGGCTGCAAGAAGGTATGGATAACACCGTCCCGTCGTGCAGATTCCACATCCCATTGCAGATTGTCGAGGAACCAGGCGGGACGCAGTATCGTCAGCGGCATCGCCAAACTGGACAGCTCCCCTTCGAGGATCGTGCGTTGGCTCAGCAGGTTGGATTGCTTCGCCTGGGCTCCAATTGTCGATAGGCAAACCACCCTCTCTGGGGCTGCTGCGCTGAGCGCCTGGCGGATTGTCGCGGCTCCCTTGCGAGCTTCCGGGAAACCCGGAGCAGGATCGAAGTTCGACGGTGGCAGGATGAAAACGCCTTCGGCACCTCGAAATGCTGCGGTCAGCGATGCCGCGTCGTCCATGTCGGCAATGACTACCTCACAACCCTTTTCGGCAAACGCCTTGCCCTTCTCCTGATCGCGGACGATGGCTCGCACAGGCTGGTTGGCGTTCAAGAGGCTGCGCGCCATGGCGCCGCCGACCTTTCCAGTGATTCCAGTAATGGCGTACATCGATTTTTCCTCGGTCAAAGGCTTCGGGTGGGACAATGCGACTCTCGGTGCCGAGCAATGTAATGGCTGGGCTTTGTTGACTGAAGTGAAAGTAAGTCAAATACTTGATGACAAATAATCACAAGGCATGTCGCATGGCATTTGATGGGCGCGTGATCTCAAACGTCGGGGTGCTGGCGGCGATCATTGAAAGCGGCAGCTTTTCCCGAGCAGCCGAATCGCTTGGCCTGTCGCCCTCGGGTGTGAGTCGGGCGATATCGCGGCTGGAAGCGCGTATCGGCGTACGGTTGCTGGATCGAAATACGCGGTCGGTATCGCTGACGGACGAGGGACGGCGATTCTACGAAAACGTTATACCCCTATTGGACGGTATCGAAAACGCGGTGGTGCACACGGCAGGCGCGGCCGAAGCCGTCAAGGGCCGCCTTCGCGTGAATGTCGATGCATTCTTCGCCCGCATGATGCTGGCCCCTCATATCGCGCGCTTCATGAACATGCACCCGGATATCGCACTGGAGCTTGTCACCAAGGATCAGCTGGGCGACCTCGTGGGCGAAGGGTTCGACATCGCCGTGCGATTCGGTACCCCACTCGAGTCCTCGCTCGTAGCCCGCAAGCTCGCCGAGACACGCACGATCACGGTCGCCGCAGGGGCTTATCTGGAAAAGCACGCTACGCCACTGAACCCAAACGACCTGGTGCAGCACGAATGCATCCTCGTGCGTAACTCACAGACCGGGCAGCTGATGCGGGATTGGCAGTATCGACGCAACAAAAAAACGCTCACTGTAAGCGTGCACGGACGGCTCGTCGTCAACGAAGCCGCAACCCTACTGGGCGCATGTTTGGCGGGGGCTGGGATTGCGCGCATGAAAGCCATTGGTATCAGCCGTCAGCTCGCTGCTGGCGAACTCGTCGAACTATTACCTGACTGGCAAAGCGAGAGCTTTCCTCTCTATGCCCTGTATCCGTCGCGCCATCTTCCCGCAGCCAAGGTCCGGGCATTCATCGATTTTGTGGTCACGTCGATGCTTAAGCCGCAGGCGAGTTAACCCGCTGCTGCGCTGCACACTGCCCCGACACCCGCACACATAGCGGACAGCCCAAGCATGCCAAGCAAATGCCATTTCGGCAACGCCATATCTTCTCCATAGGCGGCACCTTCGGCAGCCTGAAATCCTCTGCTAGCATTGCCTAGACGTACTCCGCGTAGGTCACTTCATGCTGGATAAGCCGCGTAAATCGAAGCAAGTTGACTGGCTTCTGCCTCTGGGAATAACTCTGTTGGCGGCCGCCCTTGCGTTCATCTGCATCACCGTAACCGATAGCGACGTCGCGGCACTTTTGTTGCTCTTTGGGGCCACCCCCTCCCTACTCTTTGCTCTCTTGTACCTGGCGATCAGCAGGAGGGGCGGGCTCCGCCTCGGAATCGTGCTGCTATTTGCCCTCTCACTTGGTGGGGCGTGGCTGGTTGGCAAGCACTTTACTGAAACGCGAACGATCGCTCGATGGATGCTCTATTCGAAATCGTACAAGGAGCGAACCCTCGCCGCTGCAAGCGCCTCGGACGGATATCTGAAACATAGCGAGTGGGACGGATGGGGATTTCCTGGAGCGGGCAACACCGTCGAGTACATTGTCTTTGACCCAGAGAACGCGCTTTCCACCAAAGCCAATGGCAAGGTTGCCGGTCAATTCAATGGCATCCCATGTCCTGCCGCACAGGTGGTTCGCGCGGAAAGTCATTGGTACGTCGTTCTCTTCTACACCGGAACCGACTGGGACCACTGTGCTTCGTAAGGTCTGCCTCACCGCCGCAAGCAGTGGGATGGACTCCTCCTCACTTACGGCATCTAGGTGCCAGACTGAAGGTGCAAACCACACAGTCAACGGCGAGAAGGAGTCCACACATGAAGCTTAAACGCATCGGGGTCGACTTGGCCAAGAACGTGTTCCAAATCCACGGCGTGGATAACCATGAAAAGCCGGTTTGGCGACAACGGTTGCCGCGTGACCGCTGGCTGCAAACGGTGCTGGACAAGATCGAGCCAGGTTGCGAGATCGGCATGGAGAGTTGCGGTGGCGCGCATCACTGGGCGCGACAGCTGCAGGCCCATGGGCATCGCGTCAAACTGATCGCTCCGCAGTTCGTGAAGCCATACGTTAAGAGCAACAAAAACGATGCCAACGATGCCGAGGCGATCTGCGAAGCGATGAGTCGGCCGAGCATGCGCTTTGTCACCGTCAAGACGATCGAGCAACAGGATATTCAGGCGACCCATCGCATCCGCAGGGGATTGACCGAGCAGCGCACGGCGGAGGGCAATCAGATCCGTGGCCTGGTCTCCGAATACGGTCTGGTAGCACCGAAGGAATTGTCGGCGTTGCGTTGCACGATACCGTGCTGGCTCGAAGACGGCGATAACGGCTTGACCCCACGTTTCCGTCGCTTACTCGACGGGCTGTGGAGCGACCTGCGTGCGCTCGATGCCCGGATCGACGAGCTCGACCACGAGATTGCCGACATCGCTGGCCACGAACCGGCGGCGATCCGCCTGCAACAGCTGCGTGGCGTTGGCCCCATGGTGGCCACGGCGTTGCTCGCTGCGATCGGTGACGCCAGCCAGTTCACCAACGGTCGGCAGCTTGCTGCCTCACTGGGACTGACGCCGCGCCAGCACAGTTCTGGTGGCAAGGATCGACTACTGGGCATTACTAAGCGCGGTGATGCGTATCTGCGAACGCTGATAGTCCACGGCGCACGCTCGGCTCTGCGCACAGCGAAATCCTAAGACGACCGACTCAGCCAGTGGGTACTACGCGTGGCGGAGCGATCGCACCCCAATGTGGCGGTCATCGCCCTGGCCAACAAAACCGCACGCATGGCTTGGGCGATGCTGCGTCATGACACCGACTATCAACCGGAGCGGGCGGCGGCCTGAATCCTTACGCGTCACGCACCACGCAGACGACCACCCTCAATCCACGATTGCGAAGCAACCTGAGCGATGGCAAACCGGTCGAACCGGCGTCGGCAAAACCCTCTAAGGTCCAAGTGCAAAGAGCACGACAAAGCGATCGGGAGCTGACGCGCGAATAGCCCATCATGGTCCAGCATCAAACGATGCCGCCGCTAGAGACCGGATATACGTGTGCAGTCGGCACGGGGCGCCAGAGCAAAGGGGGCTTGCAATGGGGAGGGGTCCATATACGAACCTTCTGCAGCAATGATCCCAATCCCGCCAGCTAGCCAATCACACGTTCGAGGCATCGGCGCGAAACCCGATGTACCGGCTTGGCCCCGAGGAAGTGTTCGAGGTCAGCTGAGCGCTGGCACCGGCTGATGTCAGTGCATTGATGGTGCTCGCCTGATTTGACACGAGCGTCCACGGCGGGAGGTTTTCCTGATCGACGTCTTGAAGGCCCGCGCGAAGTGCCTTGAGGAGGAGATCCGCTGGCGGTGCATGGACAGCAAATCCCTCGCTGCCGAGGCCGGCGTTATCGATGCCCAGTAAGGCACAGAGCGCCTGCTTCGAGAGCGCTTCACGCTCATCGTCGCGACGTGACAGCGCAATATGCGTTCGTACTTCCTCATCGACAATCGCATCGCCGCGCATCAGGGGCGCTGACGATACCCAGGCCTCCGGGGGACACAGCTTGTCAGCGGGGGAAAGTGCAATAAATGGGTTGATCTCGGCGGGATAAATACGACACACGTGAGGCCGGATCTCGTAAATGCTGCAACGGAACTGCGCATCGAGGTTTGGGCAGGCACCAGTGTAGACGGCCGTCAAAACCACGACCACGCGGATAGGCAGGTTCCCGCTCATCGTGGGGAAGGACCGACGGCGCTTGTGTTGCGCTTGCAAATTCGACGGTTCAGGCTCTTCAGGCCACGGCAATGCCTCGCATAGAAGCTCGACGGTCCCGTCTCGCGAGAGCCAGTCGATGGCCTCTTGCCAAGTAAGAGGCAGACGAAGGTCGTGGCAACATTTGCCGCATGAGACACAACTGAAATTGAGGTTTGGCATCGTTGGATCCCCTCGAATCCAGGTGGGTTTGTGCGACGCGCGGCGACATGGGACCAATGAGCGTCCTTTGCCGGTGCTGGATAATCTGGCTCCCGACAGCATGCCTTAACGGATGATTGATGCCTTCGGCCTGACGGCTGATGACCCTGACGCCTTTTTTCCTTCTGCCACTGCTCAACAACCACGCGGAGGGATTTTAAGGTTTCCAGTGCACAACCAGATGCATGAAGAACCCAGCTGCAATAGATACAGCGATGAACAGAATGGTTGAGAAGACGTACGCTTTCCAGAAGGCCTGAGGTTCATCCTCCCGACTTACGGGATCCAACCCGACCCTGATCCGGCCAGCAACCAACGGGTATCCGATCACAACGACTGCAATGATCAGCCACAAGGCGACGATGGACAAAACGACGAGCTGAGGACCATTCACACGAGGTTCCTTGTGACGAAGCCTGACTAAAGTACCCGGACGCGGGGGTCCAGGTATACGACTCTGATCACGTTCGGAAGCCCAGGCCGGCAGTAGCGAAAGCGGTAGTCGATGCTTTGGTTACTGCCGTCGACCTGGGCCCTCGGCGACTTACGCCGTCTTCTTTGCTGTCGCCTTCTTGGTTGCCCGCTTGGCAACTTTCTTGGCAACTTTCTTGGCAGCTTTCTTCGCAGGCTTTTCGCTCACGGACGGAGCGGCGGATTTGCTGGCGCCACCGATGAGGAGATCGTCCACGGTGACACCACGGCGCCTCAGGGCTTTAGCAAACCAGACCGGCTGACGACCACGACCGGACCAGACCTGTGATGGATCCGAAGGGTTCTGATATTTGGGCGCAACTGAGCCTTTGCCGCCTTTCTTTCCAGCCGCCTTCTTGCCGCGTGATGGATAGACCTCGTCGAGGGTAAGGCCATTGTTGCTCAGCAGGGTCTCGATCTTCTGCTTGACGGTTTGCACCTGTGCGGCCTGTGCTTCATGCATCTGCGCGTTTGCGTTCGCGATGAGCGCCAGGAGTTCTTTTGGGGAAAGGGTCTTGAGATCAGTGGTCATGAGCTTGCCTTTGTTGAATTCAAAGCGAAGTTTAGGTCATTAACGGGACAAAACTGCAAATCTTCTGAAATCTTTGTCTTACTGGGGCGTCTGCAATCCTTCGCTAGAGAATCTTATTGCCAAAACTTCCTCCTATCAGGAGCAAGTGATTGCGCGTACCGAACCTCAGATGCAACTACGGGCGGAATGGGTTGGTATTCCAAAAAGGCATCGCCGCAGGTTGCGCCACGGCACTGAGGGGATGAAGGCGCTCGCGGAAAGCCCGCCGCCGGCCCCCAGTGACGCTCGCTTTGGCCCTCAGATATCGCGTGGCCGAATCATTACCAGTACTACCGACACACCGCCTGTACTGATGTTCATCGATGTTGGCTTTCGACCCAGACTGGCATTCATACGCTTTGACAGTCACCATCATTCTCTCGATAAGAAATGCTCGTTTCGGCCATTCATTTTCCAGCCAGCTACCAGGCGTGCATACGCGTAATCTTTCGTATTAATCAGGCAGAGCTCGCCTCCGATGCACGAGAAATTCCTCAAGGCGCCCAAACGTGCGTCGCTGCCGCCCCCGCCTTCGCTGGTCCAGGAGTGTTGCCATGGCTGTAGCTAATGGACGCGGTGACGAAAACAAGATCCACATTCTCAGCCAGTATGGCTTGCATCCGGTGATGCACAGCGTTCTCTTCAATGGCCATTCCATAACGTGCTGTTGTGGTCTACCTGTCACAGATCGGTTCTATCAATTCGATGTAGTCAGCCTTGCCAGCGGTCTGGTGGTCAATACCTTGTACGCCGGAGACGAATGTGCCGAAAGGTTTCTGTTGCTATCGCAGTCATCAGGCTCATCGCGGATCACGCCGCTAGCGCTGTTCGATCCATTGCAAGTCGCTCCCGGAACGGGCTACGGGGTGCATCACGCCGGGCTGCCGGAAAATAAAGCGCCCATGGCGCCCATCAACGCTGAGGTTGAGCAAGCTATCTATCTCACCCTGATTTGTTCTGGCGCGGCTCCAGTGCCAGAGAGCGTTCTCTCGGATTTTCTGAGAAAGATCCGCGCCAATCCGGGCCGCCCTTTGCCGGACTGGGAGGTCAGAGCGGTGAATAGCGCCATCGGAATCGGCGGCCGTACGTTGACCAGCATGCTGGCGAAATTACGTGAGGCCAATAAGCCGCTAAAGCACTACACCTTTTCCGAAATGGCCGCTGCGCTGCGGCGAGAGGCCGCACGCACCGGACTTCGAATTCACAGCCATTTGTGACCAATGGCATCGTCTGTTTTGACTCGAACAAGTTGACGTCGGATCTGCAGCAAACAAAGGCGTAGCTCGGGGCCAGTTTCATTTTTCGCCAGACTGAAACCTGTGGTTGCGCGATCTTTCGCCGCCTCCCTCGCTTCTGGATGGCGGCAACGCGACCGGGCCCCGTGCTCTGGGCGGCATCGATACCATCGTCGAATTGCGCGGCCCAGCAGCCAATGCGAGAGTCAAAGGTCAGGGGTATGTGCGCGCGATAGGAGGCCCCCAATGAACGCGACAACAAGCCCCATCCAAATTCGGGTTACCCGGCGGTCCCCGGCCTACTGGCGCGTCACGATCGACAACCCGCCGATCAATGTCATGGGCCCGGTAATGGTCGGGCAGTTCCACGAGCTCATCGATGCCCTTGAGGCCGACGAACAGGTCAGGGTAGTGGTCTTCGATAGCGCGGTGGACGGCTACTTCCTGAATCACTCTGATTTCCTGGCCAAACTGGAGGACCTGACCTCCCTGCCGGCAGGCCCCACAGGCTTGCCGCAATGGCCGGACTTCCTGGTCCGCCTGACGCGCGCGCCGGTTGTCTCCATCGCTCTCATCCGCGGGCGGGCGACCGGCAACGGCAGCGAAATCACGCTCGCTTGCGACATGAGTTTCGCCAGCCGGGAAAAGACCGTCATCTCGCAATGGGAGGTGGGCGTGGGGATGGTCGCCGGCGGCGGCCCGATGGCCCGGCTGCCCCAACTCATCGGCCGAAACCGCGCCCTCGAAGTGCTCTTGAGCTCGGAAGACATCAGTGGCGAGCAGGCCGAGGCCTATGGCTACGTGAACCGTGCTTTGCCCGATGCCGAACTCGACGCGTTCGTGGACGCACTGGCGACCCGGATCAGCAAGTTCGACAAGTGGGCGATCGCCAACACCAAACGTCTCGTCAACACCAGCCTGCCGCCGGACGTCGAGCTCGGCGCCGGGTGGGATGCGTGCATCGCGTCGCTAGGGCGGCCCGCCGCGCAGGAGGGCATCAAGGCTCTGATCGCGCGTGGGTTCCACAAGCCGGGGGACGTCGAAGATCGGCTCGGATACTACCTGGGCCAGCTCGGGCGCTAGGCCATCAAACGACACCATCCCTCCCCTTCTGAAAAGGACGAACCTTATGGATCTGCTCAAAACAGCCCGTGCTCTAGCTGAACGCGTAGAGGCACAAGCGACGCAGGCCAAGATCCCGGTCTCGGTCAGCGTCATGGACATCCATGGCAACCTCATACTGAAGCACCGCATGAATGGCGCGCCGGCGTTCTCGCTTGAGATCTCCGAGCGCAAAGCCTACACAGCAGCACTCGTAGGAATGCGTACCGCCGATCTCGTCCCGCTCGTGCAGCCGGGCCAGTCGCTCTATCCGCTGCTCGCGCTATCCGGGGGGCGCTTCTCCGCCATGGGCGGAGGCGTGCCGCTCACAGATGAGGGCCAGCTGTACGCTGGCGTCGGCGTCAGCGGGGGCACCAATGAGCAGGACATCGCCATCGTCGAGGCGGCGCTCCGATAAGCGCTTGATTGCGGCATCCGATCGCGCACAGCTCCGCGCGTCGCTTGGCAGTTGTCACTTCACTGATCGCATCCTGGGGCTGTGCGCGATACGCCTCGCCTTTCTTCAACGCTTGAGCCCAGCGACAGGTATTCCGTGTGCGGTCCCACCAGCCGATCATCCGCTGTGCGGGCATTGACGTGGTAGCCGGGGCACGCGTATCGCTCGGCGGCATCGACCATCGCCAATCCGGATCTCGTCGAAGGTTTCCGCACGGACGCAGCGCTCAACAGGCCCGATCCAGCCAGATTCTGCGGCGTCGGCCCCAAGGACTACAGCGACTATTCCGAGGTCGAAACCGCTGCCGCGCCCTGAGTTGCCGACAAGCCAACTGGAGACAGTGATATGACGACCATCTACCACCCCGAGCACTTGGATGACCGCCTCGCCATGGTTGCGGTGCGCACGACGCTTGGATCCGCAAAAGGGAGCATCAATGGTCCAGGCGCCCGCAAGAGCTTTGACGAGATCATGGAACAAGTACCCGCCGCCCCGGGAGTCACCTACGAGGCCGCAATCATCGGTGGCGTATCAGGATGCTGGTGCCGACCGAAAGACGCGATGGCAGGCGCAGCCATCCTATATTTTCATGGCGGCGGTTACGTGGTTGGCGCGGCCAAGGCTTACCAGCATTTCGTTGGCCAGGTCGTCGCCCAAGCGAGCATCGCGGCGTTCGTGCCAGATTACAGGTTGGCCCCGGAGCACCCCTTCCCCGCCGCCGTGGAGGACGCAAAGGCGGCTTACGAAGACCTGCTGGCCGCGGGGCTCGCTAATATCGCCCTCGTGGGCGACTCAGCCGGCGGCGGTCTCGCTCTCGTCCTTCTTTCGTGGGCCGCTGGCAAGGCGCGTGCCGGCTCCGGCTCAATGCCCAAAGGCGCAGCGCTGATGTCCCCTGCGACCGACCTTGCGCTGACCGGGAAGAGCATGGTGACCCGCGCGGAGGCCGATCCGCTTTCGACTCCGTCGTCACTCGCTGCCTTGGCGCGGCTCTGTCTGGAAAGCCACGATCCGCGAGATCCGCTAGCGTCGCCGCTTTACGGCGACCTGGCCGAACTACCGCCGGTCAGGATACATGTGGGTGAAGACGACATTCTTCACGACGATTCCATTCGATATGGCGAGCAGTTCGAGCGCGCGGGGGGAACATGCCAGGTACACAGCTGGCAGGGCATGGTTCATGTCTTTCCCTCAAACGTCGCCGTGCTGAAAGCCGCGAAGGAAGCGCTGGATGACATCGGTGAGTTTCTGAAATCGCAGCTGCCCGGAGAGCCTGCGGTAATCGCGGACTGAGACGCATGCGACCCCACTGCATCCCGATTCGAGCTTTGCCGGTACCACCCTACTTCAAACCCGTGCCAGCACAGACCGGGATATTGCCGGGCGCCACTGTGGCCGCAAAGATCGCCTTACCAGTGACAAACAGGAGGGTACGCGTAGCCTAATTGCTATCCCAATGCTGACGTTGCCGATTGCTTGATTTTCCACCCCCTGAGCAACAGCCAGAACATGAACACCAACTCTCCGAGCAGCGCGATAGCCACATAGCCGAGATCAGGCTCTGGAAACAAGTAGGTATTCAGGTTCAGCACCACGTAGCCGACCCCGGCAACCACCAACAGGATGCCTATCAGCTTGGGGATATAACCTGATTTGTAGATCAAGTAACCCACCAGCATTAAATGAATTGCAAAGAAGATTAGACTCAATCCCCAAGTGGAGCGGAAGGACGCCAACAACAGCTGTATCTGCGCGTGCAAGGGACCGGCTCCGAAGAGGGCGGCGTCCTCCGGCGTGTCCAACAACCGCAGCACGGTCACGAGATTGAGCGACGCAGAGAGTCCCACCGCCGCGTACACAAGCTGGAACCAAGCGGCCAACAGTGAGAGCGACGCGCTGACCGGCTTGAGCAGATAGTAGAGTGCCCAAGCGATGACCACGTCACAGACGAAGCTGGAGAGATAGCAGACGATGCCCGCTGCGAAAAGACTTTGGTGCGCCAGGATGTTCTGCGCCGTTTGTTCGATCTTTCCAGAGATGACAAGGTGCGGATAGACGTAGAACTCCGCGAACGGGGTTGGCGTCAGCAGATAGCCCAACCCGGCGACCAGCGCCGCTCGGGGCAAACTGATTTCCTGCCCGCAGTCTGTCTTGGTGGTCGACGTCATTTGAGCGCACCCGCTGCCTGCCTGAATACCTAATATAAATGCGGACGCGGGCCCGGTCGTACATCTGTCGATTTACTTCGAAGATTGAGCCGCGATTTGCATTCACCTCGACGCCAGAATAAGTAACCCCAGCCCACTCAAACGAGGCGCCGCCACCTCAGAGTTCGACGCAATTTTCCGTGACAAGCGCCCTTCCCGCCGTATAAGGCGAGCTCTCATTTATCCGGTCGGTGCGTTTTTTGTGAAGCCGGCGTAATTGTCACCGTGCATGTCATGCCAGACGCGAGGTGTACGTCGTCGGGCACGTTATCCAGCGCAATTCGCACGGGGACGCGTTGTGCAAGTCGTACCCAGGTAAAAACCGGATTGACGTCTGCCAGCAGATTCGGGCTATCGGGGTTGTCGCGGTCCGCGATACCACTTGCGATACTTTCAACGTGCCCTTTCAAATCGACGCTGCCAGACAGTAAGCGAATATCCGCCCGATCCCCTACCTTCACTCCGGGGATCTTGGTCTCCTCGAAGTAACCGTACACCCAGAATGAATGCGCATCGATCAGCGCCATGCGCGCGGCACCAACAGCCGCGTAGTCACCAGGATAAAGGTTGAGGTTCGCTATAAATCCAGCGACGGGTGCACGAACGACGCTTCGCTGCAGGTTCAGCTGCGCTATTTGTTGAGTAGCCAACGCTGCCTGCAATCCCGCATCTGCAGCTTTCGAAGCTGCTTGCGAGGCCTGATAGGCGGCCAAGGCTTGACGAGCTTGTTCGGAGTAGTCCGTGCGCGTCTCGGAAGAAATCACCTCGCCCGCCAACGGCGCCCGGCGTGCCGCCTCTTGCTGTCGCATGCCCCATTCGGACTGACGTTCGATGATCTCTGCCTTGGCGAGCGCCGTCTGCGCCTGCATGCGGGCGACATCCGCATCAGCTTGAGCCAACGCGTCATGGAATCTCACGGGATCAATCACGAACAAAACGTCACCCTTTTGAACTCGCTGGTTGTCGTGTACGCGCACTTCCGCCACCAGCCCCGATACGTCTGGGGCCACATTGATGACGTCAGCTCGCACCCGCCCATCCCGTGTCCACGGCGAATACACGTAGTCGCGCCACAACGCGTACGCCAGGACGATGGCGACGATCAGGATTCCAAGCGTGGCCACCCATCGAATAATGGACTGCGCTTTCATGTGGTACGCCCCACGAGTGGTGACCGGTTCAATAGATAGGCCTCAGCAGCAGACCTGCGCCGCAAAACAGCGCGGTGAACAGTGCGGCCCGAAATAACGCGGGATGCCATACGAAACGGTACCAACCCAGCCGCGAGATCAGCAGATCCAGCCCGACAAAAACCAACGTGCAACCCACAAGAATCGGCAACAGACTGGGCACGAACAGCGCAAATATCACTATGTCACGTGGCATCTTTATGGCCTCCCGTGACTGATAGCTGATAGGTCTTTTCCGTTGTCGACTCCAAACCGCCGCCCAACGCCTGCATCAGCAGTGCCCACGCTTCGAATCGCTTGGCGCGAATCTCCTCCACTTGCTGACGCTGATGCAGCTCGATGGTTTGATCGATCAGCACCTGAAGGTATTCCGTAATGCCGCTGCGATATCCGCGTGTCGCCAAACGATACGCATCGTCGGCGGACCTGGCCGCGCGCTCGGCATTTCTCTGTTGCACATCCAGCGAGCGCAGCGACACCACCTGGTCAGCGACTTCTCGCATGGCCGTGATGACCGAAGCGTTGTACGCCTCTACCGCCTCGTCATATTCAGCGACTGACGCAGCGTAAATGCCTTGACGCCGCCCTGCATCAAACAGCGGTAGATCAATGGCGGCCCCCAACGAATGACCCGCTCCTTCTTTATTGATGAACGCGAAGAAGCCGCCAAATGGAACAGTCGCTGCCAAACTTGCCGAGGCCAACAGATCAATGTCGGGATAAAAGTTCGCGCGTGCGGCAACAATACCTTTGCCGCCTGACTCGACGCGCCAGCGCTGGGCCACGATATCGGGGCGATGTCCGACCAGATCCGCCGGCAATACCGCCGGGAGTGTCACCGGAACATCCATCTTCAATTGCGGCCGCGCGATAGCCTCGCCGCTGCCGGGCCCTGCACCGACAAGCGCCGCCAACTGGTCGTTCATCAGCTGGATTTGCTGATCGGCCTGTTCGACCTGATTCGTCGCGATCGATAGTTGGGTCTCCGCCTCGGTCAGATCCAGTTCGCTGCCGATCCCCGCGTGCAAGCGCTGCGCCACGATGTCGCGCGTCTGTTTTGTCTGTGCCTCGATCGCTTGATCGTCGTCGCGCAGCGCGTATTGAAGCGCCAATTGCACGTACGTGCGCGCAATCGCTGTTTCCAGCGCCAACTGCACCCCGCGCTCCTCAGCGGCTGAGGCATGCACATCATCCAGCGCCCCTTGCAGGATCGCGTGATTCTTGCCCCAAAAATCCAGTTCGTAAGTCAACGCGAGGTTGACGCCGTTGTTCCATACAGTGTAACCACCGGGTGGCGATGGCGTTGTGTAGCGCGCAAAACGCTCTGTTCCGAAATTGCCTTGTGCATCGAGTTCGGGCATCAACGCCGCGCCGTGGATGCGCGCCTGGGCCTGTGCCAGATCGACACGCGCTTGTGCCATGCGCAGGGTGGGTTGATGGCTGATAGCTTCATCGACAAGCCGATCGAGTTGTGGATCCTGCCATTGCAGCCACCAGCGGCTGCTCGGCCAGGGAACATCCTTGAGCACCTCGCGTGTCGATGTACCGGCATCAAGTGACGATGGAGCGACGAGGTGTGACGTAGGCTTTATGCCTCCTGTATTTACACACCCAACCATAGCGCTGACACATAGCGCGGCAAAACTCGCCGACAGGGGTGCGAAAGTGGCGCGTCCTCTCATGGCGCTGCCTGCGAAGCTCGCCGAAATGGAAGCGCCTCGTCCAGCAGCGATAGCTCCACACCGTGCAGCAACGCCAACATCCGATATCGCTGCATCGTATGCAGCGAAGCATCGAATACTTCTGGAACGGGTAAGGCGTCCGCCGCGCGTCGAGTCTCCCGTATGGCCTCTGCATAACGCGCTGGTGTCCGCTCCCTGAACAGGCTGGCAATCGCCGAGAGCCAGGCGCGCTCCTGGTCTGGCCACTCTTTTGGCAGTTCCGCCTCATATAACTTGCTGTCGAGCCTGATTCGAATGATGCTCCAACCCATTTCAAGTGCAGTGAAAGACCAATCAAGCAGCTCTTTTTTGGAAGCCACATTGCCGGCGGGCTGTGAGGCGATCTGCAGCGTGAAGTCGCGCACGTAGCTTTCGAAACGCAGCACCAATCCCTCATCGATCGACGCCCGGCATGCCATCTTCGCAACCAGCGCACGTAACCGTCGCAAGTAGCTTTGAGTGGTAAATCCCCCGCCCCAGGGCGCGATGGCTGAAAAGCAAAATGACGCCACAGATATGCCGAACATCGTTGCAAAACCAGCATCCAGAAAGGCCAGCGGGTCGAACACATACGGGTTTGTGATGTTGCCTATCAGGCAAAAATAGAGGTTGAAGCTGAGCCCCATGACCGCAACTTTGGGAAAGGTATTGATATAGCTTCCCACCATGATCACCGGCGCCACGCACGCCGCCAGCTGGATAAATCCGCTCAGCTTCGGCAGAACGAAGAAGCAAAACGCAAAACCCATCACGATCGACGCAAGACATCCCAGAAGCATCTGCCTCGTAGCCGCGGCTGGATTGGGCGCGACAGCGAAAAGTGCGGTTGCGATGGACACGGCTACGAGAGCGCTGGCGCCGTTGTTCCAGCCGGACATCAGCCACAGCGCGCCGACGATAAGAACTGCGATCACCGCTCGTATGCCGCCCGACATGGCGGCAACGCTGTTTGCTGTATAGATGATGCGTGTGGCAGTCACTTTACCCGCGTGACCAGCATGCAGTTGCGCAACCGGCTTGCGCAAAGCGAGGAAGTCTTCAAGGTAAGCGTTGAGGTCGGTCACGACAAAGTAAAAGGCTGATCCGACCGCCAGGAAATACTTTCGAATGCCCTCAGCCGACGTATTAAGCTGCATCTCGTGATGGGCAATATTATGCGGAAGTTCCGCTATGAATGCTTCCAAACGTTGTTGGAAACGGCCGATGTCGTCGAGCGACATGACTTCGCCTGCCCCGGACTTAGGGATGATGGCCGCGAGCTCAAGTAACAGTTTATCAATGGCTTCGAGTTCTTCCCGACGACCCTGTTCCATCGCACGAATGCGAAACTTGCGAAGGACGTACATCCCTGTATTCGCATCGAGAAATTCCTGACTGAGACTGATCATCAGGTTGTTCTTCAGACGTAATTCTGGATCTTCGAATACGGCTGCGCTGCGCAGCGCTTCCAGCGTCAGTCGTTCCGCAAGAAAGCGCACTTGCTCGGCGTCCATATCTTTCGCTACGGAGACATCGCTGGACAATGCCTTCGTGAGAAAAGCCAGAAATTCGCTGCAATTCTGCTGCCCTGCCTTCAACAGCGTAGGCGCAACGGCTTGAGGAAGTATGATCGCGCTGACAAGACCTGCGCATACAACGCCGATCGCAACTTCGCTCGTGTTGTAGACCACGCTGTCGAAGATCCCATAAGGAGTGCTCCATACCGGGACAACAATGATCGAGGTCGCAAAACCAGCGAGCACAAAAGCGTATGACTGGTAATTGCGAAAGTAGTATGCGCCCCAGATGCAAACCCCGATCCATAGCGCCAGGACAATCAGAAACAGTTCCGGCTGCTGCGCAAAGAACGCGATGAGAAGCAGGGCCATCACGCCTCCGACGATCATGCCTATCACGCGATAGAAGCTTCGCGCGACCACCATGCCGGCCTGTTGATGCATCATCACGATGGCGACTGACACCATGGCCGAGCGCGGCAGAGCAAGCTCGAGGCGCATGCAAATACCCATCGACAGCACAAGGGCCAGTGCAGTCTTGCATGCGTGAATCAGCCGACCTTGATCCGTCGTCCAGTATTCGCGCAGCTCTTTGACGACTGGCAACAATGGGAGCGTGAACGATTGTGCGCGCATAATCGAAGTTCGTCTCGAACGGGTTGATGTTCGAAGCAGCGATACCTCATGGAAACCTGACGTTACTGTGTTGAACCGATCCGTGCAGGTTCGGGCATTCTACGCCCTCACCGTATGATCGTAGGCCATCCTTGATGGTCAATACATGGGTGCCGCAGCCACACCAATACTTGGCGCAGAGCGGAGTGCCTGACCGCGACCCTGGCACCGGGCGATTCGATGCCGCGATGCACAACAACGCTGCTTTGGCACAGACTTTTTTTACCCGCGCGTCATTGGGTATCGGGCTGCTCAACTGGCAGTGAGAGCGATCCATGACACCCGTATCTTTATAGTGGTATGTGCATTTCCGTGGCCACGCGAGCCAAAGTAAAGGCACACGGTGGGGAATGGACGGCAAATAGGGCAACGGAGCGACGCATCAGTGTTCACACTGCCATATCGCCGGGAGTAGACTTTGCTGTGGCGATACGACCGACTGGCATAGGTCACTGCTCTTCAGTTTTCAGCCCGCGATGCATAGGGGCCTAACCCGGTCGTTGAGCAGGTCCTGCGAATTTGCCTGCACGGTCGGCTGGCAAGGCTATTCAACTTCCAGATCCGACATATCTCCAACGGATCGCTCCATGAGCCGAACCGTGGTGAAACGATGACCCCGATGGGAACCGCCTTCAATCTCCAGCTGATGTCCTTTGCCGGTGCCAACGGTGTCATGAACTTTGAAGCTGTGCCGATATATCTGAGGGCATGCTCATGCAGTTCGTCAGGAAACAACATTCCAGTCTGAGCGAAACAGACGATCGCGCGCTGGCGTCAGTATTCGCCGCCTATACGGTGACTGCCACGCTCTGGCTGCTGTTCGCCACTGGCGTTGGATTGTTGATGGCATTCAAGTTCGGCGCACCGGAGTTTGGTGGCGGCGCCTGGCTGACCTTCGGGCGGTTGCGGCCGATTCACACCAATGCCACGTTCTACGGATTCGCCAGCATCGCGCTGGTGGGACTGGGCTACTACGTGGCTGCGCGCAGCAGCGGCACACGCCTGTACAGCCCGAAGCTGGCCTGGATCGGCCTGGTGCTGTTCAACCTGGCCGCCGCGGCCGGCACCATCGCGCTGGATCTGGGCTACAACGATGGCGATCTTGAATATCGCGAGTGGCCGTGGCCGATCCGGCTGATTTTCCTGGCCGCCCTGATGATCACCGCATGGAATCTGATCGGTACCGTGGCGCGGCGCACCAGTGGGGACATCTACCTGTCCAATTGGTACATCATCGGCGGCACGCTGTGGACTTGCATCATCGCCGTCGTGGCGGTCCTTCCGTGGTACCAGTATGGATTGGGCCAGGTCGCGGTGTCCGGTTTCTACATGCACAACGCGGTGGGCATGTGGTTTACACCACTGGTGCTGGGCACGTTCTATTACGCGTTGCCGAAACTGCTGAGCCGCCCGATCTACTCCTATGCGCTCGGCGTATTCGCGTTCTGGACCAACCTGCTCTTCTACCCGATCATCGGCGCGCACCATTTCGAGTTCAGCCCGCTGCCATGGTGGCTGCAGACCACCGCGATTGTTTTCAGCGTGGCGATGCTGGTGCCGGTGTGGGGCGGCAGCAGCAACTTCTTGCTGACCATGCGCGGGCGCACGCGTGACATGGTGCATTCGTATCCGTTGATGTTCATCTTCGTCGCCGTGATCGGTTACCTGCTCGGCTCCACCCAGGGCACGCTGGAAGCATTCCGTTCGCTGCAGGAGGTGTGGCATCTGACCAACTTCACGGTTGGCCATTCGCATCTGACGATGTACGGGTTTGTGGCATTTGCGGTGTGGGGTGGCCTCTACGCGCTGCTGCCGCTGGCGACCGGCCGGCAGGCCAGTACGCTGGGCCTGGCATTGCATTTCTGGATGGCGCTGGTAGGCAGCTTCATCTACGTCATCTCGCTGTCGATCGGCGGCACCATCCAGGGCCTCGACTGGATACATGGCCTTCCATTCATCCAGTCGGTGATCGACATGCAGAGCTATTACGTCTGGCGCGGCGTGGGCGGCTCGCTGATGTTCCTCAGCCACCTCGTGTTTGCCTGGAACGTGTGGTGCATGTGCTACGGGGCCGCTGTCCGACAGTCGCCGCTGGCGTCCCGACGTGCCGAGGAGGCCGTAGCATGAACAAGCTGGTGCTGATCGTGGGCGGTTCGACCCTGGTCTACGCCTGCCTGGCGCTGATGATGGGTGTGCTGCCCGGCATCGAGTTATCAAGGGTGGCGGCAGGACCCGGCGTGCAGCCTTTGACCGCGCTGCAGGACGAGGGGCGTGCGGTATACGTGGCCAATGGCTGCGGTTATTGCCACACCCAGCAGGTGCGGCCGCTGGGCCAGGACAAAGTGTTTGGCCGGCCGTCGATAGCGGGAGATTTCAAGTACCAGACACCCGAGCTGCTCGGTTCTGAGCGCACTGGCCCGGACCTGACCAATATCGGCGTGCGCCAGCCCAGTGAAGTGTGGCAGTACATCCACCTGTACAACCCGCGCGCAGTAGTGCCCGAATCGATCATGCCGTCGTTCAACTGGCTGTTCGATGTGGTCGGCCAGGCTCCGGCCGGAATGACGCCGGTACCGCTGCCGAAGGCTTACGCTCCCGCGCAGGGGGTGGTGGTGCCGACCCACAAAGCCGAGGCGTTGATCGCCTATCTGGCTTCGCTGAAGCAGCAGCCCCTGCCGGCGGCCGAGATGGCTGGCGACGAATCGGCGATGGCCAGTCCGCCTGCGGCGACGAGTACACCGGAAGCCGCCGCTGGCGGTTACGACGCAGCCAAGGGCGGTGCCTTGTTCACCGCCAACTGCTCAGCCTGCCATCAGGCCAGTGGCGAAGGACTGCCGGGCGCATTCCCGCCGCTCAAGGGCAATGACGTCGTCAATGCCGCCGACGCCGCCAAGCACATGCAGGTGGTGCTGCAAGGCCTGCATGGCAACAAGGTGGGGGGCGTGATCTACGGCAGCGCGATGCCCCCGTTTGCCGGCACCCTCAGCGACACGGAGATCGCCGACATCATCGATTACGAGCGCAGCTCGTGGGGCAATCACGGCCAGCCGGTGACCCCTGCGCAGGTCGCGGCCGAGCGGGCGAAAACCAAATGAAATCCGGCACGATGGAGCCGCCAAAGCGAGGTGGAGATTGTCATGCATCATCATCTGATCGGCCCGTTCTGGGGCAACGTCATCATCATCGGCATCGCCGGAGCGATTACGCTGGCCTGCTTCGTGGCGATGTTCTGGATGCTGTTGCGCCCGGGCGAAACCGATCCGCATCATCCCAAGTACGTGGTGCTGCGCCATGACCGCTGAACCGGGAAACATCGTGGTCAAGCCGCATGTCCGGATCTATCTCGATGGCGATCCGCAGCCGGTCATCGACCGCGAGCTGCCGGCCGACATCACGCTCGACACTCGCAGCCTGGCGGATGGCGCGCACCGACTGGTGATCCGCGCGGAAGGCCAGGACGGCCGCGAAGGCGTTGAGGAGATCCCGTTCGTGGTGCACAACGGTCCGGGCATCGTCGTTTCAGGACTGCGACCCCACTCGGTGCGCAGTGGCAACGTACGCTTCAGCATCGATGCGTTCAGTACCGACGACCCGTTCGAGCCGCGTCGTGCCGAGGCACGTTCGTCGATCCCGGTATGGGTATGGGTGATGTCGCTGTTCGTGGTGGCCTGGGCCGTGTGGTACGCCGCGCGCATGTGGGACGTGCCTGGTCCCTATGCGAAAACTCCCACCTATAGCCATGAGGCGGCATCGGAGACGCCAGTAGAGAAATAGCTATTTTCGAGCCGGCACCAGGAAATTCCTAAGTGGCGGCGTGCTGTCTACACAGCACGCCACCATTGTCTTCACCTCGTTGCGAACTAATCAGTCCCGAGGTCGAAGCCCATATCCAGGAAGACCGACCGCCCTAATGCGTTGTAGTCGCCCTCGTCGTAATAGGGCCAGCTGTCATTGGTATTATCGGTCGGCGGGCGTTTGTTGAAGAGGTTGTTGGCCGTCAACGCCACCGTGATTTTGGGTGTGACCTTGTAGCGCAGGCTGCCATTGAAGGTCAGCCACGGCCCGATATTCTGCTCCGTGCCGATGGCGTTCCAGGTGTGGCCATCACGAATAGCGTAGAGGGTCGTACTCCACTTGCCGATATCCCAGGTGACCGTGCCACTGACTCGGCTCTTGAACTCATCCGAATTCGAACAGCACAAGTAGTTGGTGACCGGGTCACCCGCTTTCTCCTGAAAGGTGTGCGCCAGTTCGTCGTAATAGTCGAGACCGAAAGTGAACGTGCCAAAGCGGGACGTCGGCAGCCGATACTTCAAAGCTGACTGGATGCCAGTCTGGTATTCGGAGGCAACGTTGATCGGATAGGTGCTCACCTGCTGGATGCCACCCGCATTGACGGGACTTGAAGCGGGCAGTCGCGAGACCTCACCGAGGACTTGCTGGCAGGTCGGCGAATTTATGTCATACGAGGTCTGTCCATTCTCCGATTTGCCCAAGCGGCAATTGGCCTCCTCCTGCAGAATCTCGTCCGTGCTCAGCGTCTCCACTTCGTTGCTAATGCGGAAGGCGCTGTAATCGACCGACCAGCTCAATCTGTTCTCCAACGCGGACCAGACAAAGCCGTACGTAAGCGTCTTGGCGGTAATGTCCTTCAGGTCTGGATTGCCGGACGACACCGCAAGAATGGATTGGTCTCCCACCGGGCAGTTGCTGTAAGTCGATGCGTTGTAGCCGGCCAGGCGACACTGGTAATAGTCGGTCGCGCCCGAATACCCGCTGCTGTGTGCCGAGAACAGATAAAACATGTCCGGGGCGCGGAACGCGGTCGCATAGCTGCCGCGAATCAGTAGCGTGTCGAAAGGACGATATTCCAGGCCGAGCTTGTAGGTCGGCCGACCGTGCTCGCCGCCGCCGTAGAGATATTTGTCGTAGCGGGTGGACACATCGGCTGTGAGCTGCTGCAACAGCGGTATCTTCATTTCGCCGCCGATGGCGGTTTGTTCACTGGCGCCAGAGGCCGTGGTGCTGCCGGTGACGCCAAGGAAATAACCCTCAGCCGCCAACGGGCTCGCGGAGGCATTGGAAAAGCGCTGATTGCTGGTCTGCGCGATCACCGCCGCGCCAACGTCGCCAGCCGGCATGGAAAACAAATCCGTCGTGTTCGCCGTGATCGTTTCGTTTTGCGTCCACGATACGGATGTCGCCCGGTCGTCGGCGGTGAACTCGCTGTATAGCGACGGCGTCAGCGGCTGATACAGTCGGCTTAAATTCGGCGCATAGATCGTATAGCCGTTCGCGTCAGTGCCCAGCGACGGCCCCAGGTAGTAGTTGTTGATGCCGTTGTTGGTCAGAAAATCGAGCGTCTCGCGCACGACGTTGGATTGCGACCGGTTGTAGTAGGCATCGTAGTTCCAGTCCGAATTTCCTACCTGACCGCGTGCGCCGACGCTGATGTTGTAGGTCCGGGTGAATACCTGCTGCTGCCCTGCATCCGAGCCGATCTCTTCGGGTGCGAAGATGCGCTGCCACTCCTCGTATTGCCCCGCGGTCTGGTTGTAGAAAGTCTGGTTCCAGAACGGGCTGCCGCCGACATAGGTCGGGTTGCTGTAGCTGTACAAGATGTCCGAATACAGTTCGGTGTGATCGTTCACGTGATAGCGCAGGAACAAGGAACCGTTGGCATCGGTCTCCTGATTCGCCAGCGTGGCATTGCTGACGTTATCCGGGCTGCCGCAGTAATAGCCATGGTCCGCACGGTAGCTGTAGGTCGTGCTGTTGTTGTAGAGATAACTGAGCGGTGAGCAAGCGGCCGCGCCTGGATCGATATAAGCATTGGTGCTCGAATTCAGGCGCAGGAAGGTGCGCGAGTTCACGCGCCCGGACGGATCGGGATCGTCATTCAGGGAGTCGATGTAGCTGCGCTGGTAAGCCCAGATCGGGTCCTCCTTGGAAATCTGGATCCCGCCGCTTATGTCGAAATCACCCCATTGGTGACCCGAACTCAGCTGCAACCGCTTGCTTGCACCACCGCCGTCCGAGTAGTCGCCATAACGCAGATCGAGGTGCGTGCCTTCGATGTGATCCTTCAGCACGATATTCACCACGCCAGCGATCGCGGCTGAACCGTAGATCGATGATTGGCCGCCAGTCAGCACGTCGATGTGATCGATCAGGCCGACGGGAATATTCGCGATATCGGTGATGTTGGTATTGCCGTTATAGGCCAATGGATAGCTGGCCATCGGCCGTCCGTTGAGCAAGGTCAGCGTGAAATCAGGGCTGAGGCCAAACAGACTGATGGTCTTGGCCGCCGGCGTGAATCCCCCGGTAGATTGCGGATCCTGGACCGAGCCATTCGCTACGGTCAACGAACGCAGCGCATCATAGGTATCGACGAAGCCCTCTTTCTCGATGTCCTTGGCCGTCACCGTGGTGACCGGCGACGCGCCTTCGATCTGTGCCTGCGGAATCAATGAGCCGGTCACCTGCACGACCTGAAGCTTCTTGGCCTCGCTCTTCTTTTTATCGTCCGATTTGTCGGATTGGCCATCCGCAGGCGGTGTCGATGGCGCTGCCTGGGATCCTCCTGCCTGCGTCTGCGACGATCCGGCTGCACTCTGGGCAAGCGCCTGACTAATGGAAAAGGCCAGCAGCGTGATGACGACTGCGCCTATCAATTTCGGCTTCATATACGTTGGTTCTCCCTTACAAAGTTGTCAGTCGCCCGCACTAAGGACGACATGAGCCATGTACCTGCCCTCCTGCATGCCGAGACGAAACGACATCGCTACAGTCCAGGACCTGTATCCCCTCCCCCACCAACAACCATCCATCAATCTTTGATGGATGGCTTTCTTCCGATGCAACAACTTCCACTCGCGGCCCCATCGGCAGGCCGCGAATTCAGATCGATCTGATTTTTGGAAAAAAAAGTCCGCGCCTGCAGCTCTGCTCAGGATCCCGATGGCGGGAATGAAGGCGGTGCGTCGGAGCTATCGCTTCCCCAATGCGTGTCTGCCGTCGACTGCAGGTCAAAGCGGAGATGCCCGCCGTGTTCGGCAAAATTGGACTGCAGCCAGGGGCTGACATGCGGCTGATCGTCCACCCACAAGGCATGGACATAGGGATGATCGACCGACGCACTCGGCGCATCGATCGTGACCTCGCCATTCGCACGATGAATGACCGTATGCGTGAACAACGGGCTGCCGATCACCAGCTCGGCTCGCCCGGGAATTTCCGGATACAGGCCTAGCGACGACCACACATACCAAGACGACATCTCACCCAAGTCATCGTTGCCTGGTATGCCGTCCGGCGCGTTCTTCCACAGCGTATCGACCACGGCGCGCACGACCTGCTGGGTCTTGAAGGGCTGGCCAACAAAGTCGTACAGCCAGGGTGTGGCGACGGACGGCTCGTTGTTCAATTCCGCATGCAAGGGACCGGCGTTGGTGAATGCCCAATGGCCGGAAGCATCCTGGAAAAAACGGTCCAGGCGACCAGCCGCCTTAGCCGGACCACCCATTTGCTGGAATAGACCGTGGATGTCGAACGGAACCATCCAGACGTATACCGAAGCACTTCCCTCGACAAAACCGTCATCGCTAGCCGGCGAGAAGGCAGGCCAGGAGCCGTTGGCATTGCGATCCTGGATGTAGCCACCCTGCGTCGTCGCCTTCGGATTGAACAGGTTGCGCCAATATCCGGAACGTACGAGGAGCTGTCGTTCGTTACTACGATCACCGACATCCGCCGCCAACTGCGACAATGCATAATCGGCCGTCGCATCCTCCAGCGTTTCCGCAGCACCGGCCCATGCATGCGACTGCTTGGCGATGTAGTGGAGTTTCAGCCACTGATCCAGCGACGGCCGTTGGCCCACGCATTCAACATTGCAGCCGTCATCGGAACCATCGTGCGCGGTAGGCACCGTGGCGGCTTTCAGCAGCGAAGCATAGGCACCATGCAGATCGAAGTCCCTGCCACCGAAAGCGTAGATGTCGGCAAGCGCTGGCACCGCCGGGTCGCCGCTCATCACATGGGTACCGCCGGAGTTATGCGTCCAGCGATCCCATTCACCATCATTCTGCTGTGCCTGGTTATACAGCGACTGTGCGATGTCGCTGCCAACTTTCGGCATCAACCAGGTCACCAGTTGCAGGTGCGATCGGTAGATATCCCAGCCCGAGAAATTTGCGTACTGCGCATCCTGGTTGCTTTCGATGCGGTGGGTCTTCTGGTCGAAGCCGCGGTACTCGCCATTCACATCGCTGAAAACATTGGGGTGCATCAGCACGTGATAGAGCGCGGTATAGAAAGTCGTGCGCTGGTTGGCGTCGCCGCCGTCAACAGCGATGTGCCCAAGCGCCTTGTTCCAGGCAGCGCGCGCGCGCTCATGCACCTGCGCCAAATCAGTTCCCGCCGAAATTTCCGCCGCGAGATTGGCCCGCGCATTGTCCAGGCTGACGTACGAGATGCCGACGCGAACCTGCACCGGCCCTTTGGACGGGTCGAAGCCCAGCCATACACCAGAACCCTTGCCTGACTCGGGAAAGCCCTTGTCGCCGTACCCGGTGCCGCCGCTGGTAGACGTGGCCCCTGGTTGCAGCGTGCCGTCATGCCAGGCGCCGACCTGTGCAAATGGCGCATCGAATGAAGCGACGTAGTAAAGCGTGTAGTAGCTGCGCTGATCCGCCTTGGCGAGATAGCCGCAGAAATTGCCGCTGGTCACCGATCCACTGACCGTCCGCGTGTCCTTGTCGACCTGCACCGTCGCAGCGCTGCTGCCGACCTCCGAATCTGATGCGCGAATCAACAGGTTCGCCGGCTTGCCGGCTGGAAACGTGAAACGCGCCATGCCGCTGTGCATGGCCGCGCCGAGTTCAACGCTGACGCCATTGGCAAGTCGAACCTGGTAGTCGCCTACCCTCGCCTGTTCGTCGGCGTGTGAGAAATCGCTGGCGTAGACCTTGTCCTGCAAATCCTGCGATGGCGACGACCCAACTGCCGCGGTTATCGGCATGAATGGAATATCGCCGCTGGCACCCGCACAACCTGCGCCCGACAGATGGGTGAGGCTGAAACCGCGGATACGGCGAGCCTCATACAAGTAACCGCTCGGCGATGCCGTATGCGTATGCTTGCCGCGGGTGTTCTCGGGGCTCCATTGCAGCATGCCAAAAGGCATCGTGGCGCCGGGAAACGTGTTGCCACCATTGCTGCTGCCGATCAGCGGATTGACCGAGTCGCTCGGCATGGCATCACCAGCGGCTATCGCGCTGACGCTGGTCATGGCGCATAGCACGGCACCAGTCATTACCGTCTTGAGCAAGATCGTGGGCTTACGCGTGGTCAAGTGTGTATCTCCCGAGTGGATGCGACGCTTGCTCGGTTGAGCTGAGCTAGGCGCCACCATCAAAATAAATTTAGATCGATCTAAACTCTCGGCAAAAAATTTTGCCGGTGCTCCGTCTGCGCAAATGGGCTCACCCCTAAGCCGTTGCCTGCGACGATATAAATTTAGATCGATCTAAATTCCATGGCAAAAAAAAATACCGCTCCCGCCTTCGCCGCAATGCACGCACCCTTGAGCCCATGCAGGCGACCCTACGCCATGCGCCAGCCGGACTCTACATCAAGATTTCTACAAAACCTTCCTGCGCCGCAACAATACGGCACAACATGAATTTTCTTGCGAGCCGCATCGGCAGCGCAAGTGCATTTCCATTCCCGGCCTGGAGGCCAAGCCAGGATTCACACTGAAGCACACGCTGCCAGGTGCAACTTCATTTGGCCATCCAATCATTGGGCAAACAAACGCGTAAAGCACAGTGACGCGATGTCAGTGTGCGACCGCCCTGCCATGCTCAGGTGGCTAGCCATAGCGAACCCGTTGTATCGGAGATGTAGTTGGCACAGGAGTCACTTTTACATTGCAAGACAAAGTCTCCGGGTGCTCGATGGATGGGCTGCCTAGCTCGCGTTAACGGTCGCAAGGGTTGGAGCCGAACGAGATGTTAATCAGGCATCGCGATTCACGCAGACTCATAACACCGTGCGTTCACGTGCGTTGGTTGCATGATCGTAAAAGACCGCTGCCTATGCGCTGTTGAACCTCGCTTCGCTGCACCCCGTAGCCAACCTGGATACCCGTCATGAACACCATTGCACCGCCCCCACTCCCTGAAATTAATCTTGATGGTGATGTGAAGGCCCCACAGAGCGAAGCTCTCATCGATGTGAAGGACGTCATGACCGACACATGGGCCGAGAGGGATTGTTTGTGCGGCACTTTCAGTGCCGGTGAAAGGCCGATCGCCAGGCCGGTGAGCGCTTTCAAGAGTCGATGGTGAGAAGACCCCTGGTCTGAATACTGGAGCAATCAGCACGCGAGGAGAGACGTCATGGCAAAACTCGATACTGAAAAGCGCGACAACCTCGAAAAAACCAACTTTGCGTTTCCCAAGCAACGCAAGGAACCTCTTGAGGACGCCGCGCATGTGCGCAATGCCGTCGCCCGCTTCAATCAGGTCGACGGTGCAAGCGAAGAAGAAAAAGACGAGGCGTGGAAGCGCATCCAGACAGCTGCGAAGAAGTACGGTGTCAAGCTCAGTGAAAAGAGCCGGCACGAACTGGGTAAAGGCTGAACCATCGAGTCGTCCAACGCGGTGATGGCAATACCAAACCAGTTGCCCGCCTCATGCCGGTCGGTAACCCCCTGATCATGCGCCGCCGATAGGCACGCCAATCGACGGGTGTCGCCATCGATTCGCTGGGCTGGGCGTTGCGGCTTTATTTGCCACTCCATCGGAATTTGGCAATGCGAGGAAAGTCTATGCCGAGCACACGCCCGATCATTTCGCCGCTGAGCGGCGACAGGTTTTGTCTGCGGTTCAAGGCTGCGTATGGACGTCCATCATGTAACTCGGTGCCATCATATTGATGTTGAGGTGGTACATGATCCATAGCGATCCAGCAATGACGATCGCGACAATCAGGAAACCAAAGGCAAGCGCCAGAGCGTTGTTGGCGTTATCCGGGCCGGTCGTGATGTGCAGGAAAAAGGCGAGGTGCACGCCCATCTGTGCGATCGCCAGCGCAGCCAGTGCCATCGGTACGCCCGGCACGTAGATAAGGCTCGTACCGCTGGCAACCCAGAATGATCCCGCCGTGAGCCCGGCAGCAAGCGCCACGCCGATGAGATAGTTGCGAACACCCTCCGCCACACTATGCGTGCCCGGCTCCTGGTCGCCTGGGGCCGAGTCATCGCCCAATTCGGTTTCAGTCTGGTACTCGCTCATGGACTGGTCCCCAGAAGATAGACGTTGGTGAAAATCCCTACCCAGATGATGTCGAGCGCGTGCCAGAACAACGCGAAGCACAGGCCTCGACGCATGATGTCCGGGCGAAATCCCTTCGCCCAGAACTGAGCCATCATTGTCCCCAACCACAACAGGCCGACTGTCACGTGCAGCCCGTGCAGGCCCACCAAGGCAAAGAACGACGAAAGAAATGCGCTGCGTGCGGGCCCTGCCCCCTCCGCCAACATCTTTGCGAACTCGCTGACCTCCAGAAAGAGAAAGCCGATACCCAGCAGTCCGGTGATCGCGTACGACACCTGGGTCCAGAGCATATTGCGCACGTTGCTCGCAATCGTAGCCATGCCGCATGCGAAGCTGGATAACAGAAGAAACGTGGTTTCAACCACAACGATCTTCAGGTCGAACAGGCCCCTCCCCGCGGGACCGCCTGCCGTTGCGTGTGACAACACGGCGTAGGAAGCATAGAAACCGGAGAACAACACGAAATCGGAGAGCAGGAAGATCCAGAAACCGTAAGCCGTGGTGATTCGCTTCGACGCCGGCCCCTTGTAGCCAGCGTCCGGGTCCATGTAGAAACCAGTCTTGTACGCGCCATGAGCTGGGACATCGGAATATACGACCGGAGTTATTCCGGGCTCGCGACCTTCGACCAGCGCGACACGCGCCTCGCGTCGCCGGAAATCGGCCTCGGCGAGCTCCTCCGCGGACAAATGGAATTCCGAAATGTCGCGCCAGGCGAAGGCAACGAACGTGGCGAACGCGCCCACGAGGCCAATGATCACCATCCACCAGATGTGCCAGATCAGGGCGAATCCCGTCAGGACAGCGAAGAAGGCCGTTACAAAGCCTGTCGCGGTGTTGTGGGGCATCTCGATGGTCTTGTAATCGGGCAGCTCGGTGAGGCGTCGTTGCTCGAGCGCTTTTTGCTTCATCCCCCAATAGGCTTCTTCGCCAGTGACGTTCGGCATCACCGCGAAATTGAATGACGGCGGCGGCGACGCGGTGATCCACTCCAGCGTACGGCCGTCCCACAGGTCGCCGGTGACATCGCGCAGCGAATCGCGGTTGCGAATACTGACGACCAGCTCGGCGACCTGACAGCAGATCCCGATAAGGATCAGCACCGCACCGAAGGCGGCAACGATCAGCCAGGGCTGCCACTCAGGCACGTCGTAGTGCTGCATGCGCCGCGTCATGCCTTCAAAACCCAACACGTAGAGCGGCATGAACGCGACATAGAAACCAACCAGCCAGAACCAGAAGGCGGCCTTGCCGAGCCGATCGTCCAGCCTGAAGCCGAATGCCTTGGGGAACCAGTACGTGTAGCCCGCAAACGCGCCGAACAACACGCCGCCGATAATCACGTTGTGGAAATGCGCAACGAGGAACACCGAGTTGTGCAGCACGAAATCGGCTGGCGGTGCGGCCAGCAGCACGCCGGTCATGCCGCCAACGACAAAGGTGACCATGAACCCGATGGCCCACAGCATCGGTACCTCAAAGCGCACCCGCCCACCCCACATGGTGAAAAGCCAGTTGAAGATCTTCACTCCGGTGGGGACGGCGATAATCATCGTCATGATGCCGAAGAAGCCATTGACGTCCGCACCGGCGCCCATGGTGAAGAAGTGATGCAACCACACTAGGAATGACAGGATGCAGATCGCCATGGTGGCAACCACCATCGACCGGTAACCAAATAGTGGCTTGCCCGAAAACGTCGAGATCACTTCGGAGAAAACGCCGAAGGCAGGAAGGATAAGGATGTAAACCTCGGGATGTCCCCACGCCCAGATGAGGTTGATGAACATCATCGGGTTGCCGCCGGCGCCCACCGTGAAAAAATGGAAATCAAGATAGCGGTCAAGCAGCAGCATCCCCAGGCTCGCGGTCAGGATGGGAAAGGCGGCCACGATAAGCAGGTTCGCCGCCAGCGCCGTCCAGCAGAAGATCGGCATGCGGGTAAGGATCATGCCGGGCGCGCGGATTTTCAGGATCGTCGTGACAAAGTTGATCCCGGTAATCAGCGTTCCTATACCTGATATCTGGATGGACCACAGGTAATAGTCGACACCGACCCCGGGCGAAAATTTGAGTTCCGAGAGCGGCGGGTAGACGAGCCACCCGGTCTGCGCGAATTCGCCGACGAACAGCGACATGTTCACCAGCAGCACTGCCGCGGCGGTCAGCCAGAAGCTGACCAGATTGAAAGTCGGGAACGCTACGTCGCGCACGCCAAGTTGCAACGGCACCGCAAAGTTCATCAGGCCGATCATGAACGGCATCGCGACGAAAAAAATCATGATGGTGCCGTGCGCGGAAAAGATCTGGTCGAAATGTTCCGGTGGAAGATAGCCCGGCGAATGAAGCGCGATGGCCTGTTGCGCCCGCATCATGATGGCATCGCTGAACCCGCGCAGGAGCATGACCAGCGCAAGCACGCAGTACATGATGCCGATCCGCTTGTGGTCGACCGAGGTGAGCCACTCGTTCCATAGATAAGGCCAATGTCGCTTGACGGTAAGCCAAGCCAACAGGGCGACAATGAGGATGATCAACACGATCGACGTGATCAGCGGTATCGGCTGGTCGAGCGGCAGGGATGACCACGAGAGTTTGCCGAGTATCACGGTTGTTTCCTCGCAGGCGCAGGCATCATCTGTCCGCCGTTCGTTGTACCGATACCCGGCGCGGGTATGCTCTCGGCGACGACCGCGTCGAACAAAGCCGGGTCGATTGCCTTGTAGGTCATGGGGGTCACGTTCTCGCTCGGCTCGGCGAGCGTGGCGTACGCCGCATCGTCGAGACTCGGCCCCGTACTCTTTGTAGTGGCAACCCAGTTCGCATATGCGCCTGGCGATACCGCGCTGACTTCGAAATGCATGTCGGCGAACCCGTGCCCACTGAACTGTGCAGAAAGGCCGTGATAGCTGCCGACATGATCGGCCTGCAAATAGAGCTGTGAGGTCATGCCCGCCATCGTGTAAATCTGGCTGCCGAGTTGCGGCACGAAGAAGCTGTTCATCACGCCCGATGAGGTCAGGCGAAAGTGCACGGGCAATCCGACGGGAACGACTAGCTGATTGACGGTGGCGATGCCTTCATCCGGGTAAATGAATAGCCACTTCCAGTCCAGTGATACAACCTCGACCTCGACCGCCTTGCTCGTTGATGGAAGTGGCTTGTAGGGATCGAGTTCATGCGAGCCGAACCAGGCGATGCCACCGAGGAACGTCACGACGATGGCGGGAATCGCCCAGACGATGAGTTCCAACGTGCCTGAAAATGCCCAGTTCGGTCGATACGTCGCCCGCTTGTTCGAGGCGCGAAACCACCAGGCAAAGGCAAACGTCGCCAGGATGACCGGTATGACGATCACCAGCATGATCGCGAATGAATCGAGGAGAATCAGCCGCTCCGAAACGCCGACAGGGCCGCGCGGATCAAGTACACCGCTGCATCCCGCGAGAGGGAGCGCAAGAATCATTGCGGCGAGAGAGGCCCCTCTGGGGAAACCCAGAGTGAGAGGAGTTTTCACACCGGCTCCGATAACCATCCCGGATATCCCCCGCAGCTCAGTCTCCCCACGGCTTGTCTACCCGCGACCGTGCATGAAATGTGAAATTCGCACTTAACGTGCATCCTGACCGTGCCGGCGACGAACGCTCCGTAGTGGTCGAGTCAATCTCGGCGGCCTACAGCCGCCTGGTGGGACCCCGCGCATCGCGCTGGCCAGGTCGTTGCGATCATCCTGAACTCAGCCATTCGCTATTCAAGGCCATTCAGATCAATTTGCAGTAGCTCGCGGTCCTCCTTGTTGGAAACCAAGGCCGCCTGTTCCTTCGCTAGCACCAGTTGCTTTGCGGCCTCGCTGGAATTGCCACCAATTTTCGCACGGGTTCGCTGGCCCGGTGACGGCGACCGGGTGCCCTCAAGCGGTTGTCCTCACGCGGAACGCAGCGCTAATGCGCGGGCCGACCTTTTCGCGCTGCTTGGGAATGCCGTGGTCGTAATGCAGCTGCGTATCCCAACTCATGATCAGAAGGCTGCCGGCTTCAAGTTCGATACGAAGTTGCCGTAACGGAGGCTTTTTTTGGCGAATCACCATGGTCCGCGAGGCGCCAAGGGATAGGAGTGCAATCGGCTCTCCCTCAACCAGGTCATCGGTTCGATCGTTGTGGGGAGCCACGCTGTCGTGCTGATCCCGGTACAGGTTCAGGCCCACGCTATCGAATGGCGCCTTGACGTGCTTTCGCACAAGCTCAAGAGCATCACTGAGTGCCGGTGGCAAGGGTGCGTCGACAACGCGAAAATGAGCCTGTAGTCGAGGTATCTCTACCTCACGGTCATACATCATTCGGCGGCCTGATTGCCACGCGATCTGTGTGCTCAACTCTTCAAACCACGCTTGCGCCCTATCCGGGGCAATGAACTCCGGTAGATAGGTGACAACGCCGGTGGCGTCGTCGAGAAGCCTCTGCTCACCACGACCGAAGAGTACGCATTGGTTCATGGGGACTGCGGCGTTCATCAGCTGCCTCTCAGCAGGCCTGCAAACAGACCTTCAATCGCGAAGTCCTCGGTGGGGTCCGGATCAATCGGCTCGAAGCCCGGGCTATTGGGCAGCAAGCGAATCACATCACCCTTCCAGTGCAGCCGCTTGATCGTGAAACGATCGCCATCCACACGCGCGGCCACCACCTGGCCATGTCGGGCCACGGGCGTGGCATGCACGGCCACCAGATCGCGATCCAGGATGCCTTCCCCTCGCATCGAATCGCCGACCACTTTCACCAGATAGTCCGGTCGCAACCGGAACAGCGAACGGGATACACGCAGGCTGCGATCGACCCGTGACTCCGAAAACAAAGGCTCGCCGGCCGCGATGCGACCAATCAGCGGTAGCTCCAGTGTGTCTGCATCCATCGGATCAGGCTCGCGCACCAGCCTAATGCTGCGGGCATGGTTGGGTTCGATCGTCAGCCGGCCTTTCGCCTCCAGCGACCGGACGTGTTTGAGCACCGCACTGACGTTACCGATCCCCAACGCCTCGCCGATTTCTTCCAGTGTGGGCGACTGCCCATCCCGCTCAATCCGGGCGCGGATGAAAGCGAGGACGTTCGATTGACGATGAGTGATCTGGATGGTCATGACTCGCATAGTTTCACCTAAATAGGTGAAAATGAAAGAGGCAAGCAGACCCTGCCGAACCTCCTGAGACGAATCAAGGGTTTAGCGGGGTGGTCGCTTCCGGCATCGAAGTCGACTTCAACCCTGGCGGCACGCGGAGCCATCTCACTGGATGAGATGGCTCCGCGATTCACTGCCCCTCTCACCCGACCAGGCCACCGCATGAACGCCCTTCCCGATCGCTACGCTTCCGATGAACTGGTCCTGCGCAACCCGAGCGATGGCCGCACGCTCGCCCAGCGGCTATCCAAGCGATATGCGGCGAGGATCACCGGTGCTTTCGTGGTGCCAGGCCGCTCAGGTTCGTTCGCTCCATTGCCGGACAATCTCCCACCCGCGCTTGCGCTCGCCTTGCGCTCGCGTGGCATTGACCAGCTGTATAGCCACCAGGCTGAGGCGTGGGCGGCGACGCAATCCGGCGCGCATGTTGCCATCGTCACGCCCACCGCCTCCGGCAAGTCGCTCTGCTACACGCTGCCGGTCATCACCGCTGCGATGACCCAGCACGCCAAGGCGCTCTATCTGTTTCCCACGAAAGCGCTGGCGCAGGATCAGGTGGCCGAGTTGCTTGAGCTCAATCAAGCCGGCGATCTGGGCGTCAAAGCCTTCACCTTCGATGGAGATACGCCCGGTGACGCGCGCCAGGCCATCCGGCTGCATGGCGACATCGTGGTCAGCAACCCGGACATGCTGCACCAGGCGATCCTGCCGCATCACACGAAGTGGGCGCAGTTCTTCGAGAACCTGCGCTACGTGGTGATCGATGAAGTGCACACCTACCGCGGCGTGTTCGGCTCGCACGTCGCCAATGTCATTCGACGACTCAAGCGGGTGTGCGCGTTCTATGGCGTGACCCCGCAATTCATCCTCTGCTCCGCCACGATCGGCAACCCGCAGGAGCACGCCGAAGCGCTGATCGAGGATGCAGTCACCGCGATCACCGAAAGCGGCGCACCCACCGGCGACAAGCACGTGCTGCTGTGGAATCCGCCGGTAATCAATCCCGACCTCGGCCTGCGTGCCTCGGCACGATCGCAGACCAACCGTATCGCTCGATTGGCAATCAAGTCGGGCATGAAGACGCTGGTGTTCGCTCAGAGCCGCACGATGGTCGAAGTGCTGACCAAGTATCTGAAAGACGTGTTCGACAGCGATCCACGCAAGCCCGCGCGAATCCGCGCCTACCGCGGTGGCTACCTGCCCAAGGAGCGCCGTGCCGCGGAACGCGAGATGCGCGCCGGCACTATCGACGGGATCGTCAGCACGTCGGCGCTGGAGCTGGGCGTGGACATCGGCAGCCTGGATGTTGTCGTGCTCAACGGCTATCCCGGCTCTGTTGCCGCCACCTGGCAGCGGTTCGGCCGCGCCGGTCGCCGGCAGCAGTCAGCGTTGGGTGTACTGGTGGCGAGCTCCGACCCGCTCGATCAATACCTCGTGCGGCATCCGGAGTTTTTCCAGGGCGCGCCGCCCGAACACGCACGCATTCAGCCCGATCAGCCGCTGATCCTGCTCGACCACATTCGCTGCGCCGCGTTCGAGCTGCCGTTCATTGGTGACGAGATGTTCGGCACCGACGTGGCAACGCCCTGGCTCGACGTGCTGGGTGAGGAAGGCGTGCTGCATCGCGAAGGCGATCGTTGGGAATGGATTGCCGACAGCTACCCGGCCATTGCGGTGTCTCTGCGCTCGGTGGCCGATGGCAATTTCGTGGTGGTCGATCGCACCAACGGACGCCAGACGATCATCGCGGAGGTTGATTACACTGCCGCGCCAGTGACCCTCTACGAGGGCGCCATCCACATGATCCAGTCCGTGCCCTACCAGGTGGAACGGCTGGACTGGGAAGGCCGCAAGGCCTATGTCACACGCACCCATGTCGACTACTACACCGACGCGATCGATTACACGAAACTCAAGGTGCTCGATTGCTTCGACACGTCCAACGCCGGATGTGGGCAGGCCCACCATGGCGAAGTGCATGTCGTGCGTCGCGTGCCGGGCTACAAGAAAATCCGCTTCTACTCGCACGAGAATATCGGCTACGGCCCGGTCAACCTGCCCGATCAGGAATTGCACACGACGGCGGTGTGGTGGCAGCTCGCGCAGGTCGTGCTCGAAGCCGCCTTCGAGGAACGGCAACAAGCGCTCGATGGCTTCCTGGGCGCGGCATATGCACTGCACATCGTGGCGACCGTCGCGGTGATGGCCGAAGCGCGAGACCTGCAGAAGTCCGTGGGCAGTGGCGACGGAGCATGGTTCGTGAGTGCGGATATCACCGGGCGCGGACAGATCCGCGGTATCGACGGACAGCCTGCGGCTCTGGCGGCGGATGCCCCGTTCACGCCCACGGTTTACCTTTACGACGCGTTTCCCGGTGGCATTGGACAGAGCGAACCGCTGTTCAACCGGCGCGAGGATCTGGTAGCGCAATCGGTGACCCTGATCGAACGCTGTGATTGTCGTGGCGGCTGCCCTGCTTGCGTGGGTCCGGTGCTCGCCGCCGATGAAGATGCAGCCGCGACACCCAAGGCTTTGGCGTTGCGCGTGCTGGCACTGCTGGTGGCCCTGTGAGCGCCCTGGCCGCACGGTTGCGCCAGTTGCGCACGCAGTCAGGTCAATCGCCTCCGTCCGCAGCGACCACGGCAAAACCCACGCTTTCACCCGACGTGCTCCGCCTGATTCAGGGACGCTCGCGCATGCAGGGCGTGGCTCAGGCTGCCTCGTCGACTGACCGCATGGTGCCCGGAGTGGAGATCTCACCGGGGCTGTTCCTCACCGAAGCACTCATGGATTGGGGACGGCCTCCCCCGTTGATCGACACCGCGTTTGCGCGATGGGACGAACCCATCGAGCACAGCCGGCTGCTGCATTTCGATACCGAGACCACTGGCCTTGCCGGCGGCACCGGCACGCGCGCATGGATGATCGGGGCCGCGGACTGGCTGGCCGATGGCCGCTTTCGCCTGCGCCAGCTGACGACAACGACCATGGGTGCAGAGGCCGCGATGCTGCGAACCTTCGCGCAGTGGCTACAGCCCGACACGGTGCTCGTCAGCTACAACGGCAAGTGCTACGACTCGCCCCTGCTGAAGACGCGCTACCGCCTGGCCCGGTTACCGGATCCGTTGTCTGGACTGGGTCATCTGGATCTACTCCATCCCGTGCGCCGACACTGGAAGGGCCAGTGGGAGAATTGCCGCCTGGCCACCGCCGAACGTGAGCTGCTCGGCGTGGTGCGTGAAGACGATTTACCGGGCTCGGAAGCTCCGGCCGCCTGGCTCAGCTATCTGCGCGGAGGATCCGCACTAAACCTGAGGCGCGTGTTGGCGCACAACAGCCAGGACCTGAAGAGTCTGGCCGGAGTCCTGCTCCATCTGGCCCGGTTGCCTCAGTAAATCCAGCAAGCCGAAATTGGAACATGCCAGCGGACGTCATCGCCAGCTCGACATTCGCCAGTAGTGGCTACCACCGACGCCATCTCCTGCACAAATTAGTTACGTCTGCCGCGTTACCCTCGCGTGATAGGCAGCAAGTTTTTGTACGAAACGGAAGGCAATCCGGACGCGCTGCCCCGCGTCGCCGGGCAGCCCCACAATCTCAAGCCGAGGATGAAGCCGTGGCAGCCTCATCGAAAACCTGCGATGAGTTCGAAGCCCAGCCGATCGCCGGAACCTGGCGCACGGGCCGATCCAGCCGTCGAAACACCGATGCCGATCGCCCTCGGCAGAGTCTGCGCCAGGGGAGCGCACCGGAAAATTCCGCCTCGGCGCGATCATCTGCTCAGCGAAGCGAACGGCACAAGCCTGATCTCGATGGAGTATTTCGCCATCGTCTTCGCTGACCGGCTTGAGGCGCCTAAGCATTCGACGCATCGTTTCATCGTCGATTACAGACTGCATGTCCCACCCCCGGAACCTTTCCCACTGCAAGTTCACAGAAGGAGCAAGCCATGAAGAAAGAGAAACCCGCCCCCGACGAAGTCTCCCTGCTGCGCAAGCAGCGCGCGCCGCTGGCCACACCCACGGACCTCGATGCCAATGCCACCCGTGACGTAGCTGGCGCGATGAATGCCATCCTTGCCGACGTCTTCGCGCTGTACCTCAAGACCAAAAACTTCCACTGGCACATGAGCGGACCGCATTTCCGCGACTATCACCTGATGCTCGATGAACAGGGCGACCAGCTGTTCGCGATGACCGACCCGATCGCCGAGCGCGTGCGCAAACTCGGCGGCACTACACTGCGCTCGATCGGCCATATCGCACGGCTGAAACGCATCGACGACAACGATGCGGACTACGTCGAGCCGGCAGACATGCTGGCCGAGCTGCGCGAGGACAACAAGGCGTTGACCACGCGCCTGCGCGAGGCACACGGTGTATGCGACGAGCGACATGACATCGCCACCGCCAGCCTGATCGAGGTGTGGATCGACGAGACCGAGAGGCGCACCTGGTTCCTGTTTGAGACCAGCCGCCACGCCGATTCGACCGGGCATTGAAGCGCCGCCCCTCAGCAACACCACATCATCCAGGGAATGCCCCTGACCACGTACAACGTCGGCAAAGCAGACGGAGGTAGTTGAACCGCCAACATCAGCAGCTGGGGCCAACGCGAGACGATCGCGACGTATACAAACGGGCGAAGACCAAGCCCGGCGATCGCCTTGACTGCCTCCCTTCCCTTTGCCGGATAGAGTTAAGCAGGCTGAAATTGACTCGCCACGATGAGGTCGATGTTCTGCATGCGGCACGCATTCTTTCTTTCGATGACTGTGTCGCTCGCGCTCATTGCGCTTTCGGTGCACGCGGACGTTTCCGTCAATCTCGGTGAATCGATCGTCGCGCTCAACGGACCTTGGAAGTTTCATACAGGCGATGATCCGCGCTGGGCCGCACAGGGTTTCGACGACTCCACCTGGGAAACTTTCGATCTAACGCCCGCACCGGCATCACATGACGATGATGTCGGCCTCAAGAACTACGTGCCGGGTTGGGCTGCGCGCGGCCATCGCGGCTACGCGGGATTCGCTTGGTACCGAGTGACTATTCGCGTCAATGATCCGGGCGAAAAAACGCTTTACCTTGTTGGGCCTGCCGACGTCGACAATGGCTACCAAGGATTTTTCAATGGGCATCTGCTGGGCGGAACGGGTGATTTCACACGCGACCCGCCGTCGCTCGTCAGCATTCAGCCACACCTGTTTGCGTTGCCGCGAACGTGGTGGACGAAAGCTCCTGGAAGTTTAAGCGCCGTTGTTGCGTTCCGCGTTGTGCTGCTTAAAGGGGCATCTGCGTCCAGTTCGGCGGATGGGGGTGGCATTCACATCGCACCACTTATCGGTACACGCAAAGGCGCTGGCGATCACTATCAGCTGGAATGGCTGCAAACTGTCGAAGGCTACGCCGTCGATGCTGTGGAGCCGCTTCTGTTTCTGGCCCTCGCGGCTATGGCTCTCTGCTTGCGTCCGTTCGACCCTCAAAACAGGTTCTATCCCTGGCTTTCTGCAGCGCTCGTTCTGCTTGCCGTCGCAAGAGCAAACCAGCCACTATTCTTTCTCTGGCAGTTCGAAACGATCAGCGAGTTCGTGCTTTGGCGATTGACCATCGTGGATGCTCTTACGTTCGCGGCCTGGACAATGGCGTGGAGCGTCTGCTTCGGATTGCAAGACGTTCGATGGATAAAAACCTCCAGCTTGACTCTTGCCGCTGTTTACCTCGTCGCGCGCTTGCTCAGCACACCTTTGCTCTTCCCGTCGCTGCCGTTGGCGCTCTCACAGACATTCGCTACGACCCTGCAGTTCGTACGCTACGCTTTCCTTGTACTTTCGGTTTACATTTTTTATCGGGGAGTTTTGCGCCGTTATCGAACAGACTGGGTCGCTCTATCCACAATGTTGCTGGGTGCGATTGGCCTGTTCGCATCCGAGCTGAGTCGACTCGGCGTGCCCGGCATATGGTTCCCTTACGGGGTTGGTGTTTCGCGTACGGAATACGCCTACTTCGCATTCGACATCGCTCTTTTTATCTATCTGCTGGAAAGGCTCTGGCGGTTTACGCCGTCACGGCGATTGCAAGCACGCGCAGAATGACTCACGGTGAGGCGCCGCGGTAGACCGGCAACCCTCATTGCAGCCAAGAGCAAGTTTCCAAAAGCATCAGCAACCCATGCCAGTGCCGGCAGACAACTGAAGAAGCCGGCACTGCACGTCATCTGAGGACATCGTTATGACACTACGCACACGAAAACTCGGTCATCAGGGACTCGAAGTGTCGGCCATGGGCTTGGGCTGCATGGGCATGAGCCAGTCCTACGGCCCAGCGGACGAAGCGGAATCCATCGCGACACTGCACCGGGCGATCGGGCTCGGTTGCACTTTTTTTGACACCGCCGAAATCTACGGCCCCTTCACCAACGAAGATCTGCTGGGTCGTGCCCTGGCCGGCAGACGCGATCAGGTCGTGATAGCGACGAAGTTCGGCTTCAAAATCGAGGGAGGCAAGGGCCACGGCACCAACAGTCGCCCCGAACACATTCGTGAGGCTGTCGATGCATCCCTCAAGCGGTTGCGTACCGACCACATTGATCTGCTTTACCAACATCGCGTCGACCGCCATGTACCGATAGAAGACGTGGCTGGCGCCGTCAGCGAGCTGGTAAAGCAAGGCAAGGTACGATTTTTCGGTCTCTCTGAAGCGAGCGTGGCCAACATCCGCCGCGCTCATGCAGTTCATCCGATCTCGGCACTGCAGAGCGAATACTCGCTGTGGGAACGCAACCTGGAACGAGATGTGATCCCCGCACTGCGCGAGCTCGGTATCGGGCTGGTGCCGTTCTCGCCTCTTGGGCGCGGCTTCCTGACCGGCGAGGTCAAGCGTGCGGAGGAATATCCGGAGGATGATTTCCGCCGCAACGATCCGCGCTATCAGGGCGCAAATTACGATGCCAATGTGCAGGCCGCACAGACCGTGCGTGACATCGCCGCAGACCTCCACGCCAAACCCGGGCAGATCGCGCTTGCCTGGTTGCTTCACAAAGGCGATCAGATGGTGCCGATCCCCGGTACCAAGCGCCGAAAATATCTGGAAGAGAACGTCGCCGCCGCCGACATTACGCTCGATGCCACACAGATGAAAGCGCTCGACGATGCCTTGGCACCCGAAAAAATTTCTGGTCCGCGCTACAACGAGAAGATGATGACGCTGATCGACCGTTGAACCTATCGAACGCGTTCAAAAAAATGGTGCTTCAAAAGTCTTGATCGCCCGGCTTACGGGCGAATCGATCGACCAGCTGGGAGCTAGCAATTGAATTCGTGAGCATTCATTTGGGCCATGATTATCTGAAGACCTTTACGGCGTGGTCACGAGTGAAAGGTCACCCTGCACCCATGATCATTTTCGACATCCCCTATTCACCCGCAAATGGTAGGTGGGCCGTGCATGCGAGCGACGGTGGCCATCCCAATTTTAAAACTCGCATTGACGCCCTTCGATTTGCAGTGGGCGCAGCCTTGGAGACGCATCGGGGTGGCGAAGGCGCCCTGGTTACCGTCGAGGGCGTCGACGGGCTGCGACGCGCATTCGACCACCAGGCAAAGCGTGTCGAGAAAGCACCGTTTAGCCTCCACTAGAACGAATGAACGTTTTTGACGTTCCGCTCGTCGACGACAAGTGACGGTGTATGGCAGATTCAAGGTGAGTCTTCGCTGAGACCTTCATGCACAGGACCTTGCTGAATCGGCGATCAAGACCTTGCTAATGGATGAGAATGCCCGGTCCATCGCACGAGGCAGTTCTCCCACACCATTGCCTCTGGCAGGAAGCAGATACGTTCCGGAATGCTCCAGACAGCCCAGCAGAAATGGTAGCTGCGCGTACGAAGCTGATGTCGCGTGAGCTTTTTGACTGTTGGCCCCACTGCGCCCAGCTTGATCCTTCACAGCCAGGAACTCCTCCTTCAGCTAGGATCAGGGGCCGGAATGGCCCTTTGAAGGAGGCCGAGTTGACCATTGGAAGCCGCAACAACGTTCAAGTCACGGGGCAAGGGCCCCAGACGGTGGTCTTCGCCCACGGCTTCGGCTGCGATCAAACGATGTGGCGCTTGCTGGCGCCTCTGTTCGCACAGACCCATCGCGTGATTTTGTTCGACCTGGTAGGCAGCGGCTGCTCGGATCTCGCGTCGTATGACTCGGAGAAATATGCCTCTCTGGATGGTTACGCGTCCGATCTCTTGGAAGTGATCAACGAGTATTCGTCCGACATTCCGGTTATTTTCGTCGGGCACTCCGTGAGCGCCATGATTGGGGTCTTGGCCGACATACGGTCGCCTGATCTGTTCCGTGCGCACCTGATGATCTCGCCGTCCCCCTGCTACATCGATGACGAAGGTTACCGAGGCGGCTTCAGTCGGGCGGACATCGAATCACTCTTGAACACGTTGGACAGCAACTACCTGGGCTGGTCCAGCACCATGGCCCCCGTCATCATGGGCGCTCCAGGGCAACCCGAGCTAGGCGCAGAACTGACCAACAGCTTCTGCCGCACCGACCCGAACATTGCCAAGCAGTTTGCACGAACCACGTTTTTGTCTGACCACCGAGCACAGCTTCCCAAGGTTCAAACTCCAACCCTCATCGTGCAATGCAGTGACGATTTGATTGCGCCGATTGAAGTGGGCGCTTTCATGGAACGCACGATGCCGCGCAGCACCCTGCGCATCATCGAGAACGTGGGGCATTGCCCGCATTTGAGCGCCCCCGATGCCTGCACAAAGGCGATGATCGAGTTTATCGGCTCGATGGAACCACCGGGCCTGCCCTCGGTGGGTGATTGATGATTGGCGCCCCCGACGACCTTTACGAAGATGCCGCTTGCGGCCTCATGCTTACATCCAGCGACGGGTTGATCCAACGCGTCAACACGACGTTTTGTCGGTGGGCAGGTTTCGACAAGACCGATCTCGAAGGAAAACGCCGCGTCCAGGACCTGTTGACGGTCGGCGGGCGCATTTTTCATCAGACGCACTGGGCGCCGTTGTTGCGGCTGCAAGGCTCGGTAGCGGAAGTAAAGATTGACCTGGTTGGTGCATCCGGGCAGCCGATGCCCATGATGCTGAACGCATTGCGTCGTGAGCGAGCCGAGGCTTTTGTTCACGAGTTGGCGTTTTTCCTGGCAGAGGATCGGCACAAGTACGAAACCGAACTGCTGTTGGCTCGCCGGCGCGCCGAAGAGAGCCTAACCGCGCAATTGGTACTTCAGTCCGAACTACGCCGGGCTGGCGTGCGCTTGAAGATTGCTTTGGAGACCGCCGATCTCCACGTCTGGCACATTGACGGGATAACGGGTCAGGTCTCGTTCGAGGACCGCTTCGCTCTATTGCTCGGCTACGCGGAGCCTCGTCCTATTTCCGGAGAGGAGTTCCTGGCGCTTGTGGAACCAGCTGACCGTGATCAGCTCACACGCGCATCGGCAGAGGCGATGAATCCCGCTAGCGGGATCTACCGATGCGTGTATCGCATCAACGGCACGGACGGCATCCAGCGTACGGTGCTCTCCTCAGGACGCGCGCAATTTGCCGCGGACGGCCGATGTGAATACTTCACCGGTGTCCTGCAAGACATCACTGAACAGCGCCAGCAACAAGCAGAGGCAGAGAGTCGTGCATTGTTCGCCGAGCAAATGGTCGGCATCGCCAGCCACGATCTGCGGAATCCTTTGCAAGGCATTTTCTTGGCCGCGGAAATGCTCTCAGCCCAAAGCGAGCCGGAAAAACATGCGCGAATAGTGGAAGGTGTCCGCAAAGCAGCCGCACGCGCGACGCGGTTGGTCACTGAGCTACTCGATTTCACCCAGGCCCGTATTGGCCGAGGCCTGTCCGTCGTGATCAAGCCTATCTACCTAGATGCCGTTCTGGCTGACTGCGCATCCGAGTTGACGTTGGCGTTCCCCGACCGCGAACTGCTCTACCGATGTGACATCCCGCCCGCGACGGTGTGCAATGCGGATGCCGACCGCGTCCACCAGATGGTGGGCAATCTGGTCAGCAACGCCATGACCTATGGCGCCAAGAACAAACCGGTAAACCTTTCGCTGGAAACTGCAGTCAACGGCATCGCCTTGGTAGTTCACAATCAGGGCCCGCCTATTCCGCCCGACATGATCCCGACGCTGTTTGAGCCACTCACCCGCGGAGTCGAAACCCATTCGGAGAAGCGCAGCATCGGGCTCGGTCTCTTTATCGTTCGGGAAATCGCCAAAGCGCACCACGCTGAAGTCACGGTCAGCTCGAGTGCTGAGCAAGGTACCTCGTTCACCGTCACGTTTGCAGTCGTAGATGAGCTCGAAGAGCCGCATCAGACGGAGCGTTGAGCGCGTGGAAGCGCGCGTGGCTTTCCATGAGAGCTAGCCGCCTTTACCTTTCGTGGACCATGCCTTTCATTTCAGGTTGATCCGAGACCTGAGGCCAATCGATTTCATCAATCGGTTGCCGTGCGAGGGAAGTGCCCCGCTCACGCTGCTACAGACGGCGCAATGACCTGACGTGCAAAACGCTCCATCTCCTCCAGCTGTGGGCTCATCTGCAGCAACAGCAGGTCCAGGCCCACGGCGCTGAACTCCTCAATGCGCGCGCGCACCTGTTCAGGCGTACCCACCAGACCGGGGCGTAAGCCACGATTGGAAACGGAGTACTCCTTGATCTTCAGCTCACGCTCTAGTTGTGTGCCGGAAAGCCATTGATCGAAGTTGCCGAAGCCCGGAGCCTGTGGATCCATAGTGGTGATGCGCTCGACCTCCGCCTGCGCCTCCTCCTCCGTATCACGTACGATCGCGTAAGCGGCCATGCCGTACTGCATGGGCGGCAAGCCAGTGCGCTCACGGCGAGCTCGCATGTCGGCAATCTTTTCTGCAATGAACTCGGGTTCGTCGCCGTGCATTACATAGGCGTCGCAGCGATTGACGATAAGCGTTTTGGCTGCCTCGGATTCCCCACCGGCATAAATGGTCGGACGCGGCGAAGAAATTGGCTTGGGCTCGCAGATGGCATCTTGCAGCTGGTAGCGCTCACCGGTGAAGGTAAACGGCGTCTGCGACCAGAGACCGTCGACGACTTGTAACCACTCGTTGGTGCGAGCATAGCGGTCATCGTGCTGATCGAATTGCAGGCCGTATTGCTTCGCTTCGTCGGCCCACCAGGAAGACACGACGTTCAACGCCAAACGACCGCCGGAGATGCGATCGATATTGGCAGCCTGCTTGGCGAACAGTGCCGGCTGATGAAAGTTGGGACGCACCGCAACCATGATTTCGAGCTTGTGCGTTACCGCCGCCAGGGCGGCTGCGCTCGACCATGCATCGAGTGCCGGCTCGGTCACGCCTTTAATATCGTTGAGGTTGAGCTCGGCGATAAGCGTCAGGTCGTAGCCAATTTGTTCGGCACGTTGGCAAAGTCGGCTGAAGTACTCCCAGCTGGCTTCCATCTTTTCGTCGCGCACATTGCGCAACCAGCCACCGAATACAGGCGCCCAGAATCCATACCTCATGCTGCTTTCCCCGCGGTGGTGTCGATGATGCGGCCCAGATAGTCGACCAGCGCCTCATGTGGATCCCAGCCCAACACGTTGAGCGGATCGGCAACGAAATTGGATAGGCCATTGATGTCGTAGAAGCGACGAGCGCCGTCGCGATCGTCGATCATGAATTCGACACCGCCGATGTCGAGCCTCGCGGCACGTGCGATGGCCTCGGCCGCGCGTATCGCATCTTTATCGGGTTTGTATTCACGCACTGTCACCGTCGGCTTATCGATCAGACAGACGTCAGCCGGGCACAAGTCAAACGTTCCACCATCGGTATTGAGCGAAATCGCATAGAGAAATTTACCGTCCAGCGTTTCCATGCGGACCATATGCTGATCGCGCGCCGGCACATATTCCTGAACCAGCGTGACGCTATCGATACCGCTCGGCGTGGTTCCGTCTGTGACGGCCTGCTTCAGCTCTTCCATCGTGTCGTAGCGCGAAACACCCGCACCCGAACCCCCGATATTTACCTTGGCGATCACCGGAAAGCGCAGCCCCCGGGCCGCCGCAATGATATCGGCCCGTCGATGCACGACGCGAGTGGCGGGGATATCCAACCCCAGCGATTGGATCACCGACAATTGACGTGCCTTGGAGGCATCGATCGCCAACGCATGGGTACCGTTGATCACACGTGTGCCGTTCAACTCCCAGTGCGCATAGAGCGATTGCGCGTAAAAGATCGGGTGTTCGTCCTGGCGCAAGAAAGAACTCATGGCCAGGCGGCTGAATACGACCGGAGCCGGCGCATGTCTTTCTGCTACATCGAAACCATGGTCCTCAAAGCGAATGGCCTGGTAAGCGATCCCGCGGCGCTCAAGCGCAGAAAATAGTGGCTTGAACCATTCAGGATGTTCGTAAACGATCGCCAATGAAGGTTGGTTGGACATGCGAAGAGACTTTGACCAAAAATACGTCGGCCATGGTTCACACAACCCATCGGAAAAGTCAATTTGACACAGCCGTATGGCCGTCTCGACGGCTCTACATCCAAACAATCGAGCGCCATTGGCTGCGCAGGAATTCACGCCGCCGGCGACCGCATACAAGATTTCGTACTGACGTTATTCCCAGCGGCTATTTGGGGCCACAGCTATGCACCGCCTATAACTCAGGCAACCTCGAAGTTTCAGGAATGACGCATGTCAACCGCCCGACCTAGTCGCGCAGGCGTAGCTTTCGCTCTGGCTGCCACCCTGCTCCCAACAACCGTCTTCGCGACGAATGGCTACTTCACCAATGGCTCCAGCGTCCAGTCCAACGGATTGGGTGGCGCGGGCATTGCGTATCCGGTGGATGCCTTGGCCGGCTTCATCAATCCAGCCGGCATCGCGTTCGTCGGCGATCGTGTCGACGTAGGTTTGACGGCGTTCAACCCGGACCGGTCCGCCACCATCACCGGCAATCAATACGGTGCCAACGGTTCCTACTCCGGCAACGGCGTGAAGTACTTTCTGCTGCCGGAAGCGGGATACACGCATCAGGTTGCCGATGATCTCTACTTTGGTCTCTCACTGACGGCCAATGGCGGCATGAACACGGGCTACCACGACAATCCCTATGGCGCCTTTGGTGGTCAGGGCGAAGCCGGCGTGAATCTGCAACAGATCGTGTTGACCCCCGCGCTGGCGTACAAAGTTACGCCCACGCAGTCCATTGGCATCGGCGCAAATATCGCCTGGCAGCGTTTCTATGCCGAAGGGCTGACGCCGTTTGCCGCGTTTTCGCAGGCACCGAACAGCGTAACCAATACGGGTTACTCCAGTTCGCTAGGCGTGGGTGCTCGAGTCGGCTGGAACGGATCTTTTGGCGACAACCTGACGCTGGGTGCGACATGGGCGTCGAAGATCAATGGCTCGTTCAACGGCTATCAGGGCTTGTTCGCCCAGTCCGGCGGCTTCGACATTCCCGCGAACTTCGGTATCGGTGCGGCCTACCGTGTGACGCCAGAGCTGACATTGCTCGCTGACGTCCAACGCATTTTCTATTCGGAGACCTATTCAGTCGGCAATCCGCTAGCGAACCTGTTGCAAGGCAACGCGCTGGGCTCGCCTGACGGCTCGGGCTTCGGTTGGCGCAATATCAATATCTACAAGGTCGCGGCAAGCTACGCGTACTCGCCCACGCTGACGCTTCGCTTCGGCTTCAGTCACGCGCAGCAGCCGATTCCCTCCAGCCAGACGTTCTTCAACATCATCGCGCCCGGCGTGGTGCAGAATCAGGTCAGTTTGGGCGCGACATGGCAGACCAGCCAGCGTGGGGAGTTGAGCTTCTACTATAGCCACGCGTTCGAGAAGACCGTCAATGGGTTCGATTCGATTCCCGCACCGTTCGGTGGTGGTGAGGCGAATATCGCATTGAGCGAAAACTCGCTAGGCTTCGCCTATGCCTGGAAAATCTAGCCTTCGGATCGGATGGGTCGTTCGCTATGTCCTCATTCACGCCCGTGAGTGCCCTGATCGGCGGCTTGCTGATCGGTAGTGGCGCCAGCTGGCTGTTGCTTTCGCTCGGCCGCATCGCCGGCATCAGCGGCATCGTCGCTGGGCTGCCGTTTTCCCGGCGAATCGAATTTGCCTGGCGCGCTTTTTTTCTGCTGGGGTTGGTGACCGGCGCGGGACTGCTGTACCACTTCGGCGGCAGCTTCGGCGTGCAGGCACCGATCAGCCGTATCGGTTTTTCGGCCTGGGAATTGATCATCTCCGGACTCCTGGTGGGCTACGGCACAGCACTGGGAAGCGGTTGCACCAGCGGGCATGGCGTGTGTGGCCTGGCGCGCCGTTCACCACGTTCACTGGTGGCGACCGTGATCTTTGTGCTTACGGGAATCGTGACGGCGAGCGTGCTGCGACACTGGCTGGAGAACTGGCCATGAACCCGGATGAAGCATCGCCGCTGGAACGTGCCCTGTTGTCGACCTTCGGTGCGGGTTTGATATTCGGCGCCGGGTTGGCGTTATCAGCAATGACTCATCCCGAGAAAGTGCTCGGCTTTCTTGATCTAGGTGGGCAATGGGATCCGAGCCTGTTGCTCGTACTCGGCGGCGCGACCGGTATCGCCAGTGTTGTCTTTCCGTTGATCCTTCGACGCAAGGCGCCACTGTTGATGCCAGGCTTCGATCTGCCGAGCGCCAGGAGAATCGACCGCCGGCTGCTCTTCGGCGCACTTCTGTTTGGATTGGGTTGGGGGCTCAGCGGCTATTGCCCGGGGCCGGCGATCGCGCTACTCGCGGCACTCCCCAGTAGCGGACGGGAGGCCTTGCTGTTTCTGCCCGCCCTACTGATTGGATTATGGATCGAGCGACTGATATCGCGCGCGCGCAAAGACCCGTAACCCCATCGAGCGCATCGGTTCGCACCTGCTCGATCAAGACGCTCAATTGAGGCCAGCCGTTTCGCCAAAGCTGGCGAGAGGGCGCACGGGCAGAAGACATAAGGCGCCATCCATCGCGGGCAATCGGCGTGTTGAACGTCATCTCGATGGGCATCCAAACAAGAAACACATGACAGATTTCTAGCATCCATTTAACCGCCAGCGTGATGGACTCTTATCCGCGCACACTGGCTTGGGGGGAAAGCATATGAGCAACGCGCCCGATCGAAGTACTGACCTCAAGGATTGGAAAGACAAGGTGCTGGCAGCTGTGCAAAGCACGCTGCACGGACAAGGGACCGCGCAACCCAAACTTTTGGCGCAGGCATTGTCCGCAGCTCCCTGGTGGGCCGGAAGTCCCATCGCGACCGACCTTCTGGATCCCTCCGCACCGCAGACTTACTTGCGCATTCCGTTGGTACCGGCGCATGGCGCCAACTACTCCGTCCTGCTGATCGCATGGCCGGCAGGTCACGAAACCCCTGTGCATGACCATGATGGTCTGTGGGGTATTGAACTGGTGCTGGATGGTGCGCTGCAAGTTGAATCCTTCTCGCTTTCCATCCGCGACAAGCCCCATCTGGTATCGCGTGGATCCACCGTGCTCGGTCTGGGCGACAGCGCGACATTTTCGGATGCGGATTTCGCGCACCGTTGCCGCAACCTATCCGCTCGTCAGCCCGCCCTTTCGCTGCATGTCTATGGGGGTGAGCTGGAAGCCTTCAGGGCATATGCCAGGGACACCCGTGGCGATTGGCATGCCACCACGCACCGCACAACACGGGAAGCGGCGCTTACCTGACGAAGAGCCTTGCTTGGAGCGTGACGGCGCATTCCCTTCGGAGTCGCCGTGATACGCCCATGTACGCCGTTTTGATCCCTCGGAGCACGGCATCACGTGCTCCGCCCAAGCATCTGGACTTCTATTTACCTGGCGACATTTACCATGAGGAAGCCGGTACCGCTATCGAACATCAGCGCCTGACCGACATTGGTCTAGTTCAGGTCATTGCTGAGCAAGCCAACACGTCGGCGTTCGCAGTTACCCGGTGTACCAGGAGAAGCCACGCAACCACAGGCCTCACAGGCTATGGTCGAACAGCGCGGCTGCCCACATGAAGAGCAACCCGGCGGCAACACCTAATGCAGGGGTAAAGCGATTGCGCGATCCGAGGCCAAGCCACAGGCTCGGCAGAACATCGCCGATGGCCAGATAGATCGTGCTGCCTGCGGCTAACGCGAGACTGGTGCCAATGAAGATGGGCGCATGTCCAATCGCCACCATGCCCACGGCGCCGAGGGGAATGGCTACGGTCGTGGCGATAGACAGCCCGAATGCACGCGCCGGTGCGTAACCGCCGGCCACCAGAACACCCGCGTTGCCCGCTACCCTGGGTATTTCGTGAGCCATGATGGCCAAGGCAACCACGATGCCCAAAGCGGGGCCCATCATGAAGCTCGCACCAATCACGATGCCGTCGACCAGGTGATGGAGGAAATCGGCAACGACATCCATCCTCGCGAACGCCGCGGTGGATGGCGTGGGATTCATGGCGCGCACGATGCACTCCACGCTGAGTAGCCCAACCGTGCCGAGCGCCAGACACTCCCCCATCCACCCGGCCGATATACCTCTTTCCATGGCCTCCGGGAGCATATGCAGCAAGGCATCTCCGAGCAGTAGCCCGGCCACAATCGCCTGCATCCATGGAAGCCAAACGCGTAGGCGTGCAGGATCCATCCATACGACCAATCGTGCCGATAATGCCGCACAGGCGACAACGCCAGAGGCCAAGACCGCGCCGGTTGCGCTTGATAGCAGAGTCATGAGCGGCCCCATCTCCATAAGTAAGTGTTATGTTATAACATACCACTTACTTATGGAGATGGGGCCGCCCCACAACCGCTAATAACCACTACGCGTACTCGCCATCACTCAGGTGCTGAAACGAGCGACGGCAAGAGCACCAGCAAGTCGCTGAATCGCTCGGCGATCTTGTCAGCACCCTCACTCATGTCGGGATGTCCATAACCCCATGCCGCGAAAATCGAAGGGATGCCGTAAGCTCGCGCCGCAGCCACATCGGCTGCGTTGTCGCCAACCATCACCGCGGGGCACTTGAGTAACCCCGCCCGTGCCAACGTCTGCTCGATATGTCGCGGATCGGGCTTGCTGAATTCAATGGTGTCGGCACCGCACACGACGTCGAAGTACTCCAGGACATGCAGCGTCTCCAGAATGGCTTTCGCGGCAGCTTCCACCTTGTTCGTGCAGACTGCCAATCTCCATCCCGCCTGCGTTAGTGCCTTGAGGCTAGACAAGACGCCGGGATAAAGCTGGGTATTCACCACGGGATGCGCGATGTACTGCGCGACGAACGCGTCACACTCGCTCTCACTGATCGTCGAGTCGCGCAGGCTGAATGCCCGCGCCGCAAAGACCCGCAATCCATCGCCGAGTAACGAAGTCGCTTCTTCCCGAACCAGGGGCCGCAGACCCCGAGCCTGAAGAAGTTCGTTTATACCAGAGGCGATGTCGACGACAGCGTCTACAAGCGTTCCGTCGAGATCGAATACGGCTACGCGCGCAGGCAAGCTTTCTCGAAGCTGAGCTGAAGGATTCAAAAGAGAACCCTACTCGGTTTTGATACGAACACTGGCTTCTCCAAAGCTATCTTGCCCCGCAGGAAGATGCAGGGATCATTCATGCGAAATCGCCTGTTGTACGGACATCGGTGCCGCCATCATGTTGACGTTGGCGTTGTGCATGACCCACAACGATCCTGCCACGACGATCGCGATGAGCAGGCCGGTGCAAAGAAAGATGGCGGTATTTTCCCTCTGGTCGCGTGACGTGCCCATGTGCAGGAAGTAAACCAGTTGCACGACCAGCTGAATCACGCAGAGCCCCACGATGATCGCCAGCCTCATGTGGTGTGGGACAACATTGCTCATGACCGCACCGAAAGCCGCCAGGGTAATTGCCAGCGACAGAACGAAGCCAACAACGTAACCCTTCATGCTCCCATGCGACGAGGACGAAGCGGGTTCGTGGGGGGACAGAAGATCGGCGGACATCATAGGAATCCACGCAGGTAGACGAAAGTGAAAACGCAGATCCAGACCAGATCCAGGAAGTGCCAGAAAAGGCTCAGGCAAGCCAGACGCCGCCGGGCCACGCCGTCCAAGCCGTGACGCATGATCTGGTGCGTCATGATGGCGATCCACAGCAGACCGCACGCGACATGTAGACCGTGGGTCCCCACCAGTGTGAAGTACGCCGACAGGAACGCACTGGTAGCTGGAGTGGCCCCCTCGTGAATCAGCTTGGTGAACTCATAGACTTCCATGCCGATGAAGGAAGCGCCGAGGACGAAGGTGGCTCCAAGCCACCCCACCACGCTCCTCTTGCGTCCTGCATGCAGGTTCAGCATGGCCGCACCGAAGGTGAAACTGCTGACCAGTAGCAGCATGGTTTCGCCGAGGACGAATGGCAGGTCGAACAGCTCCTTTGCGCCGGGCCCACCGGCAGTGTTGGCAGCAAGCACGCCGAAGGTCGCGAAGAGCACTGCGAAAATCAGGCAGTCGCTCATCAGGTAGATCCAGAACCCTACGGTAGTGTTGGTTCCGTCGCCCTGCCCCGCGTGAATGTGGGTATTTCCAATGACTGAAGTGCTCATGGTTCAGGCAGCCTTGTCCAGTGGTGCGAAGTCCATTTTCTCGGACCGCTCCACTTCAGCAGCCTGTGCGAAGCGCGCATTTTCAATCCGTTCCACTTCGGCCGCTGGCACGTAATAGTCCACGTCGCGGTCGTAAGTTCGGGCAATAAACGTTCCGATCACACCCAGCAGGGAAAGGGTCGCCAGCGGCCAGATATGCCAGACAAGGGCGAAGCAAAGCACCAGGGCGAATCCCGAGATGATCACTCCGGCCCCGGTATTCCTGGGCATGTGAATATCCTCGTAATGTGTGGGCCTGATGTACGCGCGCCCGGCCTTCTTGTCATCCCAGTGCTGCTCCAGCGATGTGATCTGTGGGATATGGGCAAAGTTGTAGAACGGCGGTGGCGACGACGTGGCCCACTCCAGACTGCGACCGTCCCACGGATCGCCAGTGAGGTCGCGATGTGCATCGCGAGCGCGGATGCTTACAGCGAGCTGGACCAGCGTGGCGACGATGCCTGCGCCGATGGTGACCGCGCCGCATAGCGCGACGATCAGCCAGGGCTGCCAACCCGGAACGTCGTAGTGGTTCATGCGACGGGTCATGCCGTCGAAGCCCAGGATATACAGCGGCATGAAGGCCAGAAGAAAGCCCACCAGCCAGCACCAGAACGATACCTTGCCCCAGAACTCGTTCAAGGTGAAACCGAAGACCTTCGGGAACCAGAAACTGATGGCGGCCAGGCAGCCGAAGACGACGCCACCGATGATCACGTTATGGAAGTGCGCGACCAGGAAAAGGCTGTTGTGCAGCACGAAGTCCGCGCCGGGCACGGCCAACAGCACGCCGGTCATACCGCCGATGGCGAAGGTGACCATGAAGCCGATCGTCCAGAGCGTCGAGGAGTGATAGCGGATACGTCCGCGGAACATCGTGAACAACCAGTTGAACAGCTTCACGCCGGTCGGAATCGAAATGATCGACGTCATGATTCCGAAAAACGCATTGACGTTCGCACCCGAACCCATCGTGAAGAAATGATGCAGCCAGACGAAGAACGACAGCACGCCGATCGAGCACGTTGCATACACCATCGATTTGTAGCCGAACAGCGGTTTTCCCGAGAACGTCGCAATGATTTCGGAGAAGGCACCGAAGCACGGCAGGATCAGGATGTAGACCTCAGGATGACCCCAGACCCAGATGAGGTTGATGTACATCATCGCGTTCCCACCAAGCTCGTTGGTGAAGAAGTGCATATCGAGATAGCGATCCGCCGCAAGCAGCGCCAGCGTAGCCGTCAACACCGGAAAGACGGCGATGATGAGGATGTTGGTAATCAGCGCGGTCCAGGTAAACACCGGCATCTTCATCAGATCCATGCCCGGCGCGCGCATGCGCAGGATGGTGACGACCAGGTTGATACCGGTGAGCAGCGTTCCCAGACCAGATATCTGCAGGGACCAGATGTAGTAGTCGACACCTACTGTAGGGCTGTAGTGCAGTTCGGATAGTGGTGGATACGCTACCCAGCCGGTGGCGGCGAAGTCGCCGACGAACATCGACATCATCACCAGTACCGCGCCAACGACCGAAAACCAGAAGCTCATCGAATTGACGAACGGAAACGCCACGTCGCGTGCACCGATCTGCAACGGCACGATGACATTCATCAATCCAAGGATCAGCGGCGTCGCCACGAAGAAGATCATGATCACGCCGTGAGCCGTGAAGATCTGATCGTAGTGATGCGGTGGCAAATAGCCCGCCGCACCGTTCGCCGCCATCGCCTGCTGGGCACGCATCATGAGGGCATCGGCAAAGCCACGCAGCAGCATCACCAGCCCGAGGATGATGTACATCACGCCAATGCGCTTGTGATCAACCGAGGTCAGCCATTCGGTCCACAGGTACTTCCACTTGCCGTAGTACGTGATCGCACCAAGCAAAGCGAACGAGAGAACGGCGACAACGACCAGCGTGCCCATGATGATGGGGTCGTGGTACGGAATCGCATCGAGGGTTAGTCTGCCGAACATCGATCGTTACTCCGGAGCCTTGGCGTGTGTGTGCTGCATGGTCATGGGCGCCATGGGGATATTTCCCGATGCCCGAACGGCCATACCGATCGCCCCTGGTGGGCGCATGTATTGATTGACGACGTTGTCGAACAGCATCGGATCGACGCCGGCATAAACCGCCGCGGCATTTTTCGTGCTCGGCTTGGCGAGTTCCTGATAGACACCTTCACTCAGCGTCAAAGGTGAACTCCTGGCCTGCTTGATCCAACGGTCGAACTCGGCACGCGTAGTCACTTCGGCACTGAAATGCATGTCGGAGAACCCGGCGCCGCTATATGCCGACGACAATCCCTGGTAGGTCCCTCGGGTGTCTGCGATGAGATGCAACTGCGTCTGCATGCCCGCCATGGTGTAGATCTGGCTACCCAACCGCGGAATGAAGAACGAGTTCATGATCGAATCGGCGGTGAGTTTGAAATCGATTGGTGTATCGACTGGCATCACCAGTTCGTTGACCGAAGCGACACCGTAATCGGGATAGATGAAGAGCCACTTCCAGTTCAGCGCAACGACTTCCACACGAACCGGTGCGATGCCCGACGCGATGGGCCGGTAAGGATCCAGAGAGTGCGTCGTGCCCCAGATCAGGCAGGCGAGGAACGCCACGATCACGCATGGAATGGTCCATACGACCACTTCGATCCTCGTGGAGTGTGCCCAGGTGGGTGCGTACGTTGCCTTTGGATTGGACGCGCGGTATCGCCAGAAGAAAAACAGCGTCAGTGCGATGACCGGGATCACCACCAGCAGCATCAAGCCCAGCGCAATGAGGATCAGGTGCTTTTCCTGCGACCCGATATCGCCTTTGGGATTGAACAGCGCCAGATTGCAGCCGCCGAGTAACAAGAGCGCCCCCACACCCAGCAGACGCGTCACCAGCGAGAAGGATCTGGCGCTCAACGAAGCCAGCAGGGCTCGCCGCGCCGCCCTCGCTGCGGCGACCGTTGTTTCTTTCATATCAGCTACCTGGATGGGGAATGACGGAACCCATGCATCGTCAGGACAGCGCGCCAAAGCGGACGCAGGCGTCACTGTCAGTTCGACGAAAAATCCAGGGGCAGATCAATAGGATCGCGATCGATGTATGGATTTTCATGAGGTGTGCGCATATTAATCCTCGACAATATCCATACATCCGAGGCAAAGTGACGCAGACATTGCCCATACAAGATGAGGATCCCGCCATGGATTGGGTTGCAGCCGTCGCCAATCGGACGGGTCCGCACTATCTGCGGATCACCAACGCCATCGAACGCGCTATCGCAGAAGGGCAACTTCGCCCCGGCGACCGCCTGCCTCCGCAACGTGGGCTGGCCCATCTTCTGGGCCTGGACCTGACCACGGTGACGCGGGCCTACATCGAAGCGAAGCAACGGAATCTTCTTTCCACGCGCGGCGCGCTCGGCACGTTCGTCTCAACGCCGACGGTCAAGTTTGCTCAATTGATCGACCTGAGCATGAATATTCCGCCGCCCCCTGCGGGACTGGATTTCGGCGACTTGTTGAAACAAGGCATAGCGCAGGTACTGATGCACGCCGATGTCGACCTGTTGATGACGTATCACCCTGGTGGCGGTAGTAGTGCGGATCGCGCTGCAGGTGCGATTTGGCTGGCACCGATGCTGGGGACCGTCGATCCGGCACTCATCGTGACGTGCCCGGGGGCCCAGTCCGCATTGGCGGCACTGATCATCGCCCTCACTGAGCCGGGCGATGTCATCATCACCGAGCCACTTGTCTATCCGGGAATCCTCACTGCGGCACGGCAACTGGGACGGCGAGTCATCGCTGTTGACGCCGATGACGATGGCCTCAGCCCTGCTGTTCTGGAACGGGCATGCCGCGAGCACGGCGCTCGCCTGATCTACCTCAATCCGACGCTGCAGAACCCGACGGCGCAAACGATGCCGGAACATCGTCGCCGTGATATCGCCCTTGTCGCGACCAGGTGCGGTGCGCAGATCATTGAAGACGATCCGTACTGGCTGCTGGCTGCCGATGCGCCGCTACCCCTCGCACACTTCGCTCCCGAGCGGGCCCACTACCTGTCGACCCTCTCCAAGTGCCTGACGCCCGGGCTGCAGACCGCATACTTACTATCGCCAGACACACAGAGCCAAACTCGCTTCCTGCAGGCCTTGCGTTCGATCACCTTGATGTCGACGCCGTTGATGACCTCGGTCGCAACACAGTGGATCCACGATGGATCAGCCGCCCGGCTGCTCGCAGGCGTCAAGGACGAATCGCGCGCCCGCCTGGAACTGGCAGAACAAATGCTGCCCAGACCTGCGGGATCGTCACGCGAAGGCGTTCACTTCTGGCAAGTGTTGCCAAGCCACTGGACCTCTCAGGATCTCGCCGAAGCCGCGCGCGCCGAGGGCCTGGTAGTCACCTCGTCGGAGGCGTTCTGCGCCGGCGCCAATCCGCCCAATGCGATACGCATCTCATTGGGCGGCGTAAAAGACCGCCCTCGCCTGACCCTCGCGCTGAACAAGCTAGCCGGACTATTGGGAAGACAGCCGGCGACGCACCAGGACGTGGTCATCTAGTTGATGCCGAAGAAGAGGCGCGACTGGAAGCGCGCCAGACATGCTGCTCAGTGGGATACCACTCTGCGTACTTACTGCACCTTTCGTTGGTCATTGGACGTGACCACGATCGATGCGTTGCTGCTGATGAATTGCCTAAAACCGATCTGGACGGCCAAAACCGAAACTGCGAGCCGCCTTCGCGGCCGTACCGAGTGGGTACCAGCTTGGGCGACGGTTGGCTAAAATTTGATCGATTGTCGGTTCTACCCAGGGTGGTCGATCGACCTGGCGGTTGCGCCCAACCCCACGGATCATCACCTTCTGAAATCGAACCATTACGCGATTCGGTTTGTTGCGAGTATCACAAGCCGCTAAGCTGAAGCTGATCATCAAGGGGTTGGATCATGGGCATTCTGCTGGCATTTTCTCCCTTTATCATCTTTGCGATTCTTGAACGAATCGTTGGCCCCGTCGCGAGCCTCGCGGCTGGCACCGTGGTGTCGGCGTTACTCTTACTTCGCGACATCTTCAGCCCCCAACGAAAGCCGAAGGTTCTGGAGATCGGCACCCTCGTTCTTTTTGGCGGTCTGACCGCCTATATGGTGCTCGGTGGAGCCGTCCTCTCAGTCATCGGCGTCAGGCTATGCGTCGATACGGGGCTGCTGTTGATCGTACTCGTATCCATGGTCGTTCGAAGCCCATTTACTCTCCAATACGCGAAAGAACAGGTCGCACCTGAACTTTGGAATACGCCGGAATTTGTCCATACAAACTACGTCATTACGGCCGCTTGGGCCTTGGCCTTCGCCCTTATGGTGTTGGCCGAAATCGTGTTGCTCTATGTTCCGCAAATACCTCACCGCGCCGGGGTCATCGTGATTGTCCTGGCGCTGGTTGGGGCCCTGAAATTCACGAGCTGGTACCCCTCAAAAGGAAGGCGCCCACTCAACTGATCTGCAGCTCCGGCTCTACGCTTTGGCCCCAACGCCGAGACTCGTCATACCCTCCACCGCCAGCGCATGCATGACGGCCTGCAGATTCTCAGGGTGGCACGGTTAATCGGCATGCGACATTGCTATGCTGAGCCGAGCTGACAGCAGCGCCATTGAAACTTTCGCAGGATCGCCATGACCTCCGTTCGTTTGACCGACCTCGCCCACGGCGGTGGCTGTGGCTGCAAGCTCGCACCTTCCGTGCTTCAGCAATTGCTCGCCAGCAAGCCCGCAACGATGCCGTTCGCGCAGCTATTGGTTGGCACCGAGTCCAGCGACGATGCGGCTGTATGGCAAGTGGATGAGCGCACCTGCGTAATCGCCACAACTGACTTCTTCATGCCGGTGGTCGACGACCCGTATGATTTCGGCTGTATCGCCGCTGCCAATGCGTTGTCCGATGTGTACGCCATGGGCGGCAAGCCGATCATGGCATTGGCCATCCTGGGCATGCCGCTGAACAAGCTCGACGTGGAAACAGTGCGCACGATCATCGCCGGCGGCGACGCGATCTGCGCGCGGGCCGGTATTCCGGTTGCCGGTGGCCACTCGATCGATTCGGTTGAGCCGATTTATGGTCTAGCCGTGATCGGCTTGTGCGCACCGGCCAATGTGCGCCGCAACTCCAGTGCGCAAGCGGGTGATGCCCTGATCCTGACCAAGGGCATTGGGGTGGGCATTTATTCGGCAGCATTCAAGAAGCAGGCGCTGCCGGCGAACGCGTACGCGGAGATGCTCGCCTCGACCACCCTGCTCAACCGCATCGGCCAAGAGTTGGCCAAGGATGAGGATGTCCACGCGATCACCGATGTCACCGGCTTTGGGCTGCTGGGGCACGGCCTGGAAATGGCGCGCGGCAGTGGCCTGCGAATCAGCATCGAACAAGCGCGCATTCCCTTTTTTACGCAGGCTGAGGCTTTGGCCGAAGCAGGCTTCGTGACCGGCGCCTCGAATCGAAACTGGAATAGTTATAGCGATGGCGTCGCCCTGCCCGCTGGCTTACCGGAATGGCGACGTGCTTTGTTGACCGATCCGCAGACGTCGGGTGGCTTGCTGGTTGCGTGCAAGGCGGAACGGGCGCAGGCGATCCGCGCGACGATCGAAGCCGCTGGTTATCCCCGCGCGAGCATCATCGGTGCGATGGCAGCGGGCACGCCGGGCATTGATGTCATTTGACCAGCCGCCGACAACGTGGCGGAAGAGAGTGGGAGTCGAACCCACCCGAGACAGTCTTATCTGCCTCACCCGGATTTGAAGTCCGGACGCCCCACCGGAGACGATGCTCTTCCCAAGGATGAAACGCGTTCACAGCTAGGTGGATCCGAACAAGTCGAGGTAGCGTACCTGGATCCTGCGCAAGGTGCCTCGATTGAGCGTGACGCCTTGCCGGTCGAAGAATTCTAGTATCTGTATCGCGACTTTTCGACCACCACCAAGGCGATCACGAAACTGTGCAGCAGTAAAGCGGCCATCGGCCGCCTGTGCGGCGATGTCAGCGGCAATCAGCACCATCTCGTGCATCGTCGCGCGCAGAAAAAAATGGTCGTGCGCCACTTCGTCGACCAGGCCCAGTCTCGCCGCAAATCTCATCAGCTCCCTGATGGCCTGCTCCGGGCGAGCAAGCACCCCGGCGATGTCGCGCACGCGTGGCGGGCAAAAGCGGACGTCACCATCCAGCAATGGGGCAATCAGCTGCCATGACGCCTCGCGCTCCGGGGTTAGCTGGAGGGAGTGGCTGTCCAGCCGCACGAACGCGCCGTCGCGCACCACGCGGCCAGCAATATCCGCATGCAGCAGAGCCAGCGCGAAGGCTGCTACAGGCAACCTTGGTTGCAATGCCAGCCGCAGCTTCTCCCTGCCCATGCCTTGCAGATCGGGATGAGTCGCATGGAAGGTCTGCAGACATTCGAGCAGGCTGGCGACGAAGGTTTGCCAGTGCGCCTGGCTGATTGCGATGCGTTCCTCGCCACTGTGGAAGATGACCGGTGTGAGCGCGGCAACGATCTCATCGAGCCTGGCGCTGGAGAGTGCGCGATCCCTCGCGAAGGCAGAGATATCCCATGCGAACGGAGCTGCGTCGAGCAAGGCAGCGAGCGCCAGCTGCGGATCGGCGATGGCCAGCGCAGCACGCTGTGCCACGCGTTCGGCGGTGCGCCGCTGGCGCGAAGGTGCATGCAGATCGAGGAATTGGCCGCCGCCGATCGTGCGCTGCATGGAGACATCACGCAGTACGAAGCGATCAAGGGCGGCAGCCGCGATCGGCTGGCTCAGCACCAGTTGGACGTCTGCGCTGCGGCCAGGCAGCAGGTGATCGCCTTCGAGCAACACGACGCGAACGCCGACTTCAACCGCGCCATGATGCAGTCGGGCGGGAAACCATTGGCCAATCGGCTTGGGTTCGTCGGGCAGGAGTTGCAGACGCGCGTCGATGCGATCGGCTGGGGCATGCAGGAACGGATCAACCACCATGTCGCCGCGACGGATCGCGTCCTTGGTGATGCCTTCGCCGGCGAGGTTGAGCGCGCAACGATCACCTGCCCTGCCACTCTCTACAGGGCGGTTCTGCGCGTGCAATGAGCGCACGCGCGCAGTGAGCCCCGACGGGCTGAGCAACACCTGATCCTTGACGCGCACCACGCCGGCCAGCACGGTGCCGGTCACCACCACACCGATGCCCGGCAAGGTGAACACGCGATCGACGGCAAGCCGGAACCGACCGTCGGCAGCGCGTTCGCCCAGCGTGCGCGCCTCGGCAGCAAGCCGATCACGCAACCCGTCGATGCCCAGGCCGGTGGTTGCGGAAACCGGCAGGATATCGGCATCTTCGAGCACGCTGCCCGCGGTGGCTGCGCGGATCTGCGTGCTCACTTCGGCCAACCGTTCGTGCGTTGCCAGATCGGCCTTGGTGAGCGCGATCAAGCCGCGACCGATGCGCAGCAGATCCAGGATCGCCAGGTGCTCCAGTGTCTGCGGCATCACCCCATCATCAGCGGCTACCACCAGCAACGCGATGTCGATACCGCTGGCACCAGCCACCATGGTGTGCACGAAACGCTCATGGCCGGGCACGTCGATGAAGCCAAGAATGAGATCGTCTTCGAATGGCAGGTAGGCGAAGCCCAGGTCGATGGTGATGCCACGGACTTTTTCTTCTTTCAGACGGTCGGTATCAACGCCGGTCAATGCTTTGACCAGCGCCGTTTTGCCGTGATCGATATGGCCTGCGGTGCCGATGATCATGGAACGTGTGCGGACCGGCCATTGGCGCTGAGCTCGGCCAAGGTCGCCAGCAAAACCGTTTCGTCAGCTTCGTCGAGGCAGCGCAAATCCAGGCACAGCGCGCCATCGGCGACGCGGCCGACGATCGGACGCGTCAACCTGCGCAGCGAAGCGGCCAGGTGTTCCAACTCACGCTGGCTACTATGCGCTCGGATCAGCAGCGCGGTGCTTGCTAGCGTATCCAGCGGCAGCGCACCGGAGCCGACCTGGCTGAGGCAGTCGCCGATCTCGACCACGAACGAAGCGCCGAGCCGTTCCGCCACGCTCGGTTGCAAGCGACGCGCCTGGACCTCGATGTCTGCCTTGCTGCGGGCCAGAAAACGCAGCGTGGGCAGCCGTTCGGCGAGGCGATCAGGATCGCGATACAGATTCAGCGTCGCCTCGATGGCGGCGAGGCGCAGCTTGTCCACGCGCAACGCACGCTTCAGCGGGTTGCGATTGATCTGCTCGATCAACGCTCGATCCCCGACGATGAAACCCGCCTGCGGGCCGCCCAGCAACTTGTCGCCGGAAAAGGTGACCAGCCGCGCGCCCTCGCCCACTGCCTGGCGCACGGTGGGTTCCTTGGCGAGCCCGTAACGGGACAGGTCAATCAGGTAGCCGGAGCCCAGGTCGTTCAACAGCGGCACGCTGGCGGCGTCGGCGATCGCAGCCAGCTCACGTGCGCCGACCTCGGCGGTGAAGCCTTGGATACGGTAGTTGGAGGTATGCACTTTGAGCACGAGGCCGGTGCGTTCATTGAGCGCGTTACGGTAGTCAGCTGGATGGGTGCGGTTGGTGGTGCCTACTTCGACCATGCGTGCGCCGGACCGCGCCATGATGTCAGGCATGCGGAAAGAGCCGCCGATCTCGATCAATTCACCGCGCGATACCACTACCTCGCGCCCAAGCGCAAACGTGTTGAGGCAAAGCAGCACTGCCGCGGCGTTGTTGTTGACCAGGGTGGCATCCTCAGCACCGGTCAATTCGCACAACAGGTGCCGCAGGTGATCGTCGCGTTCGCCACGCGTGCCGTCGGCCAGGTCGTATTCCAACGCGACGGCATGACGCATCGCTTCGACCGCCGCATCGATCGCCGCCTCGGCCAGCACCGCGCGGCCAAGATTGGTGTGCAGCACGATGCCGGTGAGATTAAACAGCGGGCGCAGGCTTGATGTGCGCGCTTCCAACAGACTCCGGGCCCGCTGCACGACGTCGCTGACACCAGGTGCTGTGGCGTGAGCAGCGCGCAAGACCTCGCGCGCTTCATTGATGGCCTGGCGAATGGCGTCGGTGGTGGCCACGCGTCCGTGGCTTTCCAGCAGCGAGGCCGCCTCGGCCGTCGCCAGCACCGTGGCAACCGCAGGGAGTTGACGCAGAGACGTTGCCTCAGGTTCGACCATGGCGTTCATCCAGTGGCATCGCCGAACACCCAGGCCTTGATTCGAGAGCGCGGCGACGAAGACGCAGGGTTGTCCCTATGCTGCGGTGCGCGCTGAGCGGGGTCAAGGCGAACCGTGCGCCAAATGCTTGCAATGGGATAGTGCGTACGCACCCGGCTTGAAGGTATCGGCCAGAACCCGGATGGCTGACGCACGTACAGACCTCGGAAAGCTGCGGGGCGCGGCCAGGGTGACTTTGGCCAAATGTCGTAGCAAGATGACCCTCGCAGTCGTTGGAAAGTCTTGCCCCTCCGCAGCGCAACCGGCCTGCGGCATCCGGTGGGCAACCTCGTGCCCTGTAGGGCCGTCATGTCCCAACTGTTCGCCAGGGGGATTTATGCCCGTCGCTTCGCAGGCAGCGCGCACCGTGCGCTGGTCAGTGTTTGCATTGCTGGCTGTGGCCGGCTTGTTTTACGTGAAGTGGTATCCGTACTACGGCCGTGCCTTCGTGGCCGCATCGCGCCATTCCATCGGCCATTCGATCCTGATGGGTGACCAGGCCAGCGCGCCGGCACCGTCCTGGAGTGCGGCGCTTGGCTATGCACTGGCTTACGGCAACGCCATCTGGAAGGCGATGGTGCTGGGCTTGTTGCTGGGTTCGGGCGTCCAGGCGCTGCTGCCGGTGAGCTGGGTGCAACGCGTGCTGGGCGGCCGCGGTTTCAGCAGCGTGCTGGCCGGTGGCCTGCTGGCCATGCCAGGCATGATGTGTACGTGCTGCGCCGCGCCGGTGGTCGTGGGCTTGCGCAAGCATCACGCAGCGCCGGGGGCGGCGGTCTCGTTCTGGCTCGGCAATACCATGTTGAATCCTGCGACCCTGGTGTTTACCGGCTTTGTGCTCGGCTGGAACTGGACCCTGCTGCGCGTGCTGCTGAGTGTGCCAATGGTGTTCGGATTGGGTTACCTGGCCAACCGGATCACGCAGCAGAGTCCGGCGGTAGCCGTCGAGCCCTTGCCGACTGAACCTGAGCCGGTTTCGCTGGCCGAGGTAGGCAAGCGCTGGGCACAGATCCTGCTGCGGATGACGTTACGGCTGATCCCCGAATACGTGGTGATCGTATTGCTGCTGGGTGCAGTGCGCGCGTGGATGTTCCCGCACATCGGAGCGGACATCGGCGATCAATGGTTCTGGATCGCGGGCCTGGCGCTGGCCGGCATGCTATTTGTGATTCCGACCGCGGGCGAGGTGCCGATCGTGCAGGCGATGCTGGCCCTGGGCATGGGGGCTGGGCCGGCCGCGGCGCTGCTGATCACTTTGCCCCCGGTGAGCCTGCCGTCGCTGACCATGCTGGGGCGTTCCTTTCCACTGCGGTTGCTGCTGGTGATCGCCGTAGCGGTGGTCGGCTTTGGCGTTCTCGCTGGCGCGCTTGCGTCACTATGGGGGATGCATTGAAAGCATTCGTCACCGCGGCTGACGCTGCGGTGACGATCTACGTTGGGAATGTCTATCCGGCCACGGCTTCGCTGTCGCCAACCAGTAGCAACGGGTTTGGCGCGTGCCGGGAGAAGCCCGCCTCGGTCACCAGGATGTCCAGGCCCAGCGACGCGAGATCGTCCGCGTACGGATCGGCTTGCATGTCTTGCAGCTGGTAGAGCAGCTTGGCGTAGGTATGGCAGTCGCCGCAGGTCTCAGCCTTGACCACGCCAGGATCGCCTTCGATGCCTTGCAGGGATAGCCGACGCGTGCCGCCACAGGTGATGCACACCGTGCGTACGTGGTTCCACGCGGTGGAGCACAGCGAGCAATACAAGTAGCGAACGCCGGGTGTCACGCCGCTGGCGGTGATGACGCCGGCCACCGAAGGCGACCCACAACACGGACATAGTGCTCGTTCTTCGAGAAGCCGCAAGTCTTCCACCTTGAGGCGTGCCGCCGAGCAGGTGAAGTAGACCTGCAACGCGGCGGCGACAAAGACGGCGACGCCTGCGTCAGCGGCGGTCAACCCGCCGCGCAGGAAATGGTCGGCCAGTTTGTCCAGCGTCGCGGCGTCGCGGCGCCGCAATTGCTCCATAGCCTCCAGCGCGGCCGGCGGCAGCTCGCTGCTGTCGATATGGTCGAGCAATGCCGCAAGCCCGTCGCGCCAGGTGGCTTCGCGACGATGGCCATCCGCGGCCAGCGGCGGCAAGCGTGCCTCCACCGCCTGCACCACCACGCCCGGGCTCAGTGCTGCGGCGGGGGCAAGCGTGGTTGCCACGGTGTGCTGAGCCTGCGCCAGCTCGGCCATGAAACGCAGCCACGCATCCATCGGATGCCCGGCGGCAAGGCCTTGGAGTCGTTGTGCGGTGGCCGCGAAACGCCTGGTCGGATCGGCCAGCACGATGGGATCGGGTGCCCTGACGCCGGCGTTATTCGGCCCCGTCCATTTGGCATTGGGTGGCAATTCGGCCTGCTTCACGGACGCTTCCTTTCGGTCGTCTTTTCATGTTGGCCGGCAGCCAGTTGCCACAGCCATTTGCGGTGATGGCGCCAGGCCCATCCCGGCGTCACATAGCCCTGGGTCATGGCCCGCACCGACTTGCGGACCCAGATGCCCGCATACACGTGCGTGATCCACACCAGGATCGCCGCAATCGCCGCCAGGCTATGAATCAACAGGGCCACGCGCTGCACGGGAATCGACGTAGCCGAACCGAAATACACTTCCCAAATCACCAGCCCGCTGAAGAACAGCACCGGAATCAGCAGCGCCATCGACCAGAACACCAGCTTCTGGCCAGCGTTGTTGCGTCCCACTGGCGCCGCGTGTTCTTCGTCATTGATCAGGACGCTCCTGATCGACTTCATCCAGGCAAAGTCGTCCTTGTGCACCAGGTTCTCGCGCCAGAACTGGATGATCATCCCCAGGTAACTGAGCAGCAGGACGCTGCCAATCCACGGATGCACCGCCCGAGTCCACTGCCCGCCACCGAACAGGCCGGAGAGGAAAAACAGCATCGGATGGAACATCGACAGGCCTGACAACACCATCAACACAAAGCAGATGGCGGTGATCCAGTGATTGACCCGGTTCGCCACGCTGTAGCGAATGATCACGGTCTGCGGGCGACTCATGGCGGCGTCTCCGATTCCTTTTCCGATTCACGCAACGCGCGCTCGCCCTCGATCTCATCCTCTTCGGTCACCTCGTTCGGGCCAATCGTGATCGCGTGGAAGAAACCGGCAAGGGCGGCGGCCGCGATGCCAAACAGGGCCAGCGGCTTGATGAAGCCCTTCCACGTCTCAACCACCGCGCTGATGCGCGGCTTGTCGGGTAGCCCCGAGTACAGCGAGGGCTTGTCCGCGTGATGCAACACATACATCACGTGGGTGCCGCCCACTTCGGGTGGGTCGTACAGGCCAGCCTGTTCGAAGCCGCGGGATTTCAGATCGACGATGCGCTCCTGTGCCCAGTCCTTCATGTCGGTCTTGGTGCCGAACATGATCGCGCCGGTAGGGCATGCCTTGACGCAGGCCGGCTCCTGCCCGACCGCCACGCGGTCGGAACACAGCGTGCACTTGTACGCCTTGTGGTCCTTCTTGCTGATCCTCGGAATGTCGAACGGACAGCCCTTCACGCAGTAGCCGCAGCCGATGCACTTGTCGCTAATGAAGTCGACGATGCCGTTGGCGTACTGCACGATGGCGCCAGGCGCTGGACATGCTTTCAGGCAGCCCGGATCCTCGCAGTGCATGCAGCCGTCTTTGCGGATCAGCCACTCGAGGTTGCCCTGCTCGTTCTCGTGCTCGGCAAATTTCATCAGCGTCCACACGCTGGGGCCCAGGTCCATGGGGTTTTCATAGGACCCTTCGAAGTAGCCGATTTCCGGCCGCAAATCATTCCACTCCATGCATGCTGATTGGCAAGCCTTGCAGCCAATGCAACGGCTGACATCGATGAGCTTGGCGACCTGGTCCTCATGGCTTCGCGCCATCGGCGGCGTCATCGTCGACGCGGAGCGGCGGACATAGTCTTGCGATTGCAGATCTGACATGACTGTTGTCCTCAAGCCGCCGGTGCGGTGGTCTTTTCAAGGTTGACCAGAAACGCCTTGAACTCGGGTGTCTGGGTGTTGGCGTCGCCAACGGATGGCGTCAGCGTGTTCGCGCCGTAGCCCTTCCTCGCCTGGCCGGTAAAGCCCCAATGCAAGGGCACCCCAACTACGTGGGTCGGCTTGCCATCGACAGTGAGCGGCTTGATGCGCTTGGTCACATAGGCCTTGCATATCACTTCGCCACGCTTCGAAGACACCTTCACCCAGCCGCCCTGCGCGACGCCTTTCTCCTTGGCCAACTCCTCGCTGATCTCGACGAACTCCTCAGGCTGCAGGATCGCGTTGATCAGCGCGTGCTTGGTCCAGAAGTGGAAGTGCTCGGTTAGGCGATAAGTAGTAGCTACGTACGGGAAGTTCTTTGGACTTCCAAACGCCGCACGATCATCGGCAAACACGCGCGCCACCGGGTTGTTGGGCACCTTCGGATGCAGCACGTTCTCCACCGGAGACTCCAGCGGCTCGTAATGCTCCGGGAACGGCCCTTCCGCCATCAGTTTGCGGGCGAACAAGCGGCCCAGACCTTCGTCGTTCATGATGAACGGACTGGCGCCTGCCGATGGATTCAAGGTCGGCGTGTAGTCAGGCACATCGATGCCCACCCAGCGCGTGCCGTTCCACGAAATGACTGGCTTGGCCGGGTTCCACGGCTTGCCGGACGGATCGGCGCTCGCGCGGTTGTACAGGATGCGCCGGTTGGCTGGCCACGCCCACGCCCAGTTCGGCGCAATGCCCTGCTCTCGCGGATCAGTGGCATCACGACGCGCCATCTGGTTGCCCTTCTCGGTGAACGAGCCCGAGAAAATCCAGCAACCGGATGACGTAGTGCCGTCGTCGCGCAATTGCGCAAAGCCATCCAGCAACGTGCCGGCCTTAGTCACCACACCGGTAGCCGGATCGGTGAGATCGGCCAGCGCGTGGCCGTTCATTTCTTTGGCCAGGTCTTCCGGATCGGGGCTGATGGGATCGGTGTACTTCCACGTGAGGTTGAGGATGGGATCGGGGAAGACGCCGCCTTCCTTGCGATAAAGCTCGCGCACGCGATGGAAGATGCCGCTCATGATCCAGATGTCAGACATGGCAATGCCGGGCGCATCCGCGGCCTTCCAGTGCCATTGCAACCAACGCGCCGAATTGACCAGCGAGCCGTTTTCCTCGGCGAAGCACGTCGTGGGCAACTGGAATACTTCAGTCTGGATTTCGGCGGAATTGGCCGGGTTTTGCGGGCCGAAATCCTGCCAGAAACGCGAAGTCTCGGTATCCAGCGGATCCATCGTGACCAGGAACTTCAGCTTGCTCAAACCGCGGCGGATCTTGCCGCGATCCGGAAACGCCTGCAGCGGATTGAAACCCTGGCAGATGTAACCCGTCATCTGATCGTTGTTCATCATCTCGAAGGCCTTGATGATGTCGTACAGCGGTATGTCGAGCTTGGGCAACCAGTCGTAGGCCCAGTTGTTCTCCTGCGTGGCGGCATCGCCATACAGCGCCTTCATCAGGCTCACGAAGAGCTTGCGGGTGTTCTGGTAGTAACTTATCTGGCCGGGGCGCAACGGTTTGAACAACCGGGTCGACATGTAAATATCGAAGTCGGTTTCCTTGTCGGTAGGCAGGTTCATGTAGCCCGGCATCTGGTTGGACAGCAGGCCGACATCCGTCAATCCCTGAATGTTCGAATGCCCACGCAAGGCATTCATGCCGCCTCCGGCCACGCCGATGTTGCCCAGCAGCAGCTGGATCATCGCCATGTTGCGGATGTTCTGCGAGCCTACCGAGTGTTGCGTCCAGCCCAGCGCAAAGAGGCTGGTCATGGCTTTGTCTGGCGCGGACGTGCTGGCGATCAGCGCGCACACATGCAGGTACTTGTCCTGCGGCGTACCGCAGATGCGAGACACCATCTCCGGCGTATAGCGAGACACGTGATCCTTGAGCAGGTTGATGACGCAACGCGGGTCCTGCCAGGTGTCGTCGAACTTGGCAAAACCGTCTTCGCCCAGTTCGTAGTCCCAGCTCGACTTGTCGTAGGTGTGGGTGTCCTCGTTGTAGCCGCTGAACAGGCCGTCCGTGAACGTGAAATCGTCCTTCACGATCAGGCTGGCGTTGGTGTATGCGCGCACGTACTCATGCTGGATGGCGTCTTTCTCCAGCAGGTAGCGGATCACACCGTTGAGGAACGCGATGTCGGTGCCCGGGCGAATCGGCGCGTAGTAGTCGGCCACGGAGGCCGTACGGGTAAAGCGCGGGTCGACCACGACGAGCTTGGCGCCGTTTTCGATCTTCGCCTCAATCACCCATTTGAAGCCGCACGGATGCGCTTCGGCGGCGTTGCCACCCATGACAATAACGACGTTGGCGTTCTTGATATCCTGCCAGGTGTTGGTCATCGCACCGCGACCGAATGATGGGGCCAGACTGGCCACCGTCGGTCCGTGTCAGACGCGCGCCTGGTTGTCGAACACCACCATGCCCATCGATCGGACGGCTTTCCAGGTGATATAGGACGTTTCACTGGAAGACGCCGAAGCCGCCAACATGCCCACGCTGGTCCAACGATTCACCGTGTCGCCGGCTTTATTCTTCGCGATGAAATTCTTGTCGCGATCGTCCTTCATCAGTCGGGCAATGCGATCCAGCGCGAAGTCCCAGGAAACTTCCTTGAACTCGGTACCGCCCGGAGACCGATAACGTGGCGCCCGCAGCCGAGTGGGCGCGTGCACGATGTCCAGTAGCGCCGAACCCTTCGGACACAAGGTGCCGCGGTTTACCGGATGATCCGGATCGCCCTCGATGTGGATGATGTTGGAGCGCGCATTCTTGGCACGGTCGCCCATGCTGTAAATCAGAATGCCGCAGGCCACCGAACAGTACGTGCAGGTGTTGCGCGTTTCGGTCGCGTGGGTGAGCTTGAAGGGCCGTACGGCGGCGGCTTGCGCCTCGCCTGAGGCCCCGAAGCCGAGCAGGCCGAGGCTCGATGCTGCCAAGCCTACGCCTGTGAACTTGATGAACTCGCGGCGAGTCATTTGCATCGCTAGCGCTCCCGGGAAATCTGGCTGAACATACCGCCCGCTGAATGGGCGTGGACGTGGCTCGAAAATCTCCGTTCAGGCAACGGGAATGACCTCGCTACCTCAGCAAAATTGTACGCCTTTGCAACCTTTACTCAACCTCACGCGAAAACGGGGTAGAACCCTGGCACCCTCTACCGCGTGGAGAGTTTCCTTGTTCGACCGCGCGCGATCGGACAGCTCGAAACCGTCCGTGCAGGAGCCGAATCCGCCCAGCACGCTACCGGTGACATTGTGCTGCGGCCGCGTCAGCAGCTGTGCCAAATGGAACGCGTCTCAACCAACTGCAGCACGAAGTGCTTGAATTGGTTACAAGCCAACCAGACAGCGAATCCTCTGGCGTCAGTCATCCTGCTTCTCCGAGCGAAGATGGGCTAAAAGCCAAACGCTCAACGTGGATCGTTCCGATTCACTCATGTGAGTCACGTTACCCGGCGGCATCGCTCGCATCTGTACGGCCTGATGGAGGATGCCTGCAGCATGCTTATCCAGGTTCCCGATATCAGTCAAGGTGAGGCGTTTCGGTGGCGCAGTGACCAGGGTCGGGTGATCAGAGTGACATTCGGCGCATCGTGTCTGCACGATAGCCAGCGCTGCAGCGTCAGTCACAGATCCGACCGTCCCCTGCGGCACTTCAGCCGCGATCGCGCCGGCAGCTACCAACATCCCACCGAGCAGCAGAAGCGCGTATTCAATGGCCCTTCGCATCGCGTCACCTCCTGATAGTGAAGTGTCCACCTTGCAGGTTGATATGCACGACAGTCTGAAGCAAGACCTGACCGACCGAATCTGCGTTCATTGGCGCATGTCCACCCGCGAGACGAGTCGCGAACTCGCTACTTTAAGCGTTCTCTAAAGTTCGTCCGGAACACCACTATTGCTCTGATCGGATGGCATGAGCCGCCGGAAGATGCTCCGCTCCCACAGGAGCGCACTGTTCATCTCATAGCGCTTATCTATCGCCGCGTTATACAAAATCAATTTCATTTCTTGGCGACGACGACTTACGGTGAACTCCCCGGACGCGCTCCAAGCATCGCGCCCCAACACACGTGGCAAGGGCAACTATTATGAGCAAGCTAACGACTGCATTCGGCGCACCGGTCGCCGACGACAACAACACGATGACTGCCGGCCCCCGCGGCCCGGCTCTTCTTCAAGACGTCTGGTTTCTGGAGAAGTTGGCGCACTTTGATCGCGAAGTGATTCCAGAGCGCCGCATGCATGCCAAGGGGGCTGGAGCCTTCGGAAGCTTCACTGTCACGCATGACATTACCCGCTTTACCAAGGCAAAGATTTTCTCCGACGTAGGCAAAAAGACCGAGATGTTCGCGCGATTCTCATCGGTTGCTGGTGAACGCGGCGCGGCTGACGCTGAGCGCGACATCCGTGGATTTGCGCTGAAGTTCTACACCGAGGAAGGCAACTGGGACCTGGTGGGCAACAACACTCCCGTCTTTTTCATTCGTGATCCGCTGAAGTTCCCCGACCTCAACCATGCCATCAAACGCGACCCGCGAACCGGCATGCGAAATCCAAACAGTAATTGGGACTACTGGACGCTACTTCCCGAAGCGCTGCATCAAGTGACTATCGTCATGAGTGAACGGGGTATCCCGCGTAGCTTTCGTCACATGCATGGCTTCGGCAGCCATACCTACAGCTTCATCAACGCAAACAATGAACGGTTCTGGGTGAAGTTCACCTTCAAGACTCAGCAGGGCATCCAGAACATTACCGATGCTGAGGCAGTTGCGGTGATAGGTTCGGATCGCGAGAGCAATCAGCGGGATCTGTTCGAGGCCATAGAGCGCGGCGAATTCCCGCGCTGGACGCTGTATGTGCAGATCATGCCCGAAGCTGAGGCGAACACCTATCACCTGAATCCCTTCGACCTGACCAAGGTCTGGCCTCACAAGGACTACCCCTTGATCGAGGTAGGCGTAATGGAATTGAACCGCAACCCGGAGAACTTTTTCGCCGACGTTGAGCAGGCGGCCTTCAGCCCAGCGACGATCGTTCCTGGCATCGGATTCTCACCGGACAAAATGCTGCAAGGGCGCTTGTTCTCCTACGGCGACACCCAACGCTATCGGCTTGGTGTGAATTTCCCCCAGATTCCAGTTAACGCCCCGAAGTGCCCTTTCGCGAGCTATCACCGCGACGGCGCCATGCGTGTCGACGGCAATGGTGGTCGTTCGACGCACTACGAACCCAACAGCTACGGCGCGCTCCAGGCACAACCGGACTATAGCGAACCCCCGTTGAACGTCGAAGGAGCAGCTGCGCGTTGGAATCACCGCGAAGACACAGACTACTTCTCGCAGGCCCGCGACTTGTTCCGCATGATGACGAAGGCGCAGCAGCAGACCCTGTTCGAGAACACTGCCAGGGCCATCAAGGGCGCGTCAGCGGCCGTCGTCCAACGACATATCTCGAACTGTAGCAAAGCGGATCCGGCCTACGGAAATGGTGTTGCTGACGCTATCGACCAGCTGGGATAGAAAGCGCCATCGATTGGCGAGCGCCTACCCATGACGAAGAGCGGGTTGCCTGGATGGGACCCGCCCTGAGTCAAATCACCTTACGTCTTCGCGAGATTCGTATCATGGTTGACTACCTTCATCACTTCGATCGAGCCATAGACGCTCTGAAGGACGAGCAGCGCTATCGTGTCTTTGCCGATATCGAACGCCAAGTCGGCGATTTTCCACGCGCCTCATTACATGACTTCTCTGGCGTCAGGGACATTGTTATTTGGTGCTCCAACGACTACCTGGGTATGGGGCAACACCCGGACGTCATCGATGCGATGTGCGAGACGGCGAAGTCCATGGGCGTAGGTGCTGGAGGAACTCGAAACATCTCAGGCAATCACCATCCGATAGTCGAGCTCGAAAGCGAACTTGCTGATCTGCACGACAAGGAAGCTGCACTGGTATTTACCTCCGGTTACGTGTCGAATCTTTCGGGTATCGCAACAATCGCCAAGTTACTTCCGAACTGTCTCATCCTGTCTGATGCTTTGAACCACAACTCCATGATCGAAGGCGTTCGCGCGTCCGGGTCTTCAAAGTCTATTTGGCGCCATAACGACGTCGGTCACCTGGAGGATTTGCTAGCGCGCGCGGAGCAGGATCGTCCGAAGCTGATCGCGTTCGAGAGTGTTTACTCCATGGATGGTGATATCGCTCCGATTGCCAGGATTTGTGAACTGGCGGAGCGATACAACGCCATGACCTACATCGACGAGGTGCACGCCGTCGGCATGTACGGCCCTCGCGGTGGTGGCATGGCCCAGCGCGAGGGCCTCGATCATTCCGTTGATGTCATCGAGGGCACGCTCGCAAAGGCATACGGTACGCTCGGGGGTTACATTGCCGGCAAGAAGATGGTCATCGACGCCGTGCGCTCGCATGCGCCAGGTTTCATCTTCACCACCGCGATTCCCCCTCCCGTGGCCGCAGCGGCAACTGCATCAGTCCGACATCTAAAGCACTCGCAGGCGGAACGTGTTGCTCAGCAGGTAGCTGTGCGTGCAACCAAGCAGGCATTGCGCTCGTCTGGCCTGCCCATCATCGAGAACGACACACACATCATCCCTTTGCTCGTTGGAGATGCGCAGAAGTGCAAGCGTGCCAGCGACCTTCTTCTTGAGAAGCATGGCATCTACATCCAGCCAATCAACTATCCGACGGTGCCTCGCGGAACCGAAAGGTTGCGCATAACGCCCTCGCCCTTTCACGGCGACGCGCACGTGCGTCACCTGTCCAGGGCACTGCTCGACGTGTGGCACGAGCTCGAGCTTCCGTTCGGCAAACCAAAAACGACGGAACATCAATTTTCTGTAATAGTCGCAGCCGGAGGTTGACTATGTATTCGACATTCGCCTCCCCTGGTATCGGCCGGGTCAATGCGACCCTGGACCCGCCGCCGCAGCCTGACGTCAGCGCAAGGAAGATTGGCGTTTTGCTGAGCAACCTGGGTACGCCGGACGGTACTGACTACTGGTCGGTTCGCCGCTATCTGGCCGAGTTTCTGTCGGATTCGCGGGTCATCGAACTACCGCGCGCCCTGTGGCTTCCGCTTCTCCATGGCGTTGTCCTTTCGTTGCGGCCAAAACGTAAGGGGCACGACTATCGCGCCGTTTGGAACAACGATACCGACGAGAGCCCGCTTAAGACGATTACGCGAAGCCAGGCCCACAAGCTACGGCAAAGGCTCGATGCAAAAGCCACAGAAGGCGGGGTCGAGGTCGTGGTCGAATGGGGCATGCGTTATGGGAACCCGTCGATTGAAGCGGCCGTGCAGCGACTGTTGGAGCAAGGCTGTGACCGCATCTTGCTGGCTCCACTCTACCCCCAGTATTCAGCCACCACGACAGCAACTGCCTGCGATAAGTTGTTTGACGTAATGAAGAGGATGCGTCGCCAGCCAAGCCTCAGGGTCGCGCCTCCTTATTAATTACGAGGATCCCACTTACATTGCCGAGATTGCCCGTTCGATAAGCCATCGTGTCGCCAAGCTGGATTTCAAGCCGGAGGTCATCATTGCCTCTTTCCACGGCATCCCTCAGCGCAATGTTGCCAAAGGCGACCCCTACTACGAGCAATGCCAACGCACCGGCGAGCTTTTACGAAAGGCACTCGGGCTGTCCAGCGAGCAGTTCCTGGTTACCTATCAATCCAGGTTCGGATTCGCCAAATGGTTGACGCCATACACTGATGCCACAGTTAAGCGCCTGGCACGTGAAGGAATCAGGCGCATCGCCGTCGTTGCGCCTGGTTTCCCCGCGGACTGCATTGAAACGGTCGACGAACTTGCGCGTGAGAACGCCGAATACTTCCTCAGCGCTGGCGGCGAGCATCTTGAGTTCGTCCGCGGCCTCAACGACAGCGAGGGCGGAATTCGTGTCATTGAGAGCCTTGTCTGGCGGGAACTCCAGGGCTGGGTCTAGAGCGCCCGTTCGTGATGCGCGACAAAACCGTAGCACTTAAGAGACGAACGAATCGACCAAGTCAAAGCGGTGCGAAAGATGATGAGCCCGGACTACCGTCAGAAGCTTGAGTAAGGCTTGATGCCATCAGGATGAAATTTTTCGTGTCCGGTCAATTTTCCAACTTCTCGACCTGCATCAACGAGCGGCGCCATTGAAGCCTGTTGATGCTTGCTGGGCCTTGCTGGGCCTTGCTGGGCGGCCACGGCTACCACGCTGGTTGGAAAATCTTCGCGCAATTCTTCGGGCGTGCGTAACTTCGCCTTGAGTTGCTATACAGATCGAGTGTCATTCAGCAATTCGAGGAAAGCGCGAGGGGCCTGGTCGGTGGGGCGCGAATCCGCAGCCGCCGCAGCGTAGGCCACTACAAGCTCCCAGCACAGCTCCGGCTCTGCCAGTTCGGCGATGCCCAGCGCGGGCCGGCGCGATTGGGCGACAGCTTCAGGAAGCAGCGCTATACCCAGGCCGCGTCGAACGAGTTCCAGCAGGGTTTCCAGATCGCTGACTTCGAACGCGATGTGCCGCTCGACGCCCGCCTCAATGAAGCCGCGATCAACCAGCTTGCGCGTGCCCCGGTCGAGATCAAAGTCGACGAATGGCTGTCCCTTCAATTCGATCAAGGGCACGTTGGCGCGGCCTGCCAAAGGATGCCCCGGCGCGCACACCACCACCAGCGCTTCGCAGGCAATCATCGTGGTAGCGACGTCTTCCGGCGGCTCAGACACTGGAACAAATGCCAGATCCAGACGTCCGTTTCGCACCTGCGCCAGCAGATCCGACGATCCTCCTTGCGAGAGGCGAACTTCGATATCCGGATGCCGCGCATGAAACTGCTCAATCAGTGCTGGCAGATCGAGGAAGGCCGGCAGACTTTGCATCGTGCCGATGCTCAGGGTGCCTCGTCGCAATCCCTGCACGGCGGCCACCGCATCGCGCGCGTCCGCAATGGCTGCCAGCGCGACCCTGGCCTTGCTGAGAAACACCTCACCTGCCGCGGTGAGTCGAACCTGCCTCGTGTTGCGCACGAACAGTTGTGCCTCGAGTTCGGCTTCCAACTGGCGGATCGAGGTCGACAGCGCTGACTGCACGATGTTTACGCGCCGCGCCGCGCGGGTGAAATGTTGCTCCTCGGCCAGCGCGACCATGTATTGCAACTGCCGCAGTTCCACGAGGCCCTCCGAGTTCAGTATCTCCAAAACAGATGAATCGTATCAAAATATTCAATTTGAAAGATGGGTGACTGAGGGCTAGTTTTGCTGGGTGCTCACTTAGGAGATATCTCATGGCCACCCCCGCCAACATCGTCACCACCGTTGCACCGCTCCCCACGCGCCAACTTGGCCGCACCGACATGCACATCACGCCTGTGGGCTTTGGTGCCTGGGCCATTGGTGGTCCGGACTGGGCAGTAGGCTGGGGCGCGCAGGACGACAACGATTCCATTACCGCCATTCGCCACGCAGTCGAGCGCGGCATCAACTGGATCGATACCGCTGCCATCTATGGGCTGGGTCATTCGGAGGAAGTGGTACGTCGCGCGCTGGCTGGGCTGCCGCGTGACCAGCGGCCCTACGTATTCACCAAGTGCGGCTTGGTATGGGACGAACAGAATCGACAGGCGCCACCGCGCCAGGTCGGCGCGCCCATGAGCATCCGGCGCGAAGTGGAAGCCTCGTTGCGAAGACTCGATATTGAGCGCATCGATCTTTACCAAATGCATTGGCCGGCCGAAGACGGCACGCCGCTGGAGGCGTATTGGCAAACGCTGCTCGACCTGAAGAAGGAGGGCAAGGTCCGCGCGGTCGGCCTTTCCAACCACAACGCTGCACAACTGGCCCAGGCCGAAGCCATCGGCCATGTCGACACGCTGCAACCGCCCTTCTCGGCCATTCGCCGCGGAGCGGCCGCCGTAGAGCTGCCCTGGTGCAATGCAAACCAGACCGGCGTCATCGTGTACAGCCCGATGCAATCGGGCCTGCTTACCGGCAGCTTCACGGCGGAACGCGCCAAGGCATTGCCGAAAGACGACTGGCGCTCGCGCAACGCGGAGTTCACCGGCGACAAGCTCGCCAACAATCTCAAGCTCGCAGATGCATTCCGCACAATCGCACAGCAACGCGGCACTACGGTGGCCGCTGTAGCGGTAGCCTGGACGCTGGCCTGGCCAGGCGTGACGGGTGCCATCGTCGGCTCGCGCAGCCCCGCACAGGTCGATGGCTGGATCGCGGCAGCCACGCTGGAGCTGGCAAATGAGGAGCTGGCCTTCATCGCCTGGGCCATCGCGGATAGCGGTGCCGGCAGCGGCCCGACTTTGCCTGGTGCCTGATCCAGAGGTCTCCGCTGCTGGCAAGGTGTAACGTACGCCACACCCATGAGTGTCCAGAGATGAACGGCATGAATCGCCTCTCGTACGAATCGATCCGACGCTTCCCTGCCGCAAAGCTCCCGACATGCATGATTGTGCTTGGTGCGGTCATCGGCGGAGGCCTTCCCTTGCATGTACTCGCACAGGACGACACCTCGCGCTTTCATCACGCACCCTTGTCCGTCGACGACGTGCGCAACCCTTTTGCCACCCAGGCAGGTGCAATCGATACGGGAAAGGCGCTGTACGCCACCCATTGCGCGGCGTGCCACGGTGCATCCGCGCAGGGTAGTGGCAACGTGCCGGCCCTAACGGGCACCAAGGTCAAGCAGGCATCCCCTGGCGCCCTCTTCTGGTTCATCAGCAAGGGGGACATCGACGACGGCATGCCCGCCTGGAACACCCTGCCCGAGCAACAACGCTGGAATCTGGTGAGCTTCGTGCAATCGCTGGATGCCGCGTCCAGCGCTCCAGGTGTCCCTGCGGCAACCGCTTCCATGACAGCCGGAAATTGGCCGAAGCCCAAGGCACCGTTCACCGATTTCCGCTACGAATCGCCCGGCACAAGCCGCAAAATTGTTGTGGCCGATCTACCCGCGCCTTACGCCACGGCATCCGCCGGCAATGCTCCGCAGCTTGTGGCACGCCCGCCCGACGCATGGCCCAAGGCACCGCCCGGCTTCAAGGTGGAACTGTTTGCCAACGGTCTTGATAACCCGCGATTGCTGCGTACCTCACCCAATGGCGATGTCTTCGTGGCGGAAACGCGTGCAGGACGTATCACCATGTTTCGCGGCATTACGGCGGATGGCCGTCCAAAGGAAACCCACGTCTTCGCCAGCGGCCTCAACAAGCCGTTCGGCATCGCTTTCTATCCCGCCGGGCCGCACCCGCAGTGGATCTACATCGGCGATACCGACCAGGTTGTGCGCCTTCCCTACAAGAATGGCGACCTGCAGGCGCAAGCGAAACCAGAGCACATCGTGGACCTGCCGCATAGCAATGGCGGACACTCCACGCGCGATGTGAGCTTCTCCCCCGATGGCACGCGCATGTACGTGTCGGTAGGCTCCGCTTCCAACATCGACGATCCGGATACGACACCGGGAGAGAAGCATCGCGCCGACATTCTGGTGTTTCGCCCGGATGGCTCCGACATGCAGATTTACGCCTATGGCATACGCAACGCCGTTGGCCTTGCCATCGATCCGAAAACCGGCGAGCTCTGGTGCTCGGTGAACGAGCGCGACGGACTGGGTGACAACCTTGTGCCGGACTACATCACGCATGTGCAAGAAGGCGGCTTCTATGGCTGGCCCTGGTGGTACATGGGCGCGCACCAGGATCCGCGCCACGCCGGCAAGCATCCGGAGCTGGCGAGCAAGACCATCGTGCCGGACGTACTGCTCAATCCCCACAATGCGTCGCTGCAACTCATGTTCTACACAGGCGAGCAATTTCCCGCGGAATATCACGGCGACATCTTCGCGTCGGAGCATGGCTCATGGAACCGTTCGGCGCGCGTAGGCTACGAGGTGATCCGCGTGCCACGCCATGGCGGCAATCGAGCTACCGGCGAATACCAGGACTTCCTCACCGGGTTCGTGCTGCCCAGCGGTCAGGTGTGGGGCCGCCCCGTCGGTGTCACCGCTGCCAGCGATGGTTCGTTGCTGGTGAGTGACGACGGGTCAAACAGCATCTGGCGTGTGAGCTATCAGAGGCCGTGAGCACGCGCGCCTGCACTCAAACACACGGATGGCGCAAGCGACATCAGGTCGCTTGGTGATCGCACCGATCCGTTCAAGAACGTCAGTACTCGGGCTTCCCACCGTCCACTTGCTTGAAGGTGGAAACACCTACCGTTCCTGAGTAGGTAATGATGAGCACCGTGGGTTCATTGCCGCTTATCCCGCGATGGACGTCGTCAACTGACTCAGTGAAAGCCTCGCCCGTCTTGAACGTCTGCTTCTTGCCGCTCACCTTGTCTTCGATCGTCAGTTGACCAGCCAATACATAGCCGGCGTTTGGCATGGGATGGATATGCCAAGGCAGCGCGGTGTTGGCGGGAATGCTCAGCTTGAGTACGGTTAGCTGCGGAGCGCCTTTGGGGTATGCGATGTATTTCTTGCCGTTCCACGAGCTGTCGCTCTTTGCCAGGACGTCGGCGTGTGCTGAAGCAACGTTCTGGGCTTGTGCGCTAGCCGTGAGTAACGCAAGTCCGACAAACATCCCGCTGAGTTTCAGGGTGGATTTCACATGACTCTCCTTGGATCGTTGTGTTGCCCTGTGGTGCGCCGGTCGACCTGATATTCGAACCGGCACGAAGGAAGTTAAGTCGGGTCAACCAACCCCCTCCTTTAGCTCAATCCCACTGCATCAGAGTGATGCTCCGGTGCTCTATACCCTGGTCCTGTCATTGCGTTCTTGCCGAGGCGGCCATAAACGGCCGCTATATCCAGTTCGCCGAGTCCAGCCTCCACTGCCTCCGCCCATACCTCGTGGATGCGTTCAAGCGCCGGCATCTGGATTTCTTTGGCAACGTCCAGTGCCAGGCCGGCGTCCTTGAGGCCCCATGCAAGCGCCATCTGCGCATCGAAACGGCCGCTCTTGATCATGTCCAGCTTGACCTTGGCATACGGCGATCCAAGTGGGCCGCCCTCCACCGCCGACCAGAAGTCGTCCGTTGTGAAGCCGAGCGTCTGCGCCAGCCGGGCGACTTCAGCCAGCCCCTGCATCATGATGATCAGCCACGCATTGACGACGAGCTTCATGCGTGACCCAGCGCCCACCTCACCCAGCCATTGCGTATGGCTGGCAATCGCCGAAAAGACCGGCTCGACCGCGCTCGCGGCTGCGTGATCGCCACTGGCGAATATTCTTATCTTGGCCTGCTCGGCAGGTGCTTTCGTGCCGGATACCGGCGCATCGACAAACACGATGTCAGGACGGATTGAATGGGTCATGCGAGCCAGGTGCATGGTCGACTCGACGCCGATGGTGCCCATCTGCGCGATGACGGCTCCTTTTGGCAAGCTCGCCAGCGCACCATGCGCACCGGCCAATACGCTTTCAGTGATCTTGCCGTCAGGCAGCATCGTGATCACCACGCCAGCACCTTCTGCTGCCTGGCGTGGTGTGTCGCAGATCTGCGCTCCTGACAAACTTTCGGCGCGGGCGCGGTTACGGTTCCACACACGAGTGGGGAAACCATGCTTGAGCAGATTGCTTGCAAAGGCATGCCCCATGGCGCCCAGGCCCAGGACGGCGACGGTTGGTTTTTCAGTCATGCGTTAGGGTCTCGGTCAGGCAATAATTTAAAAAAGACAAGATGCAAATAACGGGAAGTAGACCGTTGAGCCGCATCAACAAACTCCGTTCACTCTGCTTCGACTGACAGCCGGTTTCGCCAGGCTCAAGAGGCAACCCGCAAGCGAGGCGTGGTCTGCGCAGACTCGCGCCGGGCCTGCACATGCAGCATCTGCGTGAGCGCGATCCCGAGCACCGCCGCGCCAGCCGCAAAGCCATAGATGGCGGCGAACCCCATGCCTGCGGCGACCCAGCCGCCGACCGGGCCGGCCACGGCCATGGCTATATCAAGGAAGACAGAGAACACGCCGATGGCTGCGCCCCGGCTGTGTTCCGGAATGCGCTTCACGGCTTCTACGCCAAGCGACGGAAACACCAGCGAGAAGCCCAGCCCGGCAATCGCGGCTCCCACCGCCGCAGTCAACGCGTCGCTGGCCATCCAGAGCGTCAGCAAGCCGATAGCCTCCACCACGAATGAGGCCATGGCGACCTTGTAGCCGCCTAGCCAGCCGATCGTGCGGCCAAATACAAAGCGTGCGCCAACGAACGTTGCGCCAAATACGCTGAGACTGGCCGCCGCCCCGCTCCAGCCGTGGGCGGCGAAATACAAAGTGATGAAGGTGGCGATGCAGCCGAAGCCGATGGAACCCAGTGCTAGTCCCAAGCCGTAGGGAATCACATGCGCGGCCACGGCACGGAACGGCGAGCGTTCGCCGCTGGCCACCGCGGTAGCAGGCTTGCGTCGCGCCAACGGCAACGCCAGCAGCAGCAACACCAGCGTCGCCGCGCCGATGGCGGGGAAACCATAGACACGGGTGATCATGACCCCCACCGGCGCGCCCGCCGCCAGTCCGCCATAGGTCGCCACTCCGTTCCAGGAAATGACGCGCGCGGTGTGCTGATGGCCGACCTGGCCCATGCCCCAGGTGATCGCCCCGGTTCCCACGCAGCTTTCGGCATAACCAAGCGCCAGTCGTGCCACGAGGATCGTGCCCAGACTGAGCACGGGTTGCCGCCAGAGCAGCGCGCCAAGCAGCAGCAGGCCACCGCTGGCCGCGCATAGCGAAAGGCCGGTGAGCACCACGCGCTTGGGTCCGAGCGAGTCTGCCATGCGACCGACCTGCGGGCGGCTGAGCAGAGTGGCGAGGTATTGGGTGCTGATAGCCAGTCCCGCCAGCATCGTGCCGAAGCCAAGCGTGCCATGCACGAAGCTCGGCAGCACCGCCAGCGACAAGCCGATGGCGAAGTAGGTGACGAAAGTGAAGGAGACGGTACCGAGAATCGGCGCAATCACTGAGGGGCGGCGAGCAAGGTCGGCCGCGGTAGCGGAGCAGGTTTCAGCCATGGGAAAGGTCGGGGGCAGTAGAGGTGGGGAGCGGATGCCAAGGCACCCGAAGACTTACTTTTTCTTTGTGTTCAAATAATGTGATGCCACATGAAGATGTTTTCAACTTAAGTCGCTGCCGCGCGGTCATTCGGGTACGGTGAGCGACGCCAGTGACGCCTATGCCCGCGGCGGACTGCTGCTGCCGACCTCGTAGGTGATGCCGCCTGCCAGCGATGTCGGCCGAGGTCCTGACCGCTCAAAGCAGCATTCATGGATAGCTTCGGTGCGTTGGATTCGTCACAGATAGTGCGCGCGGAACGAGGCGCTGAGAATGGCCCCGCGCGCGAATCATTTTTGCAAAAATGGGTAGCCTCCTACGCGACGGTAAGGAACCAGAATGAATTACTTCGCTGCCATGCGCGCGTTCGCTCACGTCGTGGAACTAGGTAGCTTTTCGAAGGCGGCGGATGAGGAAGGCGTCAAAGTCTCAACGGTCTCTCGATACATCAGCGCACTCGAGACCGATCTTGGGGCAGCGTTGTTCAACCGCTCCACGCGCGCCCTGCATCTCACGGAAGTGGGGCGCCATTTTCACGGACACGTAGTACGCATCCTTGATGACCTGGCACAGGCGCGGCTTACCGCGACGTCACTCAACGCGCGTCCTCAGGGTCTGTTGCGGCTCAACATTCCGGTGGTGTTCGGACGCCGGCACATCGTGCCGCATCTACCTGACTTCATGGCCGAGTATCCGGACATCCGCGTCGACGTCACTCTGACTGACGAAACGGTCGAGCTCATCGCCAGCGGCTGCGACCTTGCCGTGCGCATCGGGGTGCTGGCTGACTCTGGGCTGATCGCCAAGCGACTGGCACCACATCGGCGCACCTTGGTAGCGAGTCCAGCCTATTTGCAGACGTCTCGCGCCATCACGCAGCCTGGTGACCTGAAAGATCATCAGTGCGTGCTGTTTGCCCTGCAGCCAAAGGACATCTGGTATTTCAACAGGCACGATGCAAAGCGCGTTCAACCTCAGGAAATTGCCATAAGTGGAAAGTTCCGGGCGAACCACTCCGAAGCCCTGCTCGATGCCGCGCTAGCTGGTCTCGGCGTTGCGCTTCTGCCGACATGGCTTACCGGCAACGCGATCGCCGAAGGTCGCCTGGTGACTGTGCTCAATGAATGGAATATCCAGGCCACCGCCGGGGCGACGCCCGCCATTTGGGGTGTCTATCCGCCCAAGAAGGTGGTGCCCCCGAAAGTGCGGGCGTTCTTGGCCTTCATCGAACAGCGTTTCGGCGACCCACCCTATTGGAGCCCGATAGATGCACACGCCAGCAAGAGAAAGTAGTGGGAGAGTTGACAGCGTGCCTACCCTGGACGTTGTTTAAAAAAGCCTGCCATACAAGATCAGCCAGAGCGCTTTTGGCACGCTAAGCCCACTAACCCACAAGCGTCTCGCCCACCAGCGCAACTTCGGCTACGCCTTTCAGCTCCTTGGCGGCCTCGGGATCCTTAAGGCACAAAAAAAAGGGCCCGCTGTCATGCAGATTTCAGTGTGCTTCGGGCAATGAAGTCCTGAGACAATAAAATGGCGCAAGAGGTACACCCACCATAGCCATCAATTCATTGATTTTGATGCATTCGATATAGCAAAAAAACAATTCAGACCCGAATTCATGCCAAAAATGAGGCGCTTGACCATCATGGGATCCATTCCATCAAGCGCCCAAGGCAATGGATGCACTCGAGCAACGGCTGACCGCCTGGCCACGCGACCTCGAGTCACGCGATCGACCACCGACCTCCCGAGCATGGCGCTCATATCTGAACTGCTTGTGAGGCCAATGACGTGGGGCTTCCTCAAGTCATGGGCCGTGTGAGCGTTGTACGCTGTCGCCGCCCCTCGCCTGCTGGTCCACCATGGGAAAACTCATGACAATTCAACCCATTCTTCAGAGCACGTTGACCTGTCCCCTTTGCGGTCATCAGACCACCGAGACCATGCCGATCAACGCCTGCCAGTTTTTCTACGATTGCACGGGTTGCGGTGAACTACTCCGGACGAAAGCCGGTGACTGTTGCGTGTTCTGCTCCTACGGCAGCGTGCCGTGTCCGCCGATTCAGCAGCAGAAGTCCTGCTGCGGATAGCCGGTTGCGAGACCGGATGCCTTGTTGCCTCGGTCAGCTCAACCGACAGTGACAGTAAGTGAACGACTGTGCGGTGCCGAAGGGCGTGTGATGCAATTCGAGCATGCTCTCGATCAGCTCAAGTCGCGGACCGAGTGCACGATGTAGCAATGCGGCGGCGTAGCGCACCACGTCCAAGCCGCTACACCGCTCCGGACCCTGCGGACTGAAAGTCGCGGTGATGGCACGTCCACCGGGTTTCAGAACATGGATAAGCTGACGCACATATCCTGAACTTTGCTCGGATGTGGTCAGGAAGTGAAATAGCGCCCGGTCATGCCAGAGATCGAAGTGTTGTTCGGGCAACTGCGCATGGGGGATGTCTTATGCCAGCCACGTTACGAGCTGCGCCTGGATGCCGAGGCGTTGCCTCGCGACATTGATAGCGGAGTGCAAAATATCAAGCACGCTAAGCTGACGGTAACCTTGGCCGAATAAATCATCGATCAGCGTCGCCTCCCCACCGCCGATGTCAATGATGGTGACATCACGATTGGGCAAAGCCGCGGTGATGAGGTCGAACGAGGTATCCAGATGCGGACGATACCAACTGATGGCATCCGGCGCCTTCGCTTGGCAGACCATTTACCAGTGCTGCTTGTTGGGCATGAGGTTGATCCTTCACGGATGCCCGTGACAATGAGGGAAATTGGGAAAACGCGGGTGAGCACCTTGAATCAACAGATTCATCGAGTGGCTAGCTAGTATGCGGCGCTTCTTCTTTGGAACCGCGGGGATGGATGCATTTATCACACTGATCGCTTAAGGATACGTTCTCGCGGCGGCATCGGAACCTGGCTTATGGACTGACAACTAGTTTCTCGCCGTTAATCCTGAGTGCCCAGACCGTCGACCGCTAATCATCGAACAGCGTTGTAATACCTTTAAATGCCGAATCACATATAGACACTTCTCGGTGGTTTTACTTGAAGTAATGTATAAAACCGACCTGAAAACCACCAGGTAACCAACTGATGATCAGCGGTGATTCACGGCGCGAGGACCACAGGCCGACACCAGTGCCGAGGGCGCCACCGACGAGCACATCGCTCTGCCAGTGACCGCGTGTTTTCACTCGCGCCACCGCGTCGTAGGCAGGCAACAGAGCCAGCGCGTAGATCACCGGATGATCCTGTCCATAAGCAGCAATGAACGGCGTTACTGCGGCCGAGATCGCTGTGACCTCGCCGCTGGGGAAACTTTGAGCACTCGTCCCTTTGAAGAATTCGTTGGGATTGTTTGTCTGCGAAGGACGCTCACGTTGGAACGTGTATTTCATGGCCTCGGAGCCAATGCTGCTGATGACCATTGAGTCGACTGAGCGCCAGAATGTATCACCCAGCTTGTCTTGGTCGCCGAAGGCCAAGGCGCCTCCGGCTATCGTCGCAATGGTGCCGTAAATCAGAATTTCCTGGTTGCTGCGCTTCCAGATACCGCTATTGTCGTAGGCAATAAAATGATCGATGCCAAAGGGACCTCCAGCGGCATAAGCGCAGCCCGAGCCGAGCATAGCTGCAAGAAACGCCAAGGATCGCAATGCGGGCATGTTCTTTGCCCCCACATGGCAGGCGCGGGCCTGTCTATGATCAAAAGCTAGCGATCGTAACTTTGGATTTGCTTAATACGGTGCGCATGCGACGAAAAAATGGGCTGGCTCAGAGGTGAGTCAAGCGCCGAAATACGCGTACTGGACATCGATGTCGACGGAACCCGACCTTGATGACGTCACTTGCGGCACGAACCCCGGGGCGGCGTTTCAAGCTTGCTTAGTCTTAGAGTCACTGAGCATGTCGGAAGCAGTTTCTGCACAGCTGCGCCGAACAGACAAAGGAGTTGGAATGAACCGTTCGGCACCGGCGGCGGCGTCCGCTCACCACGGTCGTCTGGCGATCGCATTTCACTGGCTCAGCTTTCTGCCGGCAACGCTCGCCTATCTGGCGATCAAAATGCGCGGCCCTCGTGGCAACACCAGTCGCGAGTTGTGGATGAACACGCATGTGTGGGCAGGCTTGCTGCAATTGGTCATTCACGCTGGTAGCGCCCAACGCGGATCTGCGCCTCACCGTGAAGACCTTCCACGAGCTTGCCGGCAGTATTTTCTACGGCGTAATTGGCCTGCATGCTGCATCGGCGTTATGGCATCACTACATACGCCGTGTCCATACGCCGTGACGGCACGCTAAGCCGTATGGGCTTGGACCGATCGAGCTCAGCTTGAGTCGATCGAGGCTGCCTGCCAATGAATTTCACTGGCATGGCGCCCCTCAGTGAGGTGATCAGCGTATTGTCGTCGACTTTCGGCACCCCATCACGACGAAACTCCAGCGTGACCTACGCCGTCGAATGCGCAGGACGGATCACTGCCTATGGTGTGCGGCGGCCCCAGTTGAGCAATCCATAGAACCTCAAGACCGGAATACGGTCCTCGACGTGCGGGCGAGCACCGGTCGTCAAGAGTTCGATTTGATCATCGAATGTTTATCGCGATGGATTTGGCGCCAGATGATCCGCGCGCATGGTTGCCAGAGCAGGTGCCGGCCAGATCGCGAGCCATACGCCACGAAATGGCTGGACGTATTCGGCGCTGCGCACGTCGACCGCTGTCAGGGATGCGGGATAGGTAATGATCAGCCCAGTCGGATGTGCCTTCGCCCAATCCTGCAGTTCTGGGCCATCGTGCAGCGGCTCTATCCTTCGCGTCAGTCGACCGAGAAAGTGGAACTGCCCATCGTATGACTCAAGATTGGCGATCGGCTGGTCCTGTGCTTCGGCGCGCGCCAGCAAAGCGGCGGCGGGCTTAAGGTTGAACGCTGGCCACAGAGCGGTGCTGAAGAGCGCATTGGCTGAAACTGCACCGATCAGGCCGGCAAAAGCGATCCGAGGCAGTTCACCGCTACCACGCACGAGCAATATCAATCCCAGGAACGTGTAAATCACGCCGAAGCGCACGCTGATCGGCGTAAGTGCAATCAAGTTGGAATCATGGACTAGCCCGCTCCTGGTCATCTGCGGCAGCATGATCAAGACCAGCGCCAACCCGAAGCTGAGCACGGCCAGCGGCCACGGTCCCAGCCACGGGTTGATCGCCAATGACGCATGACGGTGCTGCAGATGTGCCAGCGCCGCCGCCAGCAGCAACGCGAAGCCAACGTATTCCGGCAGCAGATAGTACGGCTGCTTGCCGCTTATCAGCGAAAACGCCAATAACACCGGACCCAGCCAGGCGAACGCAAAGCGAAGGCCCGGTTCGAACGGTCGTCGCAATGCTCCTACAGCCACCCACAACCGTGGCCATAACGCGAACGGGAATACCAAAATCGGCAATAACGGCAGATACCACCAGAATGGCTTGGCGTGAGCAAACGCGTTCACTACTCGGCCGGCCGTCTGATGGAACAGAAGCTGCTCGCGGTATACCGCACCACCAGCCCAGGAGGCTAGAAGTACCCAAACCAGCAGCATGCCGCAGCTAGCCAGCAGTGCTAGCAATCCATGCAGATACCAGCAGCGCCGTTCGCGCCGCGCCCAGTCACTCCATAACGGACCCAGTAGCCACGGGAATGCCACGTGCAGCAGCATGACCGGCCCCTTGGTCAGCAAGCCCAACCCCACAGCGAGTGCAAACCAAGCGAAGCGTGGCCTCTCCCGACTGCCATTGGGCACGAGCGCCAGTAGCGCTGCAAGTACGCAAACGGCCAGCAGCACTTCGTACATCACCTGCAGGCCGAACAGGAACGCGTACGTAAAAGCCAGCAACAGCCAAGGCGTCGCCCATGCCATCCAAGGACGCCCGGGGAAAAGTCGACGTACCAGGATGGCAGCCTGTACGAGCTGGGTACCCCCGAACATGACCTCGAGCAATCGAGGCCAGACATCGCCGACACCGCCTATCGCCCAACCTAGTTCAATCAGCCAGAACAGCAGCGGCGCCTTGTCGCTGTAAGGCTCACCGTTGAGATATGGCACAAGGAAGCTATGTCGATGCCACATCTCCCACGCGACGGACAGCGCGCGCGTTGAAAACATGGGCATTGGCCCGTGCTGAAAGATCGCGATCGTCGCAATCAGCAGCCAGAGTGGTAGCCATGGCCACGTCGCACGCAGGCCCTCGCGGCGACAGAAAGAGGGGCGCATCTTGGGCTCGGCGGAAAATGACATCGCGCCAATATACGCGAGCGTTGCCGTCGGTCCATCCGAACGCAACGCAATGGAGTTAAAAGTATCCGCACTAGCAATGTACGTGAGAACCATTTGCAAGTAGATCGGCTGTGGAGCCCATGGTGGGGGCCACCGCACAGGGTTGAACCGTTGCCTGAAGGCAGCCCTCGGAATCCAGTTCTCCAGAATTTCCTTTATGCAACCAATTCTCATCCATAGCATTTACAAAAAAGTTGAACTTCTGCGCACTAAGCACGCACAAAGTTTTTTTACAAACAATGGTCACGTGCCCTTCTTTACCATCTTAAATTATTGTTATATCGCCGATTTTCTGCGAATTTTCGCAAAGTCAATAGCGACGACGGTATAGCGTAACGGTGTACATGTGAACGCGTCTTCAAAATTTGGTCACCCTGATCCGATACCTAGAAACGAGGTATACCGCATCCTCGTGTGCCGTCCGAACCATCGTTTAGGCAACACGATCTTGCTAACTCCTTTGATTGCCGAGCTTGAGAGTATTTATAAGGGCGCCGAAATCGACATCGTAACAGAGGGCGATATTGCTCTTGAAGTGTTTTCCACATGTTTAAGCGTAAGAAATGTTTTTTGCCTTCCAAAACGCGGGTTCAAGCATCCAGTTTCCTTTCTTTCAATGTTATTCGATATACGAAAGGTGCATTACGATCTAATCGTCGATCCTTGTGTTGGATCAAACTTTAGCCGGACGCTGACAAAGTTCTTCAATGGAAAGTACAAGCTAGGGTTTAATGATCCTAAAACTCACTCATGCTTGACGCATTGGGTTCCAAATTCAATGGCGCCAGGTCATATGGCCATGCGCCCGATAAGCCTCGTTCGTTGGCACACATCAATCGATACGTATAAATCAAAGAACTTCCCGCCTCAGGATATTCGCTTGACAGATGTCGAGCGTGCGCAGGGTAGATCAATAATTCGCGAACTTCTCTCGGACTCACCCGAACCTTGTGCAGATGTGGTGATAGGCATCTTCGCCAATGCAACGGGTGCGAAGCGTTATCCGAGAGAGTGGTGGAGCGATTTCATCGCCGCGCTCAAGAGCGTATTTCTTCACTGCGGCATTGTCGAGATCATCCCCATGCATGGCCGATCGATGCTCGGCTCAGAGTGGCCCGGTTATTACAGCACCAGCATCCGTCGAATGGGCGCTGCCATGGCAGGTGTGGACTTGATGATCAGTGCCGATTGCGGCGTGATGCACTTGGCGGTGGCCTCGAAAGTTCCCACCGTCGGCATGTTCAGTGTCACGGATGCCACGGTCTACGCTCCTTACGGACCAGGGAACATGCCCTTGATCACTCAGGGTCTATCTGCAACGGAGGCTGCTCAAGGTGTGGTGCGGGCTTACTCCGAGCTATTGGGCTCACGTGCGGACGTATCTACCGCTGCCCAGCAAGGGTCGACCATGACGTCCGCCCCAAATAATTTGGTTGCCGGAACCCCGCCTAGGGCGCTCCCATGCTGAAGCCTCGCATCAACCTCCCGATGATCGATGAGTCTGGCGGGCATCGAGCACCCACTAACTCACTGACAGCCGTGGCAGCTGGGCTAGGGATCCGCACATGAGCGAATATCAGGCTCTTGACCCTACGTCATCCAGCATGGCCGGAATTTCCCCGGTATCGCGTTGGTCCACGACGTCATGGCTTCTGGGCATCATGTCGTTCGGGTGGCTTGCCCTGTGGATGGCGGGATTGAACCTGCGACCCTTGGGCGAACCCGATGAGGCTCGTTATGCCGAGGTCGCCAGGGAGATGTTTGCCAGCGGCAATTGGCTTACACCCAAACTCGACGGCTTCAATTTCTTTGATAAACCAGCGCTTCAGTACTGGGCAAGCGCCCTTTTCTATGACCTCTTTGGCGTGCATGAGTGGAGCGCCCGCCTTTGGGTGGCTCTCACCGGACTCTTAGCCGTACTTGCCGTTGGTTGGGCCAGTAAGCGTCTCTTCGGTGCACAAACGGGCTGGACAGCTGCCATCGTTCTCGGGAGCACACTGCTGTTTGTAGCCGGGGCCCATATCAACACCATGGACATGGGTGTCGCCGCATTCCTAACGGTCGCCATCTGTCTATTTCTTGTGGCGCAGTTTGACCCCTCTGCCGAGCGACAGCGCCAGCGTCTGAATCTCCTAGGTTGGGGAAGCATTGCGCTTGCTGTACTGTCAAAGGGGTTGATTGGCCTGGTGTTGCCGGCCATTACACTGACAGTCTTTATGCTCTGGGAGAAGGACTGGAGCGTTCTTCGTCGCATGACGATGGGCTGGGGATTGTGTGTTGTCCTATTGATTTGCGCTCCTTGGTTTGTCGCAATCAGCTTCAAGCATCCCGATTTTTTTGACTATTTTTTTATCAAGGAGCACTTCAGCCGCTTTCTCACGAACGCTTACGACCGAGATCGTCAGTGGTGGTTCTTCATACCCGTCGTACTGCTCGGCCTCTTTCCATGGGTGGCTTTCCTTCCACTCAGTCGAAGTGGCTGGAGAAGTGTGTCGGAAACGCAATCCGGGCGTTTTCTACTCAGCTGGATTGTGGTCGTATTCGCATTTTTTTCGGCGTCACACTCGAAGCTTCCGTTCTACATTCTTCCGATCTTTCCGGCGCTGGCCATACTGATCGCATGGAGACTATCGACGCTGACCATACGTGCTCTTGAGTTGCGTTTCATCTGGATCAGTGCTTTGGCTGTAACCATGGCGGTGGTCACACTTACGCTAACCATCAGCACCCGGCACCTATCGCAGCACACCGATATGCACCCAGCCTTGATATGGCTGATGCGCGGACTCGGCGCATTGGCGATTGTCAGTGCGGCCTGCGCTTTCATGCTCACGCGCGGGCGTCATACCGCAACAGTAGTCAGCGTGCTTGGATTCGCAACCTTGGTCGTTTGGCAGATGCTGTTCGCGAACGTCGGGACCATCGCGAGTAATCTTTCTGCTGTACCCGTGGCGCAGCTCATGCTGCCGAACATGCGTGATGACACCGAAGTCTTTACGGTTCACGCGTATCTGCGCGGCCTGCCCTTTTATCTGCAACGGTTAGTCACCGTAGTGGATGAGGATCCGGACGATCTTTTAGCGGGGGCGTCGTCTCGTCCTGAGGGTTTCGTACCCAACATAGCCACATTCGAGGCGCGATGGTGTAGTGCGCCGAGCGCCATTGCCGTGGTCGATCCCCAACTGCTTACCGGATTTCGTGCGGACAAATTACCTATGCAGATCGTCGGCACAACGCCAAGCGGCATTGTGATTGAGCGCCCGCGTCCACATGATCCGGCAGCGCCATGACCCGCCGCCAAGAAAACCCTGAAGTCTATTGGCCTGTTGAAGGCCAGATGCGGGATGCCGCCGAATGCACCCGGCCCAAATTGATATCTTTGGTGATGCCCGCCTATAACGAGCAAGACGCCCTCAATGTGGCATTCGATCGGCTAGAAAAGGTTCTCGCAGGCTCTCCGTACGAATGGGAGCTCATCTTTGTCAATGATGGAAGCTCCGATGACACCCTCCTGGAGGCAACGGCTTATCGGCCACACGCATTCCGAATGGTTGTTGTGGATCTTTCGCGCCATTTCGGTAAAGAGGCTGCCCTGAGCGCAGGCTTGCGCGCAGCATCCGGTGATGCGGTGATTCCCATGGATGCGGATTTGCAAGACCCTCCCGAGCTCGTATTGGAGATGATCAGCCGCTGGGACAAGGGTGCGGAAGTGGTCATCGCGCGCCGGTCTAATCGGGGGACGGACCTATGGACGAAGCGCTTTTCGGCCATGCTTTTCTATCGCGCGTTCAACATGATGTCGGATGTGGCCATTCCAGAGAACGTCGGCGACTTCAGGTTGATGGATAGGTCTGTCGTTGATGCTATCAATGACCTTCCCGAGAACAGACGCTTCATGAAGGGATTGTTCGCGTGGGCTGGATTCCGCACAGAAGAGATTGAATACGTCCGTCCAGCGCGTGCTGCAGGTGCGACCAAGTTCAACACGTTCCGCCTTGTGAACCTTGCGATTGAGGGTGTCACTTCATTCTCGACGGCGCCACTTCGTCTTGTGACGTATCTTGGTATGAGCGTTGCGATCGCCGCGATGGCTTATGGTTCCTATATCGCCTTGCGCACCCTTATATACGGAATTGATCTTCCGGGCTACGCGTCTATTGTCTCACTCCTGGCATTTCTTTCCGGACTCCAATTGCTGGGAATTGGAATCGTGGGGGAATATGTTGGACGCAGCTATATGGAATCGAAGTCTCGCCCTCCATATGTGATACGCAGAATTTCCCGATCCAATGCCAACTAGTCGCAAACTGTCTTCGATTCAATTCCTGCGGTCGCTTTTATTGGGCATGCCTAAACATCGCGATCTTAGGCGGCAGGTGCTCTGGTACACCTTTGTTGGCGTTCTTCAGCTCATAGTCGAATGGTTTTTCTTTGTTGCCTTCACTACGTTTGGAACGCCATTTGCGCTGGCGAATGTGGTTGCAAGAACACTTTCTGCTCTGCTTGGATTTTCGGTGAACGGGACTATCACGTTCAAATCCAAGCTTAAGGCTGTCTTGCTTGTACGGTTCATGATTGCGTGGATTCCTCTCACGCTGGTGGACACTTTGGCGGTCTCGGTACTGGGAACATTTGGTGGCCTTGGCGTCGCGTGGCTCGTCAAACCCTTGGTCGACAGCTTCATTTCCGTCCTCAGCTTTTTGGTGGCTCGGCACTGGGTTTTCCGAATCCGGCACCAAAGTCCAACCGGACCGAACAATGGCACATCTATGCAGAGGAGAGGTGGTCACGACGAATCGACTGATGCTCAGTCATCTGCCTAATTCCATTTCGACCCTTCAGTGCGTTCAGTTCACTTTTACTACTTCAGTTCGCGGCAGCAAACTCCATGACATCGACGCCCGCGCCGTTTCGCCTTTCCCGCCTGAGTCGAAGCATTCCGTTGTTAGGACTGTCGCTGCTGGCCGGTTGCACTATTGCCAAACCGCGCACTGACGCTATGTCTGAGCGCACTGATGCTCGGCTGGAGAAGGTCAACCGACCTGTCAACCCCACGTGTAGTCTCTATGAAATCTGCTAGCGCCGTTATTTGCCTCAATGCGCTCGGCCAAGAGCATCGCCTAAAACTGTTCCGCTTGCTCGTCCAAGCGGGCGATAAAGGCATGTACGTCGGCGAGCTGACCGAGGCAACGGGGTTGGCCGGAGCGATGCTGACCGAACACCTGCATGCCCTCCGTCGTGCAGGCATGGTCAAACACGAGCGACACGGTCGTGCCACTCAGTGCCGCGCAAATTACGCGCGGATGAACGAGTTGCTCGACTTTCTCACAGAGAACTGTTGCGCAGGGTCTGCGTCATCGATCCCCTGTGCCTCCACACCCGTATGCAAACCTGTTCAGGGAAAGCCATGAAGATCTTCTACGTCCAGCTCAGCGTTGACCAGCAACGCATTCACAGTGCCGCTCGCGCGCCATCGACGCCGAGAATGTCATGGCATCCGTATGCGATTCCTACATCTCCATTCGCTCAGCTTTCCGGTAGCGGCTCCTGCAACGGATGTGACGGTCTAAACGACGAATAGTATCGGAGGACTAACCCTGAACATTCTCATCGTCGAAGACTCCAAGCGTCTACAGGAATCGCTCAGACGCGGCTTAACAGGTGCCAGGTTCACTGTGGATGTGGCTGGCGATGGTATCGCTGCGTGCCTCCATTTGGACAGCTACGCCTATGAGCTGGTAGTACTTGATCTCGGCCTGCCAAGAAAGGATGGTATGGCTGTGCTTCGTCACATGCGAAACCGCCAGGAACGACCACGCGTGCTGGTGCTTTCGGCACGCGACCAGGTAGCGGACCGAGTCGCCGCACTCAACGACGGTGCAGACGACTACCTGGTCAAACCATTTGCATTCGAAGAATTGCTGGCGCGCTTGCATGCGCTATCCCGCCGACCACAGCAATTCCAGCCGACGTTGCTGACAATTGGTGCGCTGAGCCTCAATTCGCGAGCACACAGCGTCGAGGTATCTGGCGTGCCATTGCCGCTGACACCGCGAGAGTTTGCCTTACTCGAACTGTTGCTGAGGCATCGGGGCCGCGTATTTTCACGTAGCGAAATCCTGGACCGTGTAGCGGGCAGTGACTCCACAGCATCGGACCGAAGCGTCGAGGTACAGATGTTCGGATTGCGACGAAAACTCGAGAATGCGGGCATCAATGGTCTCGTGGAAAACCGCCGAAACGCTGGCTATCTTATTCCATGAAATGGGTGCCATCCCTGCGATTGCGTATCACTGCGCTGCTGGTTTTAGCTGTAGCATTGAGCCTGAGTGCAGCGACAACGGTGATTGACGCGCGCGTCGATAATGAGGTGTTGCGTCGCCTCGACAACAACATTCTTGAAAGCGCTCAGGCGCTCAGCGAAATGTTTCGCGTTCAGCGCAACGGTGTCGGAATGGGATTTCCTGGCGATACATTGCCAGGATTTCTTGCAACGCGTGGGCATGCATATTTCATCCTGACCTGTGCCGGTAAACGAGCAGCAGCGTCGCCCTTGGCCGAAACGTTGCGATGGACATCATCCGCTTCCACTGCGCCAACTTTTACGGACATGTCTGATAGCGCTGGCACGCCACTGCGAGCTGTCGTCATGGCTATTTCGCTGGAACCCGACAAGAGTTCAGATTCAAGCGCCAGCGCACAAGCAGCGGCCGTGCATGAGTTGGGTCCTGCAGCGCCCTCTTGCGTAATGGGACTCGCCGTTGAACGAGGCCAGACAGACAGCTTTCTCGACTCGATTGATGTGATTCTGGTCGGCTCGATTGTCTTCGTCATGATGGTGGTAGCAATCCTCACGCCGCTATTGGTCACGGGCGGGTTACGCCCGCTCGCCCAACTGGCAGATGCTATGCATGAGATTGGGCCGAAGACGCCGGGACAGCGTCTAAGTGCAGTCATTGCGCGTGAACTTAAACCGTTGATCACATGTTTCAACGATGTGTTATCGCGCATGGAAGACGGATTGATTCGTGAGCGTCAATTCGCAAGCGGAGTTGCCCATGAGTTACGCACGCCTCTTGCCGAGCTGCGAACGCTTATCGAGGTGGAGTTGCGCTATCCAAGCCTTAGTGAACGTGGGGTCCATGCCTTGCTCGAAGAGATCGGCGACATCGGGCACGAAATGGAACACACCGTCGGCGCCTTGCTGCTGTTGACTCGCATCGAAGGAGGTATTGAGCAGGTGCAGCTTCAGTTGGTCGATGTCACCGCGCTCACCCTTAAGCTTGTCGAACGCCATGCGAACGTGGTGCAAGACCGAAAGCTTGAATTGGATCTGACAGGCGTGTCGGTCACATCGTGGCTTGCAGAACACTCACTCCTTGATGTGCTGATCGGCAATCTGTTGAACAACGCGCTGACCTATGCACCCGCCGGCAGTCACGTATCTGTACATTGCGATGCCGACTCTTGGTGGACTGTAAATATGGCGCCAGAAGTAGCACCTGATGAGCTCGCATTGATGCGCCAGCGCTTTTGGCGCAAAGGTGAAGATGCCGGTGTGCATACCGGACTAGGACTATCGTTGGCAGCTGCAGCAGCGCGCGTTCTGGAGCTAGAACTGACCCTGTCACTTCATGACAACAACCTTCGCGCAACAGTTCGTCCACGAGCGGAGCCTGGCGCCATCGGTCCCCGTGTCGTCTGATGACGCTTATTCGGTGAAGTAGTGCAGCTGACCTTGTTGACGCTGGACGCGTGGGACTTCGTTAGAAAAACAGGGGTCACTGTGCACTTCTGTCATGAGGCTAGGGTAGTCCACGACAGAAGTTCCGCTTCTTTGACAGCACACTCGGGTTCCATCTCTTGAACATAAGCGCCATGCCACGCCAAGCGTGCCTCGATCTCGCCGGCATTCCGCAACACGTCGTCCAACGAGGGAACGACCGCCAGCCCTGCTTTTCATCGAGCTTGACTATCTTCGATATCTAGACGACCCGCGTCAGATCACCTTGCATGAAGATTGTGCGGTAGACGCCTATGTCTTGACGACAAATTACGTGCACTCGGTGCAGAAGAGGAGTGAGATTGGAAGTACAAGTGAGGCTACCAAATGGTGCGAGAGGTAGACGGGCAACTGGGTGATGAGCGAGGCCATGCCTTTTTACCCTTCCCTATTTGGGACATAGGCCATCAGTCGCCGGATGTTCGCCCGGAAAAAAGCTTCTGACCGAGGCTAATCACTTAGGCTGCCTTGCTGATCCAGCCATACGTTTCGTTCGGAAATGCGCGGACTGGACGCCTACAGCATCTCCAAAGCCAGGGCGATGCCCTGCCCGCCGCCGATACACAATGTGACCACGCCGCGATGCAGGCCATCGCGGCGCATCGAATGCAACAGACGGGTGGTCAGGATGGCACCGGTCGCGCCAATCGGATGGCCATGGGCAACCGCACCGCCTTCTACATTGACCCGATCGTCGGCCAGGCCCAGTTCACGGGCAACGACAATGGCGATGGCGGCGTAGGCCTCGTTGATCTCGACGCGTTCGATTTGCTCCATGTCCCAGCCAGCTCGTTGGACGGCCAGTTTCACTGCCGACACCGGTGCGATACCGAACATCCCCGGCTCCACCGCGGTGACGGCGAATCCGGCAAGTCGTGCCAGGGGCGCCAACCCCCGTGCTTCGGCAAAGCCGCGCTCGGCGACCAGCATGGCGGCGGCACCGCTGTTCAACCCTGGCGAGTTGCCTGCGGTGATCGTCCCATCTTCACGGAAGGCTGGTCGCAGTCGAGCAAGACCCTCCAGCGTAGTGTCGGGACGAGGCGGCTCGTCATGGTCGAAGGACTCCACACCCTTGCGCGTTTGCACTTGCACCGGAACGATCTCCGCATCGAAGTGACCGGCGTCGCGTGCCGCAACGAAGCGGCGCTGCGAGCGCTCGGCCCAGCGATCCTGCATCTGCCGGTCTACGCCGTATCTGGTGACCAGGTCCTCGGTATGCCAACCCGAATGCTTCTGCGAGAAGGCGTCATGCAAGCCATCGAGCAACATGCTGTCGTAAATTTGCGCGTGGCCCATCCGATAACCCCAACGACCGCCGTCCATCAGATAGGGAGCGCGATCCATGTTCTCCATGCCACCGGCCAGCATGAGCGTGGCCTGCCCACTGATGATGTCCTGAGCGGCAGAGACGATAGCCTGAGCGCCCGAGCCGCAAACGCGATTCACCGTCATCGCCGGCACCGATACATCGAGACCGCCTCCGATGGCTGCCTGGCGTGTGGGGTTCATCCCGCTGCCAGCCTGCACCACCTGCCCCATCACCACGCCATCGACGGCATCCGCAGCAAGGCCGGCGCGCTCCAACACTGCGTGGATAGCGGTTGCTCCAAGCGTCGTTGCCGGCACGCTACGCAATCCTCCATTGAAGCCACCAATGGCGGTACGAACAGGATGGCAAAGCACGATGTCGAGTTTCATGGGAGTCTCCAGTGAGTTCGATGAATGAATGTGGGGCACGCACGCCGCCTGACGTGCTCAGTAGCGTTTAGACGTCTGTTTCCATGCCGAAGCGCTGCAGTAGATCCGCGCGTGTCGCTTGCAGGATGGCGTCGCCATCGGCGGGATTGCTCTGCGCACGCGCCATCGCCAGGGCGCCCACCATGGCCGAACGCAACATCAGGGCCAGCGACTTCGCATCGTCAGCGCCGGCCCGTGCCAGCACCTCCATCAGGCGTTCATGCATGCGTTGGGAGCCGCGGCTAAAGCGTTCGCGTGCAGTCGCGTTCAAGTGCGGCAGTTCCGACACCAGCGACGCCATCGCGCAACCTCTGCCGTGGCTCCCGCAATGACCGATCGACAGATAAAAGTCGATGTATACCGCCAGCGCTTCAGGCCCGGACCGGTCCTTCGTGGTTTCGACGAACTTTGCCTCGTCCCGGTCGAACATGAAGTCGATCGTGGTGGCAACCAGCATGTCCTTGGAGTCAAAGTGCGCGTAGAAGCCGCCATGCGTTAGCCCGGCCCGGGCCATGATCGTGGCCACGCTGATTCGCTCCGGCCCTTCAGCACGGATGGCATCTGCTGCCGCCTCCAATATCCGCAGTCGCGTCTGCTGCTTTTGCTGGTTGCCATAGCGCATGGTTTGCTACTCGCTATCGTTCGTCGGATGTCGCAGCACCTGACTAACGCACCGCGACCTTCGACGACGATGCCACCGCTGGTTGCGCATCGACGATGGGCGTCCACCCACCGCCAAGGGAGCGGAACGCGGCCACGGCGGCACGCGCGTCGTCGGCATGCACTCGCGCCAATTGATCACGTGAGGACAGCAGCTGGCGATCCTCGTCCAGCACTTCGATCAGGCTGACCGCGCCGCCTTTGTAAGCGTCCTCGGCGGCCGCGCGCGCCTGCTGGTGCGCGGCAACTTCCTTGATCAGTTCGTCGTGCTGGGTCTCCAGTTCGGTCAGCGTAACGATCGCGTTCTCGACGTCCTCTGTCGCGCGCAGCATCGACTGTCGATAGTTTGCGAGTGCTTCGGCTTCACCACCCTTGGCCCGCGCCACTTCGGCATCGACCCGGCCGAAATCGAACAGGCGCCAGTGCAAACCGAGTAAGGCCTGCGGCTCGAATGCAGCCGCCGAGAACAGCGAACCGGAATGCAGACTATCGAAGCCGAGCAACCCACCCAGCGACACCTTGGGGTAGTACTCAGCCACGGCCACGCCGATCCGCGCACTGGATGAAGCAAGACGACGCTCGGCAGCAATCACATCCGGCCTGCGACGCAGCAGCATGGCCGGTCCGCCGTCGGTGTCGAGCGAGGGCACCGCGAAGCGCTGCGAGCTGTCCAGCACTTCGCTCCTATAGGTCCCGGGCGCTGACCCCATAAGCACATCCAGCCGGTTGAGCTGTTCGGTCAGTTCGATTTGCAGCGGCGGCAAGGTGACCTGCGCCTGCATCACCAGTGCCTGGGCCTGCGCCTGTTCGCGAAGCGTGGCCAGTCCACCGGAAAGGCGCACGCGGACCAGCTCCAGCAGCCCGGTTTCCGTATTGACCTGCTGCTGCGCCAACGCGATACGCGCCTGCGCACCGCGCACACGAAAGTAGGCATCGGCTGCCTCTGCAGCGAGCGAGACACGCACTCCAGTACCGGTGGCCTCGGCCGCCTGCTCTTCCGCCGTGGCAGCCTGGGCACCACGCTTCAGTCCGCCTGCCAAGTCGAGCTCCCAGCTAGCGCCAACGCCGACAGTTTCCAATGTCTGGCTGCGCGAATAGCCAGGTAACGCACTGCCAATCTCACCCAGCGGACTGTCGACCGATTGGCGCTCATGGAGAACCTGACCGTCCAGGCTACCCTGCGGCATCAGCTGCGCCCCCGCTTCGCGCGCAGCTCCCCTGGCCTGGTCCACCCGCGCCATCGCGGCAGCCAGATCAAGGTTCTGCGCCATCACGCGTCCAATGATGCGTGTGAGTTCGGGGTCGTCGAAACCTGTCCACCAGGTGTCCAGTGCCGGTGCCGGCTGCGTCGTAGTGCGCTGACCAAGCGATGCCTGACTGACGTACTGCGCGTTCGCTTTGAAGTCTGGCTTGGTGTAGTCAGGGCCGACCATGCACCCGGCGAGCGCGGCGACCGCTGCTGCCAGCGTGGCGGTGCGCAGGGCGAAGCGCCGCGCCAGGCGCATGGACGTCGGGGGCGCAGAGTTAACGGCGATGGGCAAGAAATTCATGACGGTGTCCTGAGCCGATGCGGCTCGCTTGACGAGGATTGGGCGTACGCATGCAGACCAACGATTTCAGTGCGCGTCGGCCGAGGGAGCGACGGGGGCCGCCACCTTGCGCATCAGGGGCACCATGGCGGTAGCGATGACAAAGCACACTGCGATAGCCAGGAACGCGTCGGCGAAGGAGAGCGTCTGCGCCTCGCGGAACGTGAGTTGCCATAGCTGATGCAACTCGGCGCCTGCGTCGCCGAGGCTGGCGAGATGTCCGCCAGCCTGATCGAGCCACTGGTTCATCGCCTCGTTGGTCGTGTTGAGATGTTCGGCCATGCGATAAAAATGCAGATTGGTGCGGTCGTTGAGGATCGTCGCGCACACTGCAATGCCAATTGCGCCACCGAGATTGCGCATCAGATTGAACAGCCCGGACGCCAGCTTCAGACGCGCGGGTGCCAGGCCGCCAAGCGTCAGCGTGACCACGGGTGGCACCGACAACTGCTGCGCCATGCCGCGCAGCGCCTGCGGCAGCAGCAGCTGGTGCGCACCCCAGTCGTGGGTGATGGGCGTGAAATCCCACATGGATAGTGCGAACAGCGCAAGACCACCCATCAGGATCCAGCGCAGGTCGAAGCGTCGCGCAAGAAAGACATACAGCGGGATGGTGAGGATCTGGAATACGCCAGTGGAAAACACCGCCTCGCCGATCTGCAGGGCGCTATAGCCTTCCACTCGCGCCAGGAAGAGCGGCGTGAGGTAGATCGTGGCGAACAGGCCGATGCCGGTGACGAAAGAAAACAGGCAGCCCAAGGCAAAATTGCGATCACCCAGCGCGCGCAGATCCACCAACGCGTGATCGTAGGTCAGGCTGCGCGCGATAAACGCAACACCCGCCAAACCCGAGATCCAGGCGGTCGTCAGGATGGTGCTGTCAGTGAACCAGTTCCAGCGTGGCCCCTCCTCCAGCGTGTACTCCAGGCAACCGAGGAAGGTGGTAAGCAGCGCCATGCCCAGGTAGTCCGCCCGACGCAGCAGCGAGAGATTCGGCGAGTCGATGTTCACCAGCAGCGGCACCGCGACGGCGACGAAAATACCGGGCACCAGATTGACGAAGAACAGCCAATGCCACGACCAATGGTCGGTAATCCATCCGCCCAGCGTCGGGCCGAGCGTCGGCGCCAGCGAAGCCAGCGCGCCAATGGTCGCCGCAGCAATGACACGCTGTTTGCCAGTGAAGAAGACGAAAGCCGTCGTGAACACCATCGGGATCATCGAGCCGCCGAGAAATCCCTGCAGCGCGCGAAATACGATCATGCTCTGGATGTCCCACGCCCCACCACAGAGCAGGCTCGCCAAGGTGAACCCGGCCGCCGAGACAGCGAACAGCCAGCGCGTAGAGAACACCCTCGACAGCCACCCGGACATCGGAATCACCACGATCTCGGCGATCAGATAGCTCGTCTGTACCCACGCGGTCTCGTCAGTGCCGGCGGATAGTCCGCCACCGATGTCGCGCAGCGAGGCGGACACGATCTGGATGTCCAGCAACGCGATGAACATGCCCACGCACATGCTGGCAAAGGCGAAGACCTTCGTCGCCATGCTCATCCCGGCCGGATCGAAGGGCGACGCAAGCGTCGAAGATCTTGCGTTCATGGCGCGCCTGCGCGGCCCGCTGCGCGAGTGTCCACTTCAGCCACGACCGACAGACCAGGGCGCAGCGCCCCGAGCACGTCGTCTTGCTTGTCCAGCACGATACGCACCGGAACGCGCTGCACGATCTTGGTGAAATTGCCGGTGGCGTTTTCCGGCGGCAGCACGCTGAACTCGGCACCGGTGGCCGGCGCCAGGCTGGCCAGACGGCCATGAAAGATCCGACCCGGCAGCACGTCGGCATGGATGACCACCGGCTCTCCTGCATGCATGCGGGCCAGCTGGTCTTCCTTGAAGTTCGCGTCGACCCACAAACCGTGAGCCGGTACGATCGCGAGCAACTGGGAGCCGGCGGGAGCAAACGTGCCCACCCGGGCGCGGCGGTTGCCGACGGTCCCGTCCATCGGCGCGCGCAGCTCGGTGTAGCCGACGTTCAATTTCGCGATGTCACGCTCGGCCCTGGCCTCTGTCAGCGCCGCTTGCGCCTGCTGCTTCTGGGAGGCAATCACGTCTAGCTGGCGCTCGTTGGCAGTCAGTACCGCCAGTGCCTTGTCGTCATTGGCCCGAGCTGTCTTGTAGGTAGCATCGGCGCGCTGCGCGCTCTCGACCGAAACAGCCGAACGGCCCGCCAGATCACGATAGCGCACCTCGTCATCACGGGCCCGGGTTGCCTCGGCCTCGGCAACGGCAATACCCGCCCTGGCCTGCCCGATGATCGCCTCTTGCAAGTTTGCGGTTGCGTCGAGGTTCGCCAGTAACGCCTCCTGCGCCGCGACCGCACCGTCAGCCTTCGCCAGCGCGGCGCGATAGTCCCGGTCATCGATCTTCACCAACAGGTCGCCTGCATGTACCTGCTGATTGTCGCTAACGGCCAATTGCGTGATGTAGCCCGAAATTTTGGGACCGATCACTGTCACATCACCGCCGACATACGCGTCTTCGGTGTCTTCGATGAAGCGCCCGGTCGTCCACCAATGAGCGCCATAAATGGTACCCAGCACCAGCGCGGCACCGATGGCAGCGCCAAGGATGCGTTTGCGCTTGCTTCGGGGCGGCGCGGTTTCGGTGATGTCGGAAACGGCCGTCCGCTCGACGGCCTCGATGGTGCTCATGAGAAAACTCCGGAACTAAGGGGAATGATTCAAGGGGATGAAGAAGGGGATGGCGCGCGGCCCTGCAATCGTTGTTGCCTGCTGAACTCGACGCGCGCACGAAGTCGTTCGTTGGCGGCCGGGCCCGCACGCAGGGCGTGATGCTCACGGTCGATCTGTTCGCCGGTATGCGCATCGATGAGCACGGGCTCGACTTCCTGCCCCGTGCGCTCATCGGCGAGGAACATGCTGATGCCCTCCGGTGCAAAGTGCCGGTTACCCCAAGCCATCAGCGTCAGCAGCACGGGTCGGAAATCGCGACCACACGGCGTAAGCACATATTCATGGCGTGCCGGCTTGTCGCTGTAGCGACGACGCTCCAGCAGACCATCATCGACCAGCGCGCGAAGCCGCCGAGTGAGCATGTTCGGCGCGATGTTCAGGCTCTTCTGGAAGTCATCGAAGCGGCTGATGCCCTGGAAGGCATCGCGCAAGATCAGGATGCTCCACCACTCGCCCACCCGCTCGAGGCTGCGAGCGATCGGGCACCGCATGCTTTCGAAATTCGTGCGCTGCATGGTCACGCTCCTCTCTGCCGGATCATTGAATGATGGTCATCATATATAAGTCACTATCATTATGCAAGTGACTTGAAAAGCCCTGAGGAAGTGACCCACCCTCCGCAGAATCAGGCCAGCCTCCGGCAGGCTGCGGAGCCAGAAGATCAGCGCGTCGGAGGCAGATCGGAAGCGCCACCAAACACCGTAAAAACGTGCCGGTTCGCGGCAAACCGCATCTCGGAGGTCTGTAGCAAATAGGCGACCTGCAGGAAGGCACCGCCGTGGCACAGCGTGAACTGGCGATCTACGGCTTCACGCACTCATCGCGGGCCATGGCAGGCACAGCGAAGCCCTGGACGGAGCTATCGCGAAGTTCGCGCTTCGTTATGCGCGCCAAGCCGCGAGCGAACACGCACGGTTGATCTGCTTTACCAACATCGCGTCGATCGCCATGCACCGATCGGAGATGTGGCTGGCGCAGTCGGTGAACTCATAAAGCAAGGCGAGACGCGGCTTTTTTTGGTCTCGGCTCGTCAACGCAAATCATCGAGTCCGCAAATCAATTGGTCGCTCGCGCTGTCGAAAACGGCGACATTCACAGTGATGTTCTCGCGCTCGATCTGCTCTATGCCGTGTTCGGATTTTCCAAAACCAATGATCAAACCGAGTGGGTTTCGCGCGCGTATCGACTTATCGATATTTTGATTGCGGGTATGGCGAGTGAGCGCGCTGAGACCAAGTAGGAGCTGTGGCCCCAATCGGCATGGCTCGACGAACCTGGCTACTGCCTGGTCAGCTTTCGGCCGCGGCCGTGTTAAAACGCAAATGTACATTCGTGCCTGCCCAAATCGTGGCGCGCAGGTGCACTTCTGTTCTACTCGCGCTCGATGAGAAGCCTAGAATTCGCGTACGTGGCCCATGTGCGCGAGTGACCCTGCGTTTCTACACAGCCTCGGTCGGCGAGGTTGCTGACCTGCTGTCAGCTGCCCAAGGGCTGTTCGCGGCAAGAAACGGGCTTACGCTGAGCGCATATTTGGTTCAGCGCACAACCGTCACGGAAATCCGAGCATGGTCGACCACCACGCGTGAAACGGAACCCACGAGCCATCGTCGTAGAAGTCCTTTGCCCTTGTGCCCAACCACAATGTGATCGACGCCCCGTTGTTCGGCCACAGCAAGCACAAGCTCAGCCGGATGTCCGAACAATATCTCGGTCTCTATAGGAACATCGGCCATAGCGGCCCGCTTTGCAAGCTGCGCCAGTAGCGTCTCGAAATGTTCACGTCCTGCCTCAATGAGAGCCTCCGTTTCCACATCAGCAGCTGGTTCGGGCGGTTGGACCACGGAAACCACACGAACCGTGCCCTTGAACGCACTCGCCAGTCTAAGCGCGACATCGAAAGCTTTTTCAGCAGGAGCCGAGCCATCGTAGGCAACCAATATGTGTTTGAACATCGCGCTCTCCTTTTATTTCATGGCAGCTCGCTTATGCTTGATGAACTTGGAGCGTCAACGGTGTGTACAGGCATCTTTGTGGGTAGCTTCGGTAGCAAATGCCGTGGCAGAAAGAAAGCATTCGCGACCATCGTTGGCACCACCGCACTACCGATGACCGCGGTGATGAGATAGGAATACTGCGCTTGGGTGATGAGGCCATGAGTGAGCCCGAACAAGGCCGAAATGCTGCCGAATGTCAGGCCGGTGGACATCAACAAGGTGGTATACGCTCCTTCGCGGCGTGGTTGCCTGAAGAGCTGCGTTGCCGGATAGACAGCGAGGATTTTAGTCACCATCTTCGCAGCGAGCAGCACAGCGAAGAAGCCAAAGCCTGCCACCAAAGCCGGCACTGATACGAATGAGCCGGCGCGAATGAAATAGAACGGCGTGAGAAAACCAAACGTGAGTGTCCGCAAGCGCCGAACCAGGGCGTGATCTTTTCCAACCGTACTGGCGAGAATCATGCCGACCACGTATGCGGGAAGCACGGCTTCGCTATCGGCCCACATAGCCAGCGCACCCAGGCCAAACAGAATCAGGAGCAAAAACTTCGTTTCCAGCTCGGACGGTCGGTTACCGAAGCGGCTGAAGAATCTTGGTGTCACCCAAGGGAGGACAACGAAAGCCAGTGCACTGACCGCTACAAAAATCAGCGTTTTGAACGTAAATGGGGCGAACATCAGCCCAAGGGCAAGCACAGTGGCGAGGTCATTTACGAAGCATGCCGCAAGCACCACTTTCCCGTAGTTGGTCTTGTTCAGACCCAGCTCCAGCATGACGGCATAGACCACGGCGACTGAAGTCGTCGATAGAGCGATACCTGTCAGCCAACTGGCGTTTCGGCTCCAGTGCAACAAGAAATACGCCACGGCGGTACATCCGAGAAAAGGAGCGATGAAGCCGACCATGCCGACCACACCAGCCTCTTTCCAATTCTTTTTGAGCACGTCCGGATCAAGCTCGACACCTGCCAGAAACGTTAGCAGTACGGCGCCGATACTGGACAGGAACTTGATCCATCCCTGATCTGTGCCAAGTACGCTGGCACCGATGGCAACCCCAATGATCAACTGCGCAACCGTGCCAACAACGATCTCTGACATGGCCGTTGCTACCCGAAACCAAATCGAGAGCAGCGTGGCGAGTAAAGCCAGGCCCAGCCATAGCGCAGCCAGTGCGTATACGTCAGTCATCGAACCACCTCCCGATATCGCCGCGGCATAGCCGGTCCCCTCGTCAGAACTGCCCTTCAAGCACTTCGAATTCCGCCTCCCATCTCGCGAAAGCGATGGGAAGTTTTTCCTTCTTGACCAAGCCAACCAGGGCATTCGCCTCCTCAGAGCTGACGATGAATTCCGTTACCACCGCCAGATCGCCGGCCAACTCGAAAAAGTGCTGTTCGTGGAGAATCCCGTGCCTGCCGTAGCCAGCAATGGCACGAAACGATGAGCCACCATGGATGCCCATCTTCTTCGCCTGTTCGAGCAGCCATTCGTAGAGAAGGATGTGACGGTGCTTGCGGTTCTCATGCACATAAAAGCGAAGCACGACAGCTTTCATAAGGCCTCCTTGAGTATCAGCAGCAAACGAACACAGAAGATGCCGACGATCGTCATCAAAAGGGATCCCGCAACATGTGAACTGATGGCGACAACGGCCCACAGAGATTCACCCCGCAGCAGCAGGGTCACGGTCTCAGCTGAAAAGGTTGAGAAGGTTGTCAGGCCTCCGAGAAATCCCGTTGTCAGCGTCAACCGCACGGCGAACGGAACAGAAGTGTTGATGGCCAGATATTCCATGGCAAACCCCATGAGCAGGCCACCCAACAGGTTCGCCGCCAATTGTGCCAAGTGGCAAGGTAGGAAAGATGGGGTTGAGAGCGACGCCAAGTTGCCAGCGTAGGAGCGCACCCACGCCAGCGCCCGCTGCAATACCTGTCCACGCCCAAAAGAACATGACCTTCTCCTGCCGCATCGCTAACGGACACAACACGAGGATTGGGATCGCTGGGATAACGGCGAGCCTACCTCAAGCACCCGAGTCTTCGGTGCGTCCGGTAGGCATCATTAGCCGTAGTGGCGGTTTGGAACGACAGGAGGAATGCCATCTCCCGTGGCTGAACATATTCAAATGCGGCTCGGTCTGCAAGGTGTGCTGCACAAACCCTCGTGGCGGGCGCGGCACCTACCTGGAGTGTCGGCTTCGGGTTGAGGCCGTGTGAGCGCGCGAAGCTGTCTTCAAGCACGTTCATCCGACGCGAGTTCTGGACGACTTACCAAAGGCCAGAGCTTCAGAATCGAATCCACGCGCCCTGATTTGGGCAGTTCTTGATGAGCCTCAAACGCACATTCGCGTTTTTACACAGCCTCGGTCGGAATCGGACAATCGAAATCCAGCTCAGCCCCGACGCCCCGCCCTTCCATTCCACCAAAGCGAACAGACCAATCCTCCCAGGAAGAACATCCCGCCGCCCCTCGGCTAGTCCTGCTCGCCGATCGTTTGGGCGTATGTCTTTCCGTAAGGGTGGAAGAGTTCTTTCCGACCTTCCTGCCACGCCGCCTTGAGTTCGGGCGTCGTGATGTCCCAGTCCAGCCGACATTTCTTCGACACGGCGCGCATGTCCAGGCGCAGCTCTTCCACCGTCGGGCGGCCGAAGAACCAGTAGCCGTTGTAGATCTTGTAGATGACAAGACCTGGCTCGAGGACGATCGTGTGGGGGATCATCGGATTGTGGACAGCGTCGGTGTATTCGGCGATGTCCAAGTCCTTCTGTACGGTACGCCGCGGGTCCGACAAGAAGGGCCAATAGGCGCCCACTCCGCTGCGAAATTCATTGGTTTCGCTGATGCTATCGGTACTGATCGTGACCAGTCGGCAATAGCCGACCTCGAGTTCGCGATGCAATTGAACGAGCCCTTCGTGCTGCCGACGGTCCTTGGGGCAGAATCCGCCGCGACTCAGGACCAGAACCATCGGCTGCTGTGCTTGCAGGTCGGAGAGCTTTCGGTGTTTGCCAGTGTGGTCGGACAGCTTATAGTCGGGGAAGGTAGCCCCGGGAGTCATGTCGGCTCGCATAAGAAGGTCTCCTCCGCGATGGTTCTGGGACCGGCTACCCGTCAATCATAGCGCTCTGCGGAGCATGCCATTCGTGCGCCTTATTGCAACGTGTCGAATCATCGGTACCAACGTGCAATATCTTTCCGCTCACGCGAATGTTCTCATCTCTTGATGAAGTGGCAAGTCGGGTCGCATAGGCCCTGCCGAGTGCACGTCTCCACGCCGTAGTGTGGCCCATCGCTTGAGTGGTCTGCGACATGACCCGAAGCAACATCGCGGCGAATGGCCCTCCAGCGGGCGCTGGCGCGGCGGCTGACTAGTAGAGACTGGCACGCTCGGCGCATGTTCTTCACGAGTGAAACCGCCCTACTTGGCCACCCGTACAAAGACAGCAGTGCCATTGAAGTTAAGCAAGTGTGCATTTTCCCATGACTGGGAATGAGATTTCAGATTATTCCAGCTAATCAGGTCATGGCTGCGGGCGCACACTTCGGCGCAGATTTTCCCACTTCCATAGAGAGCTTCATGAAAAACTCACGCACCATCATCATCACTGGCGCCTCGCAAGGCATCGGCGCTGGCCTCGTCTCCCGATTCCTCGATCGCGGCTACAACGTTGTAGCTACCTCGCGAAACGTCAGCCAGTCGAAGGAATTGCCCGTTTCTGACCACCTTGTTCGCGTCGACGGTGACGTTGCCGACCCCACCACGGCAAACGCCGTTGTCGAAGCGGTAGTGAAAGCCTTCGGCTCTGTCGACGCCCTTGTGAACAATGCAGGCATCTTTATCGGCAAGCCGTTTGTCGACTTTCCCATCGAGGACTATCGCAAGCTGCAGTCGATCAATGTCGACGGCTTTCTGTTCATGACGCAACGCGTGGTGCGGCAGATGCTTGCCCAAGGCACGGGTGGAAGCATTGTCAGTATCACGTCGCCGCTTACGCAGAGCCCGATCGCCGGAGCCATGTCCACCGTTGCCATGATCACCAAGGGTGGCATCGAGGCCGGCTCGCGCAACCTGGCGATGGAATACGCGACCCAAGGCATTCGCGTGAACATGGTGGCTCCGGGCATCGTCGACACGCCGATGCACAGGGATAGCCCCAAAGATGTCATTGCGACGATGTCGCCTATTCAGGGTATCTCAAGCGTCGATGAAATCGTCGACGCCGTCGTCTTCGTCACCGAAGCACCGCGCGTGACTGGTGAAACGGTGCGCGTGGACGGTGGCGGCCATCTGGGGAAATGGTGATGAGTGCCCAAAACGTAACGAGCGTGGAGCAACTGATTTCGCTCGAGGCCATCAGGAATCTGCGTGTCCTCTACTGCCATCATTTAGACAGTGGCCGAATCGACTCCCTTACCAAACTCTTCACTGAAGATAGCGTTTTCCAGGTGGATCGAGGCCTCTGGAGAGGTCGCGAAGAGATCCACGCCGGCCTGTCTGCAGCTTTCGCAGAGTATGACGTCGAACAGCGAGGCACTTACCCATTCGCTCACCTGGTTTCCAACCAGTGGGTTGAACTACTGGACGAAAACCGGGCGGAGGGTCGCTGCCACATGCAGTTTTTGTTGACCGAACGATCCGCTGGGATAGACCCACTGGTACTGATGGGCATCTATGCCGACGAGTACCGCCGGGTCGATGGTCAATGGCTGATCAGTCGCACACGGCTGGACGTCATCTGGCCAAAGCCCGACGTCGCGGGTGGTGAACCCGGCAACGGACTCGCGCTGCCGTCCTGATCCCCGCCGCATCCTGCTTATCGTGCAAGTGCAAGAAGGAGGAAGCCCTACGGGGCTTCTTCGCTTCCTCCGTTGCGGCGCACGTCAAATCTTGACGCGAAATTCGCGCCCGCTGCCGTTACCTCATTGGATGGGATAGTGTGAAATCGCACTCCAGCCAGGAAACCATGCCCGCGTGCTTGATCTCAACGACATCGCCGTCTTTGTACGGGTAGCCCGGCTAGGAAGCTTCAGTCGCGCCGCGCACGCGCTTGGCAT